>Ga0334887_1001596_pt1 | contig 28733 bp, 29 predicted proteins | sample GraSluR1_MG_10_FD_207217 | JGI IMG/M metagenome (GOLD analysis project Ga0334887, IMG submission 207217) | Sludge microbial communities from methane-producing bioreactor in Wageningen University, Netherlands - Granular Sludge_18_07-R1 | ecosystem: Engineered > Bioreactor > Anaerobic >...
GCTATCGCATAACCCATCTTTCCTGTGCTCGGATTGCTGATATACCTTACAGGGTCAATGTATTCATGTGTAGGCCCTGCTGTTACGAGAACTTTAATCCCCCTCATGTCTTTTTTAGGGGAGAGAGCGTTCCATACATGTTCGTAAATGACTGAATTGTCCGGCAGCCTTCCTTTGCCTTCATAGCCGCAGGCAAGCATGCCGCTGTCCGGATCCACGACCGTGTGCCCCATGGCTGTGATCTTATCGATGTTGGCCCTTACGGCTGGATTCCCGAGCATGTTCGGATTCATGGCGGGGAAAATAACAAGCGGACTCCTGTTGGCCAGCACAGCAGCGCCCATAAGAGTGCTGCCGTCTCCCTGCGCACAAATTCGCAGACCATTGGCAGTACAGGGAGCAATAACAAATACTTCTGCCCACTCTGTAAGTGTTATGTGAGGGATCTTCCATCCATCTTCAGCGGAGAGGAAATCATCTTCCCTCCAAACCTTTCTTCCGGTAAGGGTCGAAAGGACAAGAGGACTTACAAACTCTTCAGCGGATCTGGTGAGGATGACTTCTACTTCACATCCTTCCCTTCTCCAGCCACGAAGGATGTCCGGAGCTTTATAGGCAGCTATTCCTCCCGTTATTCCGAACAGGATCCTTCTGTTATGCTTCCACGGACTCATTTGGATCCTTTTTGGGGGAAGTGTCTACGAAAGAATAATTTATCTTCCCCTGCGTCAGATCATCTACTGCCCTTGTAATAAATTTTTCGTCATAACCGCTTATGGCTCCCTTTCTCTCGCTAAGCTGACGGGCACGTGCGGATACGACCAGTGTCAGAATATATTTGTTTGGGATGTTCCTGTTGTTGTAAATTTTTTCCAGATCCATGAATATCATATTGAACCCTCCCGGTATTTTTTTACTATTTTTATGAAATCTTCAGCTGCTCTTTCTATTTTGTCGTTGATTATCATGTGTTCATACTCTTCTGCGTGACTCATTTCAGTCTTTGCGTTGATTATTCTCAGTTTCAGCTCTTCAGGCCCTTCAGTCCCTCTCTTCTGCAATCTTCTGACAAGCTCATCGAATGAGGGCGGCTGTATGAATATCATAACAGCATCAGGCATTTTTTTCTTGACCTGTGACGCTCCCTGAACATCTATCTCCAGAAGGACATCACTGCCCTGCCGGATGGTGTCTTCGACAATGTCTTTTCTTGTACCGTAATAATGCCCGTGCACATTTGCCCACTCAAGAAACTTGCCCTCATCCACCATTTTTTTAAAAGAAGGTTCGTCCATGAAAACGTAGTTCACGCCGTCCCTCTCTCCCGGCCTTGGCGCCCTGGTCGTACATGAGACCGAATAGGCTATGTTGTCCAGTTTTTCAAAGACCTTTCTGAGTACAGTCCCTTTGCCGACTCCTGCCGGTCCGGAAAGAATATAGAGCCTGCCTCTCATTGTTTTTCTTCTTTGCCTTCCTCACCTTCGAAACGGCCGGTTATTGTTTCGGGCTGTATTGCAGACATTATTACATGTCTGCTGTCCATTATCAGGATAGCCCTGGTCTTCCTTCCCTGAGTAACATCAACAAGAAGTCCGGCCTCTCTGGCCTCTTCCTTGAGTCTCTTTATGGGGGCAGAGGAGGGGCTTATTATTGCAACTATCCTCTCCGCTACGACCATATTCCCAAATCCGACATGCACGAGTTTATAATTCATCTTCATCTACTCCAGGTTCTGAATTTGTTCGCGTATCCGTTCCAGTGCTGCCTTTGAATCGACCGCAAGCCATCTTATCTCCGCATCGGATATTTTTGAATCAAGCGTGTTGACTTCACGGTTCATCTCCTGAACTATAAAATCAAGTTTTCGTCCGGACGATTCCGTATCTTCCCCTGTAGCCCTGAATTTGGATATATGGCTTTTGAGCCGGGCGATCTCTTCCGATACGTCCCACTTGTCGGTCATTACCACTATCTCCTGCATCATACGGGATTCTTCAAGCTTTCCTCCAAGAGAATCAAGCATCTCTGTTATTCTCAGGCGAGTGGTCTCAAATGCCTGATCCCTTGCTGGAAGCCATTTATCTTCAATAAGGGCAGAAAGTCTTTCGAGTTCTGCCAGGTGGGCAAGGACTTCTTCTTTAAGGTGTTCTCCCTCTGTCACCCTCATTTTTTGCCATGAACTGAGCCCCTGTTCTATCAGCTCGCTGAATGAAGCCTCAAGTTCTTCTGCTTCACTGCTGTCTTCAAACCTGGGGATGTCAAGGACCCCGGGGAGCGTGACGACGCTCTCGAGCTGGAGGTCTTTCGCCTGTCCAAGCATTCGCTGTATCTGCATCAGTTCTTCGCAGTAAGATGTCATGATATCTTTATTTATCCGGCCCATCTTAAGAGAGGGAGCCCACAGGACATCCATCCTGACCTGTACCTTGCCTCTGCGGAAACCTTTGCGGAGCTTTTGGTGGAACCATGGCTCCCAGCTTGAAAATTCCCTTGGCAGCCTCACATATATCTCCTGGTACCTATGGTTGACGCTTGACATTTCCAGGCTTACTGTTCCCCAGGATCTCTGGATCTGTGTTCTGCTGAACCCTGTCATGCTTACATACATAAGATCACATCCTGTCTCTTCTAGCTTTATTGAGCATACTCAGCTTCAAGCCTGCTCTCATTGTTTTCCGCAGTGTGTTTTTTAACTGCTGCAAGGAGTTCCTCGAAACCTTCGCCTGTAAGGGCACACACCTTCACGGTCTCCTCTCCCCTTGCACGCAGCTCCATTGCTGTGAAGTCCGCTTCTGATCCTGTCTTGTCAATTTTGTTCAGGACTACGATCCTTGGCAGGTCATCCGCTTTAAGCTCTTTGAGTGTATTCAAAACTATGTCCATATTTCCGACAGGATCCTTGTCCGCTGAGTCGATAACCAGCAGGAGAAGGTCGGCTCCGGACACCTCTTCAAGGGTTGCCCTGAATGCCGCCACAAGTTCAGGGGGCAGTTTGCGAATAAATCCTACTGTGTCGGAGAGCAGAAAACTTCCTCCGTCCCTGAAGCTGATCTTTCTCACTATGGTGTCAAGGGTCGAAAAAAGCTGGTTTGCTGCTAATATGCCTGAGTCTTTTGAAAGCGACCTCAAAAGGGTGGATTTACCGCTGTTAGTGTATCCGACCAATGCGGCGGTGAAAGCTCCGTCCTTTTTGCGTCTCTCCCGTCTGTCCCTTCTCCTGTCCTTGACAGCTTCCAGACGAGAAGTGATGCTTTTCATACGTCTTTCGAGCTTTCTTCTGTGCCTTTCAAACTCTGTCTCTCCAGGGCCTCTCGTACCAATTCCTCCGCCTGTCCTCGACATCTGGTGGCCAAGACCTTTCAGGCTCGGTATCTCATACCTGTACTGGGCAAGCTCAACCTGGAGCTTGGCTTCTGCGGTATGTGCCCTGCTTTCGAATATTTTCATTATTACAAAAGCCCTGTCCCAGACGATCATGGAGGTCAACTTCTGGAGATTGCTCTTTTGCGTCGGGCTCAGGAAGTCATCTACAACAAGAAGCGTCGCTTCTGATTTCTGCGCGAAATCCTTTATCTCGTCAGCCTTGCCCGAACCTACGAAGCTGGCAGGGTCAGGGGTGGTCCTTTTCTGTATGACCCTCGCCATAGTTGGTATACCCAAATTTTCCAGAAGCATTATCAGTTCGTCAAGCGAAACTTCCGTGTCGTCTGCACTATTGATGTCAACTCCGCAAACTATCGCCTTTTTGGGTTTGATCGAAAGATCGATGGTTCTTTTCTGCCTGCTCAATTCTTTTTATTTTCTCCAAGTTCTCTGGCTAAACTGACGATAACGTCAGTGACTTCTTCAATAGTCATTCTTGTGCTGTCCAGTATCACACAGCCGGCTGCCGGGCGCAGGGGAGCTATCTCCCTGTTCATGTCATATAAGTCTCTTTCGTTGACATATCTGAGTATTTCTTCAAAGTTCGCTTTCTCTCCGCGGTCAAGCCTCTCACGGTATCGGCGTTTAGCGCGTTCTTCCGCATCCGCTGTAAGGAATATCTTTAGGTCGGCATCGGGGAAAACGACAGTGCCCATATCTCTTCCGTCCGCAACAAGACCATTTGAAGCCTGTTCCCTCTGTAATCCCATAAGAGCATCCCTGACAGGCTTGAGCGCTGAATAAGAGGACACTGACGCATCAACGTCCGGTGTGCGGATCTCGGCGGTTACATCCCGTCCGTTGACCGACACCCTGCCGCCTGATAAAGATATAGATATCCCGGTAAGGACAGCATCTATCTTATTCGTTTCTTCGGGAGCCACAGACCGGTCTTTAAGAAACCATGCGACTGCCCTGTAGATAGCTCCTGTATCAAGGTAGGGAAGCCCAAGTTTCTCTGAGGCGATCCTTGCGACAGTACTCTTGCCTGCCCCTGCGGGCCCATCTATCGTTATAACAAGGGGACGGACAGTTTTTTCATTCATTTGAAAACTCCCTCACATGCCTGATGGCAACACAAAAACTTTTCGGGCCTGATGATCTGGACCGAAACTTTCATAAAGATACATTCCTTAAACTCTTATTATACTATCTTTCCGTCTTTAATATAACTCCAAAGTTCTTCCATGCTGACAGAAATGTAGCTGCCGGCAGTCAGCTCTCTTAGTTCCAGCTTGCCTATCCTTCGTCTTATCAGCCTTCTGACGTCATTTCCGAGCGAACGGGCCATGAGGCGGATCTCTCTCTTTATTCCCTCTCCCAGCACCACTTCAAACCAGCACTGGAGGGGGCTGCGTCCGATCCTTCGGACAGATATCGGCTTAAGGAAAAGTCCTTCGCACTCTACGCCCTTTGTCCATTCTATCAGCTTCTCTTCCTGCATTGGTTTCCTCAGCTCGACTTCGTAGGTCTTAGTTATTCCTTTGGATGGGTGTATGAGTTCCTGAGAAAACATTCCGTCATTTGTAAGGATCATGAGTCCCTCGCTCTCCCTGTCCAGCCTGCCTACCGGGAAAAGGCGGTATTTGTCCATCTCGGGGGGCAGGATGTCGATCACTGTCCGCTCCCTGCTGTCTTCAACTGCACTGAGTACCCCGCAGGGCTTGTTGAAGATCAGGTACTTCTGCTCGACGGGAGAGATCTCTTTGCCTTCGAACAACACAACGTCACTTTCCATGACCTGCCTCCCGGGCTCGGTCACAACTTCGCCGTTGATAGTGACCTTTCCGGCCAGAATGTGTTCCTCGACCTTACGTCTTGCGCCGATCCCGCAAAGGGCAAGATATCTGTTCAGCCTGATGCTGTTTTTTTGATCATTCATCGTTATCATCTTCTTCTGTTCCGTTTTCCGCTCTTTCAAAAGGATCAGAAGCAGTCTCTTCTGTTTTGTAATCTTTAAGTTCCTCAAGCGTGGGCAGTGAATTTATTCCTGCAAGACCAAATATCTCGAGAAACCGGTCTGTCGTCCTGAAAAGCAACGGAGAACCAACGCTTTTTTTTCTTCCGGCTATCCTTACGAGGCCATGTTTCATAAGGGTATCTACCACCCTGTCACATCTCACGGAACGGATGTCCTCAATTTCAGAACGGGTGACAGGCTGGTTGTATGCAATTACAGACAGGGTCTCCAGTGCGGCTTTGCTCAGCCTGACTTTCTGCATTGATACAGAGTTTGAGAATGCTTCTATCGTCTCGGCCAGGTCAGGAGATGTTGCCATCTGCCAGCCACCGGCCAGGTATAATATCGTCAGTCCGTGTGATCTTGCATATGTATCTTTCAGGGTTTTAACAGCATCATCCACTCTGGTCTGAGAAACTCCAAGATAAGATGCTATCTCAAGGCTTGAAACAGGCTGCGGTGAGACAAAGAGCATCGCTTCGACCTGCCTCTCCAGAAGACCCATCCCGTTCTTTTCATTTTCGTCAAACTGCTGCAACTAGAACATCTCCCAACGTTTCTGACTGTGTTATCCTTACCATTCCCAGACGCGACATTTCGAGCAGGGCAAGCAGCGTAACTATCAGTATTTTTTTGTTCCTCTCCTCAAGAAGGTCTCTGAGGGAGAGTTCCTTTTTCCTTATGCTGCGAAGCAGTTCTTCCATCCTCTGCTCCACCTGCCGTTCCTCGGGGATCGCATCAGGGATGTCGTCCCATATCGATTCTTCACAGCAGTCGCCTAAATTTCTTTTTTCGTTGTACCTGTCCAGCATCTGCCACCAGAGGGAGGCAAGCCCGTAAAGATCTCCCAGGTCATAGAAGGGGGTGCTTTCTTCGTCAGCTATCCTGATAAAAGAACACTCCCTCTCTTTTTGGATCGCGGCAAGATATCCGGCCCCGTTGCGGTAAGGCCTGAAGATCTCCAGCATTCTCATGAGCTCTTCTTCGTCGGTGTACATGTCCTCGTCCGCAAGATCTTCGTCTTCTGCAGCATCACGCTGGGCAGGAAAAAGAGAATGGACCTTCCTCAAAAGGAGTCTGCTTGCAAAAGAAAAAAACTCAGCCATTTCGTTCAGTGTGGTGCGTTTGCTGTTCACGAGGAACCTGACATACTGGGATACCAGTTCAGTCAGGTTCAGCTGCGCAGGATCCATCTCCCTGCTTTCGACCAGGTGGCACAAAAGGTCAAGCGGACCGGAAAAAGCCCCGAGCTGAACCTCGAAACCCCTCCGGTCCTCTTTTTCGTTTTTAGATACTGCTTCGAACTGTTCTGTCAATTTTTCCTCAATGAAGAAGCCCCATCGCCTTATATACGTCTTCCATGGTCTTTTCCGCCACTGAGCGCGCGCGTGCTGCACCGGACTCCAGTATCTGCATCAGGTCGTCCTGCCGGCCCTCGTAATAGGCCCGGCGTTCCTGAATCGGACCCATCATTTTTTCGAGGTGTACCATAAGTTTCTTTTTGCAGTCCACACAGCCGATGCCTGCGGTCATACATCCTTCGTGTACCTCGGACATCTCCTGCGCATCCCTGTTGAAGAATTTATGTATATCCCAGACCGGGCACTTTTCGGGTGTCCCTGGGTCTGTCCTTCTCTCTCTTGCGGGATCTGTTGTCATTGTCCTGAGTTTTCCCCAGATAGTTTGCATATCATCTGCGATGTCGAGCGCGTTGCCGTATGATTTGCTCATTTTGCGTCCGTCTGTACCGGGCATTTTGGCAGAAGGCGTCAACAGTGTCTCAGGTTCAGGGAATATATCCCCATAGAAGTGGTTGAATCTTCGCGCGACTTCCCTTGAAAGCTCAAGATGGGGTCCCTGGTCTTCACCGACAGGGACAGCCCATGCTTTATAGAGCAGGATGTCCCCCGCCATGAGCACAGGATAGCCCAGGAAGGCGTAGGTGGAAAGATCTTTGTTCTGTAGGTTAAGTATCTGCTCTTTGTATGTAGGGCAGCGCTCAAGCCATCCAAGAGGAGTTATCATCGAAAGGGCAAGGTGTATCTCGGCATGCTGCTTGACGTGCGACTGGATAAATATTGATGACTTCTCAGGATCCACCCCTACCGCAAGCCAGTCGAGCAGGATCTCCCTGCAGTTATCCTTAACTTTGCTGGGGTCTGCATAATCGGACATCATAGCATGCCAGTCGACTATACCCCAGAAGCAGTTGTACTCGTTCTGCAGCTTGACCCAGTTGATCAGTGCACCCGCCATGTGACCGTAATGAAGTTTGCCTGTCGGTCTCATTCCGCTGAATATCCTCTTTTTTTCGTCCATTCGTTCCACTGTCCCTTCTAAAGTTACGCCGACCCATGACGGGGCGGCAAAATATGCCGGTTATCCTACAGTATAAACTTTTCTCTTTCTGTTTCAGGGATCAACTCAACGATCAGCCCTGTTTCTTTTTCAATTATTGACTTCAGCCTGGGCAGGCTGGCCCTTTCCATCTCTCCATGGTCCACATCTAAAAGTTTGAGACCGCAGTTGAGCGCGTCCTGTCTGTTGTGGTATGACATGTCTGCCGTAACAAAGAGCGATGCGCCCTTCTCTGCGGCCTTCGGCCACATATCACCGCACGAGCCGCCTCCAAGAGCTATCTTCCTTATCATGGCTGACCGGCTGCCGTATCCTGTGCAAGATGAAAGGCACCATCGTTCTTTTATCAGTTTCATAACAGTATCCAAAGGCATAGGCATCATGAGCTCTCCGACTGCTCCCATTCCCCATGACGAAGACCGGTCAGCAGGCGGAACGAGAGGTTCGATCTCATCAAGTCCAAGCAGTTCTGCAAGCGTAAAATTGACACCTTCCGGTGATGAATCCCAGTTGGTGTGCGCAGCATACAATGAGAGGCCATTTTTTATGGCCGTGACCATTGATTTGCCTGCAGGCCTGTCAGGTATGATATTCTTCAAAGGCCGAAAAATAATGGGATGATGCGTGACGAGAAGCTGACAGCCTGACCGGGTGGCCTTTAAAACTGTTTCCTCAGTTACGTCCAGGGCAATGCCTGCCTTCACTATATCCGAATCAGGATCACCCACGAGAAGCCCGGAGTTGTCCCATTCCTCGGACCATGTAAGGGGCATTCTTTTTTCAATAAGACTAACGACATCGCACAGTTTCATAGTGATCCCCCCATTTATCGCAGCTTTCCTATTCTAATATACCCTGCCTGACCAGTCAAAGAAGAGAAAAAAAACAGCTGTAATCTCCCCGTTCGGCCGGCATTTCATAACCTATCCCTTCGATCTTCTGCCTCACATAGGCCAGACTCTCAGAGGCATCGTCAGATGTTCCGATCTTGTTGTCGTAGAGCATGTAATTTTTGCGCGCATCCAATGGTGAAATGTTCGGCATTACCACATTTGCTCCCGCCAGTATTCCCTGTTCCCTGCCGTCGGATCTCACAGTTCCAAGGGCTGTGGTTGCGGGCAGAAGGATCCTTGGCAGCATCAGCCTGACAAGGCTTAGCATGAAGAGTGAGTCCTCTGCGCTTCCCGCAGGGTGATCCCTGAAAGGTGTATCCCGGTGAGGAATAAAGGGGCCTATGCCTGCCATTTGCGGGTCGAACTCTTTCATAAAGAGAAGATCGTCAGCCAGGTTATCTTTTGTCTGAAAGGGAGACCCGACCATCAGGCCGCATCCTGTCTGAAACCCTATGTCCCGAAGGTCATAAAGGCACCTTTTCCTCTCCTTCAGCGTAAGGACAGGGGGGTGGAGCAATGAGTAATGTCGATCACAGGCAGTTTCATGCCTTAACAGGTACCTGTCGGCTCCTGCGTCGAAGAACCTTTGGTATGAGCTTCTCTCTTTTTCTCCAAGCGAGAGGGTGATCGCGCAGTCATTATATTTGCATTTGATACTGCTTATTATTTTTACAAGAAGGTCGTCTGTGTAATAGCTGTCTTCGCCGCCCTGAAGGACAAATGTCCTGAAGCCTGCCTCATACCCCCAGTCACAGCAGTAAAGGATCTCCGTCTCCGAAAGCCTGTACCTGACGGCATTGCAGTTGCTTTTTCTTATGCCGCAGTAGTAGCAGTCATTCCTGCAGTAGTTGGATATCTCTACAAGTCCCCTTGAATATATTTTTTTGCCGAAGATCGACACGGAAAGTGCCCTCGCCTTTTCTGCGGCATAGAGCCTGTCGTTTTCACTAAACGAAGAGAGAAGTGCGACCAGTTCACCTTTCGGCAATGTGCCCGCGGATGCAAGAATATCTATCCTGGTCAAGTTATCCATATGATCAACGTTCCTTTCAGACCTGCAGTATGTCGGGACGAAAACATTTTAGTACATGACAGCTTACCTGCCTGTATAAATTTCAAGTGAATGCTATCACGAACGATTTGTGCCTACAAGGATAAAACAACTATTTTTTCCTTAATTAACTCAGGCAAGAAAAAACGATCATTTCCTGACGGGCATATTCAGTTGTCCGATCCCCGTTTGACAATGATTCAGGCATCATACGATAATGGGCATAAGAAAGGCAGATGATGGATATGTCATACAGTCCCAACATGAGTTCAGGTTTCAATTCCACCAGGCTCCGGACTCCGGACCACTCGTCCTGTTCCGGAATGTGCTCTGACTGCGTACAGGAATGCCCAGCCCTCTGCGAGATAGGACTCTCCTCGATAAGGGGAACTGAGGCAGCGTACCCGGCAAACCCTAACGGAAGCCAGTTTGCCTCTGAGAAAAAATATCCCATTGATTTTTCTGATTTCAACATAAACGGCAGAGTCTTCGGTGCAAAGGGGCTCCCTGAGGATGCTGACATCGCCCACCCTCTCAGCGTTGACCTTTCCTGCAGTTTTGGAATTGCACATCCTGTAGCTCAAAAAATGCCGCTCATACTTCCTGCAGTGGCAAAACTGAACTGGCAGGACTATTACGCGGGAGCGGCAATAGCAGGGGTCACAGCAGTTATAGGAGAGGCTGTGGTAAACAAGGACAGCGGCGCCGAATTTTCCAACGGCAGGCTGACATCTTCTCCGCTGATCAAAGATATGATCTCACGTTTCAGGATCTATGACAGAGGTTACGGCGACATTGTGCTCCAGGCAAATTACGACGATGTCTCTTTCGGGGTCCTTGAGTATGCTATAGAAAAATTAGGGGTAAAAAGCGTAGAGCTTAAATTGGGACAAGCCGCGAAGGGCATACAGGCAGTTTCAAAAACAATGTCCTATGAAGAAGCAACGGCTATTGAAGCAAAAGGTCGCCTGGTATACCCGGATCCCGGATCACCGGAGATACAGAAGATGCTTTCTTCAGGATTCAAACCGGTATTCAGGACAATGGGGCGGCTGCCAATGTACAGTGAGGAAAGCCTTACATCCTATATCCACGATCTGAGATCACTCGGAGCAAAAAGGGTACAGCTCAAGGTCGGCGGTTATGACAGAAAAGAGCTTGAACTGGTGCTAAGAATAGCCTCAACAGCATCCGTTGATCTGGTGACTTTTGATGGTGCCGGAGGGGGAACGGGAGACAGTCCATGCAAAATGATGAATGAATGGGGCCTGCCCACGATGTTCCTTGAGAGCATCGTCTGGGATATCCTCGATAAAATGAAAAAAGAGGGGAAAAAACTCCCAGGAACAGCAATTACCGGAGGGTTCTCGCTCGAAGACAGCATATACAAGGGACTCGCTTTCGGTGCTCCCTACATTTCACTTGTGGGGGTCTGCAGGGCTCCGATGGCAGCTGCAATGTTCTCAAAGATGGTAGGAGAGGGAATAAAAAAGAATGATGTCCCTGCTTCAGTGAAAAAATTCGGGTCTACTGCCGAGGATATTTATCATGACATGCAGGATCTATACCTGATGTACGGAAAAGAAGCTGAGAATATCCCGGCAGGTGCAGCAGGAGTATTTTCTTACCTCAACAGGGTCTCCTTCGGTCTGCGGCTCATGATGGCGCTTAACAGAAAATTTTCTCTCGGGTTCGTTGACAGGACAGACCTGATACCACTCACAGAGTCAGCAAAGACCTTGTTGAAGGAACCGTGGCTATAGGTCCGGTATTTTTCCCGCGATCCTCTTTTTAAAGGAATTCTCTGAGAACAGAAAAAATATCTTGTTAAATTAAGATCCGGCCGGTGCCCACTATTTGGTATACCGGCCGGATCTTAATGATCGAATTTGATTATCTGACTTAAATTTACATGCCCATATAGGCTTTGCGTACTTCTTCAGAACAGAGAAGCTCCTGCGATGTTCCTGAGTAGACTATTGTTCCGGTCTGTATGACATAACCTCTCTTTGCTATTTCAAGAGCCTCCTGGACCATCTGTTCGACGAGGAGGACCGTTACGCCCCTCTTGTTTATCTCAATAACAGTCTCAAATACTCTCTCTACAAGGCTCGGCTGCAGTCCCAGAGATAGCTCGTCGAGCAGGATAAGTTTAGGCTTGGACATAAGTCCCCTCGCAATAGCACACATCTGCTGCTCTCCGCCGCTCATTGTCTCCGCTGTCTGGTCCCTGCGGTCTTTGAGGATCGGGAAAAGTTCGTACATCTCTTCCAGACGCTCGTCTATTACTTTTCTGTCTTTTGTAGCGAATGCCCCAAGTTCAAGGTTCTCACGAACTGTCAGTTTTGAGAAAAGACGACGGCCTTCCGGTACGTAGCTAAGTCCCTTTTTGATCGCAGCAGAGGCAGGTGTCTTTGAAATATCCTCTCCCATAAAGCTTATCGTACCGCTTACAGGATGCATAAGTCCCGCGATCGTCCTCATCGTAGTGCTTTTGCCGGCTCCGTTTGCACCAATTATGGCTACCAGTTCACCCTCATTTACTTCCAGTGATATCCCGTGGATGACCGGTACAGCGTCATAGGCACAGTGTATGTTTTTCACCTCTAGCATCGCTGACATCACTGTTCCTCCTCACAGACCCTAAGTCTCTTTGCAAATTTCTCACCAAAGTAGGCAGTTATGACTGTAGGATCGTTTATAACTGCTTTGGGTGTATCTTCCGCGATCTTTTTGCCGCTGGCAAGAACGACGATCTTATCCGCAATAGGCATGATAGCTTCCATGATGTGCTCTACCATCAGGATCGTAACGCCCTCTTCCTTTAGCCTTACGATCACCTCCACCATCTCTTTAACCTCAGTAGAGGTCAGTCCTGCAACAGACTCATCCAGAAGAAGGAGTTTGGGGCCTGTCGCAAGTGATCTTGCCACCTCAAGCCTCTTCTTGTTTCCTATAGTTAGCCCGCCTGCCAGCTTGTCCCTGAGATCCCCGAGGAAACAGAGTTCTACGCAGTGCTCAGCTACTTGGTTGGCCTTTGCTGTATCACTATACCTCATGTAGGCCCCTACAAGTATGTTTTCGTATACAGTCATCTCCTTGAGCGGTCTTACGACCTGAAAAGTCCTTGCCAGCCCAAGACGGGCCATCTTCCATGAGGGATAACCGGTAACATCTCTTCCATCAAAAGTTACCTTTCCGGCAGCGGGTTTGTAGAGACCGGCCACGCAATTGAAAAGGGTCGTCTTGCCCGCTCCGTTGGGGCCGATGAGACCGACAATGGTCCCCTCTTCTACATCAAAGGAGACATCGCTGTTGGCAAGCAGGGATCCGAACTTCATTGTTAAGTTTCTAACTTCAAGCAGTGCCATCACGCGTCACCTTCTCCCTTAGCAATTTTTTTCTTTGTAAAGTATCTTATCAGTCCCATTATCCCGAGAGGTTGTTTGATCATAACGATGATTATGATCAGGCCAAATATCATCAGGTCAACGCCGGCGCCCAGGTGCGAAAGATATGCGCGCGTATATTCCTGAAGCGGGATAAGGACAAGTGCCCCTAGGAAGGGCCCCCAGAATGTTCCGAGACCGCCGAGTATAGTGATCAGGACAAATTTCATCGACATGTCAAGGGACATTACCATTGGAGGGTCAACACGATAATTGTACTGTGCGAAGAAAGCACCGCAGAGTGCTGCCAGAGAAGCGGAAAGAGCCATTGCAGAAAGTTTTACAACAGTGCTGTTGACTCCCAGCGACTCAGCTGTTTCCTGTCCTTCGCGCACGGCCCTGAGATAATATCCCATCCTGTGTCTCTCTATCCATCTTACTACGCTGAAGACAAGAATGAATATCGCAAGCGCCCCGAGATAATAACCGTTCTTGGTGTCTGACCAGGAGAAATTCACCCAGCCGTCCGGGAGTATCGGGTAGTCAAGTCCCAAAGCTCCGCCGATGGTATCCCAGATCATAAAGAGCCTGTTGAATATCTCGACGATCGCGAATGTTGCTATCGCGAAATAGTGTCCCTTAAGCTTGAAGCATGGATAGCTGATTATCACAGATACGACTGCTGCTGCGAGCATCCCAAGCGGCGCCCCATACCAGGGCAGGCTGTTGAAATTCACTACCGCAAGTGCTGCTCCGTAAGCTCCTATGCCAAAAAAGACAGAGTGGCCAAAGGAAGTCTGCCCGCAGTATCCGCTTATTATGTTCCATGACTGTGCCATAGCCGCATAAAGGAGTATCATCGTCGCGACGTGGCCGAAGAAGGATCCCCCTATTACACCCGGTACGAAGGGCAATATGAAGGCAACAGCGATAAATCCGTACCACAATTTGTCTGCTTTGTTTTTAAACATCGCCGTCACCACCCAAACAGACCCTTAGGTCTGATCATTATTACAACAAGATAGATCGCGAAGACCGCCACGTATTTTACGACCGCAGCAATGTAGAAACCGGCAAAGGATTCCACAAGTCCGATCAGCAGTGCCGCGAAGAGCGCTCCCGGAATGCTTCCAAAACCTCCGAGCGCAACTACCACGAATGCGATGAGACTGAAAAGCCCCCCCACCTCGGGATGCACTGCAAGATATGTAGTCATAAGTCCGCCCGCTACGCCAACACAGGCGCCGCCAATGCCAAAAACGAGCAGATAAATATTTTCCGTGTCGATACCCATAAGCTCAGCCGCTTCCTTATCCATGGCCGTAGCCTGGATGGCCCAGCCCACCCTCGTTTTTTTGATCAGCCAGTAAACACCGAGGAGCACTGCCAGCGAGAAGATGGCCGTAACAAGTTGGGGGACAGAAACTATTGCCCCGGCAAATTGGAATGTCTTTCCTTCCATTATTGTGCCGGAAAGCAGACGGAAATTAGGGGTAAAACGATTCATGCAAAAATTTTTGAGAAGCATCGAAAGGCCGAACGTCGCAAGAAGAGGCGCCATTGCGGCTTTACCGAGGCTGTTCTTGATTATCAGCCTGTACGTAAGAGCTCCAATAAGGAATAGGAATATGCCACCGGCTATCCATGAGAAGAGCGGGTCTATTCCAAGGATCTCACCTATCCAGTAACAGAGATACATTGCGACCATCAGGAATTCTCCGTGGGCGAAGTTGATTACATCCATAACCCCCCACATCATGCTGAGCCCGGCTGCTACAAGCGCATATAAAAGGCCGCTGAGGATCCCGTCGATCAAAACCTGAACAAAGTTACTCACTTTAAAAACCTCCCTAAAAGAGGCGGGGCAATAGATCGCCCCGCCTCATAACGCCTATGTTTATTGATCGACTAGCGTTTGTCCCACGGGGTCATGGGGAAAACAGGCTGCGCCTTCTGGTACTTGATCGGGAATACTGTCTTGTAATCCAGGTCCTTTATCTGTGTGATAACGCTGAGTGCATGGATGTTCTGTCCGCCGGGCTCAAACTTTACTGTTCCGCTGAGGGACATAACTGATGGGAACTCTTCCGTCCTGAGGATCTGGGCTACTTTTTCGGTGTCGAGCGATCCGGCCTTTTCTATCGCCTGTGCGAGCACGAAGAGCATTACAGCTTCCTGTATGGAGTCGCTGTCAAACGGCTGGTTGCTTCTGGGAGTGTAGTATTTTGCCTCGATCTTTATTGCTTCAGGCATAAATGTCTTAGCAAGCTCCGGTGAATATCCCATACCGCCCATGAAGTAGTCGCCGTCTCCGGCAAGTTCCTTCTGGACCGCGGGGTTCTGGTATCCGGTGCAGTAGTTGATAGCGATCTTCGGGAGCCAGTTGACCTGTTTCATTGTACAGACCCAGAGTGAGTAGTCTCCGCCAAGGGCAGCGCCGAATACTGCATCGGGGTTTGCCGCTTTGAGGGTCTGGACTTCACTGTTGAGGTTCGTTGCGCCGTTGTTGAAAGGAACGTCTGCTACGACCTTAAGTCCTGTGTGCTTTGCAGCCTTGTGGGCTTCTTCTGCAGCATGCTTGCCGAACTCTGTGTTTTCGTAGATCAGTCCGAGGGTCTTGATGCCGGCGTTCTTTTCTTTGTTGAGGTATTCGATGTACTCAACGAATTCCTTTGATTCAATGGCGTCTGTCGGGGCATGGCGGAAGAAATACTTGTAATCACGCTCTGTCAGAGCCGCGGAGCTTGAGCATCCGCACATGAAGATCTTCTTTGCACGCTCGGCAACTGCGCTTGCCGGTTTAGTGGCAGAGCTGTTGTAGGAACCGATGACCGCAAAGACTTTCTCCTGGTTGTAGAGACGCTCGGCTTCAGACTTGGCAACGTCAGGTTTTCCCTGGTGGTCAGCCTTGACTATTTCGATCTTGTAACCGTCGAGAAGGCCTACCTTCGCTGCGAGAGGTGCGTTGATATCCGGGTTCGCCTTGTTGATGACATCGGCTGCTGCAAGAACTGAATTTACGCAGTTCTGGCCGGAAACAGCCGCCGGACCTGTGAGGGGGAAGAGTACGCCGATCTTGATGACCTTATCAGCTGCGAAAGCTGACGAGCAGACCATCAATGAGAGAGAGCAAGAACCAAAAGTACTGCGATCGTGGAACGCTTTCTGAGTTGCATTGAAAATCGACCTCCTGTAGTAATGATTAAGATGCGACAACCAGAATTTTCTGGTATATCAGTGTCCAGACCATTATAGTTAATCGAGTAACAAGATGTCAATTTTTTGTTATATTTCACATTTGTTGTAACCCAATTCAAAGTCCTGCCACGAAAAGGATCTTCGGTCTTTTTTCTATATAGTAGGTTTTTTTGTTTTGGGTTTTGAATACCTTAATTTTCTGTTTTTTAAGAAGATTTATAGCTGGAAAATGTTGACATTTATTATATCGGAGACTATATTATGAACCAGTGAGTGGACAATCTTTACTAAACTAACAAACAATTTAAGGAGGCCGACTGTATGATCTTTCAGGCTGAAGTACTAATAACACCACGCGAAGGTGTACTGGACACACAGGGAAAAGCGGTTGAAAAGACGCTGACCCACCTTGGATACAAAGGATTAGACGAGGTAAGGGTAGGTAAAATTGTAACGATGAAACTGGAAGCGGACACTGAGCAGGAGGCAGTAAAATCACTCGAATCGATGTGTTCGGATCTTCTGTGCAACGATCTTATAGAGACCTTTAATATATCAGTCAGGGAAACAGGGCGATGAAAACTGCTGTAGTTGTCTTTCCCGGGAGCAATTGTGACAGGGATGTGCAGCGGGCTGTAAGTGAATCAATGAAAACAGCCGTGGACATGGTATGGCACGAAGAAGAAAACTTCAGCGGGCAGCCGGATCTTGTGATCCTGCCCGGAGGTTTTTCATACGGGGATTATCTCCGTTCCGGGGCGATGGCAGCAAGATCCCCCATTATCAAAGCAGTGAAGGAACATGCAGCCAGGGGCGGTCTTGTGCTCGGCATATGCAACGGATTTCAGATACTTACAGAGACAAAGATGCTGCCCGGTGCGCTCCTTCCAAACACATCCCTTACCTTTATATGCAGCAGGTGCTGGGTAAGGGTCGAACAAACCGACAACAAATTCACCTACGGCCTAAAAAAAGGGGAAGTCCTCCAGTTTCCGATAGCTCACCACGAAGGACTCTTCTTCCTCCCTGATGACGATCTGAAAAAACTTGAAGACGCAGGACGCGTAGTCTTTAGGTACGCAGACCCCGATACCGGAAAAGCAGGCGCGGAATACGCACCTAACGGTGCATTGAACGGGATAGCCGGGATATGCAGTGAAAAAGGGAACATACTCGGACTGATGCCTCATCCCGAACGTGCTACGATCCCTCATCTTAACGGCGGGACAGACGGCATCAGGTTCTGGGATTCGATAGCCAAGGCTTTCAAAGAAAGAGGTGCATGCTGATGGACTACAAAAGCGCCGGTCTTTCAGACTCGGAATATAAACGCATAAACGAACTTCTTGAAAGAGAGCCCAACCCCCTTGAAACACAGCTGGTCGGGGTAATGTGGTCAGAACACTGCAGCTACAAATCGACCAAGAGGCTTCTTAAGACATACCCGTCGAAGGGGAAATACGTTCTTCAGGGACAGGGGGAAAACGCAGGTGTTGTTGATATGGGAGAGGGATGGGGCTTTGCATTCAAAGTCGAAAGCCATAACCACCCATCAGCAGTAGCTCCTTTCCAGGGAGCCGCCACAGGCGTTGGCGGCATAATAAGGGACATAATAGCCATGGGTGCACGCCCCTCGGTCTCTATGGACGGACTCTTCTTCGGCGATCCTTCACTCAAAAAAACAGAAAACCTCTCAAAGGGCATAGTTGAAGGGATAGGAGCATACGGCAACGCAGTCGGCGTTCCGATCGTAGGAGGAAAGACCTTCTACTCTCCCTGCTACACTGACAACCCACTCGTAAACGCTTTCAGCGCAGGCTTCGTCCGTCTTGACAAGATGGCAAGCTCACAGACAGCAAAAAAGGGTGACCTTGCAGTTCTCCTAGGCTCAAAGACAGGACGTGACGGGATCGCAGGCGCTTCTTTCGCCTCCCGTGAACTTGATGAGGACTCAAAGGCAAGCAAGCCCCAGATACAGATAGGCGACCCATTTGAAGAAAAGCTGCTCATTGAATGCTGCATGGACCTTCTAGACAAGGACCTTATCGCCTCAATGCAGGATATGGGTGCCGCAGGCATCCTCTCCTCTTCAAGCGAGATAGCCCACAAGAGCGGATGCGGTATAGACATCACCGTTGAAAAGATCCCTCTCCGGGAAAAGGGAATGGCTCCGTGGGAGATATTCCTCTCAGAGTCACAGGAACGCATGCTTCTGATAGTTGAAGAGAACAAGCTTGATCCTGTCTTCGCCTTGGCGGCCCATTACGGACTTGATTGCGCAGTAGTCGGAATGATGACTGATTCGCACCGTTACAGGGTCTATGAAAATGGTGAGCTTATAGCTGACCTTCCTACCTCCATACTGGGAGACACTCCGGAAGTAATATGGCCGTCGGCAGAGCCTGCAAATATCAAGGAAAGAATTGCCATTGACCCTTCAAACCTTAAATCGATCGATCCGGAAAATGACCTTCTGTCCCTGATAAGCTGCCCCAACGGCAGAAGCAAACACGGGATCTGGGAGCAGTATGACTCTATGGTCCAGCTGCATACGATAGAGGGACCGGGATCACCTGTTGCTGTGGTCGAAGTCCCGGAGACCAAAAGGGCATGTCTGCTCACAATGGAAGCTGAGCCCAACAAGTGCTGGACTGACCCCTATATGGGCGCCTCAGAAACTATGGCTCTTTCACTGAGGGGGCTCTGGATATCTGGTGCAGAAATATTGGGGATGACAAACTGCCTTAACTTTGCCTCACCCGAGGCTCCGGAAAAATTCTATGAACTGGAACAGTCCATCAAAGGTCTCGCAGACACATGCAGAAGCCTTGACTGTCCGGTAGTGTCAGGGAACGTGAGCCTCTACAACGAGACAGCAAGCGGACAGATCTACCCCACTCCCCTCGTGGTGACTGCCGGACTTCTTAAGGACAGAAGGAAACATCTTGCATCAGGAAATGCGGGAACCGGAGACACGCTCTACATCGTTGGGGATCTTTGCGGTTCACTGGGAGCTTCGCGCTACCAGGTAATGAAAAACGGCAAACCGGCCGGCAAAACTGTCAGGCCTGATCATGATAAGGAAAAGTTGTTCCGGGAGAGGGCGATGAAAACTGCTGCTGACGGAGTTGCGTCTTCCGGACGTGCTGTTGCCGGCGGAGGCATTGCAGTTGCACTTGCAAACGAGGCGATAACTTCAGACAGGGGTATCAATATCGAAATAAACTCATCCATAGCCACGGAAGAGCTCCTCTTCTCAGAAGGCGGAGCACGAGCCATATATGCGGTCCCCAAAGAAAAAGCCGACTCTTTTGAAAAGATATGGGAAGGTTTTCCATGCACTGAGATCGGAACTGTAGGCGGAGATAAGTTTGAATGGAAAGATATGTTCAGCGTTGATCTGTCAAAACTGAAAAAAGCCTTTACGGAGGGCTGTTTCTAACAATGTGCGGCGTTTTCGGCGCTTACAGCATGAGCGGCGCCTCTGTGCTTGAGGATGTCTATCTTGGTCTCTGCGCGCTTCAGCACAGGGGACAGCTTTCTGCCGGCGTGGCATGGATAGAGGACGGTACTGTCAACATCAAGAAGGGGATGGGGCTGGTCCACGAAGCGCTTAGCCAGAACTGTCTTTCCCACATACACGCTGATACTGCGATAGGACATGTAAGGTACGCCACAGCAGGAGGCACCAGGATAGAAGACTGCCAGCCCCTCGGAGCAAACTATTCCCAGGGACCTGTAGCCATAGCCCACAACGGGAATCTGACAAACGCCCATGGTCTCAGCGGCTATCTTGAAAACAAAGGTGCGATATTCCATACATCATCCGACACAGAGACCATCCTTCAGCTTATGGCCCACCAACCGGGGGTCGTCCAGCTCGAAGCCCTTGAAAAAGCACTTTCTAAGATCCAGGGGGCATACAGCCTTGCTGTACTCTTCGATGGATGCCTCATAGCTGCAAGGGATCCCTGGGGTTTCCGGCCCTTGATCATAGGTCAGAGAGATGAAACTATCTATGTAGCATCAGAGTCATGCGCTCTGGACATACTTGGAGCCGAGATAGTCCGAGATGTTGAACCGGGCGAAATACTTGTCATTGACAGAAGGGGCATGATATCCCGAAAACTCCCGGCAAGCCCTCCCAAAAGATGCCACTGCTCTTTTGAATATGTATATTTTGCCCGCCCTGACAGCGTTATAGACGGCAGATCCGTTTACAGAGCGAGGAAAGAACTTGGTGTAAAACTGGCAGAAGCTGCTGTCCCGGAAAATTCTGTCGTAACAGGCATGCCTGACAGCGGCACACTGGCAGCCCTTGGATACGCCCAAAAGTCATCTCTTCCCTTCGAGATGGGGATCGTGAGAAACCGATATGTGGGCAGGACATTCATACAGCCTACACAGCTTGTAAGGGATATCGGGGTCAAGATAAAACTCAACCCGCAGCGCACTGCATTCATTGACAAAGAAGCTGTTGTCGTTGATGACTCTCTTGTCCGCGGAACGACAGCAGGAAGGGTCGTTTCCATGGTAAGGGAGAGCGGAGCAAAAAAAGTCCACCTGCGCATAGCATCACCTCCCGTATGTTTCCCATGTTATTACGGAATAGACACCCCGAGTTCCGACGAACTGGCGGCGGCTCAGATGGATATACCCGCCCTATGTAAAAAGATAGGGGCGGATTCACTTGAATACCTGTCCTGCGAACAGCTGAGAGATGCTATAGGACTTCCCTCGTCAGAGCTCTGTACAGCCTGTTTTGACGGAAGCTACCTTGAAAATGAGGATTACTCTGATCTTCTGGAGGTCTGATCAAAACTTGATCCAACCTCTCCCGGCAGTTCGGTTTAAAAATTAAATGACAATAAAAACGAAAAATGCTGCACATAAAAATTTTTGGAGGTGCTCGAAATGGAACTGAATAAAAAGGATTTCATATATGAAGGCAAGGCGAAGAGGCTCTACACTACAGAAGATCCGGATCTTGTCATAGTTGAATACAAAGACAGCTTCACAGCTTTCAACGGAGAGAAGAAGGCTACAATGAGCGGCAAAGGCCAGCTCAATAACAAGATAAGCTCAAAGCTTTTCGGGTATCTAAAATCAAAAGGCATAGAATCACATTTCGTCAGGCAGACAGACGATGTCCATCAGGTAGTGACAAGAGTTTCCATCGTACCCCTTGAGGTCATCGTAAGAAACATAACTACAGGATCACTCTGCAAGAGGCTTGGCGTTAAGGAAGGCATGGTACTTCCCCGCCCTCTCGTGGAGTTTTGCTACAAAAACGATGAACTGGGCGACCCCATTATCCTTGAGGACCATGCGATCCTTTTCGGATGGGCGACAGAGGAAGAAATAGCCAAGATCAAAGACATTTCACTCAAGGTAAACTCCGTGCTGAAAGAATATTTTGCAGAAAAGGGCATCGTCCTTGTCGACTTCAAGCTTGAGTTCGGCAAAGATTCAAAAGGAAACCTGATGCTTGCTGATGAGATCTCACCGGACACATGCAGGTTCTGGGACAGTTCTACGGGAGACCGCCTCGACAAGGACCGCTTCCGTAAAGACCTGGGGAACGTACTGGGCGCATACGAAGAGATCTGGAAGCGGATATCAGCGTAAAAGATGAGCGGGATATTCGGGGCTTACAGCAAAACAGGCAAACCTGTCCTGGAGGAGGTCTACCTCGGGCTTTATGCTCTTCAGCACAGGGGACAGGAGTGTGCGGGAATCGCCTGGAGCGAGGACGGGCGTATAGCTGCCGCAAAGGGAATGGGGCTGCTCCACAACGCAATAGAACAGCAGTGCCTTACTCAAAAAAACGCTCCATGCGCCATAGGACATGTACGTTACACACCGCTTCCGGGATCCCAGCAGCACAATGTGCTTCCCATAGGGGCAAACTACGCCAGGGGAGCTGTCGCAGTTTCACATGACGGACTTATCACAAACCTTAAAGAACTGACGGTGCAGCTTGAGAATCAGGGGGCCATTTTCCAGTCTTCAACAGATTCTGAAGCTATCCTCCATCTCATGGCTCACAAATCCCATATGCAGCCTCTGGATGCCCTCATAGATTCCCTTCGCAAGGTAAAGGGTTCATATGCAGTTATTGTGCTCCTTAACGGAGTTCTTGTGGCGGCGCGGGATCCATGGGGATTCAAACCCCTTGTGATAGGAAAAAAGGATGAGGATCACTATGTCGCTTCAGAATCCTGTGCTCTTGATATTGTAGGGGCAAAGCTACTGCGCGACGTCGAACCGGGAGAAATCGTCGTCATTGACGACAGGGGTATGAGAAGCCTGAAGATTCATCACGAGTGCTTCAGAGGCATGAGATGTTCATTCGAGTATGTGTACACAGCCAGACCGGACAGCATAATCGACGGCAGGTCTGTATATGAGGCACGCAAAGAGATGGGCAGGCTGCTGGCTGAACAGGCTCCGTGCCCGGAGGCTGAAATAACGGCGGGTATGCCTGACAGCGGAACGATAGCTGCGGTCGGTTACGCAGAAAGATCCGGCATTCAGCTTGAAATGGGAGTAGTTAGGAACCGCTATGTCGGGCGGACATTTATTCAACCGACCCAAAAAGTACGCGACCTGGGTGTTAAAATTAAACTGAACCCGATCTCTGAAGTTTTTGACAATAAAAAAGCAGTAATAATTGATGATTCGATAGTACGTGGGACAACCGCAGAGAGGGTCGTCTCCATGATAAGAGACTCGGGAGCATCCGAAGTACATTTGAGGATCGCCTCCCCTCCTGTGCTGCATCCCTGCAGATACGGCATAGATACCAGAAAAGAAGAGACTCTTGCCGCAGTCCGAATGACTGTCCCCGAACTTTGCAAAAAGATAGGAGCGGACTCCCTTGAGTACCTAAGCGAGGAAAACCTGATTGCAGCCATAGGACTGCCTGAGGATCAGATATGCACAGCCTGTTTTACCGGTAAATATCTTGATGAAAATGATTTGAAAGCTGGTGCGTGATCTTGGATAACAACTTGACCTACGAAAAGGCGGGAGTAAGTATCGAGGCAGGCGACCTTTGGGTCGAAACAATAAAGGGCATGCTGAAAAAACGCCCGAAAGACCCTGACTGCGTTGGCGGAGTAGGGGGATTTGCCGGCCTGTACCGCATTGGAGGAGGAAAATGTATAGCAGCCTGCTGCGACGGAGTCGGCACAAAACTTGAGCTGGCCAAGGAGACAGGGATCTACCGCGGGCTTGGACAGGACCTTGTCGCCATGAACGTCAACGACCTTGTCACCGGTGGGGCAAGACCTCTATTTTTCCTCGATTACGCTTCATGCGGAAAACTGAACGTTGATATTTTTAAAGATATCCTTGAAGGCATCCTAGATGCATGCAACGAAAGCATGTGCGCTCTGTTAGGTGGAGAGACGGCTGAAATGCCCGACGTCTACGGCGAAGATGGTTTTGATCTGGCCGGATTTGCTGTCGGCATGATCGACGAAGATAAAATCATCGACGGAAGCGAAGTAAAAGAGGGCGACATTATCCTGGGGGTCAGCAGCTCCGGTGTGCACAGCAACGGATACAGCCTCGTAAGGAAGGCCCTTGGCAAAGACGGGCTTAACGCGGGGCTTGACACTGTCCCCGACGGCTGGACCGAAAAACTTGCAGAAGCTGTCATGAGACCTACAAAATTATATGTAAAGCCTGCCCTTGCGGCAGTAGAAACCGGAGCTGTCCATGCCATGGCTCACATTACAGGCGGCGGGATGTACGGAAATATCATAAGGGTCATCCCCAAAGGACTCGACATCGACATAGATTTCAGCTCATGGCAGCGCCCCAAAATTTTTGAACTTATTCAGAGCGCAGGCATTGAGGAAGAAGAAATGAGGAAAGTATTTAACCTTGGCATAGGGTACGTCTTTATCGCTGATCCTGAAGAGGCGTACATGATCGAAAATGCCCTCTCCGGTCACGGAGAGAAAGCTGTGAAGATAGGAAGGGTAGTAAAGTGTACCTCCCCCGAATAGCGATCCTGATCTCCGGCACAGGTTCAAACATGGAAGTTATCCTTAAAGCCTGCATTACCGGAGAACTGCCTGCCGAGGTCTCTTTTGTGGGAAGTGACAACATAAACGCAAAAGGTCTTGACACTGCGTCCGCCCTGGGAGCTCAAACACGAGTATTCTTTTACAAAAGGGACGGACGAAAGGCGGCAGAGGAAGCTATCTCCATGGCTGTCAGGGAGACAGAGACAGACTGGATAATACTTGCAGGCTTCATGAAAGTGCTCTCCCCTGAATTTGTAAGAAAATTCCCTGACAAAATCATAAATATCCACCCTGCAATGCTGCCCTCATTCCCCGGCGCCCACGGTATACGTGACGCATGGGAAGCGAAGGCGGACCACACCGGCGTAACTGTCCACATAGTTGACGAAGAGGTGGACCACGGACGCATACTTGCCCAGGAAAGGGTCGATATCCTTCCTGAAGATACGCTGGAAACTCTTGAAGAGAGAATTCACAGGGTCGAGCACAGGATATACAAAGAGACTCTGATAAAACATTTTTTAGAAAATCCGATATCTATCGAAGACCGGGAGGAATAATGATGATGGAAACAAGAAAAGCGCTTATATCTGTCTGGGATAAGACAGGTGTTCTTGAATTGGCAAAGGGACTCGCGGCACACGGATACGAAATTGTTTCAAGCTCAGGAACTGCAAAGCACCTTGAAGAGGGCGGCATTAATGTTACTGAAGTAGTTGACATGACCGGACTTCCTGCGATCCTTGGAGGAAGGGTGAAGACCCTCCATCCGGCTGTTATGGGCGGGATACTGGCAAGAAGGGGTATGGCCCAGGATGACGAGGACAGAAAGAAGTTTTCCATCCCGCTCATCGACGTTGTTGTGTGCACGCTCTATCCCTTTGAAGAGACAGCTGAAAAAGGTGCTGACCTCGACCATCTTATCGAAAAGATCGACATAGGCGGAGTCTCCCTGATCAGGGCGGCTGCAAAAAACTATTACCACGTGACCGTTGTGACTGACATTGCAGATTACGGGTGCGTCCTTGAGGAGCTTGAGAAGAAACAGGAATTCACGCTTGAATTCAAACAGAAGCTCGCCCTCAAGGCCTTCCGCCTCACTTCATCATACGACGCAACGATATACAAGGGCCTTTGCTCCGAGATAGGCGCTGAAGATGAGACCGGGGACGATAAGATCCTTCCGCTGCGTAAGGTACAGGACCTGAGATACGGTGAAAACCCGCATCAGAAAGCCGCTCTCTTTCTTCCCCCGCTCAAGAAGCAGCCATTCGAACAGCACTCCGGAAAGGAACTTTCCTACAACAACCTTCTTGACCTTGATACGCTTCTTCGCGGCTGTTCAGTATTCCAGGACCTCTGCGCCTGCACGATCGTAAAACACACCACGCCTTGCGGAACTGCACACGGTAAAAACCCGCTTGAGGCATTCAGGAAAGCACTTGAGTGCGATCCGGTCTCTGCTTTCGGCGGCATAATCGGGATGACAAGAAGTGTCGACATGGAGACTGCAAAGGCTATCACAGAGACCTTCTTTGAGATAGTGGCTGCGCCTTCTTATGATGAGGGCGTGATCGAATGGTTCAGGGAAAAGAAGCCCAACCTCAGAGTCCTCACAATAACCCCCGGATATGCCCCAAAACTTCAGATAACAGGAAATCGCTGCGGCTTCCTTGTTCAGGAAGATAAGCTCCCGGCCCTTCCCCGGATGGATGAAGGCAAATGGATCGGAAATGCAAGACCCGACCTCTGGGATGACATTATTTTTGCCTGGAAGACAGCTGCCATAACAAAGAGCAACGCGATAGTCCTGGTCAAGGACGGAGCTGCTGTAGGAATAGGCGGAGGATTCACCAACAGGGTGGACGCTGCTGATTACGCACTCAGGCTTGCCTGCGAAAAGGCAAAGGGCGCAGTCCTTGCATCAGATGCGTTCTTCCCCTTCCCAGACACAATAGAACTCGCTGCAAGAGAGGGAGTCATTGCTGTGATACAGCCGGGAGGCTCAATTAAGGATGAAGAGGTATTCAAACGGTCTGAAGAGCTTGGAATAAGCATGTTCGTCGGCAGCGGCCGTACGTTCAGACACTAAAGGAGGGGCTGTCATGAGGATAATGGTACTTGGGGGCGGCGGACGGGAGCATGCTATCGTTCACGCTTTTTCAAAATCCAGGATCGTCACAAAACTTCACTGCTGCCCGGGAAATCCGGGAATATCAAAGCTTGCTGCATGCCACGCAGGAAACCCGTCTGACCCTTTTCAGATGACGGCTCTATGCAAAAGGCTTGATATCGACCTGGTTTTCATTGGCCCGGAAGCTCCGCTTGTGGCAGGAACAGCCGATGCTTTGAGGGATGCCGGCATCCTTGTGATGGGACCCGGCAAGCTTGGAGCACAGCTTGAAGGCAGCAAAGTATTTTCAAAAAATTTCATGCTAAAGCATGGGATACCAACTTCTTCTTTCGACTGCTGCCATGACCTTGAAGAGTGCAAAAAAGCCCTGGACAAGAGATCTGCTCCCTATGTTGTAAAGGCAGACGGCCTTGCAGCCGGAAAAGGGGCTTTCCTTCCAAATACCAGGGAAGAGGCAATGACGATCTGCAGCATGATGCTTGAAGACATGATCCTTGGATCGGCAGGCAGGAATATAATAATTGAGGACTACGTTGAAGGACAGGAAATGACCATCCTTGCCATAACAGATGGTGAAACTGTCAGGATACTGCCTTCGAGCCAGGACCATAAAAGAGCTCTTGACGGAGACAAAGGAAACAACACCGGAGGAATGGGGGCCTATTCCCCTGTACCCTGGGTAGACGAGCCTTTCATGAAAAAAGTGGAGGATGTTGTGCTTCTGCCGACACTTGAAGGACTAAAAAAAGACAACATCCCCTTCTGCGGGGTCATTTATGCCGGCATCATGATAAAACCTGACGGTTCGCTCTATGTGCTGGAATACAACGTAAGGCTGGGAGACCCTGAAGCCCAGGTGGTCCTTCCTGTATTTGCCGGAGATTTTGGAGAGGCGATCTTTTCATGCTGTAAAGGCGACCTGGCAAAGGTCGATTGGCCTGTCCCCGAACACTTTGCCCTGGGAGTCGTAATGGCATCGGGGGGATACCCTGATAAGTACCAGACCGGCTATGAGATAGTGCTCCGTGAAGAGGAAGTTCATGACACATACATATACCATGCAGGAACATCACATGACTACACTGGAACCCTCGTTACATCGGGAGGCCGTGTCTTCACCGTAGTTGGGATAGCTCCTACCCTCAAAGAGGCTAAAGACCTTGCTTACAGGCGCGTTAATACGGTCTATTTCAGGGATGCTCACTACAGGAAGGACATAGGAGACAAATCACTTAAAGGGGAGGAAAAATAGTGAATACTCCCAGAATAGGAATAATAATGGGCTCTGCCTCTGACATCCCTGTGATCGAAAAAGGCGTTAAGGTGCTTGATGAGCTTGGAATTCCCTACGAAGTGGCAATAGCCTCCGCACACAGAACACCCCGTGACGTTGAGGGCTATGCAGTCAACGCATCAAAGAGAGGCATAATGGTGATCATAGCGGCAGCAGGACTTTCAGCGGCGCTCCCGGGGGTCGTTGCAGCTGCTACAAATCTGCCTGTGATAGGCATTCCCGTAAAAGGCGGAGCGCTTGACGGACTTGATGCACTGCTCTCGGTCACACAGATGCCTCCCGGAGTCCCCGTAGGCTCAGTGGGCCTCAACGCCTCACTGAACGCCTGCCTGATGGCGGCAAGGATAATTGCGATAAATGACAGAGAGATATCTGAAAGACTTGAAGCATGGACAAAGGAAAGGGCTTCTGCCGTAGCGGAGAGCCGCTCCAAGCTTGCAGGAATGCCTGCAGCTCCTGATGAGGCTTATAAAATATAAAGACGGCTGATCCATCTTTATAGTCGTGAAGCAGCGATATCCTAACGCTGTGAAGCAATTGTGAAGCAGTGGCAAAGCAATTGTTGGAGTGGCTAAGGCAACGGGGAGTCAATGGGGAGTCAATAGCAAATCAGTTGGTTAGAACCTGAGAACCTAGCCCCTCCCCATCGTTCCGATATGCCTTAACGATGGTGAAGTGGCGATTTTTATCGCCGTGAAGCCGTGGTGAAGCAGTAGTGAAACGGTTGTAATAACCTGAGCCCTTGAACCCTGATCGTCTTCCCGGTATGCCGTTAAGCCGTTTTAACGGAGAGTGGGTTCTGTTTAGGAAATAATTCACCGTGGCTTGAAAAGCCGGTCATAGACTGAGTTAAAAGACGCTGGATTTCCGATACAAACACTCGGGGACGACGTCAAGGGCAAAATATCAAACCCAGACCTGGATCCCGGATCTCGGAACGTACTCGAAATAGTGCGGACACTAAGGTTTATATATGAGTTTCTCTAACGAGAAA
>Ga0334887_1001597_pt1 | contig 28730 bp, 24 predicted proteins | sample GraSluR1_MG_10_FD_207217 | JGI IMG/M metagenome (GOLD analysis project Ga0334887, IMG submission 207217) | Sludge microbial communities from methane-producing bioreactor in Wageningen University, Netherlands - Granular Sludge_18_07-R1 | ecosystem: Engineered > Bioreactor > Anaerobic >...
GAGCAGTCCGACTACAACCAGGCGGTGAAGGGCGGGGGGCACGGATGCTACAGGAACCTCGTCCTCGCCCCCAACTCCGTCCAGGAGATGTGCGACTTCACCATCAAGGCCTTCGACCTCGCCTTCAGGTACAGAAACCCGGCGGTCATCCTCGCCGACGGGGTCCTCGGCCACATGGTGGAGCTCCTGACCTTTCCGAAGACGGCAATCGCGCCGGTGATCGACGACTCCTGGGCCGTCCGCGGGAAAAAAGAGACGCGCAGAAACCTGGTCACCTCCATCGACCTCGACTTCAGGGAGCTGGAGGAGCACAACCTCCAGCTCCAGGCGAAGTACGACCGGATCCGAGAAGAAGAGGTTGAGTACGAGCTTTACCGGTGCGAGGACGCCGAGGTGGTCATCGTATCTTACGGGATTAGCAGCCGGATCGCAAAGTCCGCCGTCGATGCCGCCCGACAGGAGGGGATAGCAGCTGGCCTCTTCAGGCCCATATCCCTCTTCCCCTTCCCCTCAAAAGAGCTGAAGGCCTTTGCCGATAGGGGCTCCCGATTCATCTCCGTCGAGATGAGCGACGGCCAGATGCGAGAGGACATCAGGCTCGCTACGGGCTGCCGGGACGTCGCATTGGTCTCGAGGTACGGAGGAAACCTCATCGGCCGCGACCAGATCCTCGGAACGATCAGGGAGGTGGCGTAAATGGCCGGAAAGGAGAAGGTCATCGGACCTCTGGGATTCTACAGAGCATTCGAGAGGAAAGGGGGCTCCGCCCCCACGGCCACCCATTACTGTCCTGGGTGTGGCCACGGGATACTCCACAAGATCATAGCCGACGCCATGGCGGACCTCGGAATCCAGGACCGTTGCGTCGTCATGAGCCCCGTCGGATGCTCGGTCTTCGCCTACTACTACCTCGACTGCGGCCACGTCCAGGCGGCCCACGGGAGGGCTCCGGCGATCGCCACCGGCTTATCTCGGGCCGAGGAAGACGCCATCCTCATCTCCTACCAGGGGGACGGGGACCTCGCATCCATCGGCCTCAACGAGACGGTCCAAGCCGCAAACCGGGGAGAGAAGATGGCGGTCTTCTTCGTCAACAACACCGTCTACGGGATGACCGGCGGCCAGATGGCCCCAACGACCCTAGTCGGCGAGGTGACGGCGACGACCCCCGCGGGGAGGGACCCCCGGGACTCCGGATACCCGATCCACATCTGCGAGCTCCTCGACACCCTCCGGGCCCCCGTCTACATCGAGCGGGTCTCCCTCTCAAACATAAATCACATAAGAAAGGCCCGTCGCGCCGTCAGAAGGGCCCTCGAGATCCAGAGGGAGAAGAAGGGGTACGCCTTCGTCGAGTTCCTCTCTCCCTGCCCCACCATCCTGAGGATGGACGCGAGGGGGATCGAGCGGTTCATCAACGAGGAGATGGAGCGGGAGTTCCCCCTCAAGAGGTTCCGGGACCGATCGAGCGAGACGGTGCCGATCGAGAGGAGGGAGTCCGACTTCACCAAAGCCGCCCTCGACGGGATCTTCGGCCTCGCCGGGGAGGTGGAGGTGGAGGTCATCCCCGACCCCGCCTTCAAGACGAAAGGGGTGAAGATCGCGGGCTTCGGCGGCCAGGGGGTCCTGAGCATGGGGCTCGCCCTGGCCCAGGCAGCTTATCGGTCTGGCCGCTTCGTCTCCTGGTACCCCGACTACGGCCCGGAGCAGAGAGGGGGCACCTCGAACTGCTCCGTCGTCATCTCCGGCGAGAGGATAGGGTCGCCGGTGGTCGACCGGCCCGACGTCCTCGTCGCCTTCAACCGGCCGTCCCTCGAGAAGTTCGCCCCCGACGTCCGGGAGGGCGGCCTGATCCTCTACGACTCCCTCGCCGGAGCCTTCGAGCCGCCGGAGGGGGTCACTGCGATCTCGGTTCCGGCGACGGAGATCGCCCTCTCCGGGGGGGTAGAGCAGGCGACCAACACCGCGATGTTCGGGGCGCTGATGGAGCGAGGAGAACTCGACCTTCCCCGGGAAGCCTTCAGCGCGGCTTTCGAGCGGACCTTCGCCAAGAAGCCGAAGCTGATCCCCCTCAACCTGGAGATCCTGGAGGCGGGGGCGAGGAGCGTCAGGTCGAACCTCTGACGGAGCCGGAGATCCGCTGCCCGCCCAAAGACGCCTAGGACGTTCTCGGGCGGGCGGATAATCTCTCTTCATCCTCCTTTGCCGCCGGATCCGTCTCGGTGGAGAAGGCCGACGGATCTCGCCGTAGTCGAGGAGATTAGGCGTCTCCTGCCGACACGTATCAACGCCGGGGGATCTGAGGGCCGGTCGCTCCGGCGGCGAGTACCAAAAAATACAAATATGACCGACGCCTAACTATGATTACTTCAAGCAATGAAGGGGTGAGACCATAAAGAAATTTGCTGCGCTATTAGTGTTGGTGGCGGCTTTCTTCGCCGTCCCAGCTATGGCAGACTGTACAGGCCCGAACTGCCTTGCAAGCTTCCAGGCGGTTGACTTCTCCTTGGGCGAATGGCCTGCTAACGCGAACGTGAAGCTCGTCAGCTCGGGAGAGCAGCGCGCCTTTGCCTTTTGGAATGGGCGAGCCTACAACGATCTGATCGTCGAGAATGACCAAAGTGCGGGAATGCTGTGGCAGGAAGCAAGAGTATCACCGACCACTGCCAGCAGTCTTGTTCCAGATCAGGCGGGATGGGATACCAGAGTCATAAACATAGAGAGAGTCTCCTCAGGTAACCAGTTCGCTACCGCCACCGGTGGTGCGGTTGCCAGTAACGACATATCCGTCTGCGCTAAGCAGGGAACTGCTGCGGGCTGTCCATGCACACCTGCTGAATAGACGTGTTGGTTCTGCACTATAGGATCGACGATGGAAAAAAATTGGCAGCTCATCAGCCTGGCGCTGATGGGCATGCTTCTCATTTTAGGTTCTGCTGGCGCTGTAGCCTGGGAAGCTTCGATAGCGGAGCGGGAATACCCTGACTCCCTGAACCAGGTGAGGAATTTTCATGAGGACTTCTCCAGGGGTGGCCCATCCGCCAAGCTCGGTGCCATGAGCCTGGGAGATCTGGGCCAGAGCGGAAGGATAGGCACCACCACCGTGGCGGATCTTACCGGCTTCTCCATCTTCGACGATGCCGAGGATGATGAGACCTTCCAGGGCGTCGTGGCGATCAACACCGAGAGGGGAAAGACCGTCACCGGCCGGAGTCAGTTCGGATCGGTCCCAACGGACGTCAACTACATGGACATAGACGTCAAGAACATCATCGTCATATCCATAAACACCGCTAGAGGCGGAAACGCCATCGCAACCTCCGAGATCGTCATCAAGCCAAGCCAGCTGTCCGGCTTCCTGTAGCCCTCAAGCTGCCCCTCAATATTCTATCCATTACCCATATATCCGAGGTAGCATCCTTGCCGCCTCTGCCGCCCACCTATGAGCCCCCATTTTGGGTTGGGCGAGAGGCCGGTCCTCAAGCCCGGCTCTTTCCGGCGTCGCCCCCGTCCACGACAGCCCGCCGCAACGCGCGACCGAGGGCGAGGGCGAGGGCCTCCACCTTCTGCCAGTCGTCGCCTCCCGTGGCCCTCAGATGGAGGGTGAGCCACCCGTTGTAGGCGAGGGTTCTCATGAAGTGGCCGAAGTTCGCCAGGTCCATCCCCTCCAGGAACCGACCAGAAAACTCCACCTCCTCCTGGTAACCCGGCGCCCCGAACCTGACGGCGGCGAAGGCGAGAGCCTCGCCGGAGGGGGCGAAGGAACTCCCTATCCCCGCCACCTCCATCCCAGCCAGGGCCTGCCCGAGGGCGATGGCGACGTCCTCGACGGTGTGATGGTCTCCCGTCGGCAGGTCTCCCGCGGCCCTTACCTGGAGGTCAAACCCCGATCCTCTGGCCAGGACCTTCAGGATCTCGTCGAGGAGGGGGACCCCCGTCTCCACCTCCGGAGATCCCGGCCCAGCCAGGTCGAGGGAGACCTCGACCTCCGTCTCCGCGGTATCCCGCCTGAATGATGCGCGCATGATGATGGGTCTATCCGAAGATATTTTAACTTATTCTGCGGAGGGACGAAACGCCCCGGCGTGTCAAAGGAGAAGATAGGAGCCAAAAGCTCCTGGCTCACCGAGATCGGACCGATCGAAGCCCTTATGTACCCCTGGATCATGTCGTTCTGTTCCAAAGGTTGTAGATATGATAGATAAGAGCAAAATACAAGAAATTTTGGATGAGTATGACTCAAAAGAGCTAACTATAGCCACGGTGTGCTCTCATAGCAGCCTCCAGATATTTCATGGGGCTCGCCAGGAGGGGTTCAAGACCCTGGGAATATGCCTCGGCCGGCCTCCGAAGTTCTACGACGCCTTCCCCCTGGCCAAGCCGGACACCTTCCTCAGCCTCGACAGCTACGGGGCCCTCCTGGACGAGAGCGACCGGCTCGTCGAGGAGAACGCCATCGTCGTCCCCCACGGCTCCCTGGTGGAGTACCTGGGGACGGATAGGTTCGAGGAGATGCCGGTCCCGACCTTCGGCAACCGCAGGTCCCTCGCCTGGGAGAGCGACCGGGAGATGGAGAGGGAGTGGCTCCTCAAGGCGGGGATAGACCTCCCTCGGAGGTTTGCGACCCCTGAGGAGATCGATCGCCCCGTCATCGTCAAGTATCACGGCGCCAAGGGCGGTAAGGGCTTCTTCATATCCAAGAGCAAGAGAGAATACCTGAGCAAGGTCGACCCCGCCCAGCGGCACACCATCCAGGAGTTCATCCTGGGAACCCGGTACTACATCCACTACTTCTACTCCCCCATCAGATCCCACGGCTACACCCTCAGCCAGGGGACCCTGGAGATGCTGGGGATAGATCGCAGGGTCGAGAGCAACGCCGACGAGATCTTCAGGATAGGCTCCATGGACGAGCTGGAGGCGGCGGGGATATTCCCGAGCTTCGTCGTCACGGGGAACATCCCCCTCGTCCTGAGGGAGTCGCTCCTCCCCAAGGCCTTCGACCTGGGGGAGAGGGTAGTAGAGGCGTCCCTCGATCTCTTCGGTGGTATGATAGGCCCCTTCTGCCTGGAGACGATCGTCACCGACGACCTGAAGTTCAAGGTCTTCGAGATCTCGGCCCGGATAGTCGCCGGGACCAACGTCTTCATCAGCGGGTCCCCCTACTCCGACCTGATCGAGAGGAACCTCTCCAACGGGAGGAGGATCGCCCAGGAGATCAGCCTCGCCAGGGACCAGGGGAGGCTCTCGGAGATCATAAGCTAGTGGGCAAGGGCAAAAGTCAAAGGGCAAAGGTTATTATCTTACCCCAGCCTGACTTTTCCTCTTGTATGGCAAGTCTCTTCGACACTTACAAGGATGCCACCGCCCTCCAGTGCTCCTTCGTCGAGAAGCTGGGAAAGCTCGACCTGGAGAGTGTAAACGGCTTTGCCGATTCCCTGGCGTCGTTTTTGAGGTCAAAGGACGAGAATAACTTCATCTACGGCCTCGCGGCCGGGAGGAGCGCCCTCGCCCTCTACAGCTTCCTCCAGCTCCTTTACAACCACTTCAACGCCTTCCCCTGCACCATGGAGGACCCGGTCCAGAAGCACTTCAGGAAAACAAGGAGGAACCTGGGGATCGCAGTCTCGGGCTCCGGCGAGACCCCGGCGGTGAACAAGTACATCGAGGACATAATAAACCAGGGGGGCGAGATCACCCTGATCACCGCCAACGAGGAGGGGACGGCCCACCGGCTGGTGGAGAGGTACGAGAATGGATCGGTCCTGGTGATCAAGGGGAAGACGAAGTACGATCTGGACGTGACCAGGACCAGCAAGCTCTCCCCCATGGGGACGGAGTTCGAGCTGGAGGTCCTCGCCTTCCTCAACGCCGTCTTCAAGGAGGTCAAAAGCAGGATCGAGGGCGAGGAGAGGGACGACTGCGAGAGTTATCTATCCACCATAGAAGACTTTGCAGGCCAGTGCAGGCTCATCTCCAGGGTGGACGAGGAGAGGCTCACCCGGTGGTTTGAGAGGCTCTTCCCCCGGAGCGGCAGGTACATCATCGGCGGCGTGGGGAGGTCGGGGCTGGTGGCCCGGGCCTTCGAGATGAGGTTCACCCACCTCAACAAGACCAGCTACTGGGAGAGGGACTTCAACACCCCCAGCTTTCAGATCGGGGACGTCTACGTCCCCATCACCGGGAGCGGGAACACCTATGAGTGCCTCGAAGGGGTGAGGAGCGCCTTCAAGAGGGGGGCGGACGTCCTACCGATCACGACGAACCCCTCCTCGGAGCTGGTGGAGCTGATGGCCGAGAAGGGGAGGGAGGAGGATATCGCTTTCATACCCGTCTCCGAGGAGTACCTCGACCAGATCTGCGGGAGCCGGAGGACCACTAGCTGGCTCGTCTCGGAGTACAGCATGCACAGGTATCCGATATTCGAGATCAACGCATTGATATTCACCAACAGCGTCGTCGCCGTCGGCGCCGAGTTTCTGGGGATCGAAGAGGCGGGGATGAAAAGGCTCCACGCATGAAGAAGATCCTGGCCATCTCCGACACCCATCTCCAGGAGGATTCGGCGGTTCCCGGACCCCTCATCGACCTCGCGAAGGGGGCCGACCTCCTCCTCCACGCCGGCGACTTCGTCAGCCTCGGGGCGTACGAGGCCTTCCGAGACCTCGCCCCCTTCGAGGCGGTCTCGGGCAACTCCGACGATCCGGCGGTGGCAGCCCTCCTTCCTCAGAGGAGGGTCGTGGAGGTGGAGGATGTGAGGATCGGCCTAGTCCACCGGGCCGCCTTCTCCGCCGACCTCCAGGGCGTCCACCTCCTGGCGAGGGAGATGGAGGTGGACGCCCTCGTCTTCGGCCACCTCCACAGGCCCGTTCTGGAGGCGAGAGACCGCCTCCTCATCTGCCCCGGAAGCCCCACGGAGCCCCGCCTATCGCCGCCGGCGGTGGCGGTGCTGGAGGTGGAGGGGCGAAGGGTCCTGGGGAGGATCGTCCCCCTGGGAAGGCCGGTCTGCGGCTACTTCAGGTTCGCGGAGGCCCTCTCGGAGAGGTCGGTCCGGGAGGAGCATGAGAAAACGATATGAGGAGATCCTGGCAGAGGAGATTCCCCCCGGGCCCCGCCCATGAGCATCCCGATCCTCGCCCTCCCCTCCTTTTGGAGCCCACCCTTCTTCGAAGCCCCCGGATCAGCCGTCGCGACGGCGGAAGGCCTCCAGGTCTTCGATGACGATCCAGCCCGATGAAGCCCCATTCTTGCCGCCGCCGGAGGCGACGACGCGGAGCCTCGTGACATTCCCCACCTCGAAGGGCAGATCTCCCGACCCCTCCTTCCCAACCCCACCAATATCCTGGCATCGAGCCTCTTGGCGGCACCATCCCGTCGATCCTAGCTCCATCCTCCCAGGAGCGGCGATATTCGGTCCCATTTCCGTCCACCATCCAGACCTCGATGGCCGTCGGATCGCCCATGCGTCGTCGGTCCCGGCGAGGTTCAGGCCGCCCCATCCTGCCATCGGCGAGAATTCCTTGGCGATCCCGGCCCATCCGCCGGGGAATAGTTCGATGGATATCCTGGTGGCTCCGTCCCCAGACCCTTCGACGGCCCTTATCCCTGAGAGGACAGAGCCCATGCCGTCCTTCCGGGTGCTCCAGCCACCGACCATGAGGTCGATCGCCAGGGGCCGAGAGACGATGACCCCGACGGCGGCCCCGATGAGGATATTGTAATCGATCCGGGAGTTGGGTTCGGGGCCCAGGGACGATGAGACGGGAGTTCGCGGCCCTCCCCCGCCCCACCAGAGAGAGAACGATAGCCCGATCTTGGCGGAGTCCCAGACCGGATCGAATTTGGGATGTATTTTATATCTGCAGATTCATGTATCCCGTGATCCAAATAGCGGTGGCTGAAGAAAAGTGAGCTTCACTAGACGGAATCTGAAGGTGGCGCTCTTAATCCTGTATCTGGCGCTCATCTCGGGCACTTCTAGCTGTACCGAGGTGAACGACCTCTGGCTCCTCATATCCAGCTACGAGGACATCGGGATCACCGTCCCCGACCTCGCCTTCTTCCTGGCCACCCACGGCTACAACGCCTCCCCCGAGAAGGGCTACGTGATGGTGACCTTCTCCGACGGCGACGAGGCCTACCTCACCCCCAACGGCGCAGCTCCCAGGCTAGCCGACCTCTGGTCGGAGCCTCCGACCCAGACGGGGCCAGTGAGGGTGATCCTCCCCGACGCCATCCAGCGGAACGTCACATACGATAGGACCGAGAACAGCAAGTTCATCCGAGAGGTTACGAGGAGGGTGATTTTTCCTGTAACCCCCCTGGGGATGTGTTACGACGGTTCGAAGAAGTTGGCAGATACCTACGAAAGTTTCAATTATAGAGTAAGATATATGTACGATCCGAGCGAATGGGATTGGCAAGGGCATCTCTGGGTAATAGTCGAAGACGATGACAAGCCAGATCTTTGGATTGCGGTAGATAGCTATTACGGAGTCATAACAGAAGACGAATATTATAAGGCGCCATACAGCTTCGATGGGTTTGAGCACCTCGATGCAATAAACCCGGAATGGAGACTGGTTTGATCGGCTCTATCAGAAATACGGCTCTAATGTCACATAAGGCCACGGATCAAGTGAGATGTTCGACATGATAAAAAACCGATGCGGGATCTTCAGGTCGCTCGAACTTATCGCAGGTGTATTGCTCATCCTCTCCCTCTGCGGCGAAGGCTCAAAGGACGATGATATATTCGATCAGGCGGACCTGAGATCTGCCGACCTCTCCGGCCACAACCTCAGCGGGGCCCATCTGAACCAGTCGGATCTATCAGGCGCAGAACTCTCCGGAGCTGATCTGAGGGAGGCTTACCTCAGATCCGCATGGCTCGTCGGCGCAAACCTCACCAAAGCCAACCTCGCCGGGGCAGACCTCTCAGGAGCGGACCTCTCAGACGCAGACCTCACCGAAGCAGAACTCTCCGAGGCGAATCTCTGGGGGGCGAGGATTTCGGGGGCGAAGCTCGTCGACGCCACCCTCACCAAGGCCGATCTGACGAGGACGGACATCACCGACGCCGACCTCACCGGGGCGGAGATGACGAACGCCCGGCTCTTCCGGGCCGACCTCACCGGAGCGACGATGACCGGAGTTTATCTGATCGGCGGAAACTTCGTTGGAGCCCACATGAACTGGGCCGAGATGACCGGAAGCTACCTCAACCGCGGCCAGTTCTCCAGGGCCGAGTTCTACGGGACCGACCTATCGGGCGCTGACCTCTCCGACTCCGACTTCTCGAGGGCATACCTGATGAGGGCCAACCTCAGCGATGCCAACCTGAACTGGGCCCTCTTCGCCTACGCGGACCTGACGGAGGCGAAGCTGGCTCGATCTACGCTCCGGGGAACGAAGCTCTCCTACGCGGATTTGACGGGGGCGGACCTCTCGGAAGCCGACCTGACCGACGCCGACCTCACCGCCATCCGGCTGATAAAGTCGAACCTCAGCAACACCAAGATGGGCCGAACCTACCTCCAGGGGCTCGACCTCCGGGGGGTGGACCTCTCCGGAGCATATCTGAGGGACGCCACCATCGACAGAACCTACCTCACCGACGCCAACCTGACGGGGGCCGACCTCCGAGGCGCCACCCTCTCGTCGGTGGAGATGACGGGGGCCGACCTATCGGGGGCGAACCTGATCCGGGCGAAGGTCGACCAGTTCACCCTCCTCTCCCTCACAAAGGCGAATCTGGAAGGTGCCCTGTTAGACGAAGAGCTGAAGAGGGATATAGAGGCTATAAAGTGAGGGGAGAGCGCCGCCGAACGGCCTTTCGCCCCCCCATCCGACCCTACCGTCCGAGGATGACGTGGTAGTTGGTGAACGGCCTCTGATCCAGGGTGATCACCCCCCTCTGGCCGCGGATCTCGTAGGGCTCCGCGCAGACCATCGTCCCAACCATCTCACCGCACTCGAGATCGCTGTAATAGTTGGCGGCCCACCGGTTGCCGCCGTTGTCTCGCCCGTTGAACTTGTTGTTGTCGATCAGGGCGTTGGACATGACGAGGTTGAGCTCTCCATCGAATAGATATATCCCACCAAGCCCCGAGTTCTGGATCAGGTTCGAGAGGAAGAGGTTCTGGGCGCTCTGATCCAGAACCTGGACGCCGTACTCGCTGCTCCCCAGGATGTCGTTGTCTGAGACGGTCGTCCCCGTCGATCTGATGATGTGGACCCCGTCGGCGACGCTATTTAGGATCCTGTTGGCCCAGATATTGCTGTTGTCGCATCTGAAGAGGCGGATCCCGTCCCTCGTGCTGTTGACGATATCGTTCTTCGAGACGACCACGTTATTGACCATCTCCAGACTCAAGCCGAAGCCGTTATCCTTTATCCCGTTCTCTACGATGGAGTCGTTGGAGGAGTATCGCATGACGAGGGCGGTCGAGTGATTATATATCTCGTTCGCCTGGACGAAGTTTGAGTCGCTATCGTCGAATACGATGCCATATCTCTTGTTTGCCGATAAATTGTTGTAGATCACCATGTTCCGTTTGCTATCCCGACGGAGGGCTATGCCGCTCTCCCGGTTGTTCAGGACGGTGTTGTGGGAGATGGTGTTGTAGCTAGCACCGAGGATTGAGATGCCGTCGAGGTCGTTATTCAATAAGGAGTTCCAGGCCATGACGTTGTTGTCGCCTGAATCGACGTTGATCCCCATCCCGTCGCACCCCTCGATGGCGTTCGAGGCGATCATGGTGCCGAAGGACCGGAAGACGTCGATCCCGCTATTTATGCAGTCCCGGATCCGATTGCCGACCAGGATGTTGTTGTAAGAATCGGTCAGGTAGATCCCGTTGTCGGCGTTGCTGTGGATCGAGTTGGAGGTCAACTCGTTGCCGGAGGAGGAGGCTATGGTGATGCCGTCAGCGCCATTCCCCCAGACATCGCTGTTTAAGACCCAGTTGTCGTGGGAACTCTCGATGAAGACTCCATACGCATTTTTGCTGATATCGTTCTTCACGATGCTGCTGTCGTTCACCCCGGCAAGGCGGATCCCGGCCTTGGAGTTGTCGTGGATCCGGTTCTTCGAGATCAGGTGATCCGTGGAGTTGAGGACGCAGATGCCGTGGCTCGAGGAGCCGTATATGGTGTTGTTCAGGATCCTGGAACCATCCGAGAGGACGAGGACCGAGCCCGAATCGCAGGAGTCGTTGGTGCATCCGCCGATGATGAACCCGTCCAGGACGACGCCGCTGGCATTTATCGTTATGATGGGAGCGGATACGTTGCAGCCTTCTACGACCGGCATCCCATCGCCCCGGAGGGCGATGGGCCGATCGACGACCAGGTTCTCCCCATAAGTGCCGTTCAGGACGACTATCTCGTCGCCGATCTCGGAGGCGTCTATGGCCTCCTGGATCTTCGAGAAGTCTTTGGTGCCAGAGCCGTCGACGAGGAGGGCGCCGGCTCCGAAATCGACCAGGATCAGAATCATCAATATCGAAGTTTGCCATCTGTGCATGATAACCACCATATATGATCATTCGCTCTTTATTAATTTACTCGTATCAGTTCGGAGGCCGAAGGGGTCGAAGAATCCCGTCGACCTATCCCCGCGGATGCAGTTTGAGATTATATTTATAGAATGTTCCGACGATGGGGGAATGGGGGGCTTCTGCCCCCCCGGCTCATCTCCCCAGGGCGACGTTGGGGTCGCTGAAAGCCCTCCGATCGAGGGTGACCGCGCCCCTCTGGCCACGGATCTCGTAGGGCTCGGTGCAGAGAACCTGCCAAAAGGTTTCGTTGCACTTCAAATCGCTGTAGTAGTTCCCGTCCCACATGTTGCCGCCGTTATCCCAGCCGTTGAACTTCTTGTTATCGATCAGGGCGTTGAAGGAGGCGAGGTTGAACTCCCCCTCGAAGAGATAAATTCCGCCATAGTCCGAGTTCTGGATCAGGTTTGACAAGAAGATGTTCTGGATGCTCTGATCCAGGACCTGGACGCCGTACCCGCCGCTCCTCAAGATGTCGTTATCCGATACGATCGTCCCCGTCGATCGGATGATGTGGATCCCGTCGGCGGCGCTATCCAGAACCCTGTTCGCCCATATCTTGCTGTTGTCGCATCTGATGAGGCTGATGCCGTCTCTTGAGCTGTTGGCGATCTCGTTCTTCGAGACGACGACGTTATCGACCATCTCCAGACTCAGGCCGAAGCCGTTATCTCGGACGACGTTCTCGACGACGGAGTTGTCGGCGGAGTATCGCATGACGATGCCGTTGGTGTTGTGGTGGATCTGGTTCTCCTGGACGGAGTTCAGGCTGCTCTCGTCGAAGATCAGGCCGTACCTCTTGTTCTCCGAGATGGTGTTGTTGGCGATCATGCTGTTTCTGCTATCCTGGCGGAGGGAGATGCCGTTATCCCGATTGTTCTGGATGACGTTGTTGATGATGCTGCTGTTGCCGGATCCGAGGATGGCTACCCCGTTGATGTCGTTGGCTGATAGGACGTTCCGGTTGACGACGCTGTTTTCTGTCCCATCGAGGTTTATCCCCATCTCGCCGCACCTCTCGATGGTGTTCGCCACGATCAAAGTGCTGAAGGACCTCACGACGTAGATCCCGCTATTTTTGCAGTCCTGGATGGTGTTTGCTACCAAGAGGTTGTTGTTCGAATCGAGGTGGTATACCCCGTTCTCGGAGTTGTTATGAATCACGTTTCCGGTTATCTGCTGGCCAAAAGAGGCGATGATGGCGATCCCATCGCCACTGTTGGCACTGATATTGTTATATGCGATCACGTCGTGGTCGGAGGCCTCGATATAGATTCCGTACCCATTCCGGCTGATCTCGTTATCAGAGATCTGGCACCCGTTCGCCTCGGCGAGCTGGATCCCCGCCTCGAAGCTGTCGTGGATCCGGTTCTTCGAGATCAGGTGACCCGAGGAGTTGAGGAGAGAGATGCCGTGGCTCGACGATCCGTATATGGTGTTGTTCAAGATTTTGGAGCCGTCCGAGAGGACGCGGACCGAGGCCGAATCGCAGGAGTCGTTGGTGCATCCGGCGAAGACGAAACCATCCAGGACGACGCCGCTCGCATTTATGATTATGAGGGGGAAGGAAGAGACCTCGCCCGAAACGACCGGCATCCCCTCTCCTCGGAGGGCGATGGGCCGGTCGACGACCAGGTTCTCCGCGTAAGTGCCGTTTTTGACGACTATCTCGTCGCCGATCTCGGAGGCGTTTATGGCGTCCTGAATTTTCGTGAAGTCGCCGACGCCGTCGTCGTCGACGACCGTCACGCCGGAGGCGGCGCCGGACAGAATAAGAATCACCATCATCGAAGCGGGAGATCTGAACATGGGAATCACCTTTCTCGAGTATACTTGGTCCTGATTAATTTAAATAGGTTATTCCAGAGAGAAGGAGATCGAGGCAAGATCCATGTCTCCCCAACCTGAAAAGAGACGAGGTGCCTGAAACGATCTCCGCTTTGAGGAACCCGCGATGGAGATGCATATTCCAAAATCCGTGGGAATTGAGGTGGAGAGTCGAAGGGGGCCCGACCTAGTCGGCCCCCCTCTCCTCCAGCCAGGACCTCACCACGACCGGGTTTAAATCGATGGTTGTCGCACCCCTCCGGCCCTGGATCGCATAGGGCTCAATCCCAACTACGCCTCCGCCGATGGCTTCTCCAGAATAATCGCCGTAGAAGTTGGCGAGCCAGTTGTTGATCTGACCATTATCTCGAGCGTTGAAGTTCTGGTTATCGGCGAAGATGTTGCCGGTGATCAGGTTGATCGTCCCCTCGTAAATGTACATCCCGCCGCCACCATTATGCTGGATGACGTTGTACATGAATATGTTATTGGTGGCCTGATCCAGCATCTGAATTCCGTATTTGCTGTTGTTTTCGATTATGTTCCGAGATGCCACGAGGCTTTCCGATCCCGATAAGTGAACCCCATCCCCGCCGTTTTCGTTGACGTAGTTCTCCCAGACCCTGCTCCGATCGCAGCTCTTAAGCTGGACCCCATCATCTGAGTTGTTGTAGATGTAGTTATTCGACACGGAAGCGCTATCGGAGAACTCCATACTCAACCCGAAACGGTTATCGTGGATCTCGTTCTCGACCATGACGTTGTCGCTGGAACGGGTCATGATGACGCCATGAAGGTTGCCATATACGTCGTTGCCCTCAAAGAAGTTCTTGTTGCTATCTTCCAGGTAAAAACCGAACCGTTTGTTCCCGCGAATCTGGTTGTCGGATATCAGAGTGCTGCTGCTGTTGTCGCGTAGGGAGATCCCGTTGTATTCGTTGTCGAATATCCTGTTTTCAGATATCGAGATGAAGTAGGATCCGTAGATGCCGATTCCGTTTATGCCGTTTTCTGAGAGGGCGTTCCCCGTGAATATGTTGTCGTCACTGAATCTGATGACCAGAAGTCCATCCTCCCCAGAGCCTTGAATCACGTTCTTCGACAAGACGTTGATTTTTGAGCGATCCAGGGCGACGCCGTTGAGACCGTTATCGAGGATCTGATTTTCTACGATCGCAGTATGACTGGAGTCTATAAGGTGCATGCCGTCTTCTGCGTTGAGCTGAATCCCGTTGTAAGCCACCGTGTTGTAAATCGAGCCGACGAGCTGGAGGCCAACTTCTCCATTCTCACGAATGTCATTTTGAAACAGCATGTCAAATGCGCAGCCCTCCAGAGATATGCCCCACCTGCCGTTGTTGAAGATCTGGTTTCCGGAGAGCTCGCTATTGTTCGCCCCGAGGGCGGAGACGCCACCGTATCGGTTGTCGCAGATCAGGTTTCCGGCCGCCAGGTGATCCCTCGAATCGCGGAGGCAGAGGCCGTTCCCGGTAGAGGCCGATATGGTGCTGTTCAGAAGCCTGCACCCGTCGGCCAGCACCAGAACGGCTCCGGAATCGAAGCTCTCGTTTTTGCAGCCTGCGAAGGTGAGCCCCTCCAGAGTGACGTTATCTGACGTTATGGTGACAAGGGGGGATGAGCTCCCGCTCCCATTGACGACGGCACCGCCTTCGCCCTTCAATGCGAGGGACTTGTCAATTACGAGGTTCTCCGAGTACGTCCCGTTCAGGATTATTATCTCGTCCCCTGCCTCGGAAGCGTCTATCGCCTCCTGGATCGTCGAGAAGCCTTTGGCTCCGACGCCGTCGACGGTGTAGGCGCTGGCGCCAACGGCGGCGTTTGCCAGGATCAGGGTCATCAAGATAGAAGTTGGCCATCTGAGCATGAGAATCACCTGCTACGTTATTGCTCGCTCTATATTAATTTGCCCGTTTTTGAGAGAGGTCTGATGGATGCGATCGATCCCGACGGCATAGACGCAAAAGAGCGTCATACGGGGGATTCGGCGGAAGGCCCCCCACCGATCAGATCGCGTTCAGGGATGGGGCCGGTATACAACGGTCCCCATGCCCTTGAACTCCGATCCATCAGGCCTCGGCGGCCTTCGACCTAGCCATCTCCACCAGCTCCTCCGTCGAGACGAAACTCGCACCTTGGGAGGTCGAGAAGTCCACGAACCTCTTGAAGGCGTCCATATATCCTTCGTCCCCTCCTGTTATGACGTTGTCGAATATCAAGACCATGGGCTCCCCCTTTCGCCTCGCCTCTTCAAACTCGCCGACGAGGAGATCGTACCACTCGCCACCGCTGAGGTTCAGCACCTCCTTTGAGTATTGGTCGGATAAGGGAACCAGCTCGCCATCGTGCTCAATGCTGCTGATCGGTACCGCGTAGAGGTCATACCCCTCGATCGGGTAGGGCCAGGATTCGTTCTCGTGCCCCGGCAGATAGATGAGCCCCACCTGATATCCAGCGGCGTACTCGACGCCGATCCGCTCGAGGATCCGGAGCGTCGTCTCGCTGGTGCTGAAGGACTGGGGGACGAGCCCCTTCACCAGTATCGTTCTGCCGTCGCAGATGTAGGCGGACTCGACGAGCCTCTTCGCCTCCATCAGCCGAGAGTACTGGTCGCCGTAGGCCATCGGTCCCAGCTCCTCTCCCGCCGTCATGCCATAGACCGCGAGCTCGTGGTTGTACCTCGATCCTACGCTGGTGACGTAGAGCTTGTACATGGCGTTTCCAGCGATCTCGTTGACGTAGTCTCCGGTCACAGAGACTGTGACGTTGAGGGCGAGGGGATCTATCTTGTTCAGCATCTCGATGATCGAGCCCACCTCCAGATCCCACTTCGCCTCAGGGTCCATCTCGGAAGACCCTGGATGAAGCTCCGCTCCGATCATGATGTTGACTACAACAGGCCCTTCGGATTGCTCATCCGCGGCTGTGAGGGCTATAGATGAAAAGCATATTATTATCCAAAATAATATTGATCTTGCTCCAATCATCGCGTTTACCACCTTCATAGATATCATTTTTTGACCTTCTCTCGTCTAATCCCCGCCATGGTCTGGCGAAGGATTTGATCTCTTTCTGGCTTCGTTTAGATCTGAGGTCATCTGCAGCATTTTTAGCCATCAGCCCGTTTTGCGGAGCCACCGCCATAAAGTCCTTCGTCCTCGACTCTAATATTACTGCTCATATAGATTAATACAACTTTCGGCTGTTCACCCAATTTGAAGATGCCATCCTGCGCGGGATGGTCTCGATCTACCCATAGCTCGCGGGCCCCGCAATGAAATCTAGTGACAACTTGGAATGGAGAAGATATAAATCCTAGGAGGCAAACCAGATATGTTACGTTGATGATACCGCCCGAAGACCCGGATGAACCCCTCCAAAATTGAGCATCTCTGGAGATGATGACCACCAATATGCAACAGTGGTCAACTTTGCGGCGCATGATCAGATTAAGACCGAAGTTATGGAATGAGGTGAAGATATGCAGAAATACCAACCGATAGCAGCCTTTGTCGCACTTATTGCGGTGATCGCCCTGGCTCCCGGAGCAGGAGCCGTTGTGGCCCCTGAATGCGACGGCGTGGCCCCTGGAGAGAACGTGACCTTTGTTGGTCCCGATCCGGTCCAGCTCGATTATGTGGAGGAGGTCGTCTATTATTATCTATGGTCGGCAACCGCAAACGGCGAGACGATCGCCACGGGGACCAATAAAAATTTCACTTTCACCGTTCCCGAGGTCCCCCTAGACCCTGGGACACTCCATATCGACATCACCTTGCTCGTAACTGACGGATTGGGCTGCATCAACGAGGCTTACGACTGTCTCACCGCCTACGCGCGCCCGCCATGCGGAATTTCCGGCGACAATAGCACCTGTGAGGACAGCCCAGAGACCACCTACTCATACGCCGAAGATCCTTCGGGCCTCACCTTCGCCTGGAAGATCGATGGCGTCGATGCAGGGACCGGCGATTCGATCGATGTAGACTGGACTGGAAAATCGTTCGGCGACCACGTCGTGACCCTCGAGGTGACGAAGGCCTACGATGACGGCACCACGACGACGAGCACCTGCGAGATGGACGTCCTTTACATCCAGTCTCCGGACGCGAGCTTCACGAGAGTGGTGTGAGGGCCCAGACCAATCCGGGGCTTCTCCCCGGAACCGTTTATCAAGAGGATCATGTCCAGGGTTACAGCCATGCCAGGTCGCTCAGAGCTCCTCTCGATGGCCCTCATAGCGCTATTTTTCTGGGCTGCGACCGCGCCCGCCAGCGGAGCCTCGACGAAGGAGGTCCTGGAGGGGCTGACGATCGAGCCTCATGAGAGGTGGACGACCGGGGCGGTGAAGGGCTGGTCCGCCGGCGACTGCATACCCTTCAGGTTCACCGTCGAGAACGGTGGATCTAGCTCTGAGACCGCCAGCTTCAGGCTCGCCTTCGACCATCGGCGGGACGGCGTCATCGGGATCGTGGCCTTCGAGTCGTTCAATATCCCGGCGGGGGATGTAGCTGGCCCGTACTTCGAAGGGAGCGAGGGGTACTACCTCTGGAATGTGACCGTCCCCGCCAGGACGGATTACGTCCTCCTCTGGTGCGCCCGGACGAGCGAAGAGGCCGGCCGGTGGCCGGGGGCGTCGATGCACGTCAACGCCAAGAACGGTGGGTCGAGGGACGTACCCATCATGACAAAAGACCTCGGAGACCCGAGACCACCCTGCATGATCATCGGCCCTGGTAGCGTCTGTGAGGACGGTCCGGTGGCGACCTTCTCGTATGCAGACGACCCCACAGACCTGGAGTTCGCCTGGACTCTCTCCAGCTCCAACGGCGAGATGGGGCTTTGGACCGAAAGCAGCATCGAGATCGACTGGAGCAGATACCCCTTCGGAAGATACCTCCTGACCCTCGACGTTTATAAGGTCCGGGGAGGCGTCTTGACCAGGATCGAAAGCTGCCACCGCGATGTCCTTTATGTCGAGTCCCCGGCCGCGTCCATCGAGATGGTGGACTGAGGGGCGATCTGGTGAACGACGGTGCTACAAATGGAGCGAAACTCATGAGCTTCGGACGGCATCCCTCCCAGGAATCGGCATCATCCTGCCTTTGGAATGCGGTTAAATATCCGCTCTTCGTCATCCTCCTCGTCCTGATCCCCGCCGCCGCGGAGACGGAGGAGGCGAAGGAGATCTCCATCTTCTCCGGAGAGACGGCCACCTTCGTCCCCGAGTTTCCTTGCGAAGACTGCACCTATCGCTGGACAGCCACCGCCGGAACCCCCAGGACCTCGGAGTCGATGATCTTCAACTGGACCGCCCACCAGGTCGGGTCCCCGACGGAGGTCGTCGTCAACCTGACGATCGTCTCCGATCACGGCTGCGCCGGGAGGAAGGAGGGTTTGGTCATCGTCCATCCGAGGCAGGAGCCGGCGCTGGAGGTTTATAAGACCGCGTCGCCGTCCCGAGGAAAGCCGTACGACTACGTCACCTTCACCATCGTCATCGAGAACACCGGAGAGGTCCCCCTGGTCCTGGAGCTGAACGACACCCTCCCCGCGGGGATCGGCTACGTATCCGCAGACCCCGTCCCCAGGAGGGTCATCGAGAACGCCGACGGGGCGACGACGATCTTCTGGGACGAGCTCGGCCCCCTCGATCCGGGCAACGAGACCGCAATCGTCATAATCGGCGAGATCGGCGAAGATATACCAAAAACCTTCTCGACGACCGATACCCTCACCGTCCTCGGATCTCCCGATCTTGGAAAAGAAAGAAATTCGGTCGGCGAAGAGGTCCTCTGGGTCCAGCAGGCGGGGGGAAGCGGCCTCGCTGACGCCATCGAAGGTCTGATCTGGCTGAGGGTGAGGCTGGAGGTGGAGATGGCGAAGATGATCGAGCTATCGAGGAGGTTCGATCCGGGGTCGGCGGGGGTCATCTTCGAGGAGCGGGAGGGGGAGCTTCCGGGATACCTCGTCAGAAACTACACCCGCCCCACCACCGATGAGCGGCTCGTCCTATTCATCGACGCCGGGGGGAACCTCACCAGCTCGGAGTACTACAACTTCAAGATGGACTCGGTCCTCACCTCGGAGTACGGGCCCGACGGCGCTCTCATCGCCGAGAGCCTCCTATCGGTATCGATGTTGGAGAGGCTGAGGATAGAATACGACCTCCCGTCACCAGGTTACAGGACCAGGACGGTGACGGACTACAAGACCGGCGACACCCTGATAGAGACGGTGGACCCGGCTGGAGAGGTCATCCGGAGGGACTACCGGAGGACCCCGGGGATCCCGAAGGAGAAGGAGTTTATGCTCCGAAACTCCGCCATCGTCATCGGCAGATCTGAGGTGGGGAACGTCTCGGGCTCTGCCCACGCCGACGTGGCCGTCATATACCTCTCGGAGCTGAAGCTCGCGAAGGCCGCATCGCCGATCCCGGCTTCGGTCGGCGACGTCATCGTCTATTCCTACGCCGTCGAGAACGTCGGAGGCGTCACCATCTCCAATATCACCCTATCCGACGACCGGCTCGGCCAGGACGTAGACCTCAACAGGACTACCTTGAAGCCCGGCGAGATCGCCAGAGGGACGGCCAACTACACGGTCCTCGCCGAAGACCTCCCCGGACCGATAATAAACACGGCGACCGCAACTGGGACGGACCCCCAGGGGGACGAGATCGAGGACGAGGATGCGGCCACCGTGCCGCTCTACCTCCTCGCCCCTGAGATCACCCTCTCCAAGACCCCGGTCCCGAACGAGGTGGCGGTCGGAGATGTCGTGACATACTCGTTCGTCGTCGAGAACGTCGGGACGACCGCCGTCAAGGACCTGAGCCTCTTCGACGACCTCCTCAACGAGACCGTCGACCTCGACAGAACCACCCTCGATCCGGGGGAGGTGGCGGTCGGGACGGCGGAGTACACCGTCCTCCCCGAAGACCTGCCCGGACCCCTCGTCAACAACGCGACGGTGACGGGGGTGGCGACAAGCGAGATGGACGATGGCGAGCAGCCCGTCTCGGCCGAAGACTCCGCCGAGGTCAACGTAACGGGCCGTAACGAGACAGGAGCCATCAACGTGACAAAAACCGCCCTCCAGAAGTCGGTGAGGCCGGGGGACGAGGTGACGTACAACATCACCGTCTGCGGCCCGCCAGGGACGCCGGTGACGGTTGAAGACGTATTCGACCGGCCGGTGGAGTTCGTATGTGCCGAGCCATGGCCCTCGGCGGTAGGAGACCGGCGGCAGGTGTGGAATTTCACCTTGAAAAATAAATGCACCACCATCACCCTGTACGTCAAGACCCTGAGGAAGGACTTCACCTTCGAGATGGAGCAGGGGATCTCAGGAGAGGGGTTCGTCAGGGTCGCGAACGATTACGATACGGCTCCGCCATCGTACGTCCTCACCAACGTCGTCACCGTCACGAATTCGACAGGTGGGAATATCGGCAGCGACACCGAGACCGTCTTCGTCTCCGATGCCGGGACCGAGCTATCGACCCGGGAGCACGGCTCCGGCAGCTATGATGGCGAGGAGACCCTGAGGATGAGGACCGAGAACAGCTCGATCTCGATGGAGAAGGACGTCTCCGCCGCCTACGCCCCTACCGCCCTCGGCCTCTACAACGGGAGGGTCCTCGAGTACTCTTCCCGATGGAGCCAGGAGGCGAGGGCCAAAAACCGCGTCACCGGCACCTCGATGGCCGAATCCTACCGGTACGCCACCTCCATCGACCGGGAGTCGAGGTTCTTCCTGGACAAAAACGAGTCGGTGATGGAGATCGACGCCGAGTTCGATGGGGTGGGCAAGTTCGGCTTCTTCAAGATGCCATCGAACACCTCGGGCCCGAGATCGAGCCCCGCCTTCGAGCTCAGGGAGGATTACGCGGGGAGCTTCCGGGTATCTGAGCGGGTCGACGAGTACGGCCGGGGCGTATCCTACGAGAAGTCGGCGGCGGGCTCGGGCCTCGTCGTCGGCGATCGAAGGATCGGCTCCTCCCAGAGGTCTTACGAGGCGGGGGCCGGATCCTACGAGGCTGAGGAGATCGTAGAGACGGCCACCAACTACATCGCCAAGGACATCAACGTCACCACCGCCCCTGCGTCCTTGAGCCTCACCAACGGTGCGCACATCAACGCCTCCGGAAGGTGGAGGGAGGGGATCTACTCCAGGACCGAGGGGGTCAGCTACATCGGCGAGGAGTACTACTCCATCGACCGGCTCGAACGGGAGGCGACCTTCCGGGGGCTGAACGACCTATCGACGGAGGCGGATTTTGTCGGATCTGCCCGCTACAGGGTCGTCGTGGCCGAGAGGTCCGAAGGGGGAGGACCCAGCAGAGTCGGGACGGCAAGGGAAGAGGCCGGCTGGTGGCCGGTGGAACCTGAAGACGGGACCAGGAACATCTCCGACCGAAGAAGACCGGAGACCAGGATCGACTACGACGAGGTCTACTCCGGGGACTACTCCGTGGCGAGGAAGGTCCTCCTCTCCGGCGTCCCCAAGTACGACCACCCCCACATCTCCGTCTCGAAGGTCGGCGAGGCAGACCCCAACGCGAGCCAGGTCCGGTACGTCATCACCCTCACCAACGACGGGAACGCCGCCTTGAGCGAGATATCGGTCGAGGATATCTTGCCGAAGGGGACCTCCTACCTCAGCTCGTCTCTCAGGCCGGAGACCGCCGCCGAGAGGGTGGTATGGAGCATCCCGCCCCTGGCAGCTGGTGGGACCATCGAGATCGACCTCGACCTCGCCGTCAACGAATACGGAGGCTCCATCGTCAACGTCGTCAAGGCGACCGCCAACGCTGGGAACGATACCGTCGTCTCGGCCAGCAACTTCTCAGTCCTGGAAGCAGGATGGCTATCCTGCTGCCCCGACGAGATCTTCGCCAGCAAGACCGGCGAGGTCGACCCGATCCTCGAGAACGTCATCCTCTACCGGCTGACGGTCCAGAACCTCCAGAACGAGACGGTGGTAGCCAACATCGTCGACACCCTCCCGGCAGGGCTGTATCTCCTCGGAGCGTCCGTCACGCCGGCGGAGTACGACCAGTCCCGGGGGACGATAAATTGGGTCATCACCGACCTGGAACCCCGGGAGGTCAGGACGATCGAGTACATAGTCGAGGCCCGGACCCGGGGAAGGTTCCTGAACGTAGCCGAGGTCGAGCCGTACGCCATCGGAGGAAGGGAGCTTGGGGTCGTATCCGTCTCAGCAGTCGTCGATGTCGGAGACTTCGAGGAGGCTGAGGAGGTCCCGGCGGGGTGGGTGCCCCCGGACTGGGAGTTCACGTACAGCCCCCTGACGTACGATATGACCTGTGAGGGGCTCGGATAGCCGGAGGAGACGAGCGCGCTCCAAGCTCGATAGAGATCTGTCCCTCCGGCCTCAGGCAGGCGGGGGGATCCTGGAGCTGAAGATGCCGAGGAGGGAGCCGGAGACCGAGGAGATGTTGACGAAGGTCGAGGTGAAGTGAAGTCTTCTCTTTTGGGGGGATCCAGCCCCCCATAATTATTACCTCAAAATTGATCCGTGGTTTCTGCGGCAAAGTCGCTAAGCTTTTCCCCTCTCGACGAGCCCTTGGGCCCTCTTCGCTCCGAGTCCGACCGAGGGGGGCATATTGGACTGTAGCATATTTGAGATCCAGATATGCTCCGACCACCATTAGCCTTAGATCTCCTTCGGCATTTCTGGGTGGTTGAAACGGCAAAAAAAAAGGTTAACTATTAAAGGTGGGAACGAGAAAGGTGAGCTAAAATCTCAGGAGGCGGACTATGAACAGGATATTTTGGATCGTGGCGATGACGGCCCTTCTCGGCACCACCGCGGAGGCGTTCGATCTGACAGGAGACTGGGAGGCGGAAGGCGCGGATTTCTACATCCGACAGGTGAACGATACCATCTGGTGGTACGGTGAGAACTCGGCCGAGGAGCCGACCTGGACGAGCGTCGCCTGCGGGACCGTCGAGGGCGACACGGTGAGCGTGAACTGGGCCGACGTGCCGAAGGGGAACGCCACCATAATGGGAACGGCAGTCCTTAAGGTCATATCAGAGGATGAGCTTCAGCTGGTGGACCAGACCGGCGGGTTTGGCGGCGAGGACTGGGAGGGGCTCAGGCTTTTGAGGATCAACAGCGGGTTCTGATCCCAACCCATGGGAAGCCCCGCCCTTCGTTTTATCATACCATCGCCAGCCCTTCTGCAGGGACAAAGCCATCGATGCGACGGGCATCGCCTCACAGCACGCACTCGGAGCAGTCCTGGCAGCTGCACTCGATGTTGGTGATCTTCCACTTGAGGGCCCACCGCTTCATCTCCTTGACGATCTCGACGATCTCAAGGCCGCTCTCCGTCAGGGAGTACTCGGCTTTGGCGGGGAAGGACCGGCCGTCGAACCTCCTCTCGACGAGCCCCTCCCGCTCCAGCTCCTTCAGCCGCGCCGATAGGACCTTCGGGGTGATCCCGGCGAGGCAGCCCTTCAGCTCGCTGAACCTCCTCACGTGCCCCTCGCCCTTATAGAGCTCCAGGAGGACGAGGAGGGTCCACTTCCGGGCTATGTACTTGACGGTCCTGTTGACGGTACAACCTTCCTGCATGGTATCCTTGTAGAAACCCTCTAGCCTATATACGTTGGTATCCTAAGTATATCATGGACGGGCGGAGACGCCCGGCCAGGAGCAATACCATGAAGGTCGCGGTCCTCTACAACGGCGAGTTCGGGAGAACCCTCATCGGGAACCTGATCAACTTCTCGGGCTTCTGCATATCCTGCGGCGACGGCTGCACCCTCTGCAAGGCCGGCAAGTACAGCCTCGCCGAGGATCTCGTATCCGTCATCGAGATGCCTGATCCTGACGGCCTCGACGACTTCATCGACGACGTCTCCCCCTACATCCCCGCCGAGATCCCCGAGGCGGATATCGCCATCGTCGTCCACGTCCACCCCGACATCATATTCGGCCTACTCCCCGTCCTAAAAGAAAAAGGGTACAAAGGGATCATAGGCGGGTCCGAGATGCCGAAGGACCTGCCCCTGGGCCTCCGGACCCAGCTAGCGGCAGAGGCCCGCGGACTCGGCATCGAGGCGGCCTTCGCCAAGCCCTTCTGCGCCCTCAGGCCAGACCCGGATACACCAGCCATAAACGCCTTCATGGAGAGGGCCCACTTCGGAGAGCCCAACATCGAGATCGTAACCCAGAGGAGCCGATCCGGAAAAGAGACGATCCTAGCCGCCAACGTAATCAAGGGCGCTCCTTGCGGATCCACATGGTACGTAGCCAAGAGGATGACGGGCCTTGAGACAGACCAACCAGACCTCCGGGAGAGGATCTCCGAGGCTCACCACGCATACCCATGCACAGCCAGCATGGAACAGGACCCGGAGATAAAAGACACCATCCTCCACAAGGCAGGATACATCATCAGGGAGGCCGTCGAGGACGCCATCAGAAGGGGAAAGAGGGTGGATTGGAAGGATTCTGGGACCTTCTCCGGCTCTGGAAGGCCAAAGGTATCCGGATGATCGCCAGCTCAAGGTCGATTGGAAAAACTCGCGGGCGCTGATCAGACGCCGGCTCCCACCGTGCTCCTCCTTTTTAGCTCTTTTCGGAGACCATCCGGCCTTCTTGAACCGTCAACTTAAACCTGGCTTGACTTGGAGAAAGATCTTCGGATCATCAACCCCGGTTGATCCGACTTAGAATCATTTAATCAAGTTGATTTAAATTTTGGCGTGTTTTTTCGGAGTTCAGGGCGAATTATGGGCTTAACCACAAATTATATCTAGTTTAAGGCCTTATTATTGCTAAATAACTCCTTTGAGGTGAGGAATCCATGATGGACAAATTCATATCCGAGCACCTGTACAACAAGGATGTTGAGGTCTACTTCGGCGGAGACGGCGACCAGCGGCTTCGCGGCAGGGTGGTTGGCTCCGCCGACGGCGTCCTGGTCCTGGAGAATGGAGGAAGGAGAGACTATGTGAACATCGAGAAGGTGATCGCTGCCTGGGAGGTGTGACCTCCCAGCGGATCGATCGCCTTTTCCTTCGCGCTTCAAATCGCTTTTAAGATCTATCCTTTCCCCTTCGTTCGTCCTTTCTGTCTCATCTGCCCGGTCGGCAGCTGCGTGTCCTCTCAGTTCTCAACAGGTCTAATTTTTATACCTGTATGGAATACCTTGCAGGCGTTGATCCTCAGATGAGGTTTGGAAAATGAATCAGCCATATGATCAGAAGGAAGAGAATGGGCCGGAATTGGCCGGTGCCGGCCAGAGGCTAGCGGCCTATCTGATGGACCTGGTGGTCCTGAGCATCATCTACATCGCCCTCGTATTTCTCTTAGGCCTCCCGGCGGCGGATTCGGTTATGGCTGGGAGGAGCCTTCCATCGGATTATCCCCCGATCTACCTTCTGATGGCGGCGATCGGCATAGGGTACTACACCTATTTCTTCGGGATGGGGCAGACGCCGGGGATGAGGCTTCTTGAGATAAAGCTGGTCCGGGCCGATGGGGTCACGCCTGTGGGCTTCAGCCGGGGCTTCCTCCGTTGGGCTGGGATGGAGATATCCGGCGTCGTCCTCTTCCTCGGATACCTCTGGATCCTCATAGACAAGAAGAAGCAGGGGTGGCACGACAAGATCGCCAGGACCTACGTCGTAAAGGAGTGACCAGAAAGCGTTGAAGATCTCCAGATTGCCCCGCCCCTTCCCTTCGATGGAGGCGGCCTGAAGATCCGCCCCTCGGGGCCGCCCATCTGCGGGCAATTTCCAGCGATATCTTCGTCCAAGCCTCGTCAAATTGAGAGATGAGACCATCAAACGCCAGCTAGGACAAAAATAAGACAAATTATTTATATGAGTGTTATGTAACTAAGTATCGAAGAAATTTCGTGGAGGTGCTGGAAGATGGAGACGGAAATTGCCGGAGATGGGGGGGAGAAGCCCCTGGACTTGGCGAGCGTGGGGTCGAGGTTCATAGGTTACCTGATAGATAGCATCATCGTCGGGGTGATCGGATCGATCCTCAGCTACGCCTCGATGAACGTCGGCGAGACCCTGGGCGGCATAATCGCCTTCCTGGGCGTCCTGGTCTCGGTCGGCTACTACACCTACTTCTTCGGAAACGGCCAGACTCCTGGGATGATGGCGATGAAGATCAAGCTGGTCGGGACCGATGGAGCATACCCGATAGGCTACGCCAAGGGCTTCCTCCGGTGGATCGGGATGATCATATCTGCTGTGGTGATCCTCCTCGGGTACATCTGGATCCTGATCGACAAGAAGAGGCAGGGGTGGCACGACAAGATCGCCGGAACCTACGTCGTCAACGCCTGATCTCAAGGACCGCGTCCGATACCTCACGAAGGGGGGCCAGAGGCTCGGCCCCCATAAAGTCTTTTTCCAGCAGCCTCATACCGCTGGCCGGCTCAAGAAGTTCTGAACCAGAGCTTTAGCCCTATTCCTGAACCCCGCCCCCTTCGAGCCCAGCGGCCCCCTCTCCCTCGACCTCGCCACCATCCCGGCTCCGAGGGCCCTCCGCGACCACTTCCGGGCCTCCCCGGTGGACCGCCCCCCACCGGAGGTTCCCGACGACGCCGCGGAGGGTCTGGACCTCCCGGTCGGTGAGCCTCGCCCTCCCGAAGATCCTCTTCAGCATCAGCATCGTCTTCTCGAGCTTGTGCTGGTGGTACTCCGACTCCACCAGGGCGGACCGGAAGTGGTCGAGAAGGCGGGCGAGGTTCTCGGGCCGGGCCAGCTCCACCTCCCCCGCCTCGACCCGGGAGAGCTCGTAGAGGAGGACGGCAGCGGCGTGGGAGATGTTCATAATTGGGTACTCGGGGCTTGTGGGTATCGAGACGACGACGTCGCAGGCCGCCAGCTCCTCACGGGAGAGGCCGTCGTCCTCCCTCCCCAGGAGGAGGGCCACCTCCCCTGCCGTCCCTCTGAGCCGATCCGCCAGTTCTCGGGGACTGAGGCTCGGAACCCTGAGGTGGCGGTCGGTGGAAAGGCCCCTCACGCCGGTCGTCCCGACGACGAGGTTTGCGCCTTCGGCCGCCTCGGCGAGGCTTCCGACCACCATCGCCCCATCGATCAGTTCCCTTGCGTGGGAGGCCATGGCGAGGCCGAGGTCCCCGACCTCGCAGGGGCGGACGAGGACGAGGTCGGAGAAGCCGAAGTTCTTCATCGCCCTCGCCACGGAGCCGACGTTCCCCTCATAGATCGGATCCACCAGGACTACCCGGATTCTCATCCCTTGGAGACTCCCAGGGGGACGACCCTCGCCACCTTCCTCGCTATATCCAGCTGGTGGACGACGTCGACGACCTCGTCGCTCGGCTTGTAGACCTCGGGAGCCTCCTCGGCGAGCATCTTCGGGGAGGTCGCCATCACCTTGATCCCGCGCCTCGCCAGGACCTCCTTCACATCCTTCCCGGCGTAGGTCTTCTTCGCCTGGGTCCTGCTCATTATCCTCCCCGCCCCATGGCAGGCGGACCCGAAGGTGAGCCGCATGGCACCCTTGCTTCCACAGAGGACGTAAGAGGGGGTCCCCATCGACCCGGGTATGATCACCGGCTGGCCAACCTCCCGGTAGGCGGCCGGGATCTCGGGCCTTCCGGGGCCGAAGGCCCTCGTCGCCCCCTTCCGGTGGACATATAACCTCTCCTTTGATCCGTCGACCTCGTGCTCCTCCACCTTGGCGACGTTATGGGCGACGTCGTAGACGAGGTCCAGCCGAGCGTCGGGGAAGTACCTCTCGAAGACCTCCCTCGTCCAGGCGGAGATGATCTGGCGATTCGCCCAGGCGTAGTTGGCGGCCGCCGCCATCGCCCCGAAGTAGTTCTCCGCCTCTGGCGTCCCCAGGGGCGCGCAGGCGAGCTGCTTGTCGGGGAGCTCTATCCCGTACTTTTTGACCGCCCGGCTGAGGACCTGGAGGTGGTCGGTGCAGATCTGGTGGCCGGCCCCCCTCGATCCGCAGTGGATCATGACGGTGATCTGCCCCCGGAAGAGGCCGAACCTTTTGGCGAGGTCGGCATCGAAGACCTCGTCGACCCTCTGGATCTCCAGGAAGTGGTTTCCGCTCCCCAGGGTCCCGAGCTGGGGCCTCCCCCTCTTCCTCGCCTTCAGGCTCACCTGGTCGGGCCTCGCCCCCTCCATCCGGCCCCTCTCCTCGCAGTGCTCGAGATCCTCTGGAACGCCGAACCCCGCCTCCACCGCCCAGGCCGCCCCCCGGGTGAAGGCCTCGTCGAGCTCGTGCTCCGAGACCCGGAGCCTCCCCTTCGCCCCGACGCCGGAGGGGACGTCGTGGAAGAGGTCC
>Ga0334887_1001603_pt1 | contig 28656 bp, 27 predicted proteins | sample GraSluR1_MG_10_FD_207217 | JGI IMG/M metagenome (GOLD analysis project Ga0334887, IMG submission 207217) | Sludge microbial communities from methane-producing bioreactor in Wageningen University, Netherlands - Granular Sludge_18_07-R1 | ecosystem: Engineered > Bioreactor > Anaerobic >...
ATAGCCCGAGCTATGATGAATAGTCCCTCGTTGCTATTAGCCGATGAACCCACTGGCAATCTCGATAGCGTTAATCACAGAATGGTGCTCGATCTCATGCAGAAACTTAACCGAGATGGAGTGACGGTAATCGTTGCTTCACACAACCCCGAGGTCGCTGAAATTGCTGATCGGGTTGTTAAACTCAAGGATGGCAAGATTGAAGAAGTGGAAGTTAATATGAAGTAGATAACAGCTCCAAAGCAAACAAACCTGTAAGGAGTTAAAATGAAAACACTATTTCCACGCAACAAAATATCGAGAATCACCGTTTGGACGATAATTCTCGCAATCACCCTTGCTGGGGTATCCATTCAAATAGCATTGGGTATTGGGCAAGGTTATAAAGAAAAAGTTTTTGAAGAAGTAAACAAGAACGTTTCAGAAGTGTATGCGCTACGTCTACCCTCCGAGGCAGAAGAGGGATTGTTTTTCACGCGTAAAGACCGAGAGACGATCGAGAATATAGAAAATATAAGTAGTGCATCTTTAGGTAGCCTAATAGGCAGATTTGATACCGATAAAACAATCGAATTCTTTAAGAAACGCTATTCCGAGAATTATAATGTATCGCAAGGCTCCGTATATGCCCAATATGAAGATAAAGAGCTCTGGATGACCGTGTTTCCTTATCATGTACAATATGTAGAACCTTCCTATTTTGATACATTGGGATTAACGTTACAGGAAGGAATACTGCCCAGTGCGACCGATAAAGACTGGGTAGTGATCGGTAGTGATGTACGTAATTGGGAACAGCTTGAACTTGGAAGTAGCATTAGTGAGATTGGTTTTCAGTATAAAAAAGCCTACTATAAAGAAAACAAACTTGCCGTTCAAGAATACTATGATGAGGTCATTTTAAACTCGGAAAATCGCTTTAGTGGGGAAGTCATCGGTGTATTATCATGGAGGGAACAAGAAGAAGAACACTATCGCAAGTACAATATTGGAGAATACAACCGTTACAACATGAGTATATTCTTACCCTTACCTTCCGATGAGGTTTTTGCTCAAGAAATACATGCAAGTGATTTTTATAAGGTTTTCGGTCCGGAATCAGAGGATCTGACGGAGCTCGGAAATGAAACTGATTTCCTCAAATTGCGTGACGAGCAGGGACAGTTACTTCAGAGTAAATTAATACAACCGGTTCCTTATCGCTATATTTATTTTATGATAACCGATGCATCAGAATTAGATCAAACATTGCAACTTGCTGAAAAGGAAATGCAATTAAAATATGGAACTCGTGTGACGGCAGAAAAAGTTTCGAATCTTGGAGGTAAGAGTTACCAGTTTATTGCCGAATCAACAGTCCCGATTGCGGCCTTGTGTTATCTAACAGTAATGATCTCGCTTCTCATCATTGGAAGCTTAATTATGATTCATATCCAACAAGAGCTAAAACCAATCGGTATACGAAGATCCTTAGGTGCTTCTGAAGCAGAAATCGAACGCGAGTATGTGAAACGTTATTTAGGTCTTTCAGCTATTGCAGCCGTGGTTACATTCCCGATTTCAAGAGTAATTCTTCCATTTTTATCAAATCTAATGAATGTACCGCTTCTAATTAATTGGTGGAGAACCCTACTAGGCATGGGGCTTACTCTTTTGATCGGACCTTTATGTTGCTTGATACCGATCTATTTTATTACAAAAATCCCACCACTTAGTATTATGAACAATCCTTACAAAAGGAAACGAAAACTATTCGATCTCCGCCGTGATTTCATGGTGGTGGCTTTCTTAGTAATATCGGTTGCGCTGACCTTTGCTACATTATATGGAGTACAACAGCTGCACACCTTAGAAGAATCATTGAATTCAGCAGGAAAGGATCTACTCATCATTGAGAGTGAGTTTATACTAAACACAGAAGATTTTCCTAGCAGCTACACTGAAGAATTATTGAATCAAGATATTGCCAACTACGGCTTAATTTCTTGGCAAACTGCATGGAAAAACATTGATTTCTCCTATATGATTTATCATTACGTAAGCCCCATTGTTTTTGTTGAGGGGGCTTATTTGGCAAATGCAAATCTGTTGCTAGTAGAAGGTCAATGGTTAACAGACTCCAATGATCTTGTTATTGGACAAGACTTGGCCAAAAAGCTATTTCCAAAAGAAGAAGCCATTGGGAAAATACTCTATGTTGGAAAAGGTAGCAACGAAATCCCTCTTAGAGTTGTAGGGATTATTGGTGAAACAGAGCCAAACCAGCAGTTTCCAATGGGGTCCTCATTAATCATCAAGGGTAGTACAGCAGAAAAGTATGGCATTCGAGGTTTTGGTGAGTTTTCTCAACCACAAATTATCATTAAGAATCAGGCTTACAATCAATTAGTTATTGCTCGTAAAATGGTAGAGGATTGGCTAACCAAGCAAGAGATACCCTTAATCGTCAGACAACCTTTTGATGATATGAAGTATGTATATAGTGTCGAGAAAGCCTTCTTGTTTAGCAGTTACAGTCTCATTTTCCTTGCTGTGTTGATTACCGCAATAGGGCTATTTGCATTTTCCTTAGTGAGAAGTCGAGAATTGTCACGAACCATTGCTACACTCAGAGTTTTAGGTGCAAGAGCCGGTACTGCAGAATTGACTTTGATTCTACATACCGGATTACCCTTTATACCGGCCGGACTCATAGGGGCATTGCTCGGATATACGCTCTTCATAAAGAGAAATGGAATGGATCAACTTCTTTTATTGAATCAATTTCCAGTCATTTTGGTCATTCTTCTTGAAATGATCATCGTCATATTGGCTTTCTGGTTACCGGCAAGAAGATTTAGCAAAAGAACACCAGCTGAATGGTTATAGCAAATAGAAAAGAGATGAAGTATGAAGACTAAATTCCGCCTTATGATGTTGGTTTTTCTTCTTATCTTAATAGCGGGTTGTAAACCAACCATAGTTCCAGATGAGGAAATACCAACTATTCGAAAATCGAATTTTCTAATCGAAAATCCATATCCAGAAGCAACCAATTATCTAGCTGAGGAGGAAATGGGATTAAGGCCAGGGGACGTGTTTCCGCTAACGCATCTTGGAATTCAGAACGGTCTGGTTATTATCAGTAATGGGACAAAGGATTATTTAGAGTTATATAGCCTACTTGAGGTTGAAGTTGAGAAATATCTTCTCTATGTGCCGGTTCCTGAATCCGGAACCTGAGGGTTAAGTAATGCCATCGGTTACGATGCGCCTTATCGAGAATTGAACCATGTTTACGAAATTACTGCAGAAGACAGAAATGCGTTGAGTCTAAAAACCGTAAATGGAAATATCTTTTTGCTATGGTTAGAAAATGGAGTGGTCAATAAAGTATATAACCGATATTCGGTATTGGACGTTGAATATGTTAAGGAATGGTTGAGTGATGAACGTGACAGCAGATTTCTCATAAGTGTAGGAGAGAAGCTTCCACAAGTTTCGCTGCTTAGAAATGAGGTTAAGGGCGAGTTCGTTATCACTAAACCAACCATGCTGGTCATAAACTATCTTGAGAGTGAACTGCAACGCTTTGTTGAATGGCTTACTATGGCGAGAGACTTATTTCCCGAAGTCGATATCATCCCGGTTTTCACTCGCAATACCGAGCAATTGATGAAGAAGAACGAGCTAATTGAACAATACCCCAATTTACTCAACACAGAATACATAGCGCAGTATAATAATTTGAAGAAACAAAACTTAGAATGGATGCAAATTTGGCCTGAACTATTGAGCACTTTCGATGATTTCACTTATTATATAGATGTTGATCTCCAATTCCAAGGCATCTTAGGTGAAACACCGCTCATTGTTATATTGAATGCAGAAGGTGAATTAATTGAGCGTTGGCAATGCTTAGGATATTCGGGAGAAGATAGCAAAGAAGCAGAGATGTTGCTCAACGAAATTGCAGAGGCAATTCAAACAAAACTAATCGATTGAGATTTCCTTATAATGAACCTTAGTTCCGGGACCTTGGCTAATTACGTTGAACCCGGCAAATAAAGCAACCTGCTCCGGTTTGACCAAAAAGGTGAGTTGCGGTATGTTCATACGAGCTGCTCGGTTGATAACCGCCCCCACCAGATCTTCACTTAAATCGTCTGCCCATAAATGAACAAGGGGGTTTTCGTAATCCCCGGTGCGGTCTCGTAGCACACAAAAGGCCCTGGTTAACCCCTTTGATAATCTAAAACTCATCTCTGCAGGACGAAGATGGAAATCCAGTGCGTAAAAGCCGGGTTCCTCTTCGTCTTTTAATATTTGTAGCAGTTGCACGGGGGACAAGATTCTCCCCGATTGGATTTGTTTGTTTTTTAGGGACGGTTCTCCGGTTGTCTCTACTTGCGTCACCGATGCGGTGCGGCTGTGCCAAGGGGTTTGCATGCGTTGGGTGCTCAAGGTCAGGCGCACAGTTTCATCGTGTAAACAAAGGCCATGTCGCTCATAGAAAGCCGGCACAGCTGGGTTATAGGTGGTCATGGCTTCACAGCCGATTTGTTGCAACAGCTCATAAGCGTCTTGCATCATTAGGCTGCCGATGCCTTGTCCGCGGTAATCGGCGTGGAGATAGAAGACCGATAAATTGGCGTGGAAGCCATATTCGCCATCTTCTTCAAGGTAGAGCTCCATTTCACCGACGACCTTGCCATCCATTTCTGCCACAAGAGGTATATGGCCTTGTTGCAAGATGCGGTTCAAGTGGATAGCGCAGAGCTCGGGGCTCATCCAGGCACCGCCGTGCTCCCAGCGGTCGAGTAGGGAACACTCTTCCCAGGTGGCGGGGCGTTTGTAGCGCACGCCTTCGTCGTCAATGGTGGAAGCCTTCCACTCGTGAATGTCGCTGCGGTGGATTTCGTGGATGGCATTGGTATCCGATAGTGTTGCATAGCGTATGATTAACATAGTGGCTCCTCTTTTCTTTAGGGGTCGTCGCACGTTTTCTCTTCGAAAGCGTTTACCTGGTAGATTTTTTTAAATAGACTAACTATCAAAAGTCAAGCCCCAAAAATAAAAATATTGTGAAAAACTTCCAACCTCAAAACGGCATGAGAAATAGAACGTCGAAAACGACGTTGCTAGAAAATGTTTGTATTAAGCTAGCTTACGCTACTTTTCGGTAGGACTCACCCGACAACTCCATGGCATAGATTAATCGCACTAGCTTCTTAGCAGCATGAGAAATGGCAACATAGTAGTGTTTTCCCTCAGCAATCTTCTTGGACAGGTAATCAGTAAAGATGGGGTTGTGTTGACAAACAAGTTTCGTAGCATTGAAAAGAGCATATCTCAAATACTTAGAACCTCGTTTCTCCATGCGAGAGTGAGCATTTGTAAGTTGGCCGGACTGGTAGGTAGAGGGAGAGAGACCGGCGTAAGCCAGGATTTTATCTGGAGAACTGAACTGCGAGAAATCACCCACTTCAGCCAAGATCATAGCTCCCATGCGGAAGCCAATACCAGGAATGGTGGTCATTGGGGATTGAATCTCCTCCAAGATTTCTTGAATCTGGACTTCTATTTCCTCAATCACAACATCCATTGTAGCAAGGAAAAGAAGCGTGTGCTGTAATTCCATGGACGCAGCGCGTCTACGAGAACCAATAGAGTTCCGTGCAGCCTCACGAATCTCAATCGCCTTTTCCTTACCGTAACGTCCATGCGAAGCATTCGAGAGTACCGTTTTCAGTCGAGTTAGATGAGAGTTGGCAATCTGGTGTGCACCCGGAAACTCGCTTAATAAAGCATAAACAGAGGCCATATGAAGCGAAGGAACTAGCTTTTCCAGCTCTGGGAAGAGAATGGTGACCAAGCGAGAAACGGATTGCTTCAATTTTGCTCGTTCATTCACTTTAGTAAATCTGTATCTTGTTAGTGATTTTAACTCTTCATTGTGGTATGATAGGTCTGTGTAGGATTTGAGGTCCACTCTAGACAAGATCATAGTAGCAATTGTTCGCGCATCGATTCGATCTGTCTTGGTCTTTCTGAGACTAAGACTTTTGCGGTAGAGGTTGGTGTGAAGCGGGTTTAGGACATAGGTGGTCAGACCGTTGTCTAACAAGAACCCAAGAATGTTGTAACTGTAATGTCCGGTAGCCTCAAGTCCTACCTTTATTTTTTCTTGGGGGCTCGTGCAAGAACGAATGGTCTGTAAAAGAGTGTCAAACCCTACCGAATTGTTGGGGATCGTGAAAACATCTGCCAGAATTTCACCTTCCGAACTGAGAATGAAGCAATCGTGTTTGTCCTTCGCTACATCGATACCAACGCAAATCATAATGATACCTCCGGTTATTTATTCTTGATGCTATGATCCACAAATCTCTTTGCTCTTGTAGCCTCGTTCTAAATAAACCGTCGAGCGGTATCTAACTGATTAACAATACTGCAAAGAGCTGTGGTTGGAGCCTAAATTAAAACCGTCAAGCGGTGGGGGTCAGAAACCAATCCACAGCATCTTTTACAGTGTAGCATATTTCCTTGGACTAGGACAATTCTACTACTACTTTATAATACGAGGGGTCAGACCCCTCTGCGAAATCCCTCTGCGAAATCTGCTTTTCAATCATATAATTTGTATGGTATACTACAAAAAAAGAATGGGCGGTGGTGGGCTTTGAGTTTGATTCAACAGATTCCACAAGATTGGCGGAGCGTCTTGCAAAACACTTTAGCCCTACCGTCAACCGCTGAATTATTCGCTCAAGTGGAACATGCTTATCATAACAAAAACGTCTATCCTCCGCAAGAGAAGCTTTTTCAGGCTTTAGAATTAACCCCTTTTGCACAGGTTAAAGTGGTCTTATTGGGTCAAGATCCTTACTTTCATGCAGGTGAAGCGGAAGGGTTGGCTTTTTCCGTGCCTAAGGGTGTAGCCATTCCCAGCAGCCTTCGAAACGTCCATAGCGCCCTCCGGGAAGACTTAGGTCTTGCAGTGCCACCCCATGGTCATCTTGCTTCCTGGGCCACGCAGGGGGTGTTATTACTCAATACTGTGCTGACGGTAGAAAGCAGAGAAGAGCGGTTAGCCAATGGTAAGATGAAGGTGACCGCCATCAGTCATGCGGGGCTTGGATGGGAACAGCTGACCAATGCTATCCTTTTACATTTGAGTGGGCGCGAGCAACCAACGGTTTTTTTACTCTGGGGGAAAGCGGCACAAAGTAAAAGGGAACTGATCAACGCGCAGCGACATCTCATTTTGGAAACAGTGCATCCCAGTGGGCTTTCGGCTTGGCGAGGGTTTCGTCAGTGCAAACATTTTTCACAAGCAAACACTTTTTTGGAGCAGCATGGTTTAACCCCCATTGACTGGCAGATTGATTAAACAGGAGGAAGCAACATGGCAAAGTTGTATTTTCGTTACGGCACCATGGGCAGTAGCAAATCCGCGCAAGCCCTTATGGTGGAGTTTAATTACATGGAAAGGGGATACCATGTGCTGCTGGCGAAGCCATCGGTCGATACTCGAGACGATGCTGCGGTGATACGCTCGCGGGTTGGTTTGGAGCGTCCCTGCAAATTGATTCACCGGGAGCAAAGCTTTGCTGAGCTCTTGGAGCCACAGCATCAGGTGATTATTGTAGATGAAGCACAATTTCTGACCGGCAAACAGGTGGAGGAATTAAAAAATCTGACTGTCGACCGCGATATGCCCGTATTATGTTATGGGCTGCGCACCGATTTCAGCACCCATCTTTTTGAAGGTAGTGCGCGTTTATTGGAATTGGCGGAGAGTGTGATTGAGATTAAATCGATTTGCCATTGCGGTGCCAAAGCGACTGTGAATGCGCGGTATAACGATAGGGGTATTGTTTATGAGGGGCCGCAAGTAGAAATAGGCGGCAATGAGCGGTATACACCGTTGTGTTATCGGTGCTGGAGAGAAGGAAGGCTTAGTTAAGGGGCACATATTTCGCTCAAAAATCCCTCCGGGCTCAAGTTGACCTGCGGTCAAAAGTCGCCCTTCAGGAAACTTTTCGCGAATGTGCTTCGTTTGTTCAAGTATACTTGGGGACGGCTCTCTCCCCTGTAAAACAACCATTTATCTGGTATTTTACAGGGAGGGGTCGACGCACGCTTTCTCTACAAAAACGCTTACCTACCTTGAAATCGCGGTCGTGAAAGCATAATGTTTCTCGTAAGCGAGCCTTTGTCCAAAGGACGACAGCGAGCGGAGAGATTATTTTGCGAGTAGGCAAGACCGCATGAGTTGCATTGCAGTTTTGGGCTTTTTGTGGTAAGATACGAGAGCGACAAAGCAAAGGAGGGATGACATGGCCAAAGAAAACGAACACAAGCAAATGGCGCAGAATCGGAAAGCGCGGCACGATTATTTTATCTTGGAAACCTATGAAGCCGGTATTGAGCTGAAAGGGACTGAGGTAAAATCGGTGCGAGCCGGACGTGTCAACCTACAAGATAGCTATGCCCGGGTTGAAAAAGGTCAATGCTGGTTATTGAATGTGCATATCAGTCCTTATGAAGCAGGGAATCGATTTAATGTGGATCCTATGCGGCCACGCCGCTTGCTCATGCACAAAAGAGAAATTCTCAAATTGCAAAGTGCCATTAAAGAAAGAGGCTATACGTTAGTACCCTTGTCTTTTTACTTGAAAGACTCTTTGGTTAAAGTGGAATTGGGCATTGCACAAGGTAAAAAGCAATACGATAAACGTGATGACGAAGCAGAACGCTCCGCCAAACGAGTCAGTGCCCGTGCGGTCAAAGAAGGCCAGCGATACCAAGAGTAATTTCAAGGTGAATCATTGAAGCAACACAACAGCAGGAAGTATAACAACTTACCTGCTTTTCTTATGGTTTATTCAATAACTTAAAAGTGCTTGACTAAATAATAACTTTAAAGTATATTTACGTCAGAGAAATAGTGAAAGCCCAAAAAGCATTAGCTGATCTGATCGGAAGGAGTAGGTAGAATGAACAACCCATTAGGAAGCAATTGGAAAGATATCAGGAAAGAAATCTTCACTCCGGAAGAGATAGCCGAAAGCGAGATTAGAGTAGCACTTATAGGTGAGATTATAAAAGCCCGCAAGGAACGCGGAATAAGCCAAAAGCTCTTAGAGGAATTAAGTGGAGTAAAACAACCAATTATTGCGCGGATGGAAAAAGGAAGCACATCACCCAACCTTGGAACCATATTAAAGGTATTAGCTCCACTGGGGAAAAGTCTCGCCATTGTCGACATCAAAAAGGATAAATAGGCTCGGATTTCAAGGTGGGGACTGTCCCCAGCTTAAAAAACTTGACAAGCGAGCGACTTTTTTGTATACTGAGTTCCTGACAATTACATTCTCATCAAGAGTGGTGGAGGGACAGGCCCTATGAAACCCGGCAACCGGCCTTTACGGTACGGTGCTAACTCCTGCACAAAACTTGTGGCAGATGAGTGGCGAACGAAACGACACGTACCCTTCTGCTTAATCGGCGGAAGGGTTTTTTCATACGTCAAACCCAAGAGAATGAATTGCAATATCATCAAGGAGGAATCAATCATGGCCAAAGAACGACACTTTTTTACTTCTGAATCGGTCACAGAAGGACACCCAGACAAAATCTGCGACCAAATTTCCGACGGCGTCTTAGATGCCATTTTAGAAAAGGATGCAGCCGCCCGGGTAGCCTGTGAGACCATTGTCTGCACCGGACTGGTATTAGTCATGGGTGAAATCAGCACCCAAACCTATGTCGATATCCCCAACTTAGTTCGCAAAATTCTCAATGACATCGGCTACACGCGCGCCAAATACGGGTTCGATGGCGAAACCTGCGCCGTGCTCACTTCGATTAATGAGCAATCTGCCGATATCGCCATGGGTGTCAACCGCGCCCTTGAATTCCGCGATGAAGCCGATGCTGAAGCTGCCGCCGAATGGCTCGGTGCCGGTGACCAAGGCATGATGTTCGGCTTTGCCTGCAACGAAACCCCGGAACTGATGCCTGCCCCCATACAATATGCTCATCAGTTGACTCATCGCTTAGCCCAAGTGCGCAAAGAAGATACCTTGCCCTGGCTGCGACCGGACGGCAAAGCTCAAGTCACCATTGAATACGAAGGCTTCACCCCCATTCGTATCGATACCGTTGTGATCTCGGCGCAACACGCCCCGGAAATGACCCAAGAAGAAATTCGCCGTCAGATCATGAAGCATGTGATCCAACCCGTCTTACCGGCCCATCTTATTGACAATAAAACCCGTTACCTGATCAACCCCACCGGCCGTTTTGTCATTGGTGGACCCCATGGCGATTCCGGCTTAACCGGTCGCAAGATCATTGTCGATACCTACGGCGGCATGGCTAGCCACGGTGGCGGTGCTTTCTCCGGCAAAGATCCGACAAAGGTCGACCGCTCCGCAGCTTACATGGCACGCTATATTGCCAAGAACGTAGTTGCTGCAGGCTTAGCGGACCGCTGCGAAATCCAATTGGCCTATGCCATTGGCGTCGCCGAACCGGTTTCGGTCATGGTCAACACCTACGGCACCGGTAAATTGCCTGACGATGAACTCACCGCCCTAATCCGCAAGCATTTCGATATGCGTCCTGCTGCGATTATTCGCAAACTTCGCTTACTCCGCCCGATTTATCGCCAGGTTGCCGCCTACGGTCATTTCGGTCGCAATGACCTCGATTTACCTTGGGAACAAACCGATATGGCACTCACCTTAGCCACTGCCCTCAAATAAATATACGCCCTTTCTCGAATGACCCGCTTGGGTTTTCGGGGAAGGGTTTTCTTATTTTCATAGGGAATGAAGGAGAAAGAATCTCAATAAATAAGGAAAGAAGGCGGTCACATGGAGCTGTTGGAGGGCACCGTTAGACGCATTACCTTTCGCAACGATGAAAACTTTTACTCCGTCTTCCGTCTCGATCTTGCGGGCAGTCGCTTTCCTGCGACCGTGGTCGGGTTCTTTCCCGCGCTCAAAGAAGGAGAACAGTTGCGCCTGGAAGGGGAATGGATCACGCACCCCACCTTCGGCCGCCAGTTCAAAACCGAAAAAAGCGAAGTCATCCTACCCACCACTGAAAACGGACTAATCCGCTACCTGGGTTCCGGCTTACTCAAGGGCATCAAGCAAAAGCGAGCTGAGGCCATGGTGCAGCAATTTGGCCAAGATATCTTGCGGGTGATTCGTGAAACCCCGGAAGCCCTCACCGCAATTCGCGGTATTGATAAAAAGATGGCCTTGCGCATCCGTGATGAGCTGGTCAGCCACAAGGAAATCGAAAACTTCATGGTTTACCTGCAGGGGTTTGAAATCAGCCCCTATTTAGCCATGCGTATTTACAAACACTACCAGAATCAGGGAACCGGCGATATGGTCAATCTGATTCGCAGCAATCCCTATCGGTTGGCCGACGAAGTCTTTGGCATTGGCTTTCGTACTGCCGATGATATTGGTCAGAAACTTGGCATTTCTGCAGAAGATCCGCAACGGTTGAAAGCCGGCGTGCGCTATGTCTTAAGCGAACAAACCAATGATGGGCATTGCTATGTGCCAAAATCTCTGATTTTAGAGCAAGCGGGTAACTTCCTACAAGCCAAACCCGAATTATTGGAACATGCCCTCTTAGAACTGCTGCACAGCGGAGACTGCATTGGAGAAGTTGCGCCCAGCGGCGAAGAGCGGGTCTATTTAGCACCATTCTTTTATGCAGAAAGCCGTGCTGCCCAGCGCTTGCAGTGGTTGATTGCCAGTGGTGGTAGCCAACAAACCCTAACCGGAGAAGAAGCTTGGCAGGAACAATATCGGTTGCACATCGCCCCTTTGGAAGTGAATTTAGGGATTCATTTTGCCAAAGAGCAAATTCAAGCTTTACAACAAGCCCTGATGAATAACGTTACCGTGATTACAGGCGGTCCCGGCACCGGTAAAACCACCATTGTTCGCGCACTTACGTTGTTGTATCAGCGGCAGCAAGCCAAAATCCTCTTGGCAGCACCCACCGGCAGAGCAGCCAAACGTTTGAGTGAAGTCACCGGTCGCGAAGCCAAGACCATCCATCGTTTGCTGGAATACAGTTTTGTTGCGGGTGTGGGTGTGGATTTTGCCCGGAATGAAGATAACCCGCTCAGTTGCGATTTGCTCATCGTCGACGAAAGTTCGATGATCGATATTCTCTTGTTTTATCATCTACTGAAAGCGCTTCCACCGGGGTGCCGCTTGATCCTGATTGGCGACCAAGATCAGTTGCCATCGGTAGGGCCGGGCAATGTGCTCAAAGACTTAATCGAATCGCAATGCCTACCGGTGGTGCGGCTGAAAACCGTGTTCCGCCAAGCCGAGCAGAGCCTGATTGTCACCAATGCGCATCGGATTCATGGTGGAGAGATGCCCCAATATGGACAACCCGACGGTGATTTTTTCTTCATGGAGAAAGACGATGGCGAAGAAGTCTTGCAGCTGGTCTGCGATTTAGCAGCGCAACGCTTGCCATCCTTTTTGCAAGTGGATCCATGGGAGGGTATACAGGTGCTTACCCCCATGAAACGAGGCAGTGTGGGTGTGGATCAGCTGAACCATTCCTTGCAGCAACGTTTGAATCCGGCTGCGGCCAACAAGCCTGAGTTAATGCGTGCTGGGGTGGCGTATCGTCTGGGCGATAAGGTGATGCAGATTCGTAATAATTACGATAAAGGTGTCTTCAACGGCGATATTGGCCGAGTGGTAGAGGTGGATTGTGAAGCCTCGTCGCTGACGGTGGAATATATCGATGGCGAGGGTAGTCACCATGTTGCTTACGAAGACAACGAATTAGACGAACTGGTGCAAAGCTACGCCATTACTGTGCACAAGAGCCAGGGCAGCGAATACCCGGCGGTGATTATTCCTTTGTTGACGCAACATGCCATCATGCTGCAACGTAATTTGCTTTATACCGCCGTGACCCGCGGCAAAAAGTTGGTGGTGATCGTGGGGAGCAAAAAAGCCTTACGACTGGCAATTCAACGCAACGATGTCGCGGTGCGCTTTACAGCTTTAGCGGAACGATTGCGAGGTGGAACTCATCCATTGGCTTAGTAAAATCATCTTTCCCCCGTTACAGGAATGCAGTCTTTGTCACGGGGAAATCGTAGAAGAAATCGACATCGGCCTCTGCCCCAACTGCCGCGCTCACCTGAATTATTTCAAGGTAGGGACAGTCCCCACCTTGAAAAATGAGCATCGGGCGTTGTTTGCATATGAGGGGCAGGGGAAAGAGTTGGTTTTGAACTATAAGTATCGCTTTCAGCCATCGTTGGCAGAGGTGTTTGCCGAGATGTGGATCAAACAAGAGATGCATTTGTTCCCTTGGAAAAGTGAGCCGGTTCTCACCTATGTGCCCATGACCTTGCGCAGAGAGAAAGAACGTGGCTTTAACTCCTCGCTTTGTTTGGCTGAAGCCTTATCCAAACGAAGTCAGATCCCGCTTGTGCATGCGTTGGTCAAACGAAAGCAACCTCCGGAGCAGCATCATCTTAACAAAGAGGAACGTTGGCAGGCGTTGCAAGGCGTCTATGCCCTACATAAAAATCTGGATATTTCCGGGCGTGCGGTTTTGCTGTTAGACGATGTCTATACAACCGGGGCAACCTTGCATTATTGCACCGAAGCACTCAAAAGCGCTGGGGTTGGTGAAGTTTATACCTTGACCGTTGCCAAGACCTTATAACAAATTCACGAAGATTGTATGACTTCTTTATGAATTCTACAAAATTCTGTTTTTTCATTGAAACACAGAAGGGAAAAAGCCTAAGGCTGTGGAAAGTGTATCATAGAAGCAAGCGCCATAAGCAACTCGCTTCTCATGGCAAGATTGCAAACCCCTTGCCATTGCAACTCTCATAGAAAGAGGTGTCACTATGAAACTCCAAATGAAAGCCAAACACTTTACCCCAAATGAGACCCATCTCCAGTATGCCGAAAAGAAATTAGGCAAATTCGACAAATTGCTGAATCGCGAAGTCGATGTCGCTGTGAACTGCAGCAAAGAGCAGGAAGAAGAAAGGGTGGAAATCACCTTACAAGCCGGTGGATTCCGGTTGCGCTCTGAAGAATTCGCACCGGATTTTTACGTCGCCTTCGACGCGGCTATTGATACCTTAGAACGTCAATTAGATAAATATAAGACCCGTTGGAGCAATAAGAAACGGAGCGGTCCTTCGATTCGAACCGGTGTTTGGCAGGAGCCAACCGACGTACCTGAAGAAGAGGAAGATGAAAGCCCACAAATCATACGTGTGAAACGTTTCGCCATGAAACCTACTTATCCTGAAGACGCGATCATTGAAATGGAAATGCTGGGCCATTCCTTCTATATGTTCCTCAACGCCGAAACCGAAGAAATTAACGTCGTTTATCGTCGTAACGATGGCAGATATGGCTTGATTGAACCCGAACTCGGATAACGAATTTTAGGTTTTTACGGCATAGTCCTTTTGGGCTATGCCGTTTTATACATCACGCCCACAGGAGGAAGTTAACGTGTTTCAAATACGAAAAGCCACACCTGCAGATGCTATGGATATCACTTTGGTCAATGTTTATACCTGGAAAACCACTTATACAGGCCTAATGCCCGATGAAATCATCGACCGACGGATTCGGAATATCGTTCCAGCTGCGAAACGGATTAAACAACAACTGGAGCAACAACCAAATCATTTTGTCGCCTTGGTTGAAGATTGCGTGGTTGGGTATTGTATGACCGGCCCCACAAGAAATCAACAGTATCCGCAAGCCGGAGAAATTGGCGCGCTTTATGTGTTGCAAGGGGTACAGGGGATGGGAGTCGGCAAAGCGCTCTATGAAGCAGCGGTGCAAGAACTTCGCCAACAAGGCTATACCTCTATGACCGCTAACTGCTTACGTGGGAATCCAGTGCTCGGTTTTTACCAACACATGGGTGGGAGCATCGTTGGGGAGAAAATCGAACTTCATCAAGGAGCCACCTTAGTAGAAGACGTAATTTATTTTGAGTTGAGTTCGGACAAAACGTAGCAGATAAAGTCGGGCATGAGAAATCCTCTTCTGATATGATTGCATCTGTAGAAGGAGTTGAACCTATGAACTGGATCGAAGGCATGAGTGAAGCGATTGCTTATATTGAAGCCAATTTAACAGAACCCCTTGAAATCGATCAAATTGCAAAGAGGGCATATGTGTCGCCGTTTTATTTTCAGAAGGCATTTGGCTTGCTTTGTGGCTTGACAGTGGGTGAGTATATTCGTCAGCGGCGCTTAGCGTGCGCTGGCAGCGATATCGTCTCCACCAATAACCGAATCATTGAAATTGCGTTGAAATACAGATACGATTCGCCCGACAGTTTCACAAAGGCATTCAGCCGTTTCCATGGTTCCACTCCAACTGCAGTACGAAAAAGCGGAGCAACGATCAAATCTGTTGCTCCACTAAAACTCAAATTCACTCTGGAAGGTGGTTATCTCATGGAATACAAAATTGTTGAGAAAGAAGCATTTGAGGTCATTGGCGTATCTAGGCGGTTTAGTATGGAGGAGGGCATTACACTGATCCCTAAGTTTTGGTCGGAACACTTTCAGTCTGGAAAAGGCGAGATCATCTGCGGTATGTATGGGATTTGTATCAATCAGAATTCAGATGCTAAGGATTTTGAATACCTAATTGCAGATAAATATGAACAAGGTCGCGAAGTTCCCCATGGATTGAAAACTTTGGTGATCCCCAGACACACATGGGCGGTGTTCCCTTGTCGTGGACCCATGCCAACCGCAATTCAAGAAGTCAACAGGAAGATTTTTTCGGAATGGTTACCCAATTGTAAGGACTATGATATCATAGGCGACTATGACTTTGAAAGTTATGACAATGTGCTCGAGTATCCCCTTGGTAACCAAGACCCGAATTATTACACCGAAATCTGGATACCCATACGTAAGAAAACGGTTCGAGTGGATTGAAAGGAGCGAAATAGATGAGCCAATTATTGTTTCAAACCATTTCAGAACAAGGAAGTCATTATGAAGTCGGCTTTCAACGTGGCAAATGGATTGCAAAAATTCCGGAATTCAAGAAATTCATGACAACCCCGGTCGAAGGATGTATAGCTTGGAGCGAAGCGAACCACCAAGAGCATTTACAACTGCTGGCACAGCATTGTCCGGGATTGAATCAAGAACTTCAGGGCATGGCCGATGCACTTGAGGTACCGATTACTCAAATGATGCAGATGACCTCAGGTTTTGGGCCTCCGCGTGCTTGTTCCATGGTAGCAGTTTTACCGGAACGAACCGAGGATCATCATTTCTATATGGCCAGAAGTTATGAATATGCCGCCTTTGATGAACTCAATTTATCAATCACCAAAGTCCAAGGTAAACATGCGCATATTGGCTTTTCGCTCTTTCAAGTAGGCCGCTTTGACGGCATCAATGACGCCGGTTTGTGTGTTGCGATCTCCAGTTGCGAAGTGGTCCATTCATCACAAGGACAAGCTCCGGGAATTGCCTTCTATTTCGCCGTGCGAGCCATATTGGACAATTGCTCCACGACCGATAAAGCGGTTGAGATGTTGATGCAGATGCCGCTCAAAGATGCGTTTAACTATATGATCGCCGATAAATCCGGCCACTGTGTCGTGGTAGAAACGGTTGCAGACGGTGGAAAAGGCTTCAAAGCTGTGATCAAACCCAGCAATGGAACGCTATATGCATTCAATCATTTCCGCTCTGAACTCAAGCTGCGCTTCCCCAAACGGAAAAACTTCTCATACTGGAGAGAAATTGCAGTCGAAAAGTTTTTTGAAAAAGAAAAAATCTCCAAGGATGACCTGTATAAGCTTTTGCGAGATAAGATCCCCCATGGGTTATCCTACCACGATTATGAGGGCTACTTTGGCACCCTGCGTTCCATGATGTTCGACGTGAGTGAATCGAAGCTTTGGGTTTGTTTTGGTTCGCCATCGATGAATGAATGGTTCGAAGCCGATTGGAATGTTCCCTTAGGGATTTATTCGGAATATATTGAATATGAGCAAGAAACCGCCCCCAAAGAGTTTTGGCAGAACGTGTAGTAAAATAATGACCCCCATTGCGAAGAATACTTCTGCAAAAGCAGTTTGTATGATTCGTGATGGGGGTTTTATGTACGATTCAAGCGGGTGCCTGCTGTCCAAGCAGGTAAGCGGAGGGCAATCTGTTTCATGACTTCGGCTAATACCAAGGAACCTGCCAAGGTGAAGAGGAACAGTCCAAAAAACAGCGACCAGGGTTCTTGCCAGGCAAATCGTTTGGCCACCCATTGACCCGCCAACAGAAAAAGCGGATGGCTTAAGTAGATGGTATACGAATGGTTGCCCACGAAAGCCATGCTGCTGTGGATCAATGGGGGAAGCCCTTTCCCCCAACGCAATGCAGCTGCGCTGAACAATAACATATCAACCACCGAGAAACCCAGCCAAAGTAATTGATACTGTGCGTTCCAAGGGTGAGAGGGGTTGGCATAGAGCAAGCTCATCACCCCAACTTTGGCGACATTTTGTCCAAGAAGAAGACCGAACAGCAAGATGCCGGGTAATTTGAAGGAAGTATGTGTATGACGATATTTAGCCCAAAGACAGCCTAAGAAAAAGAAAAGGATGTAAGATAAAGCATGACGATCGAGCCAATAAGCAGGTAATCCGATTTTCCAACCATAATTACTGAAAGCAAACCCTACCAAGTTTAATGTAATACCCAAAAGAAGCATGACCCAGAATGGACATTTATCGAATAAAACCTTTAATAAGGGGAATAGGAGATAAAATTGCATGATGATAATCACGAAATATAGATGATAGGTGGCGGTGCCACGCAAGATCGCAAGCAGAAATACATTCAAATCGAGAGTGTATAAACCCGCTTTCACATAAATAGCATAAAACAAGACGCTCCAAAACACAAAGGGGAAGTATGTGGAAGTGACTCGCTTCTTCCAAAACTCGAAAATGGGCAAAGGACGGCCAGCATAGTTGTAATACAGTACGACTCCACTTAAGAAAACGAACAGAGGCACATTCGTAAGGCAAAAACGATTCAAGAACAACAGGAACCAGTAGGCTGCAGGAGTTGAAATACCAAGGGACAAAACCAGGGCGGTCACATGGGTCAAGACCACGGAAACACAAGTAATGGAGCGCAGAATATCGACTTCTTCCAAGCGTGAACGTGCCATGAATCTCCCTCCCCACTAAGTTTCCTTCATTATGTCACAGTGGGGCGATTTTGGCAATGATGTTTTGCTCAACCCTTACTACCGAACAAGTTCTTATCTCTGACAGAGAATGTTCGTGATTGAAGTATTTTTTTTGAATCTTCACAGTCACTTTCGGTTAGCTTAGGAAAAAATCATACAGATTGCTTGTGAAGATACAATTTTGCACAAAACCTATATTCACAGGTTATCCATAGGAAAAATGCAGTTGTCCACGACTTATCCACAGGTTATCCACAAGATTTTGTGAATAACACACATTCTAGCAGAGGAAGAACCCAAAAGTTATCCACATTTTGTGCACAACATGTTCATAAACCAGGTAGTTTTCACGGATTTTACCGAGTCTTAACTTGTAAAATAGGCATGTAAATCCCTGGTTTTACGCGAACAAAGGCTAAACCAGGCGGTTTCAAGAGATTTGTTTTTTCAATTTTAATTAATTCGAGAGCGAAATAGGCGCACGGAACAATCCTCTTCAAAAGAAGGTGTGGATAAGCGTGTGGAAAGAGAAAATAACATTTGTAGGATTAACCAGAATTTTCATAATTTTAAATGAAGGGATTTACGCCCCCATTATGTAATGTTTTATTCAACAATATAGTTGCGGAGCAAATTGGGGGGATTGTTGTTTGCATAATTATTTAAACCTATTATGGGCGAAGAGTAATCCATATAAATCTTTGTTGGAACATCTTATTGACACTGGTTCGTGCGCGAAAGCTCTTATGACTATGGGATGCGCTCAATCTGCTACGAATCATATGGCTCTTCTTACCCGGAGTTCAGTTGAGAAAACTATTAACTTCATAACTTATATTGCATCCTTACATGATATTGGGAAAGCTCATCCGGAGTTTCAAAAAAAGGGAGTTGATCTACCGCAAGTTGAGATTCTAAATACCATGGGAGTTTTGAACTCAATTGGTTCGAAAAGCTTTCGTCATGAGATGTATACGAAAAAAGTAATGAAGAGGATTTGGAAAAATACGGATTTTGAGCAAAATGATATTTTAGAGGCCCTTCTTTCGATCTTGGCTTTACATCATCATGGGAAAAGAGGAGAAACTGTCGATATATTTCCAAGCAATTTAGAGTTTTGGACGAGCAAGCAAAATGAGCTTGAATCCATTTTGAGGGAAGTCTTTTTACCTGATGAGAACTTAATTAAGGTTTGTGATCATATTGATGCATTCTCCATGGAAGCAATGAGCATCATAATACTCGCAGATTGGTTAGCATCTGGAGAACAATTCGAAAAGTTGCAATTTACAGACTTAAGACAATATTCTGAACTTTCGGAGAGAATCGCACATCAAGTTGTAAAAAGTTGTGGACTGGAAAATGTAAGTGAAAAGCCTTCTTTTGTTAATTTTCATCATATGTGGCCTGAGATTCCTACCGATTCGATAAGGCCTTTACAAACGAAAATAGATCAACTGGATTTTGAAAAAACAGCTCTTTGCTTAATCGAAGCCCCAATGGGGGAAGGAAAAACCGAAGCAGCACTTTTTGCTGCTATGAAAATCATGAAACTCTCCAATAAAAACGGGTTATACATTGCATTACCTACATCAGCAACCAGTAATCAAATGTATGACAGAGTCGAAATGCTTTTCCGGGAACACAATATTCCAAAATCAAGATTACTGCATAGTGCTGCTTGGCTGAGAGATGATCAGTCTGAACAATATGAAGTTCAATCGGAAGATCAACAAAACTTTGCGGAGTGGCTAGCTCCATTACGAAGGGGTTTACTGAGCCAAAATGCGGTTGGAACCATTGATCAAGTAATGTCATCAGTCCTATTATTGAAATATAGCGTACTAAGGTTGTTAGGTTTAACTAATAAAGTTTTGATTTTAGATGAGATTCATGCATATGATGCTTATATGAGTACGATTATTGAAAGACTCCTAGAATGGTGCCGTGCGTTAGATATTCCTGTTATTATGATGTCCGCCACTTTGCCAGAGACTAAAAAAGAAAGCTTCTTTCGTGTATATGATGCCAACTTAACTGAAAAGGCGGAGGTTGCCTATCCATTAGTAACGACTATTTCTCAAAACGGTTCATTAGAATTGCATCCAATCGAAAAATCCTATATGAATTTGACCTACTATTATCACTTAGTAACTTCTTTAGGCGATTCTGAGGCGATTTCAGATTTAGCCATAGCTAAAATTCTGTATGGTGGTTGTGTCTGCGTCCTATTGAATACTGTGAATTCAGCTCAGGATGTATATGAGAAAATAAAAAGCAAGATACAATCAGACACTCAAGTGTACTTATTTCACGCAAGGTTTCCTGCAGGTAAAAGAGTAATTATCGAAGAAAATTGTGTCGAGTTGTTCGGTAAAAATAAAGAGAAGAGACCAAAGAAGGCGATTCTCGTTTGCACACAAGTGGTTGAGCAATCTCTCGACGTGGATTTTGATGCGATGATAACAGAAATCGCCCCGATTGATTTGCTTCTGCAACGGAGTGGTAGGGTGCATAGGCACACACGCGAAAGGCCAAAATTGTTGGAAAAAGCCAATGTCTATGTGTTAATTCCTGCAAATAGCGATTTTGGTAGCACGGAATTTATTTATCATAAGCTATTGCTGTTACGTACTCAGAAATATTTGAAATTCCATGATTCGGTAGCAATCCCTTATGAAGTGAGATATGCAATTAACGAGGTTTATACTAATACAATTGCGCCAGAAGAATTGGGATTATTCACTGAGTTCTCGACGAAGGAAGAAATGAATCATTGGCAAGCAGAAGGGTATGCTTTATCAACTCCAAATAAAGAGTATTTTTTCGCAGCTGAAAGACCTGAACAGAGTTTGTTTTTATATGAAGATACTGAAAATATGGTTCATCAAGGTGCAAAGACAAGAATCGGTCCGGAAAGCGCAAGAATCGCCATTGTTAATCAAGAGACCCTTAACTTTATTTCACAAAAAAAAGTTTCTAAAAATACGGCAAAAGCACTTTTGGCAAAAACAGTCAGTTTCAATATTTCTAAACTTGGAGTAAAACCAGTTGATATTGTAGAAGGGAGCGGATTATTGAAAGGATGTTTCTTTTTACCACAAGATCGACCCGATTCTTATTTGTGGGGAAAAAACCGTTTAACCATCGATGCGGAGTTGGGACTAATCAGCAAGGAGTGATAATTTGATTGAGTTTAATGTTTTGACAGAGCCATGGATTCCTATTCGAAAGCTAAGTGGTCAAATTGAGGAAGTAGGAATTCTGAAAGTGCTGGAAGAGGCGCACAGTTATAAAGATATTTGTGCTGAATCGGTTCTTGAGAATTACGCAGTAACACGACTCCTCATTGCTTTTCTCTCGGACGCATACACCCCTCGAAGAGTAGCAGACCGCAGGAAAATTCTGAAAGAAGGTCGATTTAGTAGGGAAATAATTGAAGGATACGTAAATCAATGTTTGTCCAAAGGTGCTAGCTTCAATTTATTCGATAAAGACAGACCCTTTATGCAATCATCTTACGATGCTTCAATTGATGAGGGGAAGGAAAAACCCATTGCGGCCTTGCAACACCATGTACCTTCCGGGAATAATCATACTCATTTTTTACATATGAACACAGCATCATATTCAATAACATATGCACAAGCTTTGCGATCGCTCTGTGCTGCCTATGTCTTTTGTGTTGCTGGACTTGCAGGACCGTCATCGGTAAATAACACACCATGTGTTTACTATATAGTTGAAGGAGCAAATCTGTTTGAAACCTTGGTATATAGTATGGTATCGAAAGCAGAACTTGGAAACATTCCTTGGAATGAACCGCCAATTGCATGGTTGGATCAACCGTATGTAAAACCCAAGCAAGAAATTGCGGCGATGTCGTTTGTGTCGGCTTATACTTGGATGCCAAGAAGAGTAACCTTGATACCCAATGGAAACACCGGGTTAATAGACAAGGTTTATTTAACAGCGGGGAGAAATTTTTTGGGCAATGGTCTGTGGAGAGATCCTCATGTAGCATACAGAAGTAATAAAAAAGAAGAATACTATCCAGTCAAACCTGCCGCCGATAGAGATTTATGGCGGGATATCGCTACATTAACAGCATCGGATCAAGAAAAATCTCATATTCCTCCACTGATTGTTTCGCAAATAGCGCTACTTCTCGATGAAAGCAGTATTATGCAAAATGTAAAAATGGTGGGATTAATTACAGATCAAGCTTCATACTTAAGTGTAGTCTCTGATGAGTTAGCTCTTCCACTGCCCATTCTCAGTAATCCGTTTTTAGGGAGTACTCTGAAAAGAGATTTGCGATTTTTGGAAGATGTCGCTAACATACTCAGGAAAAGTTTTGGTGAATTAGAAGCTAGTTTAGGTCAAGAAATCAGCAGTAGTTTTCTTGGAAGTATGCACGAATGGCTTTTCCGCTACTACATACCCAACTTGTCGGGGTTACAAGTGGAGTCGGCAACCGAAAGAAGTGTATTGCGGAAAGCAGTGCACGAAGTCGTACGCTATAGTACGAGCAGTATATATCATGAACAAGCTGCTAGATTTGGTGTTGGAGCCAAGAACCTAATTCAAGTTGAAAAAAGCATAATTCAATGCCGTAGACAAATCGGAAAATGGATAAAGAAACGAGAGGAGGGAAATGATAGTGGAGTATGAATTGGTAAAAAAGGAACTTTTGACAGATTCTGAACGTGCTCAGCTTAAGCGCTGCTTGGGTAAAAGACTAGCGGAATCCGGACGTGTGATGAGTTTGTTTTATAGAGTTAAACCGCGAGAAGTCACTCAATGGCAAGAAGAACGTTTTTTCACATGCTTAGCTATGGAGTGCCTATGGAAATCCACAGAAAGAGCGTTGGTAATACCTTTTGAAGAGTGCCTTTTGCGATTGGCAGATCGACCAAATGAGAACAAAATCGAATCAGGACTTGATCGACGCGTAGCAGCCCTGTTAGATGTTGACTGGTCCGATGACGACATGCTATTAGCAACAAAAATTGGCAGATTAGCAAGAATGCTCAAAGCCTCAGGTGAAGGGTATTCACCAAATTTTGTGGCACTATACCGCGATTTGTTGAATTGGAATTCCACAGATCGCTATGTTCAGAGAAAATGGTCAAGAATATATTTCATAAATACAAAACAGGAGGAGAAAAATAATGTTATTTGAAATCCACATGCTGAAGAACTATCCGCCCTCCAATTTGAATCGTGATGAGACTGGAAGCCCAAAGAGCTGCTACTTTGGCGGAACGCAGCGCGGGAGAATTTCAAGCCAATGCTTAAAGCGAAGTTGGAGAACAAGCCCCTTGTTCTCGGATTTATTAGGTGAAAAAGGTTGGCGGACTAGAAAACTACCCGAATTGGTAGGTGCGGAATTGGAGAAGAGAGAGATTCCTGCCGAGATTATTGAAATCCTAGTAGATAAGACTACTGGGATTGGAAATAAAGATGGAAAAGAAAATGATGGTAGAATCACAAAGCAAATAGTTTTCTTCTCAGATTATGATGTAGTGGCAATTGCCGATCTAATGGAAGAAGCCTATCGAGTTACAGCTGAGTGTGATAAGAAAAAACTCAAAGACATTAAAGCAAGTGATATTGCTAAGAAAATTGCCAGAAATCGATATCGACCTATAACTGTAGATATTGCGTTATTTGGCCGCATGGTGACTTCTGATGCATTTGCAGATGTGGAGTCCTCCGTTCAAACAGCTCATGCTATTTCTACGCACCAAGTAAATCAAGAAAGCGACTATTTTACAGCTGTCGATGACCTTCTTAAGAGTGATGAAGAAGAGCAAGGAGCAGCAATGATCGGGGATGTCGATTATAATGCTTGCTGTTACTATCATTATGTAGCCATCGACACCGATCAGCTGAAGGAAAATCTCAAAGATTCGCCCGATGTGATGAAAAACGTCAAAGATCTACTTTCTGCCTTTGTTCAAATTGTGGCCTTCTCAAATCCATCTGGTAAGCAGAATACATTCGCCGGCAATGTTTTACCTGATTTGATTTGTGTTGAAGTGAAAGAAAAAAAGATCCCGGTTAATTATGTAAACGCTTTCGTTGAACCAGTTCGCTTCACAGGCCAGCGCCAATTGGTTCAAGAAAGTGCGAAAAAATTAGTAGGCGAGATCAATAAAATTGATAAGGTGTTTGAACTGGATATCAAAGACAGAATTTGGCTTTCAGTAGGTAACGAGCAATTAGCACCCGATAAAGCTTCCCGAGTGAGTAGTTTGAAAGAGATGATGAAACTCTGCGAAAACTGGATCATAACATAAGGATGTGGCGAAATGATTGTCGTTTTACGATTAGAAGGGGCGTTGCAGAGTTGGGGTGAGAAAGCTAAATGGGAAGTAAGAGATACTACTACAATGCCAACTAAATCGGGAATCGTCGGACTACTTGCATGCTGTTTTGGATATAAAAGAGGAGACCCCGCAATCGTAGATTTGTATAGACGTGTGAGACTTGCAGTGAGAACAGAAAAGCCCGGAAGCTTATTATACGATTATCATACTGTTGAAGGGATGCCAATTTTGTATAATGCCGAAGGGAAGCCAAAAAGCGGTGGGAATACCATTGTTTCGAAAAGGTATTACTTGCAAGATGCATGCTTTACAGGGTTTCTCGAAACGGATCCTTTGTTAGCGAAAGAGATACAAGAAGCCTTATGTAATCCCAAATGGGTGCCTTTTCTAGGTAGAAAAAGCTGCCCTCCCTCCAAGCCGATTTTTGTCGAGACAATGGATGAATACTATTCCCTCGAAGATACTGCAATGAATTATCCATCGGAGTATACCAGTGGTTCTTCCCAAATATTAATTGACTGTGATGAAGGTTTAGTCGTTCGTATGGATCAGATTTCTAATGTTAGTAAAAGAGAGTTTGCGCAAAGAAGATCGAAATATTTGATAAGCACTCCGAGAAAGGAGGAGTAGTATGTATCTATCAAAATATCGAATTGATATCAGGAATCCTTATGTTCGGGTCAACTTGCAAAATCCTCAAGAAATGCATCGAAGTATCATGAGCGCTTTTCGGGAGCTTCAAGGAGAAGAACAGCGTTCTGCAAGTAAAATCCTCTATCGTTTGTTTTACACCGACAAAGAAACTACCTTATTTTTGTCGAGTGTAGAGAAACCGAATTCGGAAACACTTGCTAAACGAGGATTGGTTCCTCAAGGTTCAATAGAAATTGAAAGAATGAAGAACCTGTTTCAGGAAGGTACTTATTGGAAATTTGATTTGCTCGCTATGCCCAGTAAGAAAATTAGCGGGGAAGGTAAAAACAGCAAAAGAGTGTATCTAACCCAGTCTACTGAAAGAATGAACTGGTTGCAGAAGAAAGGGTTGCAAAATGGTTTCACACCGATTTCAGTGCAGGAGTTCGAAGAACAGAAACATATACTGAACCGTAATCAAGTTAGGTTTGGGTTTACTGCTACCCGCTTTCTTGGTGTTTTGAAGGTAGAAAATAATGATATGTTTTGGAATGCATATACAAGGGGTGTCGGACCAGAGAAGGCATACGGATTAGGGATGCTATTAGTTAAAAAGCTGGAGGTGTAACATGCCATTTGATCTACACATCTTGCCAAAACTTAAAGATAGCTTGAGTTTCCTGTATGTAGAACACGCTATCATCGAGCAAAAAGATACCTCAATCATTATGATTCGGGAAGATGGTAAGACTCCGATTCCCATTGCGTCGCTGACCGTTTTGCTGATAGGTCCAGGTGTAACGATTACTCATGCTGCAATTAAGGCAGTTTGTGATTGTGGATGTTCCATTGTTTGGTCTGGAGAAGATGCTTTTCGGTTTTACGCTATGGGATTAGGAGAAACAAGAAAAGCTCGTAATTTACTAAAACAAGCTGCTCTCTGTATGAACAAAGAACTGCATCTGGAAGTTGTAAGAAAGATGTATGCAAAGAGGTTTCCAAAACTCGACTGCTCCAAGCTTGGTTTAAGAGAAATTCGAGGTTTGGAAGGTATAAGAATGAGGGAATCATATAAGCAAATGGCTAGATTTTATGGAGTCGATTGGAAGAAGCGTGATTACAAGCATACAGACTGGAACTCAGCCGATCCTTTGAACCGTGCTTTATCTGCAGCCAACTCGGCATTGTATGGAGTATGTCAAGCAGCTATTGTATCACTTGGATATTCCACTGGATTGGGTTTTATACATACCGGAAAAATGTTATCTTTCGTTTATGATGTAGCCGATCTCTATAAAACCGAAACTACGCTTCCTGCAGCTTTTCAGGCTGTTAGGGATTATCGAGTAGGAGAAAACTTAGAAAAAAAAGTAAGAATCAACTGCCGACAATTCTTTCATGAAAGGAAAATTCTGAAACGAATTCCTGAAGATCTGGATTGGTTATTTGATATTGATCTCGCAGATAACAGTGAACTTGATCAAACAGTTGGGGATTTGTGGGATGAAGAAGAGGAAGCGATTGCTGGTGGGATGAATCATGGAGTTGATTTGAATGACTCTCATAATAATGGAAAACGTTGACGAATCGTTGCGGGGAGAATGTACACGGTTTTTATTAGAAGTGAAAGCGGGTATTTTCTTAGGAACTATAAGTGCTAAAGTACGTGAGCTTCTCTGGAACACAATCAAAGAGCGAATAGATGAAGGTGGAGCAATTTTAGTGTTTTCATATCCAAATGAGCAAGGGTTTGTCTTGGACATGTGGGGTGACCCCAAAAGAGTGGTCAGTGACTTCGAGGGTCTCAGATTGATCACAAACAGAGCTTAATTTTTTTAATCCTATGTATCTACCCCACGCATGTGGGGGTGAACCGTGGTGATGGAAAAGTTAAATCTAATATTGCAAAATCTACCCCACGCATGTGGGGGTGAACCGATTCAAAATTAACATCGCCCACAGTATGAAAACATCTACCCCACGCATGTGGGGGTGAACCGTATTAGTCAATACATCAACGGGGTTTACGAAGCATCTACCCCACGCATGTGGGGGTGAACCGTCAGATGAGGTTTTAATGGCATTGTCGCGCTTATCTACCCCACGCATGTGGGGGTGAACCGGTTAGTAAAGTCAATCCACTGCGATTATAGAAAATCTACCCCACGCATGTGGGGGTGAACCGAGCGTTACGCTGAATATCGTTATTATCCTAGCATCTACCCCACGCATGTGGGGGTGAACCGCGAAGCCGTCCAGAAACACCATTGACCGATTGAATCTACCCCACGCATGTGGGGGTGAACCGACACCTTCTTCTTCATTAAACCAACCAACGAAATCTACCCCACGCATGTGGGGGTGAACCGGTATGAGAACAAAAACCCGTAACTTTCGTGCTAATCTACCCCACGCATGTGGGGGTGAACCGATCTCCCTGTAGATCTGCCATGTGGCAGGTGTAATCTACCCCACGCATGTGGGGGTGAACCGATTACGATCTTTATTTTGTAGGCTGGTTCAACGATCTACCCCACGCATGTGGGGGTGAACCGGAGAGTGATCTTATGAGGTCGGTAATGACTCAATCTACCCCACGCATGTGGGGGTGAACCGTAAAATAATCGTGTCGCTTTCCGCGTTTACGAAATCTACCCCACGCATGTGGGGGTGAACCGGAGGTCACACAATGCAATACCGAGCAGGTCAAAATCTACCCCACGCATGTGGGGGTGAACCGTTGCTGGAGTAATCGTTGTTAGTGCTACAGGAAATCTACCCCACGCATGTGGGGGTGAACCGTAAGATTTGCCACCGAGCAGCTGAAGCTCCACCATCTACCCCACGCATGTGGGGGTGAACCGCGAATCTATGATAGAATCCTCGAAATGTGCGCATCTACCCCACGCATGTGGGGGTGAACCGGTGAAATGGTTAGACGAAAACGAGTTGCAAAAATCTACCCCACGCATGTGGGGGTGAACCGTTACAGGAATGCTCCCAGTGGTGTTGCCCGCCATCTACCCCACGCATGTGGGGGTGAACCGGCCAGAGGGCCAGCTTCACCAGAGCAACCTCTATCTACCCCACGCATGTGGGGGTGAACCGGATTTAATACTTTCAAAGGCAGGTTGTGTTAGAATCTACCCCACGCATGTGGGGGTGAACCGCAGAAAAATATGCTCCAATATCATCAACGTTAATCTACCCCACGCATGTGGGGGTGAACCGGGTTTGACTTTCTTTCAGACGGTCTTGCGGGGAATCTACCCCACGCATGTGGGGGTGAACCGAAATGTGGAGTTGTCAATATTAGTTCAGTCGTAAATTCGAGATCGTAGCCCAAGGTATTTGGTAATCCCAGTTTTTTAAATGGTTATGACACATAACAGAAATCCCCCTTCTTCCCTTGGCTACAACAGATC
>Ga0334887_1001605_pt1 | contig 28633 bp, 23 predicted proteins | sample GraSluR1_MG_10_FD_207217 | JGI IMG/M metagenome (GOLD analysis project Ga0334887, IMG submission 207217) | Sludge microbial communities from methane-producing bioreactor in Wageningen University, Netherlands - Granular Sludge_18_07-R1 | ecosystem: Engineered > Bioreactor > Anaerobic >...
CAGGGCAGGGTTGTGGCCGAGTTTGCTGGTAACCAGCCCGAAAACCGGGTGCGCGAGTTCATGGAACATATTACTCCGCCCAGCGGTGTGAACCTGGCAATGGAAAAAGCCAACAGCCTGCTCGACATGCACGACTGGGAACAGGCAGAAATCCTCTTCCGCGATCTGCTGAACACCAACCCGGACCAGACGGAAGGGCTGCTCGGTCTGGCAAAGACCCTGCTTGCCAAAGGCGAACCGCACGAAGCACGCTACATCCTCAACAATTTCCCCGCCAGTCGTCAGTTCCCGCAGGCAAAAATTCTGCTGCCTTATGCCGAAACCCTGATCGAATACAAGGACAAAACCCTGCCCGATGATACCGACCTGGATGCCATCTTTCACAACAGCATCCGCCTCGCCGCCCGCGGGAATCTGCCGGCTGCACTGGATGGTCTGCTGGACGTCCTGCGCCAGAATCGCGACTACCGCGATGACCGCGCCCGCCTGGTAATCCTCAGCCTGCTGGATTTGATGGGTGACCAACACCCCGATAGCCGCCGTTATCGACAGGAACTGGCAAGCGTACTCTTCTAAAACAAATCCGCCCGCTGGTCTAATAACCAGCGGGCGGATTTGTTAAGAAATTCCTGGGCGTACTTCCCCCAACGAACTCAAAATCACCAAGTTCCTCCCTCAAAAATGGAGAGCTTTTAGGGAAAGCTAGGAGGGGGTGATCTCCGCCAAAAACTTGTCTTTATTCGCTGACCTGGCAATTTTTCCGCTGCTGGTCTTCACCAGCCATTGCCCATCCACCAGATGTACATAGCGCAGCACCACCGCCGAGCCGTGGGCGACTGCCTTGCGTACAGCATCAGCCACCTGGTCTTTATCGGCAGGATCGTCAATTTCCGCTACTACGGCTACTTCTTCCGTGCCGGCATCCTCATTGAAAACGCCAAATGCCACCACCCGTCCGGGGTGTACGCCCGGCACACCGTTCACAATTTCCTCAATATCCTGCGGATACACATTCTTCCCGCCGACAATGATCAAATCTTTCTTGCGGCCGCTGATATACACTTCCCCATCGGCCAAATAACCATAATCGCCGGTCAAAAACCAGCCATCAATAAAAGCTTCTTCAGTAATGTCCTCGCGGTGAAAATAACCAGTCAGCATGCAGTCGCTGCGCAGGGCAATTTCACCTACCTGCCGTTCAGGCAGCGCCTCACCCACAGCGGTAACAATCTTCACTTCCACATTGCGGATTGGCTTGCCCGCCGACACCATCCGCAGCGAAGGCTTGCCATCCATTGCAGCCACAGCCTTGCCCTCCGTCTGGAAAATCTCGCGGTCAATATCATCATACTTCACCGGCGCAGTGATGCCCCCCTGCGTGACAGCAAATACATTCTCCGCCATTGCATAGCAGGTAGCCAGCGCCTCCTCGCGAAAGCCGAAATCCTGAAAACGATCCAGAAAGGCCTGCTGGCTGTCCCAGCGCATCGGTTCCGAACAGTTGATCACCGCCCGCCACGAAGACAAATCGACATCCGCCAAATGGCGGTCGCGCACCTTTTTGGCGCAAAAATTGTAGGCAAAATTCGGCAGCCAGCTCAGCGTGCCTTTGTATTTTGAGACCGCCTGCATCAACCGATACGGCGCGCGCACCCAGTCGAAAGGCGACATCAACACCAGCGGGATGCCGCTCAACAGGGGCATCAGGAAACCGGCAATCAGCCCCATGTCATGATACAGGGGCAGCCAACTGACGATGACATCCTCTTCCTGCAGTGCCAGCGCAAGCTGGTAGCTTGCCAACTGGTTGAAAACCGCCTGATGGGACAGCGCCACGCCCTTCTGCAAACCGGTTGAGCCGGATGAGTGCTGCAAGAGTACCACATCCTGCGGGGCGCGCTGCAGTCCGCCCAGTGCTTCCAGATCAACCAGCGCATCGCCGGAAACTTCCTCGGCCACAATCACTGCCCGTACTGAATCCCCTTCGATCAGTGCCGAACGTACCTCATCCTCAAAATCAGCATAGGTGATGATCGCCGCCGGCTTGCTGATTGAGACCAGCGATTTCATCCCGGCACGGTACCGTTCGGGCAGCAGTTTTTCTGTCAAAAAAGGCATGATCGAGGGAATCGCCCCATGCAGGATCACCCCAAAATAGGCATTCACCAGATCCAGGCCGTGCTGCTGGATCAGGATGACCACTTCACCCGGTTGAATACCGGCCGCTTCCAGGGCAGCGCTGAAAGCGCTGCTGCGCTCCACCAGCTCGCCATAGGATACCGGCACGTCCCCCTCCCCTGCATGCAGCAGGGTCAACGCAATTTTCTCCGGTGTTTCATGGTAATGCTTCAACAATACGGATGAAAAAGTCTGTTTCATCAGTCCATTCTTCTCTCGATCAAAGCTGCCAATTGTGCCAGCGTATCAAACGTCTCGGCGTTCAGCTCCGTATCGTCAATGAGCACATTCCAGGTATCTTCAACAAACAGGGAAAGGTCCACCAGGCTGAAGGAATCAATCACCCCGGAGGAAATCAATGCTTCCTGCGGGTTCAGTTTGCGCTCTGGCTGCTTGAGAATCTCTTTCGTGATGTGATCCTCAAGTTTTGCAACGATTTCTGCGTTCATAGTTCCATGCTCCTCACGTATCCCTGAAGGGAGTTTTTTATGGCTATGCGAATAATATTTGCCTATTGTACCAGATTCTTCTTCAAAGAATCAATTGCTTCTACTGGCGTAGGATCAACTTCATACGTCATCGCCAGATAATAGGCCAGATAATCGCCGAAGTGCAGCGTTGTCCACATCTGGCTGAGCGCATCATCTCCCGCCGCCTGGAATGCCAGCGATTGCAGCCCGGCATCCTCAAACACCTTGCGCGTCAGCTTCAGGCGTAGTTTATTGCGCTCATGGTCCGAAGCAGACCCCAGAAAAACCATCCGCATCTGCGGCAGCAAGGCTTTCGGGTGAAACACACCCGCCAAAGTATTGTGATCGGTCTCGGGCAAATACTCAAACTGCGCCCAGGCTTTCGCCACTTCACTGATCTGCCCTTTCCAACGGCGGGCCACCGGACTAAGCATCCCGCTGGCAAACACCGACACCCACTTCCCTGCCAGGGTTTCAGCCATCTGCTTGGCGGGGTTTTCGGCCACAGGCACGTCCGCGGCCAGGACAGCTTGCCGGGCTTTCATCGCCGCCACCGCCGCAGCCAGCTCTTCAGCAGGATCAGGGATCACTCTCAGGCGGTTCATCATTGCCAGCAGCAAACCAAACGAGAATCCTACCGCGGCGCGTGGCTGGCCGTCGTGTTCAAACTGCCACCATGCCGCTCTGGTCCCCTGCGCTGCTTTTGCCAGCTTGCCGCCGCGGGTCACCGCCACTACCTGGCAGCCGTTCTCCAGCGCACGCCCAAACGCCGAGAGGGTCTCCTCAGTATTGCCGGAATGCGAAGAAGCGATCACCAGCGTCTCCGGCCCTTTGGCCCAGGCAGGCAGATCATAATCACGGTGCACAGTCAACGGCAGAGAAGCCCGCCCTTCCATATACCCGGCCAGCAAATCACTGCCAATGGCTGATCCACCCATCCCGGCCACAATGATATATTTCAAGCCAGTAAATTCGGGTAATGGCTGCTGCATCCCCAGTGCAAAAGCGTCTGCCAGCTGCTCAGGCAGCCCTTCAATGGCTGCATACATATTGCTGACATCTAACGCATCAAATTTTTTATACTCATTCAAATTCATTTTTTCCTCCTGAAACGAAAATTTCTACGGGATAAACCAGGTCACGAAAGCGACATCCGGGTAGTCAGCGTCATTTGCTGTGGACTTCACCCATAAATACCCCGGCAGTCCCTGGCTGCTCTGATAACAGATAAACACATCGGCTGTCAAATCTTCCAACACAATCGTATCCCCCGATAACGGGGTCTGAATACAGTCGTTTTGCGCCGGCGGCATGCCGGCATCCCCACCCGTCAATCCCATCTTCACATCACCCAGTGGCAGCACAGTGACCTGGCCGTCTTCAAATCCCAGGGAAACATCACTATCGTCGCCCATGTCCATACCGCCGCTGTCGAAATCGAGAGCGATTTCTTCTGCGACGCCCACCTCACCTTGTTGATAGATCATCGCAATGGGCGTATGGGTGGGGGCCGGATTCGCCGTAGGCGTTGACCCGTCATACACATGAATGCGCACCCAGAAGGGAGCATTGCCCTGCGGCCCCAGGCCAAACAGCTCACCTTCAGCATTCCGCATTTTCCAGTTGCTCTGATACAAACCATTCTGCTGCGGAGCCGCCATCGCTACCGACAAATCCACGCTCTCGCCCGGATGCACGGGCACATCCAGATATAAAATCCGGGCCGATCCCATTGGTTCCCCCGAAAACCAGAGAATGGCATAATCTTCCGACCAGGCGCAATTCCCCGCATTCACCAGCCGCCATATCTTGGTAAATTCTTCACCTGGTCGAAAAACCGTCCCGTCTGGAACAGTCACGTCAATCGGAAGTCCCGGCGCTGCCCGGTCGCAAATACCACCCGATTCTGTCTGCATCACGGGAACATTTGCCGCTGCCCCGGGTGAGGCAGTCGCCGTACTGTGCATGGGAACAGAGGCATCAACATCTGGCGGCCCAGGCGGCATATACCCGGGAAACGTACATCCCGTCAGGATCATACACGCCCACACAATCCACACAACCTGGAAGCATTTCTTCCAGTTCAAATTCTTCCCGCCAGTCACAAAGCTGTCCCGGTCAGTCCCGCGGCAAGAGATGAACCATCTCCAGAAATTCGGCCCATTCTTCTCCCGAAAATTGAATGATCAAATTGCTGTACTCCACATCATACGTCATATTCTTCTCATCGCCAGGGCCTTCTGCGTTGTTGACCAGCTGCAAGAATTCATCCCATTCTTCCTGAAAGAAATGCAGGGTCACATTGTTCAATTCCAGATGATACGTTGTTTCCTCATCCGGTTCGTCGGCCTTCCAGGCCAGGAATTGTTCGGTTTCAGCAAGTACTTCCGTCTTTGGTTCAGGCATGTTTGCCATCATCTTTATCCTTTTTTGATAAGCTTTTACGGTTCGCAAACCAATCACGGACCCTCTCCCACAATTTTATCCCCCAATCTTTGATCTTGTCCCACAGTTTTCTTGTCAACTTGGTCACGGCCGGAGGTTTGAGACTGCGGTCTCCTTTCAACGATTCCCAAGGGTCCATATCGAACAATTTGTGCAGGGCAAACGTTGCCAGCAGCTTAACTGTCGCCAGCACAGGCCCGGCCAGAACCAGTCCGATAAATCCCAGCCAGGTCGTTCCAATGATGATCCCCACCAGCAGCATGGCGGGATGCACCCGCAGCGCATTCCCCATCACCCGCGGCGTGATCATTGAATCAATCACAGGATCCATTAACATGCTGACGCCAATCACGACCAGGGCATAAGGGAAAGGCTGCAAACCAAACCCGCTTGAGGTTTGTAGCAGCGCGACCACAAAATATACGAACCAGGTCACTGCCGTACCCACCCAGGGGATAAAACGCGCAAACCCGGCCATCACAGCCAGCCCCAGGGCAAACCGCACCCCGAGGATATTCAGCAAAACGAAATAAATAACGAAAGTGATCGATACCATCGTAAGCTGTCCGCGCAGAAAGCCATGCCAGATGCGCTTCATTTCCAGTCCGATTTGTTGAAGATCATATTCATAGCCAGGGAGATGCAGTGAAAACAGTTGGTAAGGGCGCCCCCGGTTCTCCAGCAGGATGAAATAAGCCAGCATAATCACCAGAAACAGGGCAGTCACCAGCGAAGCTGCGCCGCTGGCAATGCTGGTCACGATGCTTCCTACCTGTGAAAACAACGGTTGAATGGACGAAACAATCTGCTGACCAACCGTATCCAGGTTCAGGTTCAAATTGCTGAGCGGGTATTCAAAAGGCCCGACTACAATCACTTGCTCATTGAGATTTTCCAGCATTTCAGGCAAATCATTCAGCCTGTTTTGCAAAAAATTAAGCAAGCCCTTGGATTGATCCACCAAAGCAATGCCGCCCCAGGTGAGCAGCCCCAGCAGGATAAGCACCACCACCAGCAGCACCACGGCCACCGCCAGCCCCCACGGCAGCCGTATCTTCTTTACCAGCCAACACGCCGCCGGATAAAGCAGATACGAGAGGAGGAAAGCCAGCAGCAGAGGACCGACAAGTGCTCTGAAACGCACCAAAAAGAAGCCGACCACTCCAAAAAAGATAAAGGCGACCATAGCCTTGGTGGAACCGCCCCATTTCGGTGAGTGCCCGGTATCCTTTTTTATATCAGGTGTATTCATTCTTCTTTCTTCTTCCACAAAAAATCAACGATCCGCTGCCAGCTAAACCCTTTGCCATTCTCAAATTGCTGGAGAAGCGATTCTTTTTTCTCCTCCGTTTTATCCACTTCCTGCCAGGGATCCAGATCAAATGACTTGCGCAACGCATAATTGGCAGCCAGCATCAGTGTCGCCAGCACGGGTGCCGCCAGCATGATCCCGATGAACCCCAGCAAGCTGGCGCCAACATAGGCGCCAATCAATAAAGCAGCTGGATGGACGTGAAGCGCACTGCCCATCAACTTCGGGGTGATCATCTGATCAATCAGGGTATCAAACACCAGTCCTGCAGCCACCACCAAAACAGCATACCAGAATGGCGTCAGCCCAAAGGCAGGCGTCACTGTAAAGATCGAAACGGTGAAAAGCACTACCCATAAAATGGCCGGGCCAATATAGGGCAGAAACCGTGCCAAACCGGCCAGCAGCGCCAGTTCCAATGCATAGGGCAATCCCAGAATGCTCAATACAAGGGTGTAAATCAGGATCGTAATCAGGATCAAAGTCAACTGTCCTCGCAAAAAAGCATCCCACACGCGGCTCAGTTCTTTGCCCATGCGCTCAATGTCATATTGATAGCGGGGAATGTTGAATTTGACAATCTGCGAAGCAACCCCGTTGGATTCCGACAGCATAAAGAATGAGACCAGCAATACCAGAACGAGATTGGCAATCAATCCAGCCGCCCCCGTGGCGATTGTCCCAACCAATGAACCGGCGCTGGCAAGCAGCGCGGAAAGTGAAACGAACACCTCATCCACAACCTGGTCGACCTGGACATCCAGTTCCTGGAAATCCAGAAGATATGGGCCAATCTGGTAGCTTGTCCGTCCAATATCCGTCAAAAAATCGGGCAGGTACTGCATCTGTTCTTCCAAAAAACCAAACAGATTAATCGATTGATCTACCAGGGTAACCCCCCCCCACACCACCAAACCAATCACAATCACCAACAACAAAAGATATAAAATACCAACAGATAACCGCCAGGGCAAATGCGTCTTTTTGTGGAACCAATCTGCTACCGGATATAACAAATATACCATCACAAATGCCAGCAGCAAGGGCCCCCAGATGTTGCGGAAAAATACCAGCAGTCCTGCGATGATCACCACAAAAGAGGCCGCCACGACCAGCTTGGTCGAAGAATTCCACCGCGGTGAGGCAGGCGTTTCCTTCTTATTCTTTAGTTTTTTTGAACCGGTCTGTTCTGTCACGTGCTTCTTCCTTCGCATTCATCCAATTGTTGAAGATATCTTCCATTTGATTTTATCTCAAAACACATCTAAATTGATTCTATTCAACAATCCCGTTTTCAACATCCCGGCGAAAAGTCGCGCTGAACTGTGATGAAAATTTTTCTAAAAAACATTCCTTCCAAGTTTCCCTGGAAGGAATGCAAACCACCGTGGAAAAATGGCGCGCTATGGACAAAGACCCGGCGAGACCATATTGAATGCCCAGCCAAACCAGTCACACCAGGCAGCATTCACATCAATATAAATCAATACCGCCACACACACACATAACAACAGCAAAGCTGCCACAATGATCCCAATCAGGATCGGTTTGCGTTTCTTCTTCGCCGTGCCGGATGTTGGCTGTGCCGGAACCTGACCGGCATAGGCCGGCGTCTGTGGTGGGGGCGGAGGCACAGCTGCCGGCGGCGGTGCAGGAACCGGTGCTGGCTTGCGCGGAGCAGCCACAGTAGCTGCCTCATCGGCAGACTGCAGCGCCTCAAACAACAGGCTGATGCTTTCACCGAACATGATCAGTTCGCCAGGGCGCAGCACATACGGCCCCATCAAACGCTGTCCGTTTACCGATGTCCCATTGGTGGAGCCTAAATCCTCAATGATATAGTTCCCGCCCTGCAGGAAAATTCGTGCATGCCGGCGTGACGCCTCTGAGTCATTAATGACAATATCATTACTCAAATCACGTCCCAGGGTGGTCTCTACTTTTTCCAACAGGAAAGTCTTGCCCACTGTTGGACCCGAACGCATGACCAGACGATAGGTTGGTGCCATAAGTCCTCCTTTTTCTAGCAAATATACACTAACAGTTTAACGGTTTTACAGGTGCATGTCAACCAGAACTTCACCAGAATTTTATCCGACTCTTCTATCTCTCTCTCAACTTCTGGTAGAATTCGGCGTACAACCCTCATTTAGGAGAAAATGTGACCATCACCATCATCCTGCACAAGCAGGAGTTCACCCTCGAAAAAGAGACCTCCGTCATGCGCGCCATGGAACTGCTGGAAGTATCTCCCGAAGCGCACCTGGCCGTGCGCGATGGTAAACTGCTCACCGAAGATGAACGCCTCTACCAGGGCGATCTCGTCCAGTTCATTTCGGTCATCTCGGGAGGCTGAGCGATGAACTGTAAAAAATGCGGTCAACGAGCCGCCATCAAGATGCCGCAGCATAACATGGCCCTGTGCCGCGAGCATTTCCTCGAATGGATTCCCTTACACACCCAGCGTACCATTGAAAAATACCGCATGTTCACGCGCGAGGAAAAAATCCTCGTCGCCGTTTCTGGCGGCAAAGACTCACTGGCGCTGTGGGATGTGCTCCAGCGGTTGGGATACCAGGCGGATGGCATCTACATCCACCTCGGCATCACTGACCCGCAAAACGAATTGGCCTACTCGGATACATCCTGCACCTTTTCGCGGCAGTTCGCCGAACAGCATGGGCTGAACCTGCATGTTGTCAATGTGAAAGAAACCTACGGGGAAACCATCAGCGAGATCAACTCTCGCTCTGCACATGGCCGCGCCAAACCCTGCTCCATCTGCGGACTGGTCAAACGCCACATCATGAACCAGTTCGCCCACGATGAAGGCTACCCTGTGCTGGCAACCGGCCATAACCTGGATGATGAAGCCGCCGCCCTGTTTGGCAATACCCTCACCTGGACGGTGGATATGCTCAAGCGCCAATCCCCCCGGCTGCCGGCCATGCCCGGTTTTGCCCGTAAGGCGAAACCTTTTTGCCGCATCTACGAGCGCGAATCAGCAGCCTATGCCCTCATGCGCAATATCGCCTATATTTATGAAGAATGTCCATTTTCAGGCGGGGCGCGGACAATCCAGTACAAGCAGATGCTCAACCAATTGGAAAAACGCAGCCCGGGCACGAAGATGAATTTCTATATCCAGTTTCTCAAAGCCCAGTCAGAACTCTTCAACGAAACACAGGCTGCGATTCCCATCGAAGAATATTGCCCCATCTGCGGCCAGCCCACCCACAGCGGTCAGTTGTGCGCCTTCTGCCGTCTCATGGGAGCAGAATAAAAATAATGCCTTTCGTAGTGGTGCACAATGTTCAATGCTTTGTTGGCGCATGCTGCCCCACTACGGCATAAGGCTGCTTAACGGTCAACAGGGCGCGGCGCGCCCTGTTGATCTACCTTCATTCCTGGTTCAGTGTTCTGTTTTGACTTTATGTAGTTTCCAGATACTTGTCAATTTCCCAATCCATCACCTGCATGCGATATTCATCCCACTCAGCTAATTTTGCGCGGCGAAAGGCTTCGTAAATCTCCTCGCCCAAGGCATCCTTAACTACTTCATCTTTTTCCAATTCGCCTAACGCTTCCTGCAGTGAACTGGGCAGTTGGGTGATCCCCAACTGGATCTTCTCTTCAAGAGTCAGCTCATACACATTGACATTGTTCAACGGTTTGGGCAGGGCCAGGTCATTCTCGATACCATCGATGGTGGTAGCAATCATGACCGCAAAAGCCAGATAGGGATTACTGGAGGGGTCCGGGCAGCGCAGCTCACAGCGCACGGCTGAAGACATCCCCTCGTTATAGCGCGGAATACGGATCAAAGCAGAGCGATTCAACTGTGCCCAACCCACATATACAGGAGCCTCATACCCGGGGACCAGACGCTTGTAGGAATTTACCGTTGGGGCGATCACAGCAGACATTGCGCGAGCATGGTTAAGCTGTCCGCTGATCATCCCGTAAGCCAGACTGGACAGCTTAAATTCATCAGAATCATCAAAGAAGAGATTGTTGCCATCCGCATCAAAGATAGACTGATGGCAATGCATCCCGGAGCCACTCACCCCAAAAATCGGCTTGGGCATAAAGGAAGCTACCAGACCATGGGCCGCGGCAATCGCTTTGGCAGTGTACTTCATGGTCAGCACATTATCAGCGGTTTTGAGGGCATTGGCAAAGCGGAAATCGACTTCATGCTGGCCGCGGGCAACCTCATGATGTCCCACTTCCACCTCAAGCCCCATCATATCCAATGCCATCATCAATTCACTGCGCACACGCAGCGCTTCGTCATCCGGAGAAAAATCAAAATAACCGCCAACATCATATGGAACGGGATGAATACCATGCCCGTTGCACTCACCCTTTTTGAAAAGGAAGAATTCCGGCTCCGTACCGATATTATACGTCCAGCCTTTTTCTTCCAGCCGTTTCACCTGGCGCTTCAATGCACCCCGCGGATCCTTGGCATAGGGTTCCCCGCTGGGAGTATGAATATCGCAGAAAATTCGTGCGCGGCGCATGTCCGCCTGACTCCACGGCAGCACGGCATAGGTATCGGCGTCGGGGGCAAGGTGCATATCACCTTCCTGCACGCGGGCAAAACCTTCCACAGACGAGCCATCAAACCAGATCCCATTTTTCATCGCGCTGGCAAGCTGAGAGAGTGGGGCATCCACGCTCTTCACATTCCCGATAATATCCGTGAACTGAAAGGATATGAACTTTACCTTGTCTTTCTCACATCGTTCAAGCAATTCTTTTGTATCCATGCTATTCTCCTCCAAATAAAATAAAAGCGTATGCCGGAGGCACACCCTTTTTTTAAAACACTTCACCGGAATTAAAAACGGGTATCCCTTTCTACATTACATAACAGCAACCATCTCTGTTAATCACTGCATCCATCTTGTCGCATCTGTCACCAGATGCTTTTCAATGTCTGCTTTATTGGAAAGGGAGAAAACAAAGCCCGTGATCAGGCTCTGGAGGCATCCGCTGATCCTTCGATTTTTCCCTGAATTTCTCCAGGGGTAGCGCTCCCCTCGCGGGGAGGAACCTCCTCCTCGTCAGCTTGACCCTGTCAAGCCTCAGCCGCCATTTCTCCGTTATTCAGTTGCAAAGACCTGCACTATAATTAATAGGCAAGATGATAACACGCCCGGCAAGCCGTGTCAAGAAACCATGATTAACAAATCTTAACCGCCTGCCAGCACCATGAGATGCAGCCCTGCCACTCATATCATCAACAGGTAAGACACAGTGTTTTATAAATCGACAGGGTGGTAGTAGACCGGTTGAGCGTGTAAAAATGCACACCATCCACCTCCCGGTCCAGCAAATCCAGCACCTGCTGCGTAGCCCAATGCGTACCCACCCGTTCCACATCCTCGTCGGTGCCTGCCCGGGAAAGTGCCTTCAGCAGCCGCGCCGGATAACGCGCCCCGCGTGCCAGATCGGCCATGCGCTGCACGGATTTCAGCGAAGTGATCGGCATGATGCCCGCCACAATCGGCACGTTGATCCCTGCCAGCACGCAGCGTTCACGGAAATCATAAAAATCACGATTGTCAAAAAACAGCTGGGTGCAGATATAATCTGCCCCCGCATCCACCTTCGCCTTGAGGTAATCCATCTCCTTCAGACGGTTTGGCGATTCAGGATGTCCCTCCGGATAGCCTGCCACACCAATGCACATCTGTGGATATTCCCGGCGAATGTATGCTACCAGCGCGGCGGCATAAGCAAACCCGTCCGCGGTGCTTTGAAATTCCTTCTGACCAGCGGGCGGGTCACCGCGCAGGGCCATGATGTTCTCAATCCCGCTGCGGTGGTACCGTTCTAGGATCTGCCCCACCTCATCTTTAGTGGTGTTCACGCAGGTCAGGTGCGAGACCACGGTCAGGCGGGTTTCATTGCGCAGGCGCAGTACCAGGTCATGGGTCAAATCACGGGTTGAACCGCCGGCGCCGTAGGTGATGCTCACATAAGCCGGCATGAGCGGGGTCAACTCCTGTATCGCCGAGAACAAAGTCTCTGAAGCCGCCTCGCTTTTTGGCGGAAAAAACTCGAAACTGAAGGTTGGTTTTCCCTGCTGAAACAATGTCGATACCTGCATGTTGATGCACCTCTTAAGAAAACCTGGTCTTCAACCCACATGGCTGGATGCCAGGTTAAATGATTACCTTGAATATTGTACCAGTCCGCAGACAGATTGCAAGCCCGGCGCAGGCTTCGGGGAACGCTAAAATGTTACAGGAAAGTTCCATCTTTCGGCATCCTTCCTCAGGAAACTTGCACCGTGATCGCAGAGTTCCCCAGCCAGTGGTTGGGATTGCCGTGTCAGCGAAAACCTCCTTGCAATGAAAAAATGATTTTGATTCTACCTTTTAATTAATCTCAATAACCCGAAAACACTTGACCTGTTGAACAAATGTACTATAATAAAACCATTAGACTTTATCAGCTCATCCAACTATAATAGCGGTAGTTGCAATAACCCGAAATCAGAGGAGACTCACATGGCGCGAAAAAAATCAGACGACATTTCTCCATCTCCTTCCATGGAGATGGACGACGCCCGCCGCGCGGTGCTGGACAAAGCGCTTGGCGATATTACCAAACGATACGGCGATGGCGCCATCATGCTGATGGGCGATGCCCAGCATCTGAACGTGGCCGTCATTCCTACCGGTTCACTCTCCGTTGACATTGCCCTGGGCGTTGGCGGCATTCCCCGCGGCCGCATCACCGAAATCTACGGGCCGGAATCCTCCGGTAAAACCACACTTTGTCTGCACATTGTCGCAGAGTGTCAAAAGCTGGGCGGCATCGCTGCGTATGTGGACATGGAACATGCCCTTGACCCTGTGTATGCTACCCACATTGGCGTCGATATCGACAATCTGCTCATCTCACAGCCTGACACAGGCGAACAAGCCCTGGAGATCACCGAAACTCTGGTGCGCTCTGGCGCCGTAGACATCGTCGTCGTCGACTCGGTTGCCGCCCTGGTTCCCCGCTCTGAAATCGAAGGCGATATGGGGGATGCCACCATGGGGATGCAGGCCCGTCTCATGTCGCAGGCCCTGCGCAAGCTGTCCGGCGCCATCCACCAGACCAAAACCTCTGTCCTTTTCACCAACCAGTTACGCCAGAAGATCGGTGTCATGTTTGGCAATCCCGAAACCACTACCGGCGGGATGGCCCTCAAATTCTATGCCTCTGTGCGCATTGACATCCGCCGGATTCAGTCGATCAAGGTCGGCACTGACATCATCGGTAATCGCGCCCGTGTGCGTGTGGTCAAAAACAAGGTCGCTCCGCCCTTCCGCACCGCTGAATTTGATATCATGTACAACGAAGGCATCTCCAAAGTCGGTGACATTCTTGACCTCGGCACCAACATGGACATCATCACCAAGCGCGGCGCATTCTATTCCTACGGCGATATCCGCCTCGGTCAGGGCCGCGAAAATTCAAAAGAATTCCTGCGCCAGAACCTGGACATCAGCAACGAGATTGAGCAAGCCATCCGCCAGCAATCGTTAGAAGGAATCGTCGCTGGCAATGAAATGACTGAAGAGGAACTCGCTGACGTGGAAGAATAAGAAAACAGGATCAGCATAGCAGTGTATAATGCGGGTGTGGTTTTGAACAAACAACCACACCCGCCGCTTCATTCAACAGGGAAAAGGCCATGAAACATTCTCTTTCCATATCACTGTTATCTCTCACCCTCCTGGCATTGCTCCTCGCCAGCGGTTGTGTGCCCGCGCCCCAGCGTCTGTCCCCGGAAGCCAATGCCCCTCTTTTCCTGCCGCCCACCCTGGTGCCGACCACTGCGCCGACCAGTCAATATACCCCCACCCCCGAAGGGGGAAGCGACCAGTCCAATTGCGACAATAATCTCCTCTTCACCGAGGATATCACCGTTCCCGATGGCACCCTTTTCGAACCTGGGGCGGAGATTGACAAACAATGGCGGGTAGAGAACAACGGCACCTGCAACTGGGACGAGCGCTACAGCCTGCGGCTGGTAGCAGGCGACACCCTGGGCGCCGACCAGGAACAGGCCCTCTTTCCCGCGCGTGCCGGCAGCCAGGCCGTGATCCGCATTGAATTCATTGCCCCCCAGGAAACCGGCAGCCACCGCTCGGCATGGCAGGCGTTCGGCCCGGACGGGCGCCCCTTCGGCGATCCCTTCTATCTCGAGATTATGGTCGCCATTCCCTGACACCGCCCTATGAAAATTCGCTCATTCCGCCGCACACTGTTCCTGTCCTGCATCCTGCCCTGTCTCGGGCTAAGCGCTGCCTGCACCGGTCAATCCATCTCCCTGGACGCGACAGCTACACCCTTTCCTCCCAGCGCCACACTGCCACCCAGCCGGACGGCAACACCCACAGCAAGCTTTACCAGCACCATCACACCTTATCCTACCCTTACCGCCAGCCCTACCCCGCTGCCAACCGCTACCCCACCCGCCAAAGCCGCCATTAAAAACATTCAAGGCACTTATCAAACCTACGCACTGGGCTGCGAAGCCAATGCGGCTGCCCAGATGGCAAGGTTTTTTGGCCTCTCGATCAACGAACGTGAATTTCAGGCTGTCCTGCCATTGAGCGACAATCCAGATGTCGGCTTTGTCGGGCCGGTGGAAGGTGACTGGGGCAATATCCCGCCGGCTGCCTATGGTGTACACGCCGAACCCGTGGCCGCCGAGCTGCGCAACTTCGGCCTCAACGCCATTCCGCATCGCCAATACACAGTTGAAAAAATCCGTCAGGAGATCGCCGCCGGACGCCCGGTGATGGTATGGGTCATCGGCGGCGTGCGTCAGGGCCGCACCATGACCTATACCGCCGAAGACGGCAGTGTGATCACCGTAGCCCCCTACGAACACACCGTCCTCGTCACCGGTTATGGGCCGGACTACTTCACCATCCTGGACGGCAAGGAAGTCTACCACCGCTCCATCGCACAATTCACCGATTCCTGGGGGGTACTGGACAACATGGCCGTGACGATGGGCGTGCCGCATTTTCTCCCCGAACCAAAAACCTGAGGGTCTTGATTCTCGAGCAGGTCTGCTCCAAATATCAAAAGCAACCTTTGTAAGGACAGGTTCCCAAACCTGTCGCCCTCTCCGTATCAGATCCCCCTCTGTCCAGACACAAACCGTGATGGTACGGATAGTCTCTACCACCGCTGACCTTGACTCCGCCAGCCCTGTAAGGACAGGTTTCCCAACCTGTCCGCCCTCCCCGTATCAGCTTCCCCCTCTATCCAGGCACAAACCGTGATGACAGAGTAGGTTGGCAACCCATCTTGCGATACTTGAGTATTCAGTAATATCTTCATCACATGCATTTGTAGATGCGTACGGCGTGCCATAAGGCACCCCCTTGGAAAGGTTGCGCACTCACCTTTTTGCTTGCCCCGTCCCGTCGTCCGTAAGATTTAATGGCTTACGAACTGACCTTTTTCACATCGTACCTGAATAGGTAAGGTTTATGCGAAATCAACCTTGAAAAGGTGGACATCGCTAACCAATCTATGATAATTTGAGCATATTTTGGCATCAAACTATTTAGAAATTCAACCTTTCCAAAGAGACCATTTTTGTTTTTCTTGGCGTATGCCTAACTTACAAAACAACTCCCGCGCATCTCTGCGCGGGAGTTGTTCATTTCAAAACTGTGTGCCGGTTTAGGTTCCTTCCTGCCAGGAGGAAAGATACGCAATCTGGGCGGGGGTCAGAACATCGATGTCCACACCCATCGCCTTGAGCTTCAGGTCAGCGATTGTCAGGTCGATATCATCCGGAACAGAATGAACATTATTATCCAGGTTCTTTCCTTCTTTCCACAAATACTCGGCAACCAGCGCCTGATTGGCAAAGGACATATCCATCACCGAGGCGGGGTGACCTTCGGCTGCGGCCAGGTTCAACAGGCGGCCTTCGCCGAGAATATGGATCTGGCGGCCATCGGGCATATCATACTGTTCCACAAAGGGGCGTACGCGGCGTTTGGCAACGGACATCTCTTCAAGGGCGGGAATATTGATCTCAACATTGAAGTGACCAGAGTTCCCAACCAATGCGCCGTCTTTCATCACTTCGAAGTGGTGCCTGTCAATCACGTCTTTGTCACCAGTCAGGGTGATAAAGAAATCACCAATCTTGGCGGCTTCAATCATCGGCATCACGCGGAAACCATCCATCACCGCTTCCAATGCCTTCAGGGCATCCACTTCGGTGACAATCACATTGGAACCCATCCCGCGGGCGCGCATCGCCAGACCGCGGCCGCACCAGCCGTAACCGGCAACCACGAAATTCTTGCCTGCCAGCAGGATGTTGGTGGCGCGGATGATCCCGTCAATGGTGGACTGGCCGGTGCCATAGCGATTGTCAAACAGGTGCTTGGTCATGGCATCATTCACGGCCACAACGGGGAATTCCAGCGCGCCATCAGCGGCCATGGCCTTCATGCGGATCACGCCGGTAGTGGTCTCTTCCATGCTGCCGATCATGCCGGGGATCAGGTCACGGCGGCTGCGGTGCATGGTGGAAACCAGGTCTGCGCCATCGTCCATCGTGATCATCGGCTTGTGATCCAAAGCCAGGTTGAGGTTTTTGTAATACACATCATTGTCTTCGCCCTTGATGGCGAACACGGGAATCTCGTCATGTGAAACCAGGGAAGCGGCCACATCATCCTGGGTGGAGAGCGGATTCGATGCGGTCAAGACCACATCAGCGCCGCCAGCCGCCAGTGTGCGCATCAGGTTTGCGGTTTCGGTGGTCACATGCAAACAGCAGGAAATCCGCACGCCTTCCAACGGGCGTTCCTTCGCAAAGCGCTCACGCACCTGGCGCAGCACCGGCATTTCACGCTCGGCCCAGTCAATTCGTCGTCGGCCGCCTTCGGCCAATCCAAGATCTTTCACAACATAAGTGTCCATCTATTTTCCTCCATAGGAATGAAACATATATAAATCGAACGCCGCGGCGATTAAGCCAGCAGTCCATCCAAGGCGCCCTGATCGTCAAAATGCTGGCGATAGCGCGCCACAAATTCTGCTCTTGTATACTTGTGCGACTGCGGGCCGTTATGCTCCAGGCAGTACGTGGCTGCCAGAGCGCCCATCCGCCCGCAAATCCCCCAATCCAGTCCCAAACGGTATCCGGTCAGGAATCCACCGCGAAAAGCATCCCCCACGCCTGTGGGGTCGGCAATTCTATCCGGCGGCACAACCGGGGTATGAAACTTCCCGCCGTTGGCATAGATATATGCCCCATCACCGCCGTGGGTGATCACCATGAATCCTACACAGCACAGCACATCATCTTCTTTCATCCCGGTGTGTTTTTGCAGCAGTTCATACTCGTAATCATTCAGGAACAAGGCCGTCGCCTTCTGCACCCCATCGATCATCTGCGCAGGGTTTATGCGCGCCAACTGCTGGCTGGGGTCATACAGGTAAGGAATCACATCCTCCTGACATTCGTCCACATAGCGCTGCATGGCGTCAGGGTCATTGGCTGAAATCACCACCAGATCCGGCCTGCCAGTAGGCAGGTTGCGCACAGAAAGGTTCTTGGCATCCGCCATCGCCCCCGAGTAGAAACTGGCAATTTGTGCATTGGAAAGGTCGGAATTGGCAAAGAAAGAAGCCGTGTTTTTGCCTTTGATCACCGGTGAGAGACTGGTATCTACGCCGCTGTCTTCCAGCCACTGGCGGTACTCCCCGAAATCTTCTCCCACGGTTGCCATCAAATGCGGGGTACCGCCCAGCAGTGCCAGGGTATAGGCAATATTGGGGGCCGTGCCGCCGCGCCGCTTGACCATCTCATCCACCAGGAAGGAGAGGCTGATCCGATCCAGCCGATCAGCCACCAGGTGGTCCCGGAAATAACCGGGGAATTTCATCAAATAATCATAGGCTACTGAGCCTGTACAAACGATATTCATAATCAATGCTCTGCTACGTTGCAGATTTCCTCGCCTTTTCAAAATTACGATCAAATGGGGGACTGATAATGCCATATTCCGTGATCCAGCCGCTCAAGAGATGCTGGGGAGTGACATCAAATGCCGGGTTGCGCGCCAAAGCGCCGGCCGGAGTGGCTTGCTGGCCCATGAGCTGAATATCCAGCACTTCGCTCTCCTCACGCTCTTCGATCGGGATCAGGCCGCCATTGGCAAGCGCAAGATCAACCGTTGAGAAAGGAAAGACGGAGTAAACCGGCACCTGGTTCGCATGTGCGGCCAGTGCCAGCATATAGGAACCGATCTTGTTCGCCACATCCCCATTGGCAGCTACGCGGTCGGCGCCAAAAAGCACTCTCTGCACCTGTCCGGTATGCAGGAAATGCCCCGCCGCCCCATCTGCGATGATGTGGAAAGGAACACCGTACTGCTGTAATTCCCACGCGGTGAGCCGGGCGCCCTGCATGCGCGGACGGGTTTCATCCACCAACACCTGGATCTGCTTGCCCTGCTCGTGCGCCATGCGGATAACACCCAAAGCCGTGCCCCAGTCCACAGTCGCCAATGCGCCGGTGTTGCAGTGATGAATAATGGTGTCGCCGTCTTCAATCAGCGCAGCGCCATATTCAGCCATACGTTTATTGATCGCCACATCCTCTTCGGCCATCGCCACTGCTTCGGCTTCCAGGCGCTGGCACAGGGCATCTTTGCTCTCCGCAGGCTCGTTGGCTACACGCATCATACGCGCCAATGCCCAGGGCAGGTTGACCGCCGTCGGGCGGGAAGCATTCAGCACATCTGAAGCAGTTTGCAGGTCTGCCTGTAAGCCGGCCACATCAGCCGCCGAGGCGCGGTAGGCAGCCATCACCATTCCGAAGGCAGCCGTAACGCCAATGATCGGTGCCCCGCGGGTCACCATCGTGCGGATCGCGTCCGCGGTTTGGTATTCATCTTCACAAACCACCATTGTCAATTCAGCTGGCAGCTTGCGCTGGTCAATCAATGCCAGCGTCTTTTGGTCTTCATTCCATTGTATAGCGCGCATGCTATGCTCCCTCACACAAAAACGCGCCCTCTTTAGATCGAGAGCGCCACGATTGCGATAATAAAAGTTTAACATGCAATTGCCGGATTGTCAAAGAAAATGAGAAAGAACGGGCGTAGGCAAACTACCTTTGAAACGGCGGCCCTACCTGTCAAGTTTCAGGCAAAGTTTCAATAAAACCATTGTCAGGGATAGTTTTGTTAACCTGTCAATTTCCCGAATTTTTGTGCTAAACTATCCAGTGTATTACGGAGTTAAATTTTGCTTTTTGACCAGGGAAAATACCATTGAAAAAAATTACAAAGCCCGATCTGCTGAAGTATATTTCCTTGACCACCCTTTCCTTTGCTTACGGCCTATACCGCTGGCTGATGCAAATCCAACGGGGCACGATCATTCACCCTGATTCACAGGATTATCTCTTAAATGCAACCGCGAAGATCAACCTCGATTTTTTTTGTTACCCCAAACCTGCCGGGGCAGCCCTTGTTTATAAGCTTTTAAATAACCAGTACAATGCCATCATCTCATTTCAAATTTTATTTTCCATTTTCTCCTGGATCGTGTTGGCCGTATGTATTTTCTCTCTATTAAAAAATAGGCCATTACAATATTTGGGCTTTTTGCTTATTCTGGTAATCAGCATCAATCCCGACGTGCTGGATTATGACCTGACCATCCTGTCCGAATCCATTTCCACTTCCTTATTCATCCTCCTCGTTTCTTCTGCAATTTTCATGGTCAGAAAATGGTCGATTTTTTCCATCATACTGTTTGGAAGCATTGCATTTCTATGGGGACTGACCAAAGAAACCAACGGCTTGATTCTGATCATGCTGTCGGTTATTTTTATGATTTGGGGCCTGATCGTCAAATCAAAATCCCGTTTGCTCGCCCTGAGTGTTTTCTTGCTGGTGGCCGCCATGCTCTTCAGGGGCTTCTCAAACCTGGGAGAACGGTGGCGATTCCCCTTATTGAACAATATTGCGCAGCGTATCTTGCCGGACGAAGAAGGGCTGGCCTTCTTTGTACAAAACGGTATGCCTGTCAATGAAACATTAATGGATCTGACGTATGGCTGGGGGCATAGCAACGATAAAGCGTTTTTGAACTCCCCCGCCTTACGCGATTTTCAAGGATGGTTTCTGGACAAGGGACAAACAACCTATATCAAGTATTTATTCCGCTTCCCTGAAAAATCTTTCTTCGCCCCCCTGCAAAACTTTCCGGCCCTGATCTCCAATCATGAAGGCTCCCTCCACAACCCGCTCTATCCCAATCATTGGCATCCGCTTGTGGCAATCCTCTATTTTTTCTTATTGAGCATTTCCATATTCTTCCTTATCAGGCACACGGATCAATCAATGTTATGGCTTTTGACGATTTACCTGCTCCTGGTATACCCACAAGCCTTTATTGTATGGAACGGGGACGCCATGGAAGTAACCCGCCATGCAGTCGGTTTCAGAATATATTTTTGGACAGGCATGTATATCGCTGGTTTATATGGGACAGATCATGCAAAAACGAACTGGAGACCGCTCTCGATAACCCCAAAGACACCGGTTTCAACAATCGAATTTTCTTCGCCCAGGTCAATCCTCAGCAGAGGATTGTTGGCAGGAGGCATCCTCATCGTCGCATTCTCTTTACTTCATGACTTACTCACAGCTGCAGATTATCAAAGTTTCCACTATGCAATCGGTAAAATGCAATCTATTTTAATGTTTGGCGGGTTGATCGTCTTCCTCTCGGGTGCATTTCTTCAAGCTAAAAGGCCCCAGGCGAAATGATGCCAGGCGATGCTTCCACTTAAAAACCCCACCCACCACCAGCCAGCCCTTTTTAATCACAGCCTCAAAAGCACCATGTCCGCTTTGCTTGTCTTTCTCTCCCGGCAGCGGGAGAAAACAAACCCTTGCTGCGCAAGGGTTTCAAGAGAGGACAAACTTCGCATCACTCCGCCGTAGTCGCATACATCAAGTCCTGGTCAATTACATCCTGGAAACTGATGTGCGGACGATCCTCGGAGTCCAGTCCCAGCGAAGCGCCCATCCCATAATTACCCTCCGCATTGACCGAAGACACTGCCCAACCCGCGCCAGTTTGGTACGCGTAGCGCAAGACTTTGTGCTTGCCGTCATAATAAACCACATGGGGGCGGCCCTTGCTGTCCAGCGCCAGTGAAGTCGCCTTAAAATAATACCCGCCCCGGTCAATCGTTTCTATTGTCCACTGCTGCCCATCCAGATGAGCCACACGCAAGCTGTTCCCGTTGTCACTGATATAGCTCAGATAGATTTGTCCATCCGCAGTCCTTGCCAGCGAAGGATACAACTCCACCACGCCGACATCGTCCAGGGTGCGGGTATGCCATCTTTTCCCAATCTGCCAGGCCAGCTTCAAATCCAGATCGGTAAAATCATAATAAGCGATTAACGGCTGATCACTATCATCCAGCACGATGGACGTATAGCCGCCCACGTCTCCCAGCCTGTCCACCACCTTTGTCTCCCAGCGATTATTCTTAATGGTGGCATATTTGAGATCATATTGCAGCCAGTCGTAATAACTGACATGAGGAATATCATCCTCACCCAGCGCCAGAGAAGTATACCAACCCGTCCAGTCGCCGTTATCATGCACTTCAACCCAGTCCACCAACCAGTCGCCCTCAGCCGTCTGGCGGGCATATTTTATTGAAGGCAGCCCCCAAAACGTGGCATGGGGTAAATCACTATCTGTCAGTTTCAGCGAAGGGTGCACACCGGTATCAATAGATTGCTCTACCAGAGAAAACTGCCATTGACCATCCTCTTTCAAAGCATAACGCAGTTCATCCTGTGAATCATTCTCATAGATCAAATGCACCCTGTCCTGTGAATCCACTGCCAGAGAAGTCATTTCGCCCACGCGGGTGGATTGAAAGACGACCTGCGTTTCATATTCGCCTTCTGCTGATCGCAATTTGACCCGTAATTGATTCTCGGACGAATGGCGGTAAGCGAAATAGGGTCTGTCATTGCTGTCCAGCGCAATCGTTGTCCCCAAACCAACCAGATCCCGCTCGCCGGTAGAAACCTTTTCGTCGATCCATTTCCCCTTCTCCTTGCGGATGTAATACACATGCGACCCTTCCACATCGCGATAATAAGCAATATGGGGTTGATCACGGGAATCCAGCGCCAGGCTGGCGAACTCGCCGGTATTATCCAGATCGGTCAGCGTACGGATTGTAAAGATTTTTTGCTTGGCAGGTGCTGCCGCATACTTCAAACGGGTTTTCCCGATGTCGTAATAGGCAATATGGGCGTAATTCTTACTGTCTACGGCAATCGAAGCAAATTTTCCCACCTGGCCGTCATCATCCACAATGGCAGTTTGCCAGCCGTCTTCATCCTGCCAGGCATATTTGAGCACCTCCGATTCCGCCTCAAAATACGCCACATGCGCCCCTCCGGCACTGTCAAAAGCCAGAGAAGAATTTACCCCGGCTCCCGGAGTGCTGTCGATCACTTCAAAGACCCACTCCTCACCATGCAGGGAAGCAAACTCCAGCATCCGCTGATCGTAATCATAAAAACTGATATGGGGCGCCTGGTCTGCATCCAGGGCAATGAACGGCGCTCCACCATTTCCAAAGAAAGGCAGCGTGCGGTCTGTGTCTGCATCTGCTTCGGCGACCACCTGGAGCGTCCAGCCATCAGCACCCTGCCGGGCATATTTCAAACGGCCGTTGACCTGATCATAATAAGCAATATGCGCCCATCCATCCGCATCAATTGCCAACGAAGCAAAAACCCCCACTCCAAAATCCCCATCCACTGTCTCAAATGACCAGTTTTCGCCATCAAAACAGGAATAATACAGATGATCGTCTCCATAGGCGGTACAAGGCGCACCCGGCGCGCGCAGGCGCAAATAGCCGCGGCCAAGCTGCCTGAAGAAAGCCGGCGAATCCAGACGCGATATCGACCAGTTCAACGGCGGGGAGTCTATAAATTGGGTTTCTTCTATGGGTGCCACCGGGCTGTCATAACCGGCATCTGGTGACTGGCAGCCTGCCAGAATCAGTGCAAAGATGACCAAAGCCATCCAGTATTTCATTGTGGGATGTTGTTTCATTCATTCTCCGCTGGAGTAAAGTATTTCTTTGACTTAATCAGAGATCCCCCCTATTGTAATATATCTTTTTATTATTCGCAGATTAGAAACGATCGGGAATTTTTCCCTCCTTCAGACCGGTTATTGCTATAATCACCATATCACATGATGGGAGGAGACAAATATGTCTTGGGAACCCAACAAAAAAACCAAAACCTTGCTTCGCATCATTCTCGGTGTTGCCGTGTTTTGCATCATTGCATGCCTTGCTTTCCCGCTCCTGCGCAGTGCATTCGTAAAAAAAGTGACCATCTTCGATCCTGAGGAACTAACTGTATTGGCTCAAAACATCGTAGATTATGATCTGCCGCCAGATTATAACGTTGATAGCGGGATCAAGACGAGGAAAATGAAGTTCGTGTTTTTCACCAAAGACGGCGTCTATTTATCCGCCACAACAGATCCGATTATCATCATTGGAGAAATGCCCTATGGTTCAGAGATTGATGAAGAACAAATGATGTTGGAACTTCAAAAATCAGCCAGAAGAGCAACGAACACAGAGGGATACAATGTTGAACTGGTCGATAAAAGCATTGCTGCCATTCGGGGGCAAGCAGTAGCGGTATACACTTATGAAGGCCGTGATATTCATGATGAAATGATCAAACACGAGATCACCGGCACCTTTACAGGAAAGGATGGCGCGGTCTTTCTCGCCTTCATGGGGTACACCTGGGAATGGGACCAGGAAGAGATCGACGCATTTATGGATTCAATTCGGTAATTCAATACTCTAAAGGCATCCAATATGGAATCCACTTACGAGTTATTCAAGCGAGGCGACTATTTCGTTCAACTCTTGGGATATAGTTGGCTTGATACTACAACATTATAAATTTTACATTATGCATTGCAGTATCTTGACACTTTCCCCCCTTTCCGGTATAAGCAATTCATGTATAAGAGAATAATTCCCCTGATCTTAATCACCGCCATCGCGGCTGGCTGCGCCCCCGGGAGCACGCAAATCGCGCAGACGACGGCCACCGCCGCCCAGGCCGAAACCATCAAGGCCCTCACGCCGACGCCGCTGCCATCTCCCACGACCGCACCCACTCCAGCGCCAGCCGTGCGCATCGCCGAAGCAGATCAACTGATCTTCATCGGAGACTATACCAGCGCGTTGAGCAGCTATCAGACAGCCCTGAACGATGCCACGGATAGCGACACCCAGGCCGCCGCGCTCAGCGGGGTCGGGCGTGCGCAGTTCCTGCGCGGAAAATATCCCGAAGCCGTACAGGCCCTTTTGACCGTAACCGAGAATTATCCTGACAGCACGGAACTGCCCGCTACCTGGTACTTCCTTGCCCGGGCCTACGAGGCCCTGGGCAGCTACACCAACGCCGCCGATGCCTATGCGAATAGCCGTCTGGCGCAGCCAGGTGTGCTGGACGTTGAACGATACGAAGCACAGGGAGATGCCCTCACCCTGGCCGGGAACCATGCCGCAGCAATTGAAACCTATCAAGCCGCCATTGACAGCAGCACCCTGGCCGACACCAGCTGGCTGCAAATCAAGATCGCCGATGCTTACTTTGCCATGGATGATGCGATCAACGCGCTGCGCATCTATACCAGCGTATATGATACCACCACCAACGACTACACCCGCGCCCAAATGAACTTCCTCGCCGGCATGGCCTACACCAAACTGGGCTTACCCGAACAGGCCCACGCCCGTTATCAGGACTCGGTGAACAACTATCCACGCTCCTTTGATGCCTACTCCGGGCTGGTCGAACTGGTCAACGCCGGTATCCCGGTCGATGAGTATCAAGCCGGACGGGTCTATTATTACGCGCGCCAGTACGGACTGGCCCTGGATGCCTTCACCCGCTTCATGAAAGCCAATCCCGACCATGATGGCTCTGCCCTGCATTACACTGCCCTGTGCCTGCGCGAAATGGGCCGCACCGAAGAAGCCGTGGCAGATTGGGACAGGCTGATCAACCAGTATCAGGGCAATCCTTTCTGGGCGGATGCCTGGGACGAGAAAGCCTACACCGAATGGATTTTCTTCAACCGTCCCAAACAGGCCGCCAACACCTATCTCGACTATGTCGCCCGCTATCCCACCGCCGGCGAATCCCCGGGCTTCCTGTATGAAGCCGGACGCATTCTCGAATATGAAGGTCTGCTGGAAGAATCTGCCGGGATCTGGGTGCGTCTGATTGATGAATACCCCTCCAATGAACTCAGCTACCGTGCCCTCTTCCAGGCAGGCATCGTCAACTACCGGCTCAAACGCTATGACACCGCCCAGGTGCTTTTCCAGCGGGCGATGGTACTGGCCGTCTCCAATGCCGACCAGGCTGCCGCTAACCTGTGGATCGGCAAGACCCAGCAGGTATTGGGCGATCCATCTGCCGCCACTGCCTCGTGGGAGCAGGCCGCCCAGCTTGACCCCACCGGTTATTACAGCGAACGCTCCCGTCAGCTTTTAAACGGCGAAGAACCTTTCCATCACAGTCAACCCCTTGATCTGGAAATTGACTGGGAAAACGAGCAGCGTCTGGCAGAACTGTGGATTCGCAATACCTTCGCTGTCCCTGCCGAGACTCCTCTGGACAGTCTCGACACACTGGCCGCGAACCCCCTTCTCATCCGCGGGCAGGCCTTCTGGAACCTGGGTTTATACACGCAGGCCATTCAGGAATTTGAAACCCTGCGCCTGGGTTTGCAACAGGATGCCATCAACAGTTTCCGCCTGCTCAATTATCTGGTTGAGATCGGCGCTTACCGGCCGGCCATCTTCACCAGTCGGCAAATCCTCGACCTGGCCGGAATGGACGATGCTGCCACCTTCACCGCACCGGATTATTTCAACCACGTCCGCTTTGGCACCTACTTCAGCGAACTCGTCCTGCCTGCCGCCGAAGATGAAAACCTCGATCCCCTTTTTGTATTTGCCGCCATCCGTCAGGAAAGTTTGTTTGACATCGGGGTTACCTCCTCGGCTGGCGCACGTGGTTTGATGCAGATCATGCCCGCCACCGGCGAAGAACTGGCTGAAGATCTCAACTGGCCGCCCTACTATACCGTGGACGACCTCTTCCGGCCTTATGTCAACATTCAGTTGGGCGCCCATTATCTGGGGCGAAACAAACGATACTTTGACGGCGATTTGATGGCAGCGCTGGCTGGCTATAACGGCGGCCCCGGCAACGCTCAGGCCTGGCGGGAACTCGCTGCCGGTGACCCCGACCTCTTCCTGGAAGTAATCCGCTTCGGCGAGACGAAGTTATACGTCACCCAGATCGCAGATTTTTATAATATTTACAAACGGCTGTACGCACCGGAATAATAAGAGCAACTGACTGCGATTGCAAATGAACTGCAAAGCGCAGGCTGGTTTTGCAACCCTGTGCTCCTGCTGCATCACGAATAAGGTAATGACGACGGAAGTCGTCATTACCTGTCCACAACATCAAGTAAGAATGGCTGTATTCACCACTACAAAAAGCCTTCCCTTTATCTGCAATACGGATAATAATTGAGCATTGCGATCTTTCATCTGCACCACAGGAGTTCCACCCATGCACGGACTTGTATCCCTCCTCCCTGAACCGTATTACGCCCGCGTTAAAACCCTCTGGCAGGAATTGGAAACCCGCTTCGGTCTGAAAGGCATTCAGGTTACCCCCTACCCGCATTTCTCCTGGCAAATTGGCGAGAATTATCCCACAACCCTGTTGGAAGAAGCCGCCCAGGAAGTCAGCAAATCCACCCCGCCTTTTGAAATCACCACCGCCGGTTTGGGGTTGTTCACGGGCGAAAAGCCTGTCATCTTCATCTCCGTCGTCAAATCCCCCATTCTCGCCGCGGTACATCACATGATCTGGCAGCGTTTTGAAAATATCAGTGAAGAGGGCAGCCCCCTTTACAGCCCTGATGCGTGGATGCCGCACATCAGCCTGGCTTATGATGACGTCACCCCCAAGAATATCGGCCCAGCCATGCAGTGGCTTGCCTTCCAGGACTTCAGCTGGCAGATGACCATCGACAATATCTCCTTTATTTGTGAACCTTCCGGTGAAATTGGCACCCTGCAATGCAGCTACGGCTTTTACGGAGAAGAATGATATGCAAGAACTAAAACAAAGTAGAGACTGACGATGCGCATACTGATGGTACACAATACCTATCAACAAAGGGGAGGGGAAGATGTATCAACAGAGCAGGATATTGAATTATTGCGGAGCCATGGGCATCAAGTACACACATATTTTCGAAACAATGATGAAATAAAAAATTACGCTGCTCTGCAAAAAGCATACCTGTTTTTTCGCCCCACCTGGTCATGGCAATCTTACCGGCAAACCATCAAAATTTTAAAAGAATTCAAACCAGAAATTGTGCATGTGCAGAATTTCTTTCCTTTAATTTCGCCGTCTGTTTTTTATGCCTGCAAGCGGATGAAAATACCCGTCGTGTTCAACTTACGAAATTATCGTCTGGGATGTGCAAATAGCTATTTCTACCGCGAAAATTCCGTTTGCGAAGAATGTATCCACCGATCTCCACTGTGTGGAATCTATTACAAGTGTTATCACAAATCTGCTATTCAAACAGCAGCAGTCACATTGATGCAAATTGTCCATCGTTACTTTAAGACATGGGAAAAGAAAATAGACGTCATTTCACCGGTATCTGACTTTGCTGCCAGCAAAATGGTGTACGCTGGATTAAAGCCGAATAATATCATCGTGCGCAAAAATTACCTGAAAGCCGATCCTGGCGAAGGCAGCGGCCGACGAAGCGGTGCTGTTTTTGTCGGCCGGCTCAGTCCTGAAAAAGGCTTGAGTACCCTGATGAATGCCTGGGAAAAACTGCCAGACGTCCCTCTGAAGATCATTGGCACTGGCCCTGAGGAAGCAAATATCAAAGAAAAAAGTGCCAAATTGCAGTCGCGGGTGACCTTGAGCGGCCAATTACCGCACAGCGAAATGCTGGCAGAAGTAAAGGAATCTCAATTCCTGGTCATGCCCTCTGTATGGTACGAGACCTTCGGACG
>Ga0334887_1001614_pt1 | contig 28531 bp, 18 predicted proteins | sample GraSluR1_MG_10_FD_207217 | JGI IMG/M metagenome (GOLD analysis project Ga0334887, IMG submission 207217) | Sludge microbial communities from methane-producing bioreactor in Wageningen University, Netherlands - Granular Sludge_18_07-R1 | ecosystem: Engineered > Bioreactor > Anaerobic >...
ACGATCTCGGCGTCGAAGCGACCGGCATCTTGCGCGGCGGCTGCGCGGTGATGACTGCGCAGCGCGAAGGCGTCTTGCTCTTGGCGCGGGATGTCGTAGCGTTGCGCCAGGTTTTCGGCCGTCAGGCCCATGCCCAGGTAAACGTCCGGGCGCTCCGCCGCTAGCGCAGGGTTAGCAGCGAACTTGTTGCCGGCCATCGGCACGAGGGACATGCTCTCCACGCCCCCGGCGATGAGCACGTCGCCCATGCCGGTCGCGATCTGTTGGGCTGCGACGGCAATAGCCTGCAGGCCGCTGGCGCAGAAGCGGCTGACCGTTTGCCCTGCCACGCTCACGGGCAGGCCTGCGCGCAGCGCGACGATGCGTCCGATGTTCATGCCTTGCTCCGCTTCCGGCATGGCGCAGCCCAGCACGACGTCCTCCACTTCCTCCGGCTCGATGCCGGCGCGGTCGACTGCGGCTCTGACGACCGCGGCCGCCATATCGTCGGGGCGGACGGCGTGCAGGCTGCCGCGCGGGGCCTTGCCCACGGCTGTGCGCACGGCGGAAACGATGACGGCCTGTCGCATGGGCTAAGTTCTCCTTGAGTCTGTCGGGTTGTGCTGCCGGAAGGCGGCGTGCGGCCTTTCAGTTGCGCAGCGGTTTGCCGTGCTGCAGCATGTAGCGGATGCGCTCTTGCGTCCTAGGCTCGCCGGCGAGGCTGAGAAAGGCCTCCCGTTCGAGGTCGAGGAAGTATTGCTCGTCCATCCAGGAAGGCTCGCTCAGGTCGCCGCCGCAGAGTGTGTATGCCAGCTTATCGGCGATTTTGGCGTCATGCGCGCTGATGCGGCCGGCCCGCCGCAGTGCATGGATCTCGACGCGCATGTTCGCCAGCGCGCCTCGGCCCGCGGCATAGACCGTTCCTGTGGTCTGCGGGGGGATGTAGCCGCTGCTTGCCAGGTGGAGCGTCTCGCGCTTGGCTTCCGATAGCAGGCGGTCGTCATTCATGACGATGCGGTCCTGCGCGCCGAGATAACCGATCTCCTGCGCGTCGAGCGCGGAGGTCGACACGCGGGCGAAGCCGATGGTCTCGAAGACGCGGCGCAGGTAGGGCATGGGGCCGACGTGGGCGATACGCATGTGCGGGCTGACGTTGCGGCGCACCATTTCCTTGCAGCCGCCCCAGGCCGGGATGATGCCGATGCTTGCTTCGACTAGGCCGAGATAGGACTCGGCATGTGCGACGATGCGGTCCGCGGCCAGGCACGCTTCGACCCCGCCGCCGAGGACGCGCCGGAACGGCGCGGCCGTTACCGGCGCGGGTGCGCGGCGCAGGGCCATGAGTGTATCTTGGCCCAATCGCAGAAAAGCCTCCAACTCGCGCCATTGACCGGCCTCCACGGCTGCGGCGAACAGCTTCAGGTTGGCGCCGGCCGAAAAGAGCGCGCCTTGGTTGCCGATGACGAGGCCGGCGGCGCCGCCGTGAAGCCGCTCGACTGCAGCCTGCGCCAGCGCCATGATGCCCGCGTCCAGCGTGTTCATCTTGCTGCGAAACTCCAACAGCAGGATGCCGCCGCCCATGTCGAGCAGGGCGGCGGATTCGTTGGCGGCGAGGGTCCTGTCCAAAGCATAGAGCGCCGAGATGCTTGCCGCCTGCCCGTCTCCTTCCACGGGGCGATAGTCATCCTGTGCCAGACTGTAGACGCGGCGTTCCGGGCCCGACGCCTGGTAGAAGGACATGCGACCCGCCTCGACGAGGCCGTGCACCCAGGGCGCGACGGAGAAGCCCTCGGACTCCATGCGCGCCAGCGTGGGGTGCAGGCCAAGGGCGTCCCATGTCTCGAAGGGGCCGAGCTCCCAGGCGAAGCCCCAGCGCATAGCGTTGTCGATCTCAGTGATGCTATCAGCGATTTCGGGAATGCGCCGGGATGCGTAGGCAAGGGTATGCGCCAGCGTATGCCAGACGAGGCGACCGGCGCGGTCCTCATTAGCGATCAACGCTGCGAGGCGCTGCGGCAGGGGCAGCTTGGCCGCAGCGGCGATGTGCGGCCAGTCCAGCGGGTTTGGCGGCAGGTGGCGGACGACGCCTTTCGCCGCTGCCTCCAGGTCCAGTCCCCAGAAGGACTTGCCGCCCTGGTCGTCGACGACCGTGCGGTAGAAGCCCTGGCCGCTCTTGGCGCCGAGCAGCCCGTTGTCGATCAACGTGTGCAGGATGGCGCGGGTGCGTTCGCCGTGCAGAGCGGTGCGGCCTTCGTCGTGCGGGATCAAGGGGTAGAGGTTCTGCGCGATGAGGGCCATCACATCTATGCCCACGATATCGAGCAGGCGAAAGGTCGCGGTCTTGGGTCTGCCTAGCAGCGGGCCGGTTAGGAGGTCTGTTTCTTCCACGGTGTAGCCGTGGGCGGCGGCGAACTCGACGAGGTCGCCCTGGATGATGCTGAAGAGGCGGTTGGCAATGAAGGTGGGCGTGTCATTGCATACGACGACGCCCTTGCCGAGAATGTGTTCGGCGAAGGCGCGCAGCCGCGCCGTGATTGCGGGATCGGTGTCGCCGGTGGGGATCAGTTCGAGTAAGCGCAGGTAGCGGGGCGGGTTGAAGAAATGCGCGCCGAGCGCGCGTTGCCGGAAGGACGGGCTTCGTCCCGCCATGATCAGACTGACGGGGATGCCGGAGGTATTGGTTGTGATGATGGCGCCGGGCTTGGCGCAGGTTTCGATGCGCGCCATGAGGGCCTGTTTGGGGCCCGGACGCTCGACGATGGCTTCGATGATCCAGTCGGCTGCGGTAACCGCCTCTTCAAAGCCGTCTGTCAGATTGCCGAGGCGGATGCGCGCCGCTACCGAGGGCGCGAAGAGGTTGTCGGGCTTGGCCTTGAGCATGCGCTCGTAGCCGGCGCGCACGATGCGGTTGCGTACGGGCGGGCTGTCCGGCGCTAAGCCGGCGGCGGCCTCTTCCGGGGTGAGTTCCGCAGGCGCAAGGTCGAGCAGCGTCACCGGCAGGCCGGCGTTGGCGATATGTCCGGCGATGGCCGCGCCCATCGTGCCTGCTCCGATCACGGCGACCCGGTTGATTGCATAGGGCATGTGCGTCTGGTCCTTGGCAGATTGCCTGGCAAAGGAGAGGTCAGCCGGCTTGCCCGCCGGCGACGGGATGTGCGTCCAGGTCCTCCGGGTCAAGCGGCGCAGGTTCTGTCACCGGTTCGAGGTGGACGAGGGCCTCGCCTACGTTGGGGACGTTGGCGCGGATCGCCTCCTGCAACTGCGTGCTTAGTTCGTGCGCCTCCGTCATCGAGAGGTCGCCGTCGACCAACGCTTCCAGCGTGATGAAAAGCTTGCCTTCCACCTGGTGCACCTGGATGTTGTGCGGCTCGCTAAGGTCGTCGATACGGGTAGCCGCCTGTTCGATGAGGCGGTGAACGTGGCGGTGCAGCCCGCTGCTGACGCGCGCGCTGGGCAAGACTTCGCGGCTGGCAAGCTCGATGTGGCTGTGTACCGACGCAATGCCGAGTTGCCGTTCCATGAGGGTTCGCTCCAAACGGTCGACCAGGTGATGCGCCTCGGCCAGCGAGATCGTCGGTTCGACGCCGACGTGGAGGTGCAGGCTGAGCCGGTTGTCGACGGCCTGCACCCAGCATTCGTGCAACGCAATGCCCAACTCCTGGGCGGCCAGGTTGACCGCTGTATAGAGGTCCATAGCGCTATTGCCCTGCCGCTCGGCCTCGGCATGGACGGTGACGTCGCCGACGCCCGGCAGAATGAGCAGGCGGCGGCGCACCTCGTCGGCGATGGCGTTGGCGTCTTGGATCGAGAGATGCGGTGCGACGCGCACATGCAGATCGATGGCGATGCTGTCGAGCGGGCCGCGGCTGCGGATGCGGTGGTAGCTCTCTACGCCTTCGACGCCGGCTACGACGGCGCCGATGTTCTCGGCGGAGAGGGTGGCGCGGTCGACGAGGGCGGGCAGGTTCTCGCGCACGGTGTCGATGCCGATTTTGGCGATGACTGCGGCGACGAACAGCGCCACAAGCGGGTCGGCGAGGGGATAGCCCAGCCATACCAAGAGGAGGCCGACGAGCACGGCGGCGCTCACGCCGATGCTGGCGAGGGTGTGGCGGGCGTCTGCGTGCAGGACTTCGCTGTTGAGCCGCCGCGCTTGGCGCAGCTCCCACCAGCCGGTTGCGCTCTGCACCGTGGCGCCGAAGACGAGCGCGCCGATACTCCGCCAGTCAACGAGCGGCGAAGGCGGGTCAAACAGCCGGTCGACGGCGCCGCGCGCCAGTTCCCAGGCCGTGATGAACAGCGCCGCGGCGATGAAGAGCGCGGCCACGGTCTCGAACTTGCGATGGCCGTAGGGGTGCTCATCGTCGGGCGGGCGGCTGCTGACGCGCACCGCGGCTAGGCCGATGGCGTTGGACAGCCCGTCGAAGAGCGAATCCAGGCCGTCGGCCACCAGGCTGAGCGCGCCGGTCGCAATGCCTACAGCCAGCTTGGGGATCGTAGCCAGCAGGTTGAGCAGGAAGGTGACGATCAGCACCCGTTGGATGGCGGGAAAGTCGCGTGTCATTGCTGTAGGCCAGGCTATGCGGCCGGTGCTAGGCGGTGTTGGTCATTCCTGGGCGCTGAGCACGGGCGAGGCCGAGCCGTTCACCTGCGGCAGGTGCAGGATGTCGAGCGGGCGTACGCGCGCCGGCGTCAGCGGGTCGCCGAGGAGCAGGAACGTTCTCGCTACATCCTGGCAGCAGGACTTGTCCAGGACAACATGATTATAGCCTGCCTGGGTGAGCGCGCCAAGCGTGCCGCGCAGAGGCGGGGCTTTCCACAGGGCGCGGTAGAAGCCGACCTGGAGCGCGTCGTGGCCGGTGGCGACGCTGAGGCCGGACGGCCCCCACATAGCGACGGCTCCGCCGCCCGGATGTAGGACGAGGCGTTCGTCGAGCGTGCCGTGGTACGCTGCCGGGATGGTGAACTGGGCTGTGTAGCAGGTCATGGACAGGCCGATGAACAACCGGTCTCGGTTGGCGAGCAGGTCCACATCCGTAAGGCCGAAGAGACGATAGTCATAGCCCGCCGTATCGCCCATTCTGGCCCACTGCCAATGATTGGAGTGGCCGGTGAACGTTGCCAGGCCCGCGCCGCCAGCGAGGGTGTTGAGCGTTTTGGCCTGGGCCGCGCTCTGGTTGGCTTCGAGCCAGGGCAGCACTCTCTCGTACCAATCGCGCAGGTCAGGCGATAGGACGGCGGGGTCCACACGGGTGTTATAGTAGACGCGGGCGGTGTCGATTCGGGCCGGTTGGAGTTCGATGATGCCCTCGATGAATTGCCAGAAATTGCCGGCGTCATCTGTGACAATGCGACCGTCTTCCAACTGGATAATGTAGTCGTCGGAAATTTGGATCGAGCGGTTGCGCCAGGATGCGACGACATTGCGATCCGTTTCATAGCGCACGATTTTGTCGACGACATTCTCCAGTTCGCCCGTATCGGCTACGGGGAGGCGGCCGATCCAGATGTCGATCAGGAAGGCCGGGCCGGCAGCAGGCGGAACGCGCTGGCCGTCTCCGGTGAGCGGGTCGTCTCCGTCGAGCTGGGCGTAGCAATTCTCGCAGGCGGTTACGCCGATCCAGGGGTCTACGTCCGCCAGGTAGGGCGGGATGTGGTTGGGGTTGTCAAAGCCCAGGTAGTTGAGCGGATCATAAGTGCCGTCGCCGACGAGCACGGCGGAGACGGGCGACGGGCTCCATGCGCTGACAGCGTAACGCAGGAAATTGCGGATGGCCGTGGGGTCGACAAAGCCGTAGCTCCAGGCGTCGTAGATGGCCTGCACGTCGACGACCTTTACCTGGTAGCCTTGGGCAGTGCGATGGGCAACGAGCGGCTGTAGCGCGTCGTGGAAGAGGCGCGGCGCAATGTAGACGGCATGTGCGCCGCCGCTGAAGGTGACGGGATTGTGGACTTCCAGACGGGGGCGGTGCAGCGTGCCCGCGCCGGCGACGAGGTAGTCGTGCACGTCCGGGCCGTCCTCGAAGATCAACTCTGTCTGGGATTCCGCCGCGGCATCGACCTGCATCGGAGCGGATAGGAGGGGAAGATATAGCGGGTCGGATGTCTCTGCTGCGCTGGGAGATGTGAGGACTTGCGGTCTGAGCGGATCGGTCACGTCGTAGAGCCAGGCGTTTTCGGGCGCGCCGCCAACCTGGTAGCGCCAGGTCCCGGCAACGCCGCGGAAGGCCGCGCCCTTGCCGCCCAGCGCCAGACGGACAGGCTGCTCCCAGCGGATCTCATCGAAAAAGACGGCGCTGCCGTTGGCGTTGGGCAGCAGCTTGACAGCGAGCGCGGCCGTACGTCCGCCGGTTTCAATGCGGCGGCTGAAGTTCTGCACCTTGCCCTGGCCGAAGTCGACGATCCAGTCGGCGTTGCCATCGGTATAGGCAACCGAGCCGCCGCCCAACTGTAGGCGGTGGGGAACTTGCGTTTGTGTCGTGTCATTGGTTTCGGCCGCGGTCACGGCTAGGGTGAAGACGGACGGCAGTGGGGCGTTTTCGGCAAGCGGCAGGCGTACGCCGAGGTTCGCCTGAAAACTGGGTGCATTGGCGCTGGTCGTAGACGGCGTAAGGTTGCCGCGCAGATGGAACCAATTGTCGCCATCGGCGCCGGGTATCGTAGATTCGTAGAGTTTGTTGAGCCGCCACACCCCGGTTTCGAGCGCCACGGTGCGCGCCTCCGCCTGCTTTGGGGCGACGTTGCGCGTCGCCATGCGCAGCCCGTCGTTGGCGGCTTCGATCAGCCAGTAGACATCCTCTTGGTTCCAGACATCGCCCGGCGTAGGGGCATAGAAGCGCAGCGACTCGCCGCCGGAGAGTACGCCGTCACGGTTGTTGTCTATGACTTGAAGCGCGCCCTCGGTCCCGCGATAGTAGAGGCGCAGTTTGCTGGCGGAGGGGTTGGGGAGGCCGGCGGCAGCGAGTTCATCGGCGGTGATGTGCTGGATGCCGGCTTGCGCCACGAAAACCTTGACTGCCCGCCGGCCCGCCAGGTTGTTGGTAGGGGGCGAAACCGCGCCGGTGAGCGCGGGCGCCGCTTGACTCTCGATAGCATCCGGTTCGCCGGAAGGCAAGAGCGCGGAGAGGTCGCCGGCAGGTTGGCTGCCGGGGATGACGGCGTTGAATTCGACCACACGGCGCAGCGCGCCGGAAGAATCTTGGTAGACTTCGCTAAAGGCATAGACTGCGATCTGCACGCCGCGCATCCGGCCTGTGCGCAAGAGGAAGAGCGGCGCGTCGGGCAAGGGCGCGGTTTCTGCTGGTTGGAGCCAGGGGGCCGGCTCCCAGTCGAGCGCGGGCGGCGACAGCTCCGGGGCGGCCGGCAGCTGGCCCGTCCAGGCGACGTCGACCAGATGCGAGGCGGTCGCGGCGGGCAGGAAGTCGCCGTCGCTGCGCACGGTGAATGTCTGCATGGGCAGCAGGTGCGCCCCGTAGGGTTGCAGCGGGAGTTGCGTTGTCGAGGCGGCAGCGTCGGCCGCGGATGGGGCAGCCAGCCAGCGGACTTGAGTCTCTCCGGGCGCGGCGGTCACTGATAGGGAGGGGCCAGGAACGTTTTGCGGTTCCTGGGCTTGCGCCGCCGGCGCGTTGCCGGGTTGCAGCAAAAACGAAGCCGTCAACAGCGCGATGACCGCGATGCGAATCGTTCTGGGAATGGAATTGCGCACGGTGAGATTGTCCTGAGTCGCTAGGGGCGATCCCGCTTCGCAGCCCTGCACAACCGGCTTGCGAGGTAATGGGTCGCCGCGTCGGTTCCGAAGACCGGATTATACCAGAGTCATACGGAATAACTGTACGGAAAACCGCCAAGTTCCCGACGGCGCGCGATGAGGCGGCATAACAAACGCTCCGGCAGAGTTTGTCTGCCGGAGCGTTTCTCAGCAAAGCATTGATGGAACCCGGCCAGCAGGCCAGGCGTGACCGACGAACCCGGCTGTTACTCCGCCTTCTTGTTGCGTCGCGAGGCGGCTGCAGCGGAGAGTGCGGCCAGACCCGTCCCGAAGAGGACGACAGTGATCGGCTCCGGAATTTCAGCCGGCGGGGCTGGAGTCGGCTGCGGCGTCACGGTCTGCGGCGGCTGAAATGTTTCGGTCGCCGGCACAGGCGTATCAGTTGCCGGTACGGGCGTGTCAGTCGCCGGTACAGGCGTATCAGTTGCCGGTACGGGCGTGTTAGTCGCCGTCGGCAAGGTCGGTTGCGTGGTCGGCGTATCAGCAGCCAGCGGCGCAGCCTCTACTACAGGCGTGCCAAAGTTCCCGAAAGACATGATAGCAAACGAAAGAATCAAGAATACGGAAGCCAGGATATAGAGGTAGGTCTGTCGATATCGATTCATGGGCACTTCTCCACTTGAGAATGAGCGGATGATGATACAGATCGATGAATAAATGCCAAACGAATAGGAGGGAGCCGATCGCTCCATATGCCTGCAACTATCTTATCACAAGCGCCGCACAACTTCAAATCGAGTTTTGATGCGTTCGGATCGCACTTGTGCCGGGCGATTCTGCCTGGTCCTTCACATTGAAATACGGTTAGGCGGTGTCATCGGGTTACGGTGAGGCGTGCGCGCCGCGCCTTGCGAAAAGTGTCCCACAAAGGCGCGGCGATTCCAGGTTCTTTGGCAATGCTGGTATGATAATGCGCGTTTTCGCAGGAAACCATAGGTGGGAAAAACTGGACGCCTCCAAAGGACATGCGGCGCTGCCGCCGTTTCGATGCCAGCAGTGAAAGGATGGGACGATGGCTAGTCAGAATTATTTCGGCGCGAAGGCCACATTCGATACCGGGAGCGGGCCGGCGACGCTGTATCGTCTGGCAGCATTGGAGGAGCAAGGGGCGGCGACGATTTCTCGTCTGCCTTTCTCGATCCGGGTGCTGCTGGAGGCCGCGCTGCGCCAGGCCGATGGGTTTGAGATCACGCGCGAGGCAGTAGAGACCATCGCACAGTGGGGGCCGGATACGGCTGGCAAGGTGGAGATACCTTTCAAGCCGGCGCGCGTGGTGCTGCAAGATTTTACCGGCGTGCCCAGCGTGGTCGATCTGGCCGCGGTGCGCAGCGCCGTAGCCAGGATGGGCGGCAACCCCGCCACGGTGCATCCGCTGACGCCGGTGGATCTGGTGGTGGATCACAGCGTGCAAGTGGACCGCTTCGGCAGCGTATTCGCCCTGTTCTATAACGCCGAGCGCGAGTTCGAGCGCAACCGAGAACGTTACGAGTTCCTGAAGTGGGGCCAGGAGGCGTTCGATAATTTCCGCGTGGTGCCGCCGGCGACCGGCATCGTCCACCAGGTGAACCTGGAGTACCTAGCGGATGTGGTGCATCTGGCGGCGCACAACGGCATGCCGGTGGCCTACCCCGATTCGTTGGTCGGCACCGATAGCCACACGACGATGATCAACGGCCTGGGCGTCTTGGGCTGGGGCGTCGGAGGCATCGAGGCCGAGGCGGTGATGTTGGGCCAGCCCATCTATATGCTGATGCCGGAGGTCGTGGGCTTCCGGCTGACGGGAGAGTTGCCGGAGGGCGCGACGGCCACGGACTTGGTGCTGCGCGTCACGGAGATGCTGCGCAAGAATGGCGTGGTCGGCAAGTTCGTCGAGTTTTACGGCCCCGGCTTGTCCCATCTCTCCTTGCCCGACCGCGCGACCATTGCCAACATGGCGCCCGAATATGGCGCTACCACGGGCTTCTTCCCCGTCGATGCCGAGACTTTGCGCTATCTGATCGGGACGGGGCGCAGCGAGGAATTGGTTGACCTGGTTGAACGGTACAGCAAGGAACAAGGGCTGTTTCATACGCCGGAGACGCCCGCGCCCGAATTCAGCGAGACGCTGGAACTGGACATGAGCACGGTCGTCCCCAGCCTAGCCGGTCCGAAACGGCCGCAGGATCGCATCAACCTGAGCAACGTCAAAGAGGTGTGGACTTCGGGGCTGAGCGCGCCTGTCGGGCCGCAGAGCTTCGGCATCAGCCCGGACAAAGCGAGCGTGACCGTGCCGGTCGAATATGCGGGGCGGCGCTTCGAGTTGACGCACGGCAGCGTAGTCATCGCGGCTATCACCTCGTGCACCAACACCAGCAACCCTAGCGTGATGATCGGCGCCGGCCTGCTGGCGAAGAAGGCGGTGGAACGCGGGCTGGACGTGAAGCCGTGGGTGAAGACGAGCATGGCTCCAGGCAGCAAGGTGGTGACCAAGTACCTGGAAGAGAGCGGTCTGATCCCTTATTTGGAGGCGCTCAATTTCCACACCGTCGGCTACGGCTGCACAACATGCATCGGCAACAGCGGGCCGCTGCCCGCGGCGATCAGCGAGGCGATCCATACCGGCGACCTGGTGGCCGCGGCAGTTTTGAGCGGCAACCGCAACTTCGAAGGCCGTATCAGCCAGGACGTGCGCGCCAATTTTTTGGCCTCGCCGCCTCTGGTCGTGGCTTACGCCATCGCCGGCACAGTGAATATCGACCTGGCGCAGGAGCCGCTGGGCTACGACCCGAACGGGGAGGCTGTCTATCTGCGCGATGTGTGGCCCACCCAGGCCGAGGTGCAGGCTGCTGTCCGCCGCAGCCTGAAGCCCGAGTTGTATCGCGAGGAGTACGCCGATGTCTTCACCGGCAACGAGCAGTTCAACGCCATTCCCGTGGCGGGCGGGGCGGTCTTCGACTGGGACCCGGACAGCACATACATCAAGGAGCCGCCGTTCTTCTACATCGACCTGGACTTGCCGCCGGTTGAGCCGATTGAAGGGGCGCGGGTCTTGGCGATGATGCCGGACAGCACAACGACAGATCACATCAGCCCGGCCGGTTCCATCGCGCCGGGCAGCCCCGCGGCCAAGTATCTGCTGAACCACGGCGTCGAGCGCTCGGAATGGAATAGCTACGGCAGCCGCCGAGGCAACCACGAGGTGATGATGCGCGGCACGTTCGCCAATATCCGCATCAAGAACCGCATGCTGCCCGGCGTCGAGGGCGGCGTAACCAAGCACATCCCCAGCGGCGAGATTCTGTCCATTTGGGACGCGGCGGAGCGCTATAGGCAGGACGGCACGCCGCTGATCATCATCGCAGGCAAGGAGTACGGTTCCGGCTCCAGCCGCGACTGGGCGGCGAAGGGTCCGCTGCTGCAGGGTGTGCGCGCCGTGATCGCGGAGAGCTACGAGCGCATCCACCGCAGCAACCTGGTCGGCATGGGCGTGCTGCCGTTGGAGTTCTTGCCGGGCGAGTTGCCGGAGAGCCTGGGGCTGACGGGGTACGAGACGTATGATATTCTAGGGCTGGACGAGGAGATGACGCCCGGTCAGCGCTATACGGTGCGCGCTGTCGCAGATGACGGCATCGTCACCGTATTCGAGGCGCTCAGCCGCATCGATACGCCCGTCGAGGTACGGTATTATAAGAACGGCGGCATTTTGCACACGGTGCTGCGGCGCATCGTGCGCGAGCAGTTGCAGAAGGGGATCTGAATGAACAACGGACGATACGAACCAACGGGCTGGGATCTGTCCGATCTGTTGCCCGACGCATCAGAGACGGTGATCCGCGAGCGGATTGAAAAACTAGAGCGTTCGGTGGCGGCGTTCGAGGCGCAGCGCTCGCGGCTTAACCCGGAGATGGACCCGGATCTGCTGGTCGAACTGGTGCGCCAGTACGAGAGCCTGGTCGAGCAGGTCTATGTGTTGGGCTCCTACGGCAGCCTGTGGTTCTCGGCGGATACACAGTCGACGGCAGCTCTGAGCTTTCGCAATCGCATGCAGCAGACCTTGACCGCCATCCAGAACCGTCTACTCTTCTTCGACCTGTGGTGGAAGGGGCTGGACGACGACGAGGCCGCAGCCCTGTTGCCGAGCGCGGAGCAGTATCCGGACTACCGCCATCACCTGTCCGACCTGCGGCGCACTAAGCCCTATATGCTGGACGAGAAATCGGAGCAGATCGTCAACATCAAGGATGCCAACGGTATGGACGCCTTGATGACGCTCTACGAGATGTTGACTAGCCGCTTGGAATTCACGCTTGAGGTGGACGGCAAGAAGCAGACCTTGACGCGCGATGCGCTGATGAGCTATGCCCACTCGCCGCGGCCCGAACTGCGCGCCGCCGTGTACCAGGAGTTGTACAGGGTATACGGGCAGGAATCGAACGTTCTGGCGCAGATGTACGCCAACCGTGTACGCGATTGGCACGGGGAGCAGGTGGAACTGCGCGGCTACACGTCACCCATTGCGGTGCGCAATGTCGCCAATGACATCCCCGACGGCGCCGTCGATACGCTGCTGGATGTGTGCCGGCGCAACGCCGACGTGTTCCAGCGCTATTTCCGGCTCAAGGCGGGCTGGCTTGGCGTGGATAAGCTGCGCCGTTACGACATCTACGCGCCGCTGGCCGAATCGGACCGCGAGATTGATTATGATCGCGCGGTGCGCATGGTGCTGGAAACCTTCGCCGAGTTCGACTCTACGTTGGCGGAGCAGGCGGCGCGCGTCTTCGAGCGCAACCATATCGACAGCGAGGTGCGCAAGGGCAAGCGGGGCGGCGCGTTTTGCGCTACGGTGCTGCCTTCGCAGACGCCGTGGGTGCTGATGAACTTCACGGGCAAGGTGCGCGACGTGGCGACGCTGGCGCACGAGTTGGGCCACGCCATCCACAGCATGATGGCGGATGATCATTCTGTGCTGACGCAGCACGCGGCGCTGCCCTTGGCCGAGACGGCTTCGGTATTTGCCGAGATGCTGCTCACCGATCGGCTGCTGGAACAGGAGAAAGAGCCGCTGGTGCGGCGCGAACTGCTGGCGACAGCGGTGGATGATATGTACGCCACGGTTATGCGCCAGGCTTTCTTCGTTCTCTTCGAGCGCGACGCGCACCAGGCCATCCTAGACAACAAGACCGCGGACGATCTGTATGCGCTGTATATGGCAAACTTGGAGAACCAGTTCGGCGATAGCGTGGAACTGACCGACGAGTTCCGCTACGAGTGGGTGAGCATCCCGCACATCTATCACACACCGTTCTACTGCTACGCCTATAGCTTCGGCCAACTGCTCGTATTGGCGCTCTACCGGCGCTATCAACAGGAGGGTGACGCGTTTAAGCCCGGTTATCTGCGCCTGCTGGCGCATGGCGGCTCGGCGCGACCGGCCGACATCTTGCAGGAGGCGGGCATCGACATGTCGGACCCGGCATTCTGGCAAGGCGGCTTTGACGTCATCCGCGATATGATCGATCAGTTGGAGGCGATCCGGGCGTAGGGCGGACCGCGGAGCAGAACGCAAGGACGCTCAGGGCGCGTCGACTTCACCGCAGGCTGGCTGTCTCGGGTAGTCTCTCGGCATAGGCCTGCGGTGAGTCTTTGCCTATGTGCTGCCGCGCTGGTATACTGGAACCACCGAAGACGACAAATCACATCCGGATACCGGTCGCGTGGCGGGCGATGCCGCCACAGCGGACATGCAAGGAACTATGGCGGGAATAAGTGGGCGCGTGCGGGTCGCCGTCGGGCTGGACGAGCAACCGGACCAGCCGCAGCGGGCGATCCGCGCGGCGTTTGTGGGCAGACGCGGCATTGCCGCACAGTTGGAAGCAATGTTGGCCGGCGAGACGGCGGACGCGCCCGCTCGCGAGACCAGCGACGCCATCGCTCTGATCGCGCTGACCAGTCAGAAAGCCGCGTTGCGTCTGTTGCGCACTGACCCGCCGCCCGTGCTGTTGGTGGAGATCGACCCGCGGCCGGACAGCCGGCTGCGCTTTTGCGCGACGGCGCGCAGCAGGCTGCCGACGCTGGCAATCCTCGCTGTGGGCGTGGAACCTCCGCGAGGTTCGTTCGCGTTTGACGGCTTTCTGCCGTTGCCGTTATCGCAGGAAGGCGTGGACCGGGCGCTTGAGCGAATACGCAGCCGGTCCACCGGCCATGTGTTGCTGCGCGGGCCATTTCGTCTGGACTTGGCAACGCGCACCCTCGACACCCCGCGCGGCACGCGTCATCTGACGCCTAAGCAGTGCGCCTTGCTCGAACTGCTCATGCGGCGGCACGACCAGGTGGTCCACCGGCGCGAGATCATGGCAGCCATCTGGGAGACGTCTTATCTGGATGATACGCGCACGCTGGACGTGCACATCCGCTGGCTGCGCGAATGCATTGAGCCGGACCCGTCCAGCCCGCTCTATCTGTTAACGGCGCGCGGGCGGGGCTACACCTTCCAGACGCCGGAATGTACTTCGCCCTGACTGCCTCACGGCCTGCGGACGCAATATGCGGATATGACACGTGCCCGACCTGTCGTCTAGCCTAAGCAAAGAAACGGGGTTTCTACGCCGAAACTCCGTTTCTCGTTTGTGTTACTGGAAACGGCGGGCGGCTGAGGGGGAGCAGGGTCGTCAACCGACCCGACGTCGCGCCTCCACTACGTTGGGCAGCCGGTCGATTTTGGTGAGGATGCGCGTCAACTGCGCCGCGTTCTGGATTTCGAGGGTGGCGTTGATCAGCGCCAGGTTGTCCTTTTGGCCGGTCAGCGCCTCGACGCTGATCATGTTGATGTGCTCGTCGGCGACCAGCGAGGCCACGTCGCGCATGAGGCCGGCTCGATCATAGGCGCTGACCTGGATCTTCACGGGGTAGGTCGCTTCAGGGCGGTCCGCCCATTTGACGTCGACTAGGCGATTCTCCTGGCCGTTGCGCACGATGTGGGTGATATTGGGGCACTTGGTGCGGTGGATAGTGACCCCGCGGCCGCGGGTGACATAGCCGACGATTGAGTCGCCCGGCACCGGGTTGCAGCAACGGCCCAGGTGGGTGAGCAGACCCTCTACGCCCTGCACTGTGAACCCCTCTTCGCCTGCGCGGCGGCGCGCTTCGTCTGGCGTTCCGCCGGCGATGTCTTCCCACGTCGCCAGCCGCTCTTGCTCCTTGCGCTCCCGCTCCAGGATGCGCTGGGCGATGTGTTGGGAGTTGATGTCGCCATAGCCGATGGCCGCGAGGAAGTCGTCGACTTTTTCGATGCCGAACAGCTTGGCGAGGCTTTCATAGCTGTCGGCGATGGCGAGCCGTTTCATCTCCTTTTCCAGCATCTGGCGGCCGCGCTGGATGTTTTCTTCCCGGCCCTGCTTGCGCAGCCAACTGCGAATTTTGCTGCGAGCGCGCTGGGTGGCGATGTACTCCAGGTTCGGGTTGAGCCAATCGCGGCTAGGGCCGCCGCTTTGTTTGGCCGCGATGATGGTGACCTGGTCGCCGGTTTGGAGCTTGTAATCCAGCGGAACGAGTCTGCCCTTGATGTTGGCCCCGCGGCAGCGATGGCCTAGCTCGGTGTGGATGGCGTAGGCGAAGTCGATGGGCGTGGAGCCGGCGGGCAGGTCGATGACGTCGCCCTGGGGTGTAAAGACGTAGACGCGGTCGTGGAATACGTCCGACTTCATGCCGTCGACGAACTCGTCGGCGTCGGCGACGTCTTGGCGCCACTCCATCAGTTGGCGCAGCCAGGCGATCTTGTCTTGGAAGCGCTTGTCGTGTAGCGTATCTTCCTTGTACTGCCAGTGGGCGGCGATGCCCCGCTCGGCGACTTCGTGCATTTCCCTGGTGCGAATCTGGATTTCCATGGGCCGCCCGCTGCGACGGCTCAACACCGCGGTGTGCAGGCTGCGGTACATGTTGTCTTTGGGGTTGGCGATGTAGTCGTCGAATTCACCGGGGATGGGGCGCCAGTTGTTGTGGACGACGCCCAGGGCGACGTAGCATTGGGCTTCGTCTTCCACGATGATGCGGAAGCCATGTACGTCGTAGATCTGGTCGAAGTCGATGTCTTTGCGCTTCATCTTGCGGTAGATGCTATAGATGTGCTTAGGGCGCCCGCTCACCTCGGCTTTGATTCCCGCCGCGGCCAACTCTGTTTCCAGTTCATGCTTGATGCGCGTAACCCATTTTTCGCGCTCGTCGCGTTTTTGCTCGATGGCTCGCGACAGCTCGCGATAGGTGTTGGGTTCCAGATAGCGGAAGCTGATGTCTTCTAGTTCCCACTTGATCTGCCAGATGCCCAAGCGATTGGCGAGCGGGGCGAAGATGTCCAGCGTCTCGCGGGCGATGCGCTTTTGCTTGTGCTTTTTCTGGCTGCCCAGCGTGCGCATGTTGTGCAAGCGGTCGGCGAGTTTGATGATGACAACGCGGATGTCGTCGACCATCGCCAGGAACATCTTGCGCAATGACTCGGCCTTGGCGTCGGCGATGCCCTGCTGGGCGTTGCCCATTTCGTTGATGCGCTTCAACTTGGTGACGCCATCCACCAGGGCGGTGATGGCATCGCCGAAGCGTGCGCGCAGAAAGTCCAGGTCTAGTTGGGTGTCTTCCACGACATCATGCAGCAACCCGGCGGCGAGCGTGTCGGGGTCCATGTGCAGTTCGGCCAGGATGGCGGCGACGGCGATGGGGTGGGTGACATAGGGTTCGCCGCTTTGGCGGGACTGCTCGCGGTGGGCGTAGCTGGCGACGGTATAGGCGTCGAGCAGCAATTCCCTGTCCTTTGCGTTGTAGGCGCGCGTAAGGCGTTGCAGCAGCGCGTCCAGCGCTTGCAGTTCGTCAGGGCCGGGCGTGATGCGGATGTTATCGGACTTGTCGGGCAACAAGATGGGGGGGCGCAAGCGAAGACTTGCTAAGAGCGGGGTGAACGGCTCGGCCTCGGCGGGCGCGCCGCTGAAGGTTACATGGTCGCCGGCGAGTGCGTCTAGGGCGCTGTGATTGGCCGGTGCGGCGGCAAGCGAGGCGGAAGCGGTGCGAGCCGAGCGTCCGTTGGGGGCGGAAACAGCGCCGGCGTCTTGGTTGACAGCGATCTCCTTGCCCGCTTCTCCTGTCTGTTTTTTGGCGGCTAGAGTCATTCTTTGTTACCCCCAAACTGCGAAGAAACACGCCATGCGCTGCTGCGCCTTCCTCTGTCGGAGAGGTTGCGGGTTTGTCCGATCATTATAAACGTTCTCGGTGTCGCCCGCAACGGCTTGGCGCAAGTCCGGGTAAGGCGAAAACATGACAACTTGCGGGCCTGCGCGCGGCAGGCCTTGCCGGAAGGCGCGGGCTATGGCATGCTGCGCCCATGCGCGACTCATGCGGAGCGCAACTGCGAATGGCCCTGCTTTGGAGACGGGGAGGCTGTGAGGCTGCATCGCCGGCTGTGGATCTATCAGGCGGAGCGATTTCCGTTGGCGGCGCACGGGTTGCTTGTAGCCGTGATTGCGGTTGCAGGCGTCGGATTTTCGTCCGCCGCGCGCGGCGCCGAACAACCGCCCTCTGTCGCGGCTTTCTTGACCGCGTTTGCAGTCGCTTTCGCCTTTTTCTTCCAGCTGCGCGTGGCGGACGAGTTCAAGGACTATGCGGACGATGCGGCTTACCGGCCCTATCGTGCTGTGCCGCGCGGCGTGGTGACGCTGCGCGAGTTGGCGATCGCGGCGGTGATTGCCGTAGGCGTACAGACGCTGCTCACACTGTGGCTTTCTCCCGCTCTGTTTTGGCCGCTTGCCGCGGGGTGGGCTTATCTGGGGCTAATGCGGGTTGAATTTTTCGCGCCGGCGTGGCTGAAGGCGCATTCGCTGCTCTATATGCTTTCGCACATGGCGATCCTGCCGCTGATCTTCGTCTACATCACCGGTTGCGACTGGCTTGTGGCAGGCGCAGCGCCGCCGCCGGGGCTTGGCTGGTTTCTAGCCGCGGGCTACTGCAACGGCATGGTCATCGAGATCGGGCGCAAGATGCGCGCTCCGGCGGATGAGGAAGAGGGCGTGGAAACCTACAGCAAGCTTTGGGGGCCAGGCGGAGCGGCGGCGGCATGGCTGGCTGCGCTGACGCTGGCGGGGGTATGCGGTGCGCTGGCGGCGGGAGCCTATGGGGGGACTGCGCCGATCGCCGGTCTGGCCGGGGCGCTGGCCGTAACCGGTCTGGCGCTGGCTTTGCGCTATGAGCGCCTGCCGTCTTCGGCAAGGGCCGGAGCGATCGAGAAGTATTCGGCGTTGTATGTCCTGGCGCTATATGCAGGCGTCGGCATCGCGCCGTTGTTGAGTATTGGGTGATTCGAGGCAAGCGTTGATTTGAGGTTTGAGGAGGGCTGGTTGGGCCGGATAGGGTATGGCAGCCGGTATATACTCGATGCAGACAGCGGTACGCCGGAACGGCTCGGCGGGAAGGCGGCCGCGCTGGCGAGGCTGCATGCTACAGGCTTGCCAATCCCAGCTTGGGCGGCAGTCAGCCCGGAGGCGTTTGACGCCAGTCTGAGTGAGGAGCAGCGGGCGGCGCTGGCCCAGGCGCACGACGCTGCGGCGGCCCAGGCTGCGCTGGCGGATGTGAGGCTGGCGGCGGAAGCGGCGGAAGAACTGAACGCAGCGCTGGCGCGCCTGGCCCCGGCCGGCGAATTGCTCGCCGTGCGCTCATCCGCGCTCTATGAGGACGCGGCAGGGCAGTCTTTCGCCGGGCAGTTGGAGAGCTTCTTGAACGTGGCGCCCGCAGATGTGGCGGCGCGCGTGGCGGATGTGTGGCGGTCCGGCTTCACGCCGCGCATTTTCGCCTATCGTGCCGAGCATGGCATGCATGGGCTGCCTTCTGCGCCGGCGGTGTTGGTGCAGCGCATGGTACGGGCCGATGCCGCGGGCGTGGCGTTTTCCGCCGATCCGGTCAGCGGACGGCGCAGCGTGGCCGTGGTCGCCGCGGTGAAGGGCTTGGGCGAAGGGCTGGTATCGGGGGAGCGAGATGCTGATTCGTGGCGGGTGGCGCGCGACGGCGCCATCTTGGAGTGCAACGTGCAGCAGCCGGGCTTGCCGGCGCTCACCGACGAACAGGTACAGGCCGCGGCCGATCTGGCGCGCCAGGCAGAGCGTCTCTTCGGCCGGCCGCAAGATATCGAATGGGCCATCCGGGAGGATGCTCTCTTTCTGCTCCAGGCGCGGCCGGTGACCGCGTTGGCGCACCTGGCGGACCCGGACGGCGCACGGCTGTTGTGGGACAACTCGAATATTATCGAGAGTTATGGCGGCATGACGACGCCGCTGACTTATACCTTTGCGCTGCGCGCCTATACCGAAGTCTACCAGGAGTTGTGCCGCATCTTCGGCGTGCCGGAACGCACACTCCGGGCCAATCAAGCCGTGTTCGGCAATATGATCGGCTTGGTGCGCGGGCGCATCTACTACAACCTGCTGAACTGGTATCGCGTGCTCGCCATGCTGCCGGGCTTTAAGGCCAATCGCCGCTTTATGGAGCAGATGATGGGCGTGAAGGAGGGGCTGCCGGACGAACTGGCGGCGGCCTTAGCGCAAAGCTCGTGGCGGCAACGAATGGCGGACCGGCTCTATTTGGCGCGCACCGTACTGGGCCTGGCGCGCGCTTACTTCACCCTCGACCGGCGTACCCGCCGCTTCTACGCGCGCCTGCATGACGCGCTGGGCGAGGGCCGGCCGGACCTGAGCGACCGTCGCGCCGATGAACTAGTCGCGTATTACCGGGAACTGGACGGGCGGCTGCTGCACAAGTGGGATGCGCCGCTGGTCAACGATTTTTTCGCCATGATCTTCTATGGTCTGCTGCGCAGCATGGCCGTTAAGTGGTGCGGCGACCAGGAGGGATCACTGCAAAATGATCTGTTGACTGGAGAGGGAGGCATGGTGAGCGCCGAGCCGGCAGCCCGGGTGCGCCGCCTGGCCGAACTTGCTCGCCAGACGGAGGCGCTGTCGCCGGGCTTCATCGATGGGTTGCGCACCGCGCCGCGGGCGGCGTTTGCGCGCATGTTGGCGGACGCGCCCAATTTCCGCCAGGAGTATGACGCCTATTTAGCCGAGTTCGGCGATCGCTGTTTGAATGAGCTGAAGTTGGAGAGCCTGACCCTGCACGACGACCCGCTGCCGTTGCTGCGCGCCGTGGGCCAGCTTGCGGCGCATCCGGGCGGCGCGCAGACCGAGGACTCCGGCGCATCCGTCCGCCCACAGGCGGAGGCGCGCATGAACGCAGCCCTGGCAGGCAAGCCGCTGCGCCGGGCCGTGTTTGGTTGGGTGCTGCGCAATGCACGGGCGCGCGTGCGCGATCGCGAGAATCTGCGCTTCGAGCGGACGCGCGTCTTTGGGCGGGCCAGGCAGATTTTTGCGGAGTTGGGCCGCCGCTTCTACGCCGCGGACGCGCTGGATGAGCCGCGCCAGGTGTTTTACCTGACGCTAAACGAGATTCTGGGCTATGTGGAAGGCGCGACCGCTGCGGCGGATCTGCGTGGCCTGGCGAGCGCGAGGCAAGCGGAGTTCGCCCGCTATGCGGAGATGCCGCCGCCCGCCGCGCGCTTCGCTACCTATGGCATCGTGTACCAGGGCAATGCGTTTGAGGCCGCACAGGAGGCGGCGCCGGCGTCGCCTGCCGGCGATGTGATGACCGGCATCGGCTGCTGTCCGGGCGTGGTACGCGGGCGGGCGCGGGTGGTGGCCGATCCGCTGACTGCAGCCCTAGAACCGGGCGATATCGTCGTCGCCGAGCACACCGATCCGAGTTGGATTCTGATTTTGCCGCTGGCCGCGGGATTGGTGGCGGAGCGGGGCAGCCTGCTTTCCCATGCGGCGATTGTCGCGCGCGAGTTGGGGATGCCGGCGGTGGTGTCGTTGAGCGGCGCGACGCAGTGGCTGCGCGACGGCGAGATGATCGAACTGGACGGCCGCACGGGTGTGGTGCGGCGACTGGCGCACTAGAAAAGCCGGCCGTCTAGAAAATCAAGCGCGTCCGCCGGCGCGGATCTGTTCCAGACAGGCCAAGAGCGTGTCGCCGGCCTCGTCCGCTGTGCGGCCAAAGGCGACGATGCCGTCTTCGTGGCCGCCCATCGAGAAGATGCGCCGGGCGCGCACGTCCGTTTCGGCGAAGAGGCGTGCGACCTCGACCGCCATCTCAGGTGTGCCGCAAACGGCCGCGGCGTCGGTGATGGGCAGGCCGAGTTGCGCAGCGGCGTGCCAGATTTCCGGCGAATGGACGTGGATGACGTAGTGCACGTCTTCGTCCATGTCGTAGACGCCGCTGTGCGTAAGCGACTCGGAAGAAGGTTTCGCCGGCCCCGTGGCGACGACGCGATTGTGGTCCGGGTCATATTCGGTGACGAGGGCGTAGTGCTCCGGGCCGAGGACGGCGATGTGGCCGGTCTGGGTGCCGCTGATGACGAAGCGCCGATGTCCGGCTGGTGCGTCGTAGGGCGGGAGCCGGCGGCTGATGTTGCCGAAGCCGTAGCCGCCGTAGCGGTTAGGGTCTTGGCCGATAAGGCCGCGGGCGAGCATGACGCCGCGCCAGCGGTTGATGCCGGCGATCTCGGCGGCGCTGAGCGAGTCGCCGGGTGTGAATGCCAGGTTGAATTTGATGATGCCTTCCTGGGATGCCATATATGCCTCGTTTCGTGCAGATCGGCGGGATGTCTGGGGTTGTGTACGTCTAGCATAGGGTTGCGCGTCTTGGCTTCCGACTGCGCAAGCCCGATTGCCAATCCGCCTTACTATAGCCTAGAGGAAGCCTAGAGGAGAAGATTTCATGCACGCCTTTGCAGAATTGAAGGTACAGGAACACGCGGTGGGCATTCACTGGTTCGGGCAAAGTTCGTTTGCCCTGAAGGACGCGGCGGGGACGGTGGTGCAGGTCGATCCGTACTTCCCGACGGAACGCCCGGCCGAGAAGTTCATCCACGACGCGCCGCCGCTGGACGAGACGACTCTGCCCACACATTACGTGCTGCTGACCCACAACCACCGCGACCATACTTGGCCGGAGTCGCTGCTGCGCATCCACGCGACGTTCCCGGCCTGTCGCTTTGTCGGCCCGGCGGAGAGCATCGACAACCTGCGCGATCACGGCATTCCCGAATCTCAGATGACTACGGTGGCGGCAGGCGACCGCCTGGCGCTGGGCACAGTGATCGCGCATGCTGTTTGGGCCAAGCCGCCCGGCGGCGCGCCGGAGGACGGCATCGAGCCGCCCGACGTGACGCATCTGGGCTACGTGGTGGAGATCGGCGGCGTGCGCGTCTACATCTCCGGCGACCCAATCAACACGTTTGCAGAGCATGACGAACTTCTGGAACCGATTGCAGCGTTGCGGCCAGATATCGGCTTTCTGACCACGCACCCCAACGAAGGCGAGTTCCCCTATTTCGACGGTTCGGTCAAGACCGCGCTCAAGTTGGGGCTGAAGGCGGCTGTGCCCGCGCACTATGAGTGCTTCGTCAAGCGCACCTACGACCCGCAGGAGTGGGCGGCGCAGTTCCCGGCGGACGGGCCGGAGACGGTCATCATCCCGTACAACGGATCGACGGTGTACGCGCTAGCCTAACCGTGCGGCGGAAACGCAGCCTGCTTGGCGACACTTCAGGCCGTGCAGTATGATACAGCTATGCCCTGTCCGGTCTGCGTGACAGGGCCATTTCTCAGGAACCGGCGTTAAGGGAAAGGCCGATGGCAGAGAACGAGGCGCCCGCGCTGAGCGCTGCACAGATGCGCGAAGTCGACCGGCTGATGGTCGAGGAGATTGGCGTAGACCTGCTGCAGATGATGGAGAACGCGGGGCGCAGCCTGGCGCTGCTCGCCAAACACATGCTCGGCGGCGACGTGACCGACCGCTCGGTCGTGGTGTTGGCAGGGCGGGGCGGCAACGGCGGCGGCGGGTTGGCCGCGGCGCGCCATCTGCACAACTGGGGCGCGTGGGTGCAGGCGCTCTGTTCGCATCCGCCGGAGGAGTACACAGGCGCGGCGGCGCGCCAACTGGCGATCTTGCAGAAGATGGGCGCGGCCCTGTCTTGGGCCGAGGAAGGCTGGGAATTGCCGCCGTGCGACCTGGTGATCGACGCTATCGTAGGCTATGGGCTGCGCCAGGAGCCGCAAGGCAAAGCGCGCGATCTGATTGCGCTGGCGAATAGCAGCCTGGCGCCGGTGCTCAGCCTAGACTCGCCCAGCGGGCTGGATGTGACGAGCGGGCGTCTCTATTCGCCGCACGTCATGGCCGCGGCGACGTGCACGCTGGCGCTGCCCAAGATCGGTCTGCTGCTGGAGCCTGGCCGGTCGGCGTGCGGCGATCTGTATCTGGCCGATATTGGCGTGCCGCCTGAACTCTACGCACAGGTGGGGCTGGAAACGCCGCCGCTTTTCGGGCTGAGTCCCATCCTGCGCCTGCGCGTCGAGGGTGGCCGCGCCGTGATTGCGGGCGCGATCTAGCCGCCACAACGACTGGAAAACCGGGGCATACGCGAAGATGCAAGAGGTTGCCAATACCTTGCTGGGCGGGACGGGTCTGGCGCTGCTGCTCTTGGGGCTGGCCGGCTCCGTGATCCCGGTGCTGCCCGGCCCGCTGTTCATCTGGCTGGGGGCGCTGCTTTGGGCCTGGGGCGACGGCTTTGAGCGCGTGGGCTGGCCGACGCTGGTCGTGTTGGGGCTGCTGGCCCTGCTCTCCTGGGCGGCTGACCTGTTCCTAAACCTGGTGATCGGGCGGCGCGCCGGCGCCAGTTGGAAGGCCATCCTGGGCTCAATCGTGGGCGGCATTCTGGGAGGCCTGTTACTCAGCGGGCTGTTTCCGTTTCTCGGCACGATCTTGGGCGCGTTGGCAGGCGCCTTGGCAGGGGCGTTTCTCGTGGAGTTGCGGGAGAAGCGCGACGCGGCCGCGGCGAGAACGGCCGTGCGCGCCTACCTGACCAGCATGGCGCTTTCTGCGCTGGCGGGGATGACCATTGCCGCGATGATGGTCGCGATTTTCGTTTGGCAAGCATTCTTGTGAGGAGCGCGATGCGCGCAGTCATCTTTGTGAATGGGTTGGTCAACGATTACGGCGCGCTGGCGAGTTGGGTGCAGCCGGACGACTATCTGATCGCGGCGGACGGCGGCGCGGCGCACTGTCTGGCGCTGGGGCTGCAGCCGCATGTGGTGGTGGGCGACCTGGACAGCGTCGATGCCGAGGCGCTGGCAGAGATGCAGGCCGCCGGCGTAGCGGTGGAGCGGCACAAGCCCGGCAAGGACCAGACCGACTTGGAACTGGCGATGGAGCGGGCGCTGCGCGACGGCGCGGACGAGCTGCTGCTTCTGGGTGCGCTAGGCGGTAGGCTGGACCAGACGCTGGCGAACCTGCTGATCCTGGCGCAGCGGGATTGGCCTGTGCCGGTGCGCATCGCCGAGGGCGGCCAGTCGGCGCAGGTGCTGCGCGGCGGGCAGACGTTGACCTTGACGGGCGCGGCGGGCAGCACGGTCAGCCTACTCCCGCTCAGCCCGAAGGTGACGGGCATCACCTACATGGGGCTGGAGTATCCTCTCGTGGACGCGACGCTGTGCCTGGGCAGCACGCGCGGCATCAGCAATGTGCTGGCCGCGTCTCCGGCGACGATCCGCATCGCCGATGGCCTGGCGCTGATCGTGCAGGGCTCGCCGTAGGCAGGAGAGAACAAGCCGCGCTGGCCCGTTATGAGCGCTCGCCCGCGTCTTTGGGCCGGCGCGCCAGCAGTGCGGCGCAGGCCAGCGCCACGATCAGCGCGATGACTTGGGCGGCGCGCATGGAGCCGATGAGGTCCATGCCGTCGCGAAGGCCGTCGACGAAAAGGCGCATGAGGCTGTAGCCGAGGACGGCCAGCAGGAAGACGCGACCGGGATGTTGGCTCGGGCCGCGCAGCCAGAGCGCCACGGCTAGGAGCGCCAATCCCAGCGCAAGATAGAGTCCGGCAGGGTGGCGGAATTCTCCGAAGTAGGGCTGCGCCCAGGGCGCGGTAGAGACGAGGCCGAGGATGCCGCCGGTGAGGTGCCCGGAGACGGCCTGCACCGCGGCGCCGCCTAGCATCCCCACGGCGAGCGACGCGCCGACGCGCACGGGGTCCAGAGCGCGGTACAGCAGATAGGCATAGCCGCCGATGAAGGCGGCGATGACGCCCGGCCAGAACTCGAAACCGCTGGGACGCAGGCTGAAGATCAGGCTGGGTTCTACGCGATAGATGTGCCAGAACTGGAAAACATTCCACACACGGGCTACAATCAAACCCGCGGCCAGCCCGATGAGCGCGGTGTTCCACACGTCGTCGGGGTGCAGCCCCAGCTTTCGCCCGTAGCGGCTGGCGATTTCGAGCGTGACGAGGACGGCTAGGATCGCCAGGATGGGCGCGGTAGGCAGGGAGGCGGGGCCAAAGGGCAGCGTCGGGTGCATTGTGTTTTCAGCTTCCGTGCTTTGTCATGATGTTGGCGGGATTGATCGGCGCCAAGCGGGCGTCGAGACCTTCAGAGCTTTTTATCTTCACGCGACCGGCGATCGCTGACGGAAAGGGACAGCCATGCGCGTACTCGTGACAGGCGGTGCAGGGTTCTTGGGCAGCCATTTGGTGGACCGGCTATTGGCCGACGGCCACGAAGTGATTGCCATGGACAATCTGATCACCGGCAACGCCGACAATATGGCCCATCTGGCGGGCAATCGCCGCTTTTTGTTCATTCACCATGATGTCACCAACTATATATACATCAAAGGCGCGCTGGATGCCATTTTGCATTTCGCCAGCCCCGCCAGCCCGGTGGACTATTTGGAACTGCCCATCCAGACGCTGAAGGTCGGCAGCCTGGGCACACACAACGCATTGGGCCTGGCCTGGGCGAAGGGCGCGCGCTTCCTGTTGGCGAGCACGAGCGAGGTCTACGGCGATCCGCTGGTGCATCCGCAGCCGGAGACGTATTGGGGGCACGTCAACCAGATCGGGCCGCGCGGGGTCTATGACGAGGCCAAGCGCTTTGCCGAGGCGATGACGATGGCCTATCACCGCACCCACGACGTGGACACGCGCATCGTGCGCATCTTCAACACCTATGGCCCGCGCATGCGCCTGCACGACGGGCGCGTCGTGCCCAACTTCGTCAAGCAGGCGCTGCAAGGCGAGCCGCTCACCGTGTATGGCGACGGCAGCCAGACGCGCAGCTTCTGCTACGTCAGCGACCTGATCGAAGGCATCTACCGTCTGTTGTTGAGCGACGAGACGGAGCCGGTCAACATCGGCAACCCCACGGAGATCACGATCCGCGAGTTCGCCGAGCGCATCAACGCCATAACCGGCAACCGCGCGGGGATTCGCTACGAGCCGCTGCCCAAGGACGACCCCAAGCAGCGCCAGCCGGACATCAGCAAGGCGCGGCGCCTGTTGGACTGGGAGCCGAAGGTCGCGCTGCAAGACGGGCTGGAGCGCACGATCGCCTGGTTCCGCGATCGCATGATCGGAGACTAGGAGCGCTTCTTTCCTTTGGCGACGCCTACGTCCGGGCGGCCAATCTGGTATACTTAGGCGCGGACGGCTGAACGCAGCCGTTCGCGGGGCAGGGCTTTCGGCGTGCAGACGACCTGCGCGACCCATTAGGCAAAGGCATGAACCTGGATCACATACGCAATATCTCGATCATCGCCCACATCGACCACGGCAAGAGCACGCTTGCCGACCGCCTGTTGCAGATGACCGGTACGGTCACCGCGCGCGAGATGAAAGAGCAACTCCTCGACTCGATGGACCTGGAGCGCGAGAAAGGCGTCACCATCAAGGCCAGCGCGGTGCGCATGATCTACCGCTACGAGGGCAAGGAGTACGAGATCAATCTGATCGACACGCCGGGGCATGTGGACTTCAGCTACGAGGTCAACCGGGCGTTGCAGGCGTGCGAGGGCGCGGTGCTGGTGGTGGACGCGTCGCAGGGCATCCAGGCGCAGACGATGGCCCACCTGTTCGCCGCGCTGGAGCAGGACCTGACGATTGTGCCGGTGATCAACAAGATCGACCTGCCCGCGGCCATGCCGGACGACGTGGCCGAAGAGGTGGAAGAACTGCTGGGCGTGCCCGCCGAGGACATCCCGCGCATCAGCGCCAAGACCGACGTGAACGTGGAAGCGGTGCTGCACCAGATCATCGAACAGGTGCCGCCGCCCACGGGCGACATAAACGCGCCGCTGCGCGCGCTGGTCTTCGACTGTCTGTATGACCCGTACAAGGGCGTGATCGCCTATGTGCGCGTCTTCGAGGGCAAGATTGAGGGGACGCCGCGGCTGACGGCGATGACGACGGGCAAGGTGCTGGAGCCGCTGGAAGTCGGCGTGCTGACGCCGGCCATGCTGGTGACCAGCAGTCTGGCTGCGGGCGAGGTGGGCTACATCGCCACCGGCCTGAAGACGCTCCAAGACCTTGACGTGGGCGACACGATCACGTTGGCCGAAGGCGGCGCTACGGAGCGCTTGCCCGGCTACCAGCCGCTAAAGCCGATGGTCTTTGCCGGGCTGTACCCGTCCGATGCCGACGACTACGGCGAGCTGCGCGACGCGCTGGAGAAGCTGCAACTGAACGATGCCGCGCTGGTCTACGAGCCGGAGACGAGCCAGGCGTTGGGTTTCGGCTTCCGCCTGGGCTTTCTCGGCCTGTTTCATATGGAGATAGTGCAGGAGCGGTTGGAGCGGGAGTATGACCTAGACATCATCTTCACCGCACCGTCAGTCGAGTATCGCGTCAACATGACGGACGGCTCCGTGATGACGATCGACAGCCCGGCGGCGCTGCCCGAGCCGACCAAGATCACGAGCGTCGAAGAGCCGTGGTGCGAGCTGCGCATCTTTTCGCCCTCCGAGCATATCGGCACGATCATGGACCTGGTGACCAAGCGCCGCGGCGAGTTGAAGAACCAGACCTGGCTGGACACCAAGCGCGTCGAGATCGCGTGCATGATCCCGCTTTCCGAGATCATCGTGGATTTCTACAACGAGTTGAAGGCGCGCACGCGCGGCTACGCCAGCATGGACTACACGCTGGACGAGTACCGGGCCGCGGACATGGTGAAGCTGGACATCCTCGTCAACCAGCAGCCGGTCGACGCGCTGAGCATCATTGTGCACCGCGACGACGCCTATCACAAGGGGCAGCGGCTGGTGAGCAAGATGAAGGAGATCATCCCGCGCCAGATGTTCACGGTGCCCATCCAGGCCGCCATCGGCAACAAGATCATCAGCCGGGCCAACGTGCAGGCGATGCGCAAAGACGTGTTGGCCAAGTGCTACGGCGGCGACATCACGCGCAAGCGCAAGCTTCTGGAGAAGCAGAAGGCCGGCAAGAAGCGCATGAAGATGGTCGGGCAGGTGGAGATTCCCCAGGAAGCCTTCATGTCGGTTCTGCGCCTGGAGGAGGAATAGCCGCACCCGGCGGACCCTTGCATGAGCCGAGTAAGCGAACGACTCCGACGATACGGTCTGCGGCCCAAGCAGTCGCTGGCGCAGAATTTTCTGACTGACGAGCGCTATTTGGCCGACATCGTAGGCGCGGCGGAACTGACGCCGGACGACACGGTGCTGGAAATCGGCCCTGGCGTGGGCGTGCTGACCGATGAGTTGGCGGCGCGCGCGGGGCGCGTCGTCGCCGTCGAACTGGACGACCGGCTGGTCGACCTGCTGCGCGCCGACTTCGCCGACCGTCCCCATGTGAGCGTGCTGCACGGGGATATACTGGAACTCGACCCTGCCGCCGCGGCGGGCGAGGCGACGTACAAGGTGGCGGCGAACCTG
>Ga0334887_1001616_pt1 | contig 28510 bp, 26 predicted proteins | sample GraSluR1_MG_10_FD_207217 | JGI IMG/M metagenome (GOLD analysis project Ga0334887, IMG submission 207217) | Sludge microbial communities from methane-producing bioreactor in Wageningen University, Netherlands - Granular Sludge_18_07-R1 | ecosystem: Engineered > Bioreactor > Anaerobic >...
TGCTTGGCTGCATAATTTCCGTCGACTCGTGACGCGCTGGGAGTACGATGTCGGCAACTTCCTTGGCTTCGTCCAGCTCGGGTGTATCATCATCCTGCTTCGCAGGTATTTATGAGATGGCTTCTAGGGTTTTTCGCCACACACGCTAAAGCAACGCGTTTTCTCCGCAATGCCCGAGCCCGCAGACAATCCGTCTTAACGGCTTCGCCATCAGATGCGGCGTAAATGACCATCCGTTGGTCCCCGCGGTCAGGCTGCGACCTGCGTAGCAGTCACTACCGGTTCTCGTATGGGTGCAGTAAACCGCAGATCGCTCGTCCCAGATCTGATGATCCGTGTCGCAGGCGAAGGTGGCTGCGGCATGGATTAGGCATGCGTAGACCACAAGTAAACCTGCCATGCGGAACATGGCCAAATGCTCCTTGCGAACATCATTGCTAACGGTCTGGCCGGCCTCTATACTATACGACAAGCTTCCTGTTTTATGTAAGCGGTTTGCTTTCTTGAGACTCCGCCGTCTTTAGATCTCCCCGATCGCTCGGCGGAATCTAACCCGGATTATTCATGAAGGACCGGCTGCGAAAGGTCAAATGCTTGCCAGGACGCGCGTTCTCGGATCGGCTCGGTCAACGTACCGCCTTGGGTACGCCTCCCTCGCCGATCCTTGCGAGCCCGCGTCCTGGCAAGCATTTTCCACTTTCTCGCGGCGGTCCTTCATGAATAATCCGGGCTAACGAACTCTCGGGTCCGTTATCGGCAATGTTTTACACCCGAGTTCAGAAATTTCGAATAACACCACGATCTCCGCGTAAGACATCGCTCTGAGTTCTTGTTCGCCATACTGTGCAGCGGAAGCGGATTTCAGCGCGGGTATCGTGCCTGGAATCGCAACGAATCTAAAATAGTTACCTGTGGTCGCGGGTTCTGCAATCATATTGCACGTGAATTCAATGGCACCGTATTCATGAATCAAGAAACTCCAACTCGCTCCAACGGCGTACGCAGGCAGTGGTCTAACGGAGCTACCGCCATACAAGTCGCCTGCGAGCCAGGCATAGGCTAAGACGATTCCTTCTTCGACAATATCTTCGGTCAAATCAGGAGCCACAGCTGCAAAATACCAATCACCCGAAGCACCAGACCATTCGGTGGGGCTAAACCACTCCGAATAATAAACAGCAGCATCCTGGCCATCTCGTCCGGCAGGTCCGACAGGTCCGGGAGTGTCATCACCTCCACATCCTGCAATGCCAAAAAGTGTGATTGTGATCAATGACCAGGCTAGTATGTTTCCTGTTCTCATTTTTGCTCCTTGTAAAGTGTTGCCGCGCTGAGTTTAGCATTCAACGCAGTCTTCTAGACTTCGAGTGCCGCCTGTTCAACACCGCTATTGGCTTTCGCACGGGCCCTCCGGCCCGAGGGTCGGCGTGGGGTGCCAGCTTCATCCTTTCAGACCGCACCGTCACTCGCGTGAAAACTCCAAAAATTCCACGGGCGCGCCATCGCAAAGGACAAATGCGACCGTGACTCCCGCCGAGGGACAATTCGGTTCAATTAATATTTCGCGCCCAAGGAGAGCTTCGCGCAAATCGTCCACCTCGAACGCGATGTGCGGGACGCTCTTCACAAGATCTGGGAGGGGGCAATCGGGCTCGAAACGCATCCACTGAATTCCGAACGGATTGCTCTCGTGATCCGTGCAGAATATCTTGTAGCCCTCGAGATACAACTCTCCTGGTTTTCTCAGCGTCGTCGGGATACCGAGGTGATGGTACCTCATCTGTTCCTTCACTTTCGATCTGTGTGGTCTCTCGGTGCTGCCCATATCCGGCGATTCCGAAGGCGCGCTCGCCAGCACGAGCGAACGACTACGTCGGCCGCAGTGCCGATGCGCGCCTCCGTCCCGTCTGCCAACTCAGCGGTGCAGTCTTTCCGCGACCGCCAGATTTTCTTGTAGGCCTTTTTCCAGTATCGCTGTCTTGCTTAGAAACACTTTCGGCCCCCTACGATCTGCAAGTCCTGCTGCCCTTGCACTGAGGAGAGTGCGCTCGAAGTCCGAGTGTGATACGTGAAACGACGGCTCCACAATGAGCATATGGCCCGTCCGTCGCAGCAACTGAGCGATTTCGCGGAAGAAAACAACTTTGTCTGGAACCTCGTGAACGACATAGAAGAGAAGGACGAAGTCTACAGATTCGGAGAATCCTATGCTGCTGACATCACATCGATGCAGTGTGATGCGCTTCTCAAGAGCCGTACCTGCGATTTTCATTCGCAACCTATCCAGCATTCCGGCCTGGATATCTGCTGCAACAACTTGCCCGTTTTCGCCGACCAAGTGCGCCATCGGTATCGTGAAGAAACCCGGGCCGCAACCGACGTCCAGAGCAGTCATGCCCTCGCGGATATGTGGCTTCAGTATCTTGTAAGGGTCTTGAAGCCATTTGCGCCAGATGTTGTCCAGCCTTCCCGCTCTCTCTACTGGACAGACTCGCCCGTGTTCAGCGTTCAAGTTCGATTCACCCTCTCACCGGCGGCCGGCACCGGCCGCAAACTGTAGGCGCAGTGCAGCGCTGGCCATCGAGTTCTTGGCCTCGCTAGACGATCCTTCAACCAGAACGGTGTGTTGGGTTTTCTCAAACCGTCTTCTTTGCTTGCCTGTCAAGCACTACCGCCTGACGGCAGCGGTGCCAAAACACTGAGCGTTTGGCGACGGATACGCACACTCGCGAGTCTGCAATAATGCCGTCGACGCCACCAGTAGCAAGGTAGTCGGCAAAAGGGCGATAGTGCCCCGGCCCCCCGGACGCCTCGACGATTCTCAGAGCAAGCCCATGGAGGTTCTTTGGCAGCGGCACTTGGGAATCGACGACGACGATCCGGCGAGCGAGGCGCAAGGCTTCATTTAGTACCGCTACCTGTGTTTCCCGCGAAATCTCATGCATGAGCAACAAGATCGTAGCGATGTCGAAAGAATCCGGCGCGTAGTGCGCGAGACTGGTTGCATCGCCGATTTCGAATTGCACGTTCGTATACCGATTGCGTTTCCGAGCGAATTCAATCATACGGGGCGACAAGTCTACGCCAACAACTTGACAGTCTTTCCGTGTCGCGAGAGCAAAGCATAGTTCCCCCGTGCCGCAGGCAATATCCAAGACCCGGGATGATACAGGCACTGCATCAACGACGGCCCTGCGCGCTTCGGCTAAGGGCCGATCGTAGAGCGCGTGATAGACCGCTCCATGCGTGAATCGATACTTGCCTCTAACGGGGACAACGGATTGGGACGCCGTCATCGACTACCTCATCGATATATTCGTCTTCTGGCGCTGCCGATATACGGTGCCCGCGAGGGCGAGTTTGCTCAGGCGAGCGGCCGACCTCATCAGCCGCAGAAGAGCCGCTCGATCGCGGAGACGGCCTCGCTCTTCAGGCCGCCTTTATATACGACCGTTCCGATCGGTCTTGACGAGGAAGACGCGCCGTCCAACCCCGCCAGATGGCGGGGCCGAGCCGCAGAGGATATAACCGCCATCCGATGTCTGCTGACCGGAGTAGCACACGTCGTCCTCTCCCGAGCCGAACGTCTTCGTCCAGAGCGTCTCCCCCGCCCCATCGAACTTGATGAGGCAGAAGTCGCGGGAACCGCCCACATCGAGCCGCTGGCTGCCAGCGACCATGAATCCGCCATCCTCAGTCTGGTGAACTTCGCTGCCCCAGAAGTCACCCGACCCGTCGTGCGGCACGCCCCAGAGCTGATTTCCCGCTTCGTCGTAACAGATAATCCCGATGAACCGTTGCTCGTCCGACGCAACGTCTCCTATGAAAACGTACGCGCCCTCTGCGGTCCGGCAGATCGCCTTGCCTCGGGCGTCGGCGCCGGCGTTGAGGGTCCGGTGCCAATCGGTGTTTCCGCCGGCATCGGTCTTGACCAGCCAGAGATCATGGTAACCCGACCCGGTACCATAGGTCGTTCCCACCAGGAGGTAGCCGCCGTCCGAGGTTTGCTGGACTGAAGCGCCGGACTCCTCCCTGTTAGAGTAGCCCTTCGTGCGGTTCCAGTGGTTATCTCCGTTCGGCCCGATCTTGACCAGCCAGCTGTCGTAATCGCCCCCGCCCAGATTCGTCGTTCCGATCAGGATATAGCCGCCGTCGGAAGTTTGTTGGACTTCGGAGGGTACCTCATCACGATCGCTGTAGCCTTTGAACTGATTCCACTCCATGTTGCCGTTCGCGTCGGTCTTGATGAGCCAGAACTCCCCGCTGTTGCCGTGGTAATCCGCGAGGACCAAATAACCGCCATCCGAAGTCTGCAGGACCGACACGCCGGCCGCCCAGCATGGAGTGTCAAAGGTCTTCGCCCACAACGAATCCCCGGCGGCGCTGATCTTCAGGAGCAGGACATCGGCGCTATCGAAATTGGGACCGCTCGAGCCCGTTACGATATAGCCACCATCGCTGGTCTGCTTGATCGACGCGCCGGCGGACCAGGCATCGATACGATATGTCTTTTCCCAGCCGGCAGGGACCTGAGGGCGAGTCGGACTGTCTTTTTCGTCATCCCCGCAACCGGCCAGAAACAATACCGATACGAGCACCACGGCGATCAGTGAACAGATCCTATACCCGGACATGTCATTCCCTTTCGCTATCTCGCCAAGTGTGGCTCTCGAGCGCAACGAGAGCGTACCACGTCAGCGCATATCGAAGCAACAGGGCTGGCGATGACTGACGTCGATCTCAGCCACCGCATAAAACGTTCGGCTGCACCCGGGCGTTGGGCGACCTTTTTAACTCCCGAATTGAAACTGGAAGACCTCAGAAGTATAATCCTCTTCGAATCCGGCACGTCGGGAGACGGAACCATGAGATAGGAATGCCTATCCGCCGGACGAGCCGACGCATCGTCGCCGCCTTGCCGTCAGGCTCCCGGGTACGCAGCCTCCCGATCGAACGGATTAGTCAAACCCGCCGGCGCCGTCTCTTGCCACGAGGATTTTTCGCAGCTCCTGCGCGCGGCGCGCAATCCGAAGGGGGGTCGGGATGAAGGCACTGATCGCTTGTCTATCGCTTCTGTTGTCGGCGAACCACGCCACAGCCGCCGATCCAGAATCGTTATCGTTCGTCGGCGGTCTGCCCGGCGGGATCGAGTCGGCAGTAGTCGTGGACGGCCGCGCCTACTGCGCCACCGCCGCCGGTCTGCTCGTGCTCGACGTCGTCGACGCGGCGCAGATCGACCAGCTGGCGCTCTTGCCGCTGCCGGGCTGGGGACGCCGGATCGCTGTGCAGGGCGACCACGCATACCTGCTGAGCTGGGACGTGGGGTTGCACGTCGTCGACATAGGCGAGTCGGCGACACCTGTCGCGGTGGGCCTCTGCCCCGATGTGGCGCGGCCCGGCGACTTGGCTGTCGCGGGCGGGTATGCCTTCGTCGCCGACATGGTCGTCGGCCTGGGCGTGGTCGACGTCAGCGATCCGACTGCGCCGGTGCTGGTGGCCAGCCTGCCCCTGGACGGCGAGTTTCATGGCCTAGATCTGGCGGCCGGAGTTGTCCACGTGGCGGCCGAAGCCGCCGGCCTGCACCTGGTCGACGTGGCGATACCGACGGCGCCGGCGCTCATCGGCACGATGTCGTTTCCCGGGCTGGTGCGGGACGTCGCCGTGCACGACGGCGTGGCCTACTTGGCGTGCGGTCAGGCCGGACTGCGGACCGTGAACGTGAGTGATCCCGCGGCGCCGGTGGTGCTCGGGCAGCAGAGGCTGTTCTTCGGCTCCAGCTACGCCCTCTTCGCCGGAGGCGTCGGCGTTGGCGGCGGTCACGCGTACGTGGCCCTGCACGGTGATGGTTTGGGCGTGGTGGACATGAGCGATCTGACGGCGCCGCTGGAGGAGACGCTGCACGGGATCCCGGGCTTCACGCTGGACGCCGAAGTCGACGGCGACCTGGCCTACGTCGTGGCGTATCACGGCGGTTTGGCCACCGTGGATGTCGCCGAGCCGGCGGCGCCGGCAACGCTTGACCAATACGAGCTACTCGGTCACGCCGCCGATCTCGCCGTCGACGGTCAGCTGGTGCACGTCGCCGGCGGCTATGGATCGCCGGAGGAGAAGGGACTCCGGCACCAGTACCTCGCCGGCCTGTTCGTCCTCGATGCGAGCCAGCCGGTCCGGCCGCACCTAGTCGGCTACGGCCACACAACCTACCAGCCGGCGCGGCTCTGTTTGGCCGACCGGCGAGCCTACCTGTCGATCCCCTACGGCGGCGCGCGAATCTTCGACGTGACTGAGCCGTCCTCTCCCCTGGAGATGGGCTGGATCCCCACGACGGCCGAGCGCTACCGCATTGCGGTCCACGACAATCTGGCCTACGCGTTCGACGGCGCCGCGTTCGTAGTCACCGATGTCAGCGATCCCAGCGCGCCGCAGGTGGTCGGGTCCTGCAGCGCTACGTATAGCGGCAACCTCGTCGCCGGCGGCAAGCTGGTCTACTCGGTGGAGAACGACTCCGGCCTGACCGTCTTCGACGTGAGCGACCCCACCTTGCCAGCCGTGATCGGCACCCTGAGCGAGGGCAGCGGTGGCAACGGCGCCGCTCTGCTCGGCGACCACCTCTACGTGGCCGGCGGGGTGCGCGGCCTGACGGTGATCGACGTGGGCGACCCGACTGCGCCCATCGCGGTCGGCACCTGCAGCTTATCGGGTTACGCGCAGGACGTAGCGCTACGCTGGCCCTTCGCGTACGTTGCCTCGCTGGACCATGGTTCCGACCCCGGCGGCCTATCCGTGGTCGATGTTTCCGACCCGGCGGCGCCTCTGCTGGCGGCCATGAGCGAGGTCCGCTGTGAGCCGGTCGCCGTCGCGGTGAGCGGGCCATATGTCCACGTAGTGGCGGCTTGGCAAGGGCTGTTGACCTTTTACCATGAATTCCCGGTCGCCGCGGCGCCGTCGGCCGTACTGCGGCTGCTGCCCAATCACCCCAATCCCTTCAACCCACAGACGACCATCGCGTTCGATCTACCGACGGCGGCAAACGTCGGCGTGTCGGTTTACGACGTGGCCGGCCGGCGGGTGCGTGTCCTGATCAACGGTACACTCGCGTCCGGCCGCCACAAGGTGATCTGGGACGGCCGCGACGACCGAGGCCGCGACGTAGGAGCCGGCGTGTATCTCTACCAGTTGCGGAGCGGTGCCCGGCGCGAGAGCAGATCAATGGCCCTGGTCCGCTAGCTCGGAACGGGCCGGCGCTTGCGCGGCGCTGATCGTTCGGGATCTCAGGAGGTCTCGCAGGTCCGAAGCTTACGCAGTTCGTCATCATCGCTGGGGTTTCTCGAAAAGATCCTAGCGGATGCACGTAGACGGTCGCCGGTGGACACACGAACGCGTCCATCAGATCCACGTCGGACTGGGATTGAGCCGGCGAGCGCAGGACCATCCTGCGCGACCGCCGGTAGTCACGCACGAACCAGCGCCGGCGATTTACCTTTAGCCGTTGCGCGCGCCCCGACGGCTCGACCTGCCCGCGCTATACCGCTTGGAGAGCTCGAACTTGCTCCGGTTGACCGGTCGAATCGGCAGGCGATGTGGCCGGAGATCGGCCAAACCGGCGGCCAGGACCCGTAAAACTGATCTCGCCGATACCACTGAGAGACGGAACCCCTGGTGCAATCGACAGACGGACTAGTCTGTCCGCTGGGAATATAAACGGCGCTCGGCAGACCATATCCGCTTCTTGCCGTAGGTCTGTAACTGTTCCTTGATCTGATCCGTCGCGAGCCGGATTCAATCCGCGTCGAATATCTGCTATCATCAAGGGGTCGCTCACGTGGGTCGGGCGAGGGCGCGTCGCCGCACGCCCAGTCCTGGCTCCGCTGACCAAGATCGGGGAATCCCATGGACAGCCTACTCGCCTGCTCGCGTTCCGTTTCCGTATTGCTCTTGCTGCTGTTCTGCAGCGCTGCCGCCGCAGTGGCCGACGACTGCGTCGACCACACGACCGTCCTGCGCTGGAGCGCGAGCACCATCCTGCCCGACTCGACCGCGCTCGACCTGGCTGTGCACCGGGGCTGTTTCCTGGTGGCCGGCGGAGCGTCGGGCCTGCTCGTGTTGAAACCATCCGCGACGGACGCCCCGGAGATCGTCGCGCAGCTGCCGTTGCCGGGAGAGGCAACCGCGCTTGACGTGTCCGGCGACCTCGTCTTCGTCGGCTCCCGCGTGACGAACCGCCTGGCGGTCGTCGACGTGAGCAACCCCCTGGCGCCCGTCCTGCTGGGCTCGGCGCCGGTCTCCCTCGCCGAGGACGTCATCGCGGTCGGCGCGTATGTTTGGGTATGCGCGAACCACTCGCTCGTCGTGTTCGACGTCGCGAATCCAAGTGCGCCGACCGCGGTCGACACGCTGGCCATCCACTATCCGCAGCGCGCGATTCGCGACGGGGACGTGATCTGGATCGGGGGCGGCAGCGCTCTGGTCGCCGTCTCGGCAGCCGACCCCGCGGCGCCGGTTGTCCTGTCGGAGCTGCCTCCCGGCCTTGACTGGGCACAGTTCGCACTCGACGGCGATCACCTGCACGCGGCCGTCGGCGCCTGGGGCCTGCGGATCTTCGACGTTGCCGATCCCGGGGCACCGGCCGTGTCCGGTAGTCTCGACACAGGATTCGGCGTCGGCGTCGCAGCGCGGGACGGCGTAGCCTACGTGGCGGACAGCAACGCCCTCGTCGTCTGCGACGTCGCAGACCCCACAGCGCCGCGGGAGCTGCGGCGCTTGCCGATGCAGCTTTTCGACGCGGTCTGGCTCGAGGGCAACCGTCTCTACGCTGGCGGCGAGTATCTCCGCCTGTTCGACGGCCTCGCGGCCGACCCGCCGCCGCTCGGCAGCCGCCGCTGGCTCGTCGGCACCGGATACGGCGCTGCTGTCGTCGGCACAACCGCGCTCGTCGCTGCGTACGATGGCGGCCTGCATGTGCTCGACGTGAGCGACCCCACAGCGCCGGGACTCTACCTCACGATCCCGTTCGGCGAATGGGTGTCGGACGTCGCGGTCGACGCCGCCGGCAATGTCTATGCCGCAGCCTGGCGCTACGACGGCGTCCACGTACTCGACGTCGCCGATCCCGGCTCGCCGCTCGAGATCGGCTTCCTGCCCGCGCCAACCTCCGTCATCAACGCGCTAGCGGTGATCGGCGAATACCTCTACTTGGCGACAGACATGAGCGGTGCCGACCTCTTGGTGGCAGACATCGCCGATCCGACCCAGCCGTCCGTGGTGACATCGGCCGACACGCCGTACCACGGTCACGCCGTGGCCGGCGACGGCGACCTTATCGCCCTCGGGTGTTCGACCTCGCGCCTGTTGCTCTTCACCTTCACCGCTCCCGGTTCGCTCCTTATGCGCGGCGAACTCGAATTCACCGACCGTTTGGTCGCGGGCGTCGCCGTTACGGGCAAGACCGTGTACGCGGCCATCGACGGCTTCGGTGAGTATCCCAGCGGTCTGGCGGTGGTCGACGCCGCCGAACCCGACGCGCCGGTGGTTGTTGGCTTCGTCGAAACCATCGGCAGTCCGTTCAGAGTCGTCGCCCAGGACAGCTGGGTGTACTTGACCGGTGAGGCCGTGCACGTGATCGACGCTCGCGATCCGATGGCGCCGGCCGTGGTCGCGCACCTGTATACCAGCAACGATTGCCGCGCCGTGGCGGTGGGATCCGGGCGCCTGGTCGCCGCGGACGAATACTCCAACGTGACGGTCTCGCTGCCGCAGTGCGTCGACGTGACGGATGTCGCCATCGATCACCCGCCGAGCGCGACGGCCACACTGCTGCCGCCCTACCCCAACCCGTGCAATCCGCACGCCGTGATCACCTTCGTGCTCGTCGCGCCCGGTCAGGCCCGACTGACCCTGCACGACGCGCGCGGCCGTCTTGTCGCGCGGCTGTGTGACGCGCCGGTGGCGGCCGGCCGGCACGCGTTCACCTGGAACGGTCGCGACGACGACAGCCGGACGGTGGCTTCGGGGACGTACTTCGCGCGGCTAGCGGCGGGCGGCGCGGTGCAGACGCGGGCGGTGACGGTGGTGAGGTGACAGCCGGACGGGGTGTTACGCGAAAAGCTCCCGGTTCGCTCGCGATGAATCAGTAACCGACTGCAGCGGCCCGGCAGTTCAGCTGCCGACCGACCTCGATCGCCAGACACTGCCTCCTGTACTCGTCGATCACCGTCAACAGGCGCAGCGCGCGACCATCGTGCGTCCGCCCATGCACGAAGTCGTACGACCACACGTGGTTGCGATGCTCAGGCCGCAACCGCACGCAAGACCCGTCGGCTAGCCACAAACGCCCCAGCTTGGGCTGCTTCGCAGGCACCTTCAGGCCCTCCTGACGCCAGATCCGCTCCTCCCGCTTGTGGTTGACACGCCAACCGGCCGCCACCAGCAACGCCGTGATCCGACGGTACCCGTCTCCGTCGCTGGTCAGACTAACCTCCGCGCTGATACAGTAGGCGGGCGAAGGTCAGATGCACCGGCGAATCCACTGGTTGAACCTCAGAGCAAGTTGCCTGCTTAGTTACCAAGTTGGGTGCAGCATGGGGAGTAACGATCGGCACAGAAAAAGAAGCGCTCACCAGAAGCGTTCCCGGTCGCTGGTTTGCTCAGGTTGGCGCCCCGAACGGCCTCCTTGACGGCGCGCTGGATCACCGATACGTGCAGGTGATGGCGGCCGCGCTGGCCGGTCTTGCGGTCACGGTAGTGGCTCGTGGTGGGAAAGATCCATTGCTACGCTCATTCCCGGCCCGCACGCGGGTACTTGGGGGCGAGCGCGTCGGGGAGCGCGACGACACCGAGCCCGTTGGCCAGATCACGCTCGTACAGACTGCGTACGGTTTCCAGGTGACGTTGCAGCGGCTCACGAACCGCGCTCAGGAGCGACGCGACGCGGTCTTTTCTCCCTTTGCCGTCGCGGATTGTGATCTCCTGGCGGGAGAAATCGATGTCCTTATCCCGCAGCCGCATCCCTTCGAGCAGGCGGAGGCCGGCGCCGTAGAGCAGGCTCGCCACGAGCTATGCTGTGCCGTCGAGCCGATCGAGAAGTGCGTTGACCTCGTTTCTGGTCAGCACGGTCGGCAAGCGGGCCGGCCGCGTGGCGCGAACCAGATCGTTCGGCCAGGGAAGATCGCGATGCAGGACGACGCGGTACAGGAACAGCGGCGCGCTCAGCGCCTGGTTCTGGGCGGCGGCGAGGTCCAGCCCGACGCGCCGGATTAGAGCGTGCCGGCTCTCGCCGGTGGCCATGCGAACCTGGCCCAGACCGGAAAGTGGTCGCTCGCGCGCGCCTCCGTCGCCACGCCCGCCGCACCCGGCGCCAGGCCTCGATAGAAGATGAGGTCGAGCCGGCAGCCGACGCCCATGAGGCGCCAGATGGTTCCGCGGATCGTGCAATCCGGCCCCTGGTTCACCGGCCGCAGGCCGGCGTGCTCACGGTAGAGGCGCCTGGCCGCCGCCAGACCGACCGGTGTGGCGAAGTTGAAGTCGCCGCCGACGATCACCGGCCCCGACCAATCGTTCCCCACGAGCACCAGCGCGGCCATCGCCTGCGCGAGGCGCGAGCGCTGGTCCAACAGCACCGTCTCGAGGTGCAGGCACACCACGCGCAGCGGCTGGCCGGCGATGTCGAGATCGCAGGCCACAGCGACACGCCGCCAGCCGAACACCGGCACGCGATGCGGCAAAACGGTCATCCGAGTATCCGTGATCGGCCACCGCGAGAGCACCGCGTTACCGAACCCGCGGTTGCGCCGGCGGCCGACTCCGGCCGGCTGGTACCGCGCGTGCATGCCGAGCGCCGCGGCCAGGGTGTCGATCGCGTCCGCGTTCATCTCCTGCACCAGCAAAACGTCCACGTCGCCCAGCCCCGCTTGCCGCAAATCGGCGGCTGCGCGGGCCGGGTCACGACCGAACTGGATATTGTAGGTGACCACGAGGATGCTGTCGGGGCGCGCCGGCGGCAGGGGAATCTGTGCGTCGACGCTGTGCAGGTGCTCCAGGCCGGGCAGGAAGGTCCGGTCGACCACGCAGCCGGAAGCGGCGAGCGTCAGGGTGAAAAACAGGAACGGCATCACGCGCGACACGTTGGTCATAGCGTCGCCCATGGTCGCGGAGGACGTCTTGGTCGTCAACGCCGCGCCAGCGCGAGCCGCGAGGGAACCGGATGGCGGAACGATGCGATTCTGGACGCGGATGTCGTCCCCCGGCGCTACCCTTGAGTTTCCGTACGACTGCCGAATCTGCGGATGTAGAACCGATGGCCCTGGTAGGGCGTCTCCATCAGATCGCCTTCTGCGATCATCTGATCGACGATGTCCCAGGAGGCTTTCGCTCTCGATAGCAGACATCTCACTGCATCTTCCCGCATCGGATGGACGGCAGTGATGCTCAGGAGATCATTTTTTGCATCGCCGCTGGACGCAAATGCATTGCCTTCATAGCCGATCAGGTATTCGACCTGTTTGACGTTTTCCGCGAACATCCGATAGGCACGATGGACGGTCTCTTCGTCCGACCCACGAACCCCTTCGACCGCCGGAGGCCGCGTCGGCACGCCCAGATAGGCGGTCAAGGGTTGCAGGCGATTGAGAAATCCCGCTATGCCTTCCAGACTTTCGTCGTGATCGTTAACGCCGTGCACCAGCATGGTCTCCGTCACCAGCTTTCCGGCAAAATTGGCCGCGAAGATTTGCATGCCGTCGAGAACGTCCGAAAGGTGCAATGCCTTGTGGGGACGATTGATCCGGCGCCAGATCTTGTCATCCACAGCATCGATCTTCATGGAAACCCAATCGGCCTTGGCCAGGTCGCGGCGCACATCGTCGCGCCAGAGAAGTGAGCTGTTGGTAATGACCCCGATGGCAATGCCCAAAGGCTTGAGCAGGTCGATGGTCCTTCCCAGCGCCTCATCCAGGGTCGGCTCGCCGTCCGGAACAAGAGCGAGATAATCGATCGTCTCAGAAACATCCAAGGCTTGAAGGACCTTTGCCTGAACTGCCCGGAGGATATCATCGGGTTCAAAAAAGGCTTGACGTTCGATCTGCATTCGACTGGTGCTGCCCACCTGGCAGTAGATGCAGGCATAGCTGCACGTCTTGGCGGGGATGTTATTGATTCCCAGGCTCCGTCCCAACCGCCGGGAGGGAACCGGGCCGTAGGCATAGGGGACAACCGCCATCACGCACCGCCTTGCTTTCAAGTCGCCGTTGGACGGGATTCGCCCCGGCGGATCGCCATCACGTAGGTGCCCACAGGAAAACCCATGTGAGAGCCAATCACCGAGCATTTGCCCTTGAACAGGAGGAAGATGTTATGGGGTTCCTCGCTCAAAGTCTTGTAGAAATCCTGTCCCTTGGCAACGATCAGATCGGCTGATCTCAAACGGCGCTGGAACGTTTCGCCTCAGTCGTCCAGGAGCGTGCCCGGCGCATCCGAACCGTTGTCGATCACGCGGACCATCCCGGTCAGCCCGGCCGTTTCGGCCTCGGCAAGGGCATCCGGGATTGAACCTATCACACGACGATAAGGATTCGCAGCCTCGACGGGCAGGTATATTCGGGAGTAACACTAGTCTGTTCGCCGAACGCACAAGATCGACGCACGCAGACCTCGTATTTCGAACACACGAATTCTCTATGGACGCCACCGCTCACTGATGGTATTGACGACGGCGAGCTGTCGTACACCGTGCCACCCAACTCGACCCCGGAGGATGTCATGGCAGACCGCCGCCAGTATCGCCGCTTGATCCAGGCACTGCTAGTCGTCACCGCGCTATGCTGCGGCGCCGCCGCGCTGGCCGCGTACCTCGAGAACCTCGGTCCTGGCGGCGAGTTCTTCTACGACCCCGATACCGGCCTCTACTGGATCGACCCCGCGGCGTTCGTCGGCGCGACGCGCGTCGCCGCCGACTATGTCGACGTCTACAACACAGACTGGTCCTGGGCCACCAGCGCGCAGATCGACAGTCTGCTCGGCCGCACGAGTTCCCCCGGCACGCCCCTCATCGAGGTCATGGGACCGCAACAACTGCTGGTCGGGGGTTACCGCTGGCTCGGTTTCCACGCCGAGATCATTCCCGACGGTTGGCTCGCCCAGACGACCAACGACCCGGACTACGACACCATCACCGAAACCGGCTTGCAGAACGGCGCCGGCTCGCTGAACCCGGGCGCCTGGTTCGTCTCGACGATCAACCCGCTCACCGCGACACGGCTGGAGAACTTCGGCGAATCCGGCGAGTACTTCGTCGACCACACGACGGCACTCTACTGGTGCGACCCGGCTTATTTCGTGGGCATGACCCGCGAGGACGTGGAGACCTGGCTGGCGGACAACCCGGACTGGCGCTGGGCGACGTTGGCCGAGGTCTTCGGCTTGCTTTGCCGGCTCACCGTCGGTGACCTTCCACTCGAGGAAGTCATCGGCCCGCGACAGTACACCGCCGGCAACAATCAACCGCGCTGGATCGGCTATTACGCCAAGCCGACCCAGCCCGACGGCATCTTGATTCAGGCCGGCTACGGGCCGCCGTTCCACCTGGCGACCCTGGGCAGCACGCAGGGCGGTGCGTCCGCCTGGAACCCCGGCGCGTGGGTCGTCAGCAAGTACGATCCGACACCAGTCGAGGCGCGCACCTGGAGCGACGTCAAGAAGCTGTTCGAATAGACCGAGGCGCCGGTGCGTTGCCCGCGCGCCGGCGCTTTGCTTCCCGGTCGGTCACTCGGCGGTGATCACGCGGAAGGCGGCAAGCGCCCGCCGATGCAGACCCTCGAGGAGAACCGGCCAACGGTCGAACGCAGCTCCGCCCTCCTTGACGTCCGCTGCTGTCAGCCCCTGGTCTGCGAGGTCCTCGGTGTAGAACACGAGAAGCTCGTTCTTGGGGGGTGAATCCAGCAGCCACACGAAGCGTTCGGAGAAGATGTCGGGTCCCAGCGTCCATCCCTTGGCGGCGAGATAGGCTCTCGATCGGGCTCCGTCTGATTCGGGGCGTCGCTCGGTCTCCGGCAGTCGCGCCGCAACGGTGCCGCGGTACCAGACCTGTCCCGAATGCGTGACAGTGTCGCCCCAATACTGATAAGTATTCTCGACCGAAGGCAGGAATCCTTCGAACTGGACCAGGAGCAGGCGCTTGATGCGCGATCCGTCGAGTTCGACGAAAAAGTGCTGCTCCGCCTCAGCGACTCCATGCAGTTCGAACTGCTGGCTCCCGGCATACTCGAGGCCGGGCACAACTTCGATGATCGCGGCCGGCAGTTCATTGGAGATAATCCGGTTGTTCTCGACGGATCGCTGAGCGAGAACAACCGCGGGTAGAACCAACAGCGCAAGAACGATCGCCGTACGCATGGGAAGCTCCTTGATTGAACCGCCAACGGTATCACAACACGTCAAACGCTGCAACACGCCGTGCGGTTCCGCGCCGCTTCGAGCACTTCCGGCTAGTATGCGTCCGCGAACCGCTTGTAGTGCGGATTGGCGACCATGCCGCCCTGCGTCGGCGAGCGCTCGGCGATCCAGAATCCGCCGGTCGTCGCGTCGTAGCGCAGTGTCAGAACTAGCCCGATCCCTTGGCGATTGCTTCCGAAATAGAGTTCGCCCCGCGTAACGTCCGGCGATGATCGGCCCCCGGCGGCCGCCGGCGGCGCGGTGACCGTCACGACGATCGTCGCGCGATGGGCGCTACCGCTGCCGCGGCGCAAGTCCCACTCGGGCTGAAACTTGTCGAGCTGCGGGTCCCGCTTCCACTTGAGCCGCAGGAACTCCTCGCGGCTGAGCCGGCCCAGCGCCTCCATATCGACCTCGGGATTGTCGACCCGCGGGATCAGCATTCGGCCGTCGCGCTCGAGATGCCAGATGTCGAAGTTATAGCTCTCCGTGTGGACCCGGTCCACGCGGCCGCTCACGCCGTGCGCCTGCCAGTCGTTCTGCAACAGCTTGAAGCGCAGGTCGCGGTACAGACTGGCGCCGCCGACGCCGGGCGATCCGGTCAAACTGACACTCTCCGGCGGCAGCTTGATCGTGAAGGAGCCTCGCCAGGTTTCGCCGGGTCCGACCGATCCGAGCGCGGCGCCCGGAACCGGCCCGCCGCCGTACATCGCTTCGTTCTGGGCCTGCGCGGCGGCCGCCTGCTGCATGGCGGCGGCTTCAGCGTAGGTCTCGGTGATCGCGGTTCCCTCGCCGGCACCCTTGCCGGCGCAACGCAAGACCACGGTGAACAAGGCGATCACAATCGTGCTGGCGATGAGTCCGCGGGCGATCTGCATGACGGCAACCCTCCTTCAGGCCGGTCCGGTCGAAACTGGATATCGGCAACCGGAAGGAGGGCTTGACGGTCAAACCGTCATGGTTGGCAATCAGTGGTTTGGCCGGGTTGGCCTTGCGGGTAGGAAAATCCTGGCGAAATCGATCAGCGAACCATCGTGATTCGTCTAACGACCTCTCCCTGCCGCGTTTGTAGACGGTAGAAATACACGCCCGCCGGTTGAGGGTTTCCCCGCGTGTCCCGACCGTTCCAGGCAACGGCGTGCGGACCGGCAGGCCGTTCGCCATCGGTCAACACGGCCACGGTACGACCTGCGAGGTCGTGCACGGTCAGACGAACCAGACCCGCTGCCGGAAGGTCGAATCGGAAAACCGTCCGGTCTGCGAAGGGGTTTGGAGCTCCATCCAGGCGGAGTTGGACATTGGCGGAGGCGTCGTTATCGTCCACCGCGACCGGCGTCTGCGTGAAACCCACGACATCGACGGCGTTATCGCTGAACCGCACCTCGGCGCTGGTCCAGTTGCCCGCCGCCAGCGGCGGGATACCCGCAGCCGTGCGATAGACCACAGGCCCCGAGTAGTCCAACGACTGGGGATAGAACGGGAACGTCCCGGCCGAGCCGTTCGGTCCGGTAAAGACCATCTCCGCGAATACTGGACAATCGCCCTGGGCGTCAGCGTACTCGATTTCGGCATAGGCCTGGGGACCAGGCGGCATGAGAATCAATTCACCGAGCTGCGGCGGCGTGTTCGCGACCGCATCCCGGCTCAAGGCGCGAATGTGCATACGGCCGCCGGTGATACGGTCTGCCTCAGCGGCGCCGCCAGTGAGCGTGATGCGCTGGGTGAACGCCCCAACGGCGACTTGCGGATCGGCAGGGTCGAACCAGGCGGCAAACGCGGGGTCGCCGAACAAGTCGCTCAGCAGGCACGAAAGCACGAGCGTGTTCTGCGCCGGATACTCCTGCACGGTGATGTCGGCGATCAAGATGAGATCGTTCAAGCCGGTGCCGGTCACGCGGTAGAGTCCGGGCCCGATGATCCCCGGCGCCGTGTAGGTGTACAGCAGAGCCCACACAACCTCGGGATCCGTCTCGGCGGGATCCGAAAGGCCGAACAGATAACCGTAAAAGACCAAGCTGCCGCTCACCGGAAATCCGCCGCTCACATTGCGCAGGGCGGCGTACAGGCGTGTTGATGAAAAGCTGACGCGGCACTCGACCAGATCCAGGTGTGGCCTACCGAAGACCTCATCGCCGGCCGGGTCGTCAGCGAGCACCGTTAGCTGTCCAGGCGCCGGGTTGATATCATCGCCGAAGCGAACCGGCAGGAGATCGCGCTGCGACCCTTGCACGAGGCGAAACCCGTAGTAACGCCGTTGGTCGACCGGCCCCGGGACAAGGGCGGCAACCGTCTCAGGGCCGTCGACGACCGGGTCAAGAAGCGATTCCTGAACCGAGTTGTCGAGGTACAGAATCGTGTTGATGAGTCCCGTCCCGTGCGGATTCTCGACGCGCACCGTCACCAAGTTACCGGGCTGCAGGGCGGTCGCGCGGAAATCATTCCAGTACGTGAATTCACTCGCCGCGGAAGTTCCGCAACACACGATCAAACCGATGATCGGCAACGAGCACTTCATAGCCACGACCCCGCTCTCCTAGAACCGAATCCCCAACAGAATCCCATGAGCCTGGTTACGCAGAGGAACCGGCTCGTTCTCGATCAAAATCTCCTCGTCTGCTCCGAAAGGCACGTACGCGTAGGTCGGCAAGGGAAGCCTGTCCAAGCTGAGCGAAAAACGGTATTCCAAGAATAACCGCTTCCCCCACACCGGCATTTCGAGGCCCATGCCATAGACGAAAGCGAAGTCGAAGATGTCGACTTCGTCCATCGCGGCGTCGGCGCGCACCGGCGCCTGATCTTCTTCGCCCACCACCAACCCGCGCAACCGATAATGGTCTTTGACTTTCAGGGCAAACGCGAAGCCGCCCAGCGAGTAAGCATCGAGCCTGCGGCCGCGCAACCAGACGTAGCGCAGGAGCAATGGGATTTCGAGGTAATCGAGGTCGTAGACCACGTCGAGGGTAGTAGGGATGTCCAGGATCTCAACGCCAATGGCCTGGCGCGAACCTTTTTGAACGTACAAGACTTCCTGCTGCAGACCAAAGCGCTCGGTGACCGGTAGCTGTAAAAATGCTCCGACGGCGATTCCCTGACGGTATTCGCTGTCGACTGTATACGGCAGCCTGGGGTCCTCGACGCCTTGGTGTTGACTGAGGCTGAGGCCTACCTTGAAACCACCGGTCATCCGCGCCAGACCAGTCTGGGGATTGACCATGGCGCCTGGCGGGTCCGCGCTCGCGGCCGGTAGCGCCACCGCTGCGATCAGCACCATCGCTATGATAGCGATCAGCCAGGGTCGGTCAGCAAAGGCGAGTATGTTCGCGGGGGGCTCTGGCATGCATGTCCTTTCCTGATGGCCCGTCAGGATACCACAGGAAAGCTGCCGGCGCAAAATCGCGCGGCCTGGATGCACCTGCTGGGTTGCGCCGGCGCAACCCGGGGGTGGGATTGCGCCGGCACATATCGTGATGGCGGCTACTTCTTGAGCAGGTCGCGGATCTCGGCCAGCAGGATCTCTTGATTCGAGGGCTTGGGCGGCGCCGCCGGCGCGGCTTTTTCCTTGCGCTTCAACGAGTTGATCCACTTGATCATCATGAAGACCGAGAAGGCGATGATCAGGAAGTCGACCACGGTCTGGATGAAGGCGCCGTACCGGATCAGCACCGCTTCGGCGTCCGCGGTGGCCTGCTTGAGGGTCACCGAAAAACCGACGAAGTCGACCCCGCCCAGCAGCACGCCGATCGGCGGCATCAGCACGTCGTTGACGAACGACGCCACGATCTTGCCGAACGCCACGCCGATGATGATACCGACGGCCATGTCCATCACGTTACCCTTGATGGCAAAGGCCTTGAACTCGTTGAGCATGCTCACGATCGATCCTCCTGACGGAAATTCGCGAATCATAGATCGCGACAGACGATCCACGCGGCCGCTGACCGCTTGACCGTGCTCCAGACACCGGCGATCTGTCAAGAGTCACTATTGCGTTCGCAGTCGTGTGCTGATCGCGGGCCGGCCGCTCGTTGCGCCGGCGCAACGCGGCTCAGTTCCGCCACAGGCGCGGCGGCCGATCCCAACCCACCACCGCCGCCGAGACGCGCCAGTACCCGAAATGCCCGCTCTCATCGCGCGGGCGCATGTCCTCGATCACGAAACGAATGACATGCTCCCCCGCGGTCAGGTGGTCGGTAAGATCAATCTCCAGCGGCAGGACCTCGTCGCCCGGACACCAGCCGCTGCGGCTGTAGTCGCTCGACCAATAGCCGTCGGTCCAGCGGGCACAGTAGGGATTGCGCTCCCGGAAACGGCGGCAGTCCTCGCGCCACGGGTAATATCGGTGCACCACGACGCCGTCGACAGCGATCACGTTGGCTTTGGAGACGAACTCGTCGTCGTCGCGGCCGTCGGTGCAGTGGCCGGTGCTGAAATAGCGCAGGACCACGCGCGCGAGGCCCGCCGGCACCGTGACCGCGGCCTCGGCGCCCGCGGCGTGGTCTTCGGCGTTGAACGAGTCGGTGTAGAAGATCGGCTGCGCCCAGACCGGCGGCGTGTAGAGCGTGTCGGGCGCGTAGGTGAAGGCGACATCGATGCGCCAGGCCGGGCTCACCCACGTATCGACGAAGGCGCGCAGGCGGCGCCCGCTGCGCAGCACCGGCGCGAGATCCGACACGTCGACCACGTGGTCGGTGCGCCCGCCGTAGCTGGTCATGAAGCGCACGACCTCGAGGTCGGGCAGGCCGTCGACCGCCAGGCGCACGTTGCCGGCGCGATCCCAGCGGTCCCAGACCTCGCGCTCGGTCTTCGGGACGGGGTGCAAGGTGACCAGGGCGTGGATGCGGCCGGCGGGCGGGTCGGCCGGCAGCGCGACCTCGGTCGCCACGATCCGGCCGTTGTCCTCGTGCGTGAGGCCGGGCGCGGTGAATTTCGCGGTCGAATCGGGGTTGAAGTGGATCATGGCAGCGCGGAAGACGGGGGCGGAAACAGCCGCAGGGGAAGGTGCATGGTCGGCATAGGCAGCAGCGGCGATCACGGTCGCGCCGGTCGCGGCAGCCAGCATGCAGGCGAAAATCGTCATGCATTTTAGTGTTGGCGCCACCGGACTCTCCTTCGTCGTCGTGGGTATCGGACATGGGAGCCCCGCCATGGTAGCGGCCAACGCACGGCGTTGACAGCACGAAGCGAGGCCACCGCGCAGAGGCCGCTCCCGGGAGATCAAAATAGAAGGCTAATGGTCATACACCATCGGCGACGCGATCGTCCCGTGGCCGCGCCATAATGAAAACGTAGCATCACATGATTGTAGTATGATAGAATCACCAGGTTCGCGCTTGCCGGGGGTCCGCTGTACCAAGGGGGATACCATGCGCCACGTCGCCGTCGTCGCCGTCACGTCCATGCTCGTCTTGGTGGTGAACGCCAGCGCTCAACTCGAGTTGCTGAGCGCCCGGCAGCCGGACAAGATCGAGACTGCCGCGGTGCCGAATATCCCCAACCCGGAGCGCCAAGGTGGCGACACCGTCGCGACCGCCGTTGTCATCCCCGCGCTGCCCTATTCGACCACCGGCACCACCACCGGCTACAACAACGACTACGACGAGGCTTGTCCTTACAGCGGCAGCACCGCGCCCGACGTCGTGTACGCCTTCACGCCGGCGACGGACGCCAGGGTCGATGTCGACCTTTGCGGTTCGAGTTATGATACGAAAGTCTACATCTACGACGCAGCGCTGAACGTCATCGACTGTAATGACGACTTCTACTTCGCCGCGCCGTGTGGTGTCTATGTCTCGAAACTCGAAAACGTTCTTCTTGCCGGCGGTCTGACATACTTCATCGTCATCGACGGTTATGGAACCCACCATGGCGAATATGTGCTCGACGTCGACCTGTTCGATCCAACGCCTCCTTGCTGGGTGATCCCGTATTGCAACGCGATCCGCGAGAATGAACCACCCCTCGTGTACGGCTATGTGGATATGCATAATGGCGGATGCAACAGCGTGGAGTATGGAACTCCGTTTAGTGAGTTCTATAATATCGACCCGTACCATGAACTGGACGAATTCGCCGGGACGCTCGGCTGGTATCAAGGACCCGGCGGCGTTAATTACCGCGATACGGACTGGCTGCGAATTTACTGGTATTTCGAGACCCTTCCGATCGAGATCGAGACGGAGCAACCCATTAATGTCTTCTGGATTGCGCCTTCCGCCTGCGGCGATCTTGACATCCTGGAGATCTTCCAGCTGGATGCCTGCGAACGGCGAATGGTGACGTTGACGGGCTCCCCCAACGAAATGTGGCTCGTCGTTGTCCCGCCAACTTACACGCCTCCCCCGTCATATCCCGGCGGCGAGTTCCAGTACCGTATCAGTGGCGGACCGCTCCCTGGCAGTTGTTTGGCGCTGGGACCAGACAGCGACTACACGTTCAGGTGCCAGCAAATGCTGGTCAACCATCACGCCGTCAGCTTGTACAATAATACGTGCTTCAACGACGTGGACCTCGGCAGTCTGTGTGGTGGCTCCCATACTCCGGGCGGCGACGCCATGGCGTCGGTTTATCTGGAAGCCGGCCAGGTCATCAGTGTCCTGTGGTTCCCCGAAGTCATTGCGGCCGTCGATGATCGACCGACAGATTATTCGGGCTGCCTGGCCTTGATCTCCGATTTTCGAGGGGATTCCAAGGCTTGTATCGATGCGTTCTGCGCCCATTATCCCTGGACTACGGGGACGCTCACCGCCCAAGCGTCTGGCTGGCATTGGTTGGTCGTCGACAGCCCCTCTACCTTGATGTCGAACTATCAATGGGGCCAGCTCAGATTCGACTACGTCGCCCCGCCGCGACCGCCGGCCCATGACGCCTGCGAAGGCGCCGTTGCCATCTCGCCAGGCGCTTTCGAGATCTACGACGATCTGGCCGACGCCACCAACCAAGTTGACCCCGGTCGCAATGGCTGCATGGGTGATCTCAGTGTCTCCTACACTGGCCGGGACCTTGTCTATCGGGTCTCGATTCCCGAGAACTATACCCTCGACGCTACGTTGGTCCCCGACGGCGGCTGGGATGCGGCGTTATATTTGATCAACGATTGCGCGGAGCCTGTCGGCGCCTGCGTCGCGGTCGGTCAGTTCGAGAATGGCGGTGTCAGGTTACGATACACAGCCCAGACCCATGAGGATCTCTGGCTCATCTGCGATAGCTTCGGTCTGGGCGAGCGCCCGTTCACCCTGATCGGCACGCTCGATGTGACAACCGACGTCGCACCGGACGCACCCCCGCGGCTCGATGTGTATGCCGCCCCCAACCCGTTCAATCCGTGGACCAGGGTCAGCTACTCGCTTCCGCGCGGAGGCCGGGCCAGACTGCAACTATACTCGCTCGACGGTAAGCTGCTGCGTACCTTGATCGACCGCGATCAAGCTGCCGGCCGGTACGATGTGATGTGGGACGGGCGTGATGAGAGCGGCCGCGTCGCGGCCAGCGGCGCCTACGTTGTGCAGCTGGAGGCAGGCGGTCGGAGGGCGAACGCGCGCGTGTTGTTGTTGAAGTGATGTGGAAAACATCACCCGAGTAGGAACTGAGTCGACTGACCTATGGGATGGTCGCGACGCACGCGGCAACGCCGTCGCGAGCGACGCGTATCTCCTGCATCTGGAGTCCGGCGGGCGAATTACAGTATGCCAATGGACGTCACTCAAACTGTACTGAAGTCGAGGACCCCGCAATTTATCTCGACGTACCGGCGTGTTTCGCGCTGCGCGGCAACGCGCCAAACCCGTTCAACCCGGCGACGAACATCTCCTTTGACGTACCTATCTCATCGCACGTGAAACTGGTGGTTTTCGACGCGGCGGGACGGCGTGTCCGAACCCTGGTCAATCAGGAGCTTGCGGCCGGCGTCTACACGCATAAATGGGATGGCTGTGATGACAAGGGACGATCCGTCGCGTCGGGGGTGTATCTTTACCGGATGCAAGCGCGGTCGTTCGCAAAGAACAAGCGGATGACACTGATTCGCTAACGAACCGTGGTTCCGCTGAGAGCGGGAGAAGCCGGCACAAAAGTCCCTGGCAGATGGACGAATACCGGTGGGGGATTCTTCTCCCGCAGCCTAAAGAATCGCACCGCCATGACGACCTGAGTGGCCAGAGCGAGAACATCGAGAGGCATATCGCTTCTCACCTTCGCTCAGCCGTCTCGAACCTGATTGCAAACGGCTGCAAAGGGTCTCCCGCCTCGCTGATGAACGCCTGTTTACTGGCAGAATTCAAACCCAGCTCATACCGTACGCCGGGCTCCAGCCTGACCGGAATGGTGAAAATCGTCCGGGTAACGTCGTAGAACACGCCACCGACGACCTCCGGGAACTTGTCTTCCAGCACCATCACCGACCACGTCTTGTCGCGCATCGGCCGATCAAACCTCACGACGATCGCTCCGAGGTCGGGATCAACCTCGCGGGCGCCGTTGGCAGGCACCGTCGCGACGACGCGCGGCGACCCAGACGTCAGTTCTGCCTGCTGCTGCCGTTGCTGCGATTCATAAGCGTCAATGTGCGCGTCGATGTTTTCGGCGTAATCGCCGAAGAAACGCACGATCTCGGGGAAGAAATCGGTCAGGGTTGCGTATCTGGTCCGGGTGTTCTCGTACTGTTCGAGCAAATCGGCCAGTCCGTCCAACCAGTAGAATTGTCGCTGCTGCTCCTTCGCAACGAGCTGTCGCGCCGCCTCTTCGCCGAACGTCGCCTGGATCCAGCGCACCACGCTGGCCCGTACCAGCGACTCCCTGATCATGGTTTCCCAATGGCCGTAGGCCATACGGGTCATACCGTCTTGAACGCGGCTGAACAGCACCCGGCTCGGCCCGGCCAGTTCGGCAGCATGTCCATCGACGAGCGGATTGCAGTAGGAATGGCAGAACTCGTGAACGACCGTGGACATGACCTGATCGTCGAACTGCGGCTCGCCGCGGTCATCGGTCCCCGTTGCGCCGAGGACGCAGTACAGGATCTCCCGGTCCTCGGCGAGCTTGATCCTGGCGCCGTAATTGGCCGGACCGTTGAGCAATCCGAGCGCGAGTTCGAAACGTGCTCCCGGGCGGGTGCCGAAAAATAACTCGCACCAGGCCACGATGTCGTACTCGTCCAGGACGGCCTGCATCCGGGAAGCGGCCGTGTCATAGAGATCCTGGTGCCTGTTGAAGAATGACGTAAATCCTGTTTCGTCAACGAACCGACGCGCCGCCGCGAGGAACCCGCGGGCCAACTCCGGCGTCCAACGGTCGTCCAGGGTTGCAGGTTGCGGCGCCAAGGGGATCGATTCCTGCAGCGACGTTGCCTCCGCAACGTGGAAGGCCATCGCCATCACGGCGTCGTAGCTCACCCCTCTTGTCTGCCGCAGTTGTCTTGCGAGACGAACGGCGTCGTGATCGGCAAAAGGTGCGAATGTTCGATCGACATCCGCGTTGTAGATCGCGATCTGGCCCCGATTGTATTCGGGATTGCCAGCCAGGCGGAAGATCAGACTCATCAACTCCACCCGCGCGTCGACTGAGACGGGGATGTGCGTGGGAAAGCCGACTTGGTACTGAATCTGAGCGCCACTTGCGCCGCAGAATAAAGCCCCTACTGCCAGAGCAATGGAAATCCGAACTCCGAACCGTTTCATAAAGCAACCCACGGCTTACCTCCTACCGCACCGGCGCGGGCGCCGGCGGGACATCCCCCGAACGCCCGGGCATCTGCTTGGCGACGCTCGTCGCCAGCGCGATCATGCTCGCGACGTCGCTGAGATTGGCCGGCAAGACCAGGGTCGTCGACGACCGCGCCAGCCGGCCGAACTCGCCCACGTACTGCTCGGCGACGCGCAGCGCCATGGCCTGGTCGCCGCCCGGCGCGTTGAGCGCCAGCGCCACCTGGCGCAGACCCTCGGCCGTCGCCGTGGCGACGGCCAGAATCGCCGCGGCTTCGCCCTCCGCCTCGTTGATCTGCTGCTGCTTGTTGGCCTCGGACTCCTTGATCACCCGCTGTTTCTCGCCCTCGGCGCGGTTGATCTGCGCGTCGCGCTCGCCCTCGCTCGTGAGCACCGTCGCGCGCTTTTCCCGCTCGGCGCGCATCTGCTTCTCCATGGCGTTGAGCACGTCGCGGGGCGGGTTGATGTTCTTGATCTCGTAACGCAGCACCTTGACGCCCCAGGGGTCCGACGCCTTGTCCAGTTCCTGGACCACCGCCATGTTGATCGCCGCGCGCTCTTCGAACGTCCGGTCGAGATCGATTTTGCCGATCTCGCTACGCAGGGTCGTCTGGGCGAGTTGGGCAATGGCGAACACATAGTCGACGATGCCATACGACGCGCGCTGCGGATCGAGCACCTTGAGGTAGAGGACGCCGTCGACACCGACCTGGACATTGTCGCGCGTGATGCAGATCTGCTCCGGGATATCGAGGGCGATTTCCTTGAGGCTGTGTTTATACGCCACCTTCTCGACGAACGGCACCAGGATGTGGAAGCCGGCTTGTATCGTTTTGCGGTACTTCCCGAGATACTCCACGACATAGGCCGACTGCTGCGGCACCACGATGGCCGTCCTGGCGATGACGATCAGCACCAGGACCACGACCACGACGACGGCAATCAAGGTTTCCATGGACGATGCCCCCCGCTCAGGTTCAGGATTCAGCGCGGACGAAAAGTGTCAAACCGTCGACCCGCTCGACGACGCAGCGGCTGCCGGCGGCGATCTCAGTCGCTCCCGTGTTGCATGCGTCCCAGGCGGCGCCGCGCAGGTCGACGCGGCCGCGCCCCCCGGCGGCGATCGCAGCCTGTGCGGTCGGTGTTTCGCCGACCAGCTCCGGACCCATCTCGCGGTCGGCCTTCGACAGGACTTTTTTCCAGCGGCCGCGGTAGAACACCAGTCCGAACACCGCCAGGGCGGCAAATAACAGAAACTGCGCCCAGTTCGGCAGTACGAGGCCGAAGACGCCGAGCAAGCCCAGCACGACGGCCGCGAGTCCGAAGAACACGAGATAGAAATCCGCCGAGATGATGACTTCGGCCGCCAGCAGGATTGCTCCCAGGATGATCCAGATCCACCAGGCCATCGCGACCCCTCTTTTCGGTTGATCGACGGTCGCCGCGCGAGTGTAGCTACCCCTTTGCCCGCGGGACTATTCGCCCGAAAACACACGGATCCTAGACGACGCGGCGGACGACCGTCAAGCCGTCAAGCCGTCAAGCCGTCAAGCCGGCAGCGGCCGTTGCCGACCGCCAGTCGCGTCGCAGGAGGTTCGCTTCGAACAAGAACTGGCTCGGCCGGGTCGCCGTGCAGACGATGTCGAGTTCGCACCTGGCTCGCGTCAAGGCCACGTAGAAGAGGCGCCGCTCATCCTCGATACCATCCCGGCCGGACGCCGCGGTCAGCGATTGGGCGTGCGGGCACTGGCCCTGGTCGACTCCGTACAGAATCACGCGGTTCCATTCGCGACCCTTGGCGGCGTGGATCGTCGCCAGTTCGACCGCCGCGGGGTCGTGCGTCGCACCGGCCGAGATCTTGTCCGGCACGGCGCAACTCACCCCGGCCCGGGCGCAGGCGAGCGCGACCTCGCGCAACAGCTCCGTCGTCCGTGCCAGCACCGCCACGTTGCCGCGGACCGCGCCGCGCAACAATGCGGCGACCAGCTTGGCGCCGGCCGGCCGGTCGACCACCGGCAGCACCCGGATCTCGCCCGGCTGTTGTGCGCCCGCGAGCAGCGGCTTGCGAAACCGGCGCCGATTGTGCTCGATCAACCGCCGCGAGGCGGCTGTGATCGCGGCGCCGCAGCGATAGTTTCGCGTCAGCGGAAAACGCTCCAGCCCGGGATAAACCTGGTCCAGTTCGATCACCCGCTGCACGGCCGCCCGTCGCCAGGCGTAGATGCATTGGTCCTCGTCGCCGACGCAGAAGAGCGAGTCCTGCGGCGCGGCGAGCAGGCCCACCAGCAGCGCCTGCGCCGGCTCGATGTCCTGGTACTCGTCCACCAGCACGTGGTCGAACCGATCCTGCCAGCGCCGGCGCAACGCGGCGTCGTCCTGCATCAGCGCCACCGGCGTCGCGATCAGGTCGTCGAAATCGAGCTGTTGGCGATCGTCGAGGCATTGTTCGTACAGCGCATAGAGGCGAGCCGCGGTGCGCGCCGCCGCGTCTTGGCCGCGCGCGTTTTCGACGGCTTGTCGGGGCCGGATCATGCGCGCGAGTTTGAACGTACTGACCGCTGCTTGCGCTGCGTCGGGATCCAGCAAGACGCCTTCCGGCTCGGCAGCTATCGCTTCGTGAGCGAGCCGCCGCCACGCATCCGGTCCGAGGGCGGCGATGCGCGGCCGCATTCGCTTCTCTTGCCGCAACATCGTCCAGCCCAGACCGTGAAAGCTGCGCACCTCGACCCCGGCCACCCCCTCGCGGGCCAGCCTGGCCGCGATCTCGAGCCGTGCGTCCTTATTGAACGTGGCGCAGAGAATCCGCGGCGCCGCGGCGCCGCGATGCAGCAGTTCCTTCACCCGCTCGATCAGCACACTCGTCTTGCCGCTGCCGGCCGGCGCGATCACCTGCACCACGCCGGTGCCGGCACGCACCGCGGCGGCCTGTTGGGGGTCCAGCCGCACCGGCCGCGGCGGCGGTTCGGCGGGCGCGGCGGCTCCAGCGATCGGGGCGGCGGCGCCAAACAGGCGCGACAGCCATCCCGGCCGGCGTGAACGGGCAGGGACGGGGGCGATCGGTGCCACCGCAGCGATCGTCGTTGCAATCTCCTGCCGCGCAATCAGATAACGCAGCCGCTCCAGGGTCCATGGATACCGCCAATGCGGGTCGACATAGTCGTCGGGCCGCAGGTCGGCGACAGCGCGGTCGGTGTGAAGCAGGAGCGTGCAGCGCCGCCGTAAGGCCGGCTCGACGAGATAGCCGTGGATCTGCTGCAGTTCGGAGACGGTGGCACACGGAACGTCCAGCACTGCCAGGCGCTGATGCCGCGCGAAGAGAGCGAGCCAGCGCGCGGCAGGGTTGGCCAGCGTACGGCGGACCGTGCCGGCCGCCTGCGCGCGGCGCACGACAC
>Ga0334887_1001617_pt1 | contig 28510 bp, 27 predicted proteins | sample GraSluR1_MG_10_FD_207217 | JGI IMG/M metagenome (GOLD analysis project Ga0334887, IMG submission 207217) | Sludge microbial communities from methane-producing bioreactor in Wageningen University, Netherlands - Granular Sludge_18_07-R1 | ecosystem: Engineered > Bioreactor > Anaerobic >...
TCTGCATTACGAAAGATGCTCCGTAGTTTGGCTTACTTGGCGAATCGATCGTCATTAGAATTTGTCCCGAATTAACATCGAAAACGTTTTCATTGTGCTGTGTGGCAACATCCGTAAGAAAAACATCTCCGGTGCCGTTGGGAGTTTGGCTGTCAGGATCAAGGACATCTAGGATTTCTTCAAACTCCTCACTTGGCGCCTCAACTGCCTTTATGACGACATAATCGCTCCACCTTGGAACACCTGAAGCAACAAGGCTGCCTCCGGATGACTTGACTACCGGTGTCACGCGGCATCTTATCACGCCTACCTCCCAGTCTGTTTCTGTTGCTCCTGTGTCAAGATGGAAAGTTCCGGTTGTGTCAAGCACCTTTCCCGTAACCGGATCACCTCCGGATACAAGCTGCCAGTAATAACTGTTTCTGTTCAAATCTGTAGGACTGGCCTCTGAAACCGTAATATCAGCTGAAACGCTGCCGCTTATGAACCATTCTATGATCGATGCATCCGTCATCGGCTGTGATGTTCCCGTCTGGTTGATCAGATCATATACAGCCTCTATCTTTGTACCCTTGTGCATTGTGAGTCCGTTGATCTTGATCTTCGTATCGTTGTCGTACAGGTCGAGCCTGTCCAGATAGAGGCTTGCCTTGATTTTGAGTATGGCTCCCCGAATATCGCCGGACACCTCGGTACCCTTTTTCTCGGGCCTGTTGTAGAGGGCGCTCTCAACATCAAGGTCAAGCTTCGCGTTGGGGTGGTCGCTGTTTTTACCGTTTATGGTCATTTTGAAGATATAGTTTTCCTGGGTGTCCTCTGAAGCGGCGGGGATCGAGAACTCAACGTTATCGATGTACTCAGAGCCCTCCAGCACGTGGTCTCCTTTCGAGTCCCTGTGTACGACTGAACCGTTTGAGAGGAATACATAGTGGATGTCTTCGGAGAGCGATGCGGGGATGGCAGAGCCTTCGGAGAGAAGCTCTATCTCATCGGTCACATTGAGCATGGGGGCGACGGTCCTCTTGAAGGAATCAGCGGTAAAACGCACACCACTTATCACGACGGCATTTGAATCCGCTTTTGTGAAGAGATCAAATCCCGAGCTGACTGTAAATGCTATGCCTGCGATAACGATAGTCATCATGACCACGCCTATCAGCAGCTCAACAAGAGTAAATCCGGTTTTGGCAGAGCTTTTCATGGAGTACTCCCCCTCTTGATCAGGTAGATCTCAGTACCCTCTTTCCCCTCCTGCTTATATCGATAAAGTGTGAAGGGCACCGCTTTGCTGTTTATAATTATCTGGTCGGCAGCGAGAGGGGTCCCGGAGAGTGCAGGGGAGGGCTCCCTGATGATGCCCAGTATCTGATTTTCCACGAGGTTCTTGTACTCCTGCTCCTTTACCGTCTCTTCCCTGGACTGGGCAACCATTTTCACACCATAGAAAAGGGTGCCTGTCAGGGCAAGGATACCCACGGTGAAAAGGAGTATGGATACAATTACCTCAACGAAGATCCCTCCGTGCCGCTTCAATTTCCCGCGCTCCATGTGACTGTCTTGGGTGTCGTCGTCAGGTCGATCGTAGTCCTTACCAGAGCCGATCCGCCTTTTGCGGAGGATGCCTTTGCCACAACATTTGCCCTCTGGTCATCACCCTTTATCGTTATCTCCACAGTTGCGGAGAAGGTACCGTCGGTTATGACTTTGGGCTGAGAAACGATCCCGTTCCTGTTCAATATGCCGAAATTATCCGGGTCCGCCGTCAGTTCATCGGTCACCGCTTTTGCTGCGGTCCTTGCCAGATAGTCCAGCCTTATCTTCTCTATCTGCTCAGTCTGCCAGGCCTCAACACGAAGGGTGTTCCAGGCTATAGAGATAACGACGGCACTTACAAGGGAAAGCACAAGAAACCCTACAAGCACAATGGCTATAAGGGCTGCACCGGGGCGTTTTTCTCTCTTTGTACGATCAACTTTCATATAGACTCCTCCACTTAGAAAGTATAATCGCTTCTATGAATTACATCAATAAGAGAGATTTGCAAATAATAATGATTTTTGAGGTTTGATCCCAACAGGATCCTTACGGCAAAAGCCTATAAAACCGAAAGGATAAGCTCCCTGATCACCTTGCATGCGACCGCAGTCGAGACTCCGCTTTGGTCGTAGTGAGGAGCAAGCTCATTTACATCACATCCGACTATATCAAGTCCCCTAATGCGGTGGATCGCTGATATCAGGTCTGTGAAAGAGACTCCTCCGGGCTCAGGTGTGCCTGTCCCCGGAAATATCGAGGGATCTAGCACATCTAGGTCTATTGTCAGGTAAAGGGGTTTTCCCATAAGCTCATCCAGGACTTCATCCAGGGTCCCAAGATCGTACTTTCTCTGGACGACGTTCTCCCTGGCCCAAAGGTCTTCCTCCCTTGTCATCGAACGGATGCCGAACTGATATACCTTGCCCCCGACAAGTTCATGGCAGCGCCTTATGACGGTCGCGTGTGAGAGCTTTTCCCCCATATAGTCGTCCCGGAGGTCCGCATGCGCATCAAAATGGAGGATATTTAGGCCGGGATGCTTTTTTGCAATGGCCCTTACAGCTCCCAGGGTGACAAGATGCTCTCCGCCTATCATCAGTGGTATCTTACCGTCAAATGCTATCCCTGATGCCGCTTCCTCGATCCTTTCAAGCACTTCGCAGGTGTTGCCGAAGGGAAGGTCAAGCTCTCCGGCATCAAAGACAGAGAGATCCGCAAGATCCCTTTCAAGATAGGGAGAGTAAGTCTCTATGCCGTATGATTCAGCGCGGATGGAAGACCCTGCAAATCTGGAGCCGGGTCTGTAACTGCACGTGCCGTCAAAGGGTGCGCCGAATATGACAAGATCCGCCTCGTCATAACCGCTTTCGCACCCTATAAAGACCATCGGGCCGTTATTCCTTATCCGCGTCATCAAGGAGTTCCTTAACATAGGTCGGTATCGCGAAGCAGCCCTTGTGGAGCTCCGTATTGTAATACTTTGTCTTTATGCCAAGGCTGTTCCATCTGTTCTCATCGAGGTCCTTTATCGGGTCCTTCTTCTTTGAGGCGAAACCGAATAGCCAGTGGCCTGACGGGTATGTAGGGATGTGGGCCTGATAGACCCTTGTCACGGGGAAGAATTCCCTGATCCTTTTGTGGGCCCTCTTCATGGACATTGCGTAGCTCTCGTAGTAAGGGCACTCGTGCTGGTTGACAAGTATGCCCTCTTCAGTCAGCGCCTTGTAACAATTGCCGTAAAATTCTTTTGTGAAGAGTCCTTCTCCCGGGCCAAACGGGTCGGTGCTGTCCACTATGATCAGGTCATACATGTTGACCTTGTCACGTACGAACTTCAACCCATCTTCATAGTATATCGTGACCCTCGGGTCAGATAGCCTGGATGATGTCTGCGGCATGTACTCAAGACATGCCTCAACGACCATCTTGTCGATTTCAACCATGTCTATCTTCTCGATCGTACTGTATCTTGTCAGCTCGCGTACAGTGCCGCCGTCGCCTGCTCCTATAACAAGGACCTTCTTTATGCCGGGGTTCGACGCCATCGGAACATGGACTATCATGTCGTGGTATATAAACTCATCCTTCTCCGTAAGCATCATCAGCCCGTCAAGGGTTAGGAAACGTCCGAACTCCTCGGCTTCGAAGACATCTATCCGCTGGAATGTGCTCTTCGCCGAATAGAGCTGTTTGTCGACCCTTATGGAAAATCTGACGTTTTCGCTATGTTCTTCCGTGTACCAGTATTCCATTTTTTATTCCTCCACTGTCTCAATATTGTTCATTTCCATGTCCTTGGTTCCGGTCATGACACATCCCTTTTCCTTGGCATACCTGATGTAGTCGATTATTTCAGATGTCAGCCGCTCCCCGGGCGCAAGTATCGGGATGCCGGGCGGATATGCCATCACAAGTTCCGCGCTTATCATCCCGAGGCTTTCCCTAATGGGAACGCTTCTTTTCTTTGCATGGAAAGCCTGCTGGGGAGTCATAGCCACCTGCGGATCTATGTATTCGTGGTCTAGCATGTTCATCGGATCTCTGCTGAAGCGGCGCTGTATCTCGGAAAGAGCCCCGAGAAGCCTCTCAATTTCGAGTTCCCTGTCTCCTACGGAAATAATGGCAAGCACGTTGCCGATGTCCCCGAATTCTATCTGTATTCCAAATTCATCCCTCAGGATGTCATAAACTTCTATTCCTGCAAGACCCATTGCACGGGTATGAATGCTCAGTTTGGTCCTGTCAAAATCGAAGACCGTATCTCCGTTTATTATCTCTTTTCCGAAGGCCCTGAAGCCGGGTATCCTGTTGACTTCTTTTCTGGCATATTCGCTTAGCGAACATACCCTTTCGAATATCTCTTTGCCGTGGAGGCAGAGGTTCTTCCTCGCTATGTCGAGCGACGCCATCAGAAGGTAACTGCCGCTTGTAGTCTGTGTGAGGTTTATTATTTGTCTCACAGCCTCGGCATCTACGGCCGGACCCAACAGCAGCATCGAGCTCTGGGTAAGGGATCCTCCCGTTTTGTGTATGCTGACTGCTGACATGTCGGCGCCCGCATCCATAGCCGAAAGGGGGAGATCCTCTCCAAAGTATAGGTGTGTTCCGTGGGCCTCATCGATAAGGGCGAGCATGCCCGCATCATGGGCAATTTTAACTATTTCTCTCAGGTCGCTGCAGACCCCGTAATAGGTGGGGTTGTTTACAAATATGGCTTTTGCATCCGAATTTTCCGACACTGCCTTTTTTACATCGTTTACTGACATGCCCAGGCTTATCCCAAGTTCCGGCTCTATTCCGGGGTTCACATAGACAGGTGCGGCGCCGCAGATCACCATTGCGTTTATTACGCTCTTGTGAACGTTTCTCGGCATTATGATCTTGTCGTTCTGCCTGCAGCAGGAGAAGATCATGTTCTGTACCGCTGCAGTAGTTCCGTTCGTTATAAAAAATGCCTGGCTCGCCCTAAAGGCCTCTGCCGCAAGGATCTCAGCCTCCCTTATGACTCCTGTAGGGTGGGTCAGGTTGTCCAGTGGCTTACTTGAATTGAGATCCATCGAGATGCACTTCTGGCCAAAGGCATCGACAAGGGCCTTGTGCCCCTTGCCCTGCTTGTGGCCCGGGACGTCGAAGGAGACGATCCTGTTGTCTATGTACTGATGAAGAGCATCATAGATCGGAGTCCTGTCCTGTCTATTCATAGACGTTCATTCCCGTGTAGATCTCTATCATCTCCCTGCGGAGCCTGTTGGTTATCTCAAGCCTCTCCTTCGGTGTGAATTCAAGCACATCATTGTTGAAGAGGTAGTTCTGAAGGTGCAGTTCCTTTATAAGCATCTTCGTGTGGAAAATGTTTGACTGATATACATTTATATCCTGGGCGTCATATTCCTGCAGGGTCCTGGAGTCAATGAAATCCTGTATCGAGGCTATCTTGTGGTCAATGTAGCACTTGCGGCCGTCCATCTCACGGGTGAAGCCCCTGACGCGATAGTCGATCGTAATAATGTCGGAATCAAAGCTTCCGATAAGGTAGTCCAGGGCATTAAGCGGGGATATCTTGCCACAGGTGGATACGTCAATATCAACACGAAAGGTCGATATCGCCTGGTTCGGATGGAATTCAGGATATGTGTGGACTGTGAGGTGGCTCTTGTCCAGGTGACCGCATACAGTTTCACGCTTTGAGAGTATATCCAGACCGCTGTTGCATGAAGGGTCAAGAGTCTCAGGTGGCATCGGCATCTCAGAGATCAGGATGGTGACGCTTGCTCCCTGCGGGTCGTAGTTCTGTTTTGATATGTTAAGTACATGTGCGCCGATCATGTCAGTAACATCGCAAAGAATGTTTGTGAGACGCTCTGCGTTGTACTGTTCATCTATGTATGCAACGTATTCGTTCTTTTCTCTCTCTGTCTTGGCGTAGCATACATCATAAATATTGAAGCTAAGCGTTTTTGTAAGGTTGTTGAAGCCATACAGTTTTATTTTCTCGGCCATCTCAGGCTCCTTTCTGAAAATGGCCTCCGCACGAGTGTTCATCTCTGCGAGGAGTGTTTTGCACTCCTAAAAACTAAAAAACAACCACCTCTCTTTGTCTTTGGACAAGGAAAGGATAGTTGTACTTGATACATGATCCCTACTTTAATTTGATTGATGTTATATACAAATATTGGTAGTTTATTTGAGCCTATACAGTAATAAATACTTTTACTGCTCATGTCGACCATTCACAAGTACTCAAAACTTATGAACACAATTTCGCGGAGGTCTCCGCAACAAAATTTGAGCTTAAGCTCATCAACACGATATCACAATCGCTAGTTCGGCATTTGACCCGGCTGTCCGTATGGCCTTCGTATAACTGTAATACAGTTAGGTCAGACTTGAAAATGCTTGACTTGGTTTGTGATGATAGACTTAAATACCCTACCCTCCTCATTACCGCTATCACTAGTCGTTTTTTACCATATAAAGCAGAATGTTGCAAGTTATAATATGACTATTTGATACAATTACGTAAATATGAGATATTCTTCTCAGGATGGAAAGCCGGCAAAAAAATACTTTCAAAAGGAAAGGGGTCCCTCAAATGAGCCCTAAAACAGATCACGAATCTCGCTACCAACAGCTCGCTTCCGATATAGCATCAAGGATAGCGGAAGGCAGCTATCAGGTCGGTGATAAGATATTTGCAAGATCCTCCCTCGCATCCCAGTATCAGGTCTCATCAGAGACTGCCAGAAAGGCAGTATGCGTACTTGCGGAGCTGGGAATAGTTGAGGCTGAAAAAGGGAGCGGGGTCACTGTGAAGTCCAGGGAAAACGCACTGCTCTTCATTTCAAGGAGACGTGACGCGAGGACCCTTTCCTTTCTCAAGAACAGCATCATAGAGAAGGCAGAAAAGCAGATACGTGAGATCGCGGAGCTGAAGGAAGAGGTAGATAGGCTTGTTGACTTGACGGAACGTTTCCGGTCTACGAACCCTTTCATACCATTTGAGATAACCCTTGAAGGGGACCTCCCTTCGATAGGAAAAAAAATATCCGAACTTTGCTTCTGGCAGTCGACCTCAGCGACAGTGGTGGCAATAAAGAAGAAGGGATCGCTCATCCTTTCACCCGGGGGCACGACACTTCTTGAAGAGGGTGACGTACTCTATTTTGTGGGCGACGAAGGCAGCTATTCCAGGGTCAAATATTTCCTGCAAACCCTCCTGACAAAAGACCCCTTGGATTATTAACAAACCGAGGCTAAAACCTGCTGCTAACATAAGATAATTTTAAATATACGATATTTTTACTTGAAAAAGCAACAACTTTATGTAAGAATAGGAGTGTTGCAATTATATAGATGGAGGGATACAGATGAATAAAAAACTGAAAGGTACACTTTTGCTTTTAGTGATGGCTCTTATCTTTGCAATGCCGGTACAGGCATTTGCAAAAACGGAGATTGTGGTCACAGACAACGGATGGGACAGCCAGAAGCTCCACAACGAGATAGCAAGGGTTATCGTTGAGAACGCATACGACGGTTATGTGCTCAAAACTTCGACAGCCTCTTCAACTATGAACTGGCAGGCAATAATAGCCGGAGACGTTGACCTGGATATCGAAAGCTGGACAGACAATGTCGCGACATATCCTAAAGATGTCGCGAACGGAGACATTGTGGACGTCGGGATCCTGGCTCCGGACAGTAAGCAGGGACTCTACGTTCCAAGGTACGTCATCGAGGGTGATGCAAAACGAGGCATTAAGCCTTTAGCTCCCGGCCTTAAGACAGTAAAGGATCTGGCAAAATACCACAACGTATTCCCGGATGACGAGGACAAGAGCAAGGGAAGGATCTACGGCTCGATCCCCGGCTGGATGGCTGACGAGGTGCTTCACAAAAAATATGAGCTGTACGGACTGGACAAAAATTACAACTATGCACGTCTTGGAAGCGAAGCCACTCTTTTTGCATCGCTCGTAGCCGCATACAATCTGGGCGAGCCATGGGTGGGATATTGTTACGAGCCTACCTGGGTCAGCGGAAAACTTGACATCGTGCTTCTCGAGGACGAACCCTACAGCAAAGAGCTTTTCGAAAAGGGAGGCTGCGCCTTCCCGTCTCAGCAGCTTAAGATCGTTAGCAGCAAATATTTTGCAAAAAAAGCTCCAGATCTGCTTGAGTTCTTCAAAAAATACAAAACCGGCAGCAAGTTGATATCGGAAGCACTCGCATATCTTGATGAGAAAAAAGCAAGCCACACAGAAGCAGCGAAATGGCTGCTCAGGAAAAATCCTGAACTGCTCGACCAGTGGCTGCCCAAGGAGAGAGCAGAGAGGGTAAGAGCTGTTCTCTAAAAAACTTCCCTGTTAGATAAACGAAATGTAGATCAGGGAGGTCTTTGAATGGAATTTCTTTATAAATTCCCCGAAAGCCTTCAAATAGGAAGTGGGGAAGCTATCGACGTAGCCGTAAAAGCTTTCAGCAGAAACAACAGGGAAACGCTGGGATTGATAAAATCAGCGATAATTGCTTCCATCAACTCAATTAACTCTCTGCTGGAAGCGATCCCCTGGCCCGTCATGATTCTTGTCGTGGCTTATCTGGGCTGGAGAGTCAGCAAAAAGCTTTATGTGGGACCCATGTACGCAGCCATGCTCTTTTTTGTTGGCATGTGCGGCCTGTGGGACAATATGCTGGAGACGATAAGCATGGTAATAGTGGCTGTCTTCCTCTCCGTTATCATGGGCTTCCCGTTGGGGATCATAGTGGCAATGAGCAAAAGGACTTCCACCATTGTGAGGCCGATACTGGACCTTATGCAGACCATGCCTGCCTTCGTCTACCTTGTCCCCGCGGTCATACTCTTCAGCCCCGGTAAGACCCCGGCTCTGATAGCAACTACTATATACGCAGTTGTACCCATGGTCAGGATGACGAATCTGGGGATAGTCCACGTGGACAAAGAGATGGTGGAGGCCGCTTCATCATTTGGATCGACAAAAATGCAGCTTCTGGCCAAAGTACAGATCCCTCAGGCACTGCCTTCGATCATGGCCGGCATCAACCAGACGATCATGATGGCGATGTCAATGGTGGTCACCTGTGCCCTGATCGGAGCGAACGGCCTGGGCATGGAAATATTGCTTGCAACGAACAGGACCGAAATGGGCAAAGCTCTGATGCCCGGCATAGCAATAGTGATCATTGCGATCATACTTGACCGCCTGACCCAGGGAATGGTAAAGAAAGAGGCTGTGTCTGAATGATAAATGAAGATTATATCGCAGAAGCAAGAAACGTTGTTAAAATATACGGCAAAAACAAGGCAGAAGCCACCAAAATGATGACAGAGGGGCTCGACAAGGATGAGGTATACAGAAAAACAGGGGCAGCGGTAGCGCTCTGGGACGTCTCATTCAAAGTCAGAAGAAAAGAGATATTCGTAATAATCGGACTCTCAGGCTCCGGTAAGTCGACCATAATAAGATGTTTCAACCAGCTTTTGAAACCAACTTCCGGAACGATCCTCTTTGAAGGACAGAATGTCGAAAAACTTAAGGGCAATGAGCTTCTGAATCTGAGGCGGGACAAAGTATCGATGGTATTTCAGAATTTCGGCCTGCTGACACACAGAAGTGTGATAGACAATGTCGCCTACGGACTTGAGGTCAGGGGCATACCAAAAAGTGAACGCTTTGAAAAGGCGCAGGATTTCATCAAAATGGTAGGTCTTGAAGGGTGGGAAGACAAGCCGATAGCCACTCTTTCAGGCGGGATGAAACAGAGGGTCGGGATAGCGAGGGCCCTTGTAAATTCCCCTGACATGCTGTTGATGGATGAGCCTTTTTCTGCCCTTGATCCCCTTGTAAGGAGGGAGATGCAGTTTGAGCTCCTTTCCATCCAGAGAAAGCTTGAAAAGACTATCATTTTCATAACGCATGATATAAACGAGGCTTTTAAGCTGGGCGACAGGGTGGCAATAATGCACAACGGCCGCATAATTCAGTCCGGGACCCCTGAGGAGATGTCAACGAATCCCGCCGATGATTATGTCCGAAACTTTATCGAGGGTGCTGATATGAGCATGGTGCTCAGGGTAAAGCATGTTATGTTCAGGCCTCAGTGTATAGTCAGAGAGAATGTATCTCCGGCAAACGCCGTTATGGAGATGAGAGAAAATCAGGTCTCAAGTGCATACGCAGTGGGCGACGACATGAAGTTTATGGGAGTGGTCACTCTGGACGACGCAATAAGGGCAAGACAGGAAAAGCTTCCGCTCTTCTCCGTTCTGACTAAGAATATACCCGTGACCGGCGAGGAGGTCCTCCTTAAAGACATAATACAAAAAGCAGCAGATGCAAGGTTCCCGATCGCAGTAGTTGGGGAGAGGGGCAAACTTAAAGGCATCGTGAGCAGGGCTTCAGTGCTCTCTTCGTTGGCCTGATCTTATTCAAAAAAAGTATAAAGCTGAGGGTGTCAAAGATACCGGCCGGGTATGTTTGACGCCCTCAATATTTTCATAATCCATTTTCAGAGAGATGCCAGATGTAGAGAGAGGCGACTGTGCCGTATGGGGAATAGCGCTTCCTGTATTTTTCAAAAGTTCCCCGCTCAAGGCCCTTGATGTTGTAAAGCAACATCATTCCTTTTCTTATGGCGAAATCTTTGTAGCTTAATACGTTCATCCTTCCAAGAGAAAAGATGAGGAACATCTCGGCTGTCCATTCCCCGATCCCCCTGATCGAAGTAAGCTGCGAGGAGACATCTTCGTCCGGCAGGTCGGCAAGGCCCCGGATATCAAGCCTGCCGGAAAGCACCGCCTCTGACAAACCTTTGATGTACTGTACCTTTTTCATCGAGATCCCGACCGACTTGATCTCTTCCTCGGGAAGTAATGCGATCTTTTCGGGCGTAACAGTGCCGAATTTTTGGGTTATCCTCATACTGACAGTCTCGGCTGCCCTGTTGGATATCTGCTGTGTTGCAATATAACTTACCAGAGAATCAAAGAGGTCTTCGCTCACCTTACACTCAAGAAAACCAGTGTTCTCTATCAGCTTTCCCAGCTTTTTGTCTTTTTTGGAGAGGTATGATATCTCCCGTTCGCCGTACTCAAGAATGGGCATTTTTTCTTTCCAGTTCCAGCAAAAATACTTTTATATCCAGGCCTCCGCCATATCCGACGAGTTTGCCGTCCGATCCTATTATCCGGTGGCAGGGAATGATTATGGCGACCGGATTTCTGTTGTTTGCCATCCCCACAGCCCTGAAGCCTTTTGGGCTTCCCGCCGCCCGGGCAATATCCCCGTAGCTTCGGGTCTCTCCGTAAGGCACCTCCAGCAGGGCATCCCAGCATCTCATCTGAAATTCTGTTCCAACCGGCGCAAGGGGAAGATCAAATACCTTACGTTTGCCATCGAAATATTCCCTAAGCTGCTCCGCGGCTTTCCTGTGAAGAGGAGTCTCCTTCCGGCTGTACTCTGACGGAGGGACGAAAGACTTCGCAAAATGGACATCGGTTATACGCTCTGATTCTGTCCCGATCTCAATTTTCCCTACACCGCGGTAAGTGTAGCTGTAAAACGTTTTCATATGCTTCGGGCCCCCTTTGCCGTTCTCTTTTACGCTACTTAAACTATACTTGCTTATAGGCTAAAATTATAGTTGCTCTGTATCATCTCATAAAGAGACTGGAGGAATGTTTATGAAGATATTTGTATCAGGCGCATCCGGCAACGTAGGCAAGACCCTTGTGAGGACCATGCAGCATATCGAGTGGGCGGAACTCGTCGGTGGATGGTGCAAGGAGACAGGAGAGGACCTCGGAGAAATTGCCGGGATAGGTCCGATAGGAATAATTGCCACCAACGACCTGAGGGCCGGGATCGAGACAACGAAGCCTGACATAGTAATAGATTTTTCTGCAACTCCTGTGCTGCCGGGAAACCTGAAACTCTACGCAGAGAAAGGTCTCAATGCCGTTATCGGCACGACAGGGCTGACTGACGACGACCTTGCGCCGTTCATTAAAGAAGTAAAGGAAAAGGGGCTTCGCTGGTCTGTGATATCAAATTACGGCCTGGGGATAAGTCTTGTAAGGGATTTTATCAAAAAAGTACGCGGGTATTACCCATACGTGAGCATAATCGACCGCCATTTCCCCGGAATGGCCAACGCTCCCAGCGGAACTGCAGGAAGCCTTGCAAAAGCGGCTTCCGGAGAACAGGGACCGGTTGAAAGTAAAGAAGTCTATCCCGGAGTACTGGGCGCAAGAATATCAGACGTCCCGGTCCTCTCACAGCGGCTTCCATGGCCGGGTCCATACTCCGAACATGAAGTGCTTCTGGGCAGGCAGGACGAGATCATAAGGATATCGGTCCAGGATCACACAAGTGATATTTACATGGACGGAGTCTTCCTGACAGTTGAAAAACTTCCGAAAATGGCCCCGGGAACGTTTATACGTGAACTGTCAGAGATCATCGAAGCCAGCTGAGGTGTTTGGTGCCATCAGATCGTAACGAGCATAGAGCCTCCGACAGCAAGGATCATACCGAACCATTGAAGAGTGCTGCGGATCTAATAAGCAAAGAGGACGATGCGGTCAATGATCGTGTCTGTATAATTGACCCCAAATCCATACTGAAAAGGTGATCGCATGCGTCGTCTGATTATAATTGCAATAATGCTTTTTTCCTTGATGATCCCAGCGAGTTCCTGGTCATCTGATGCCGTTGAATTCAGCGCGCTTATTATTGAGAAGGACAACGGTGTGGAGCAGAGGGGAAAGATATTCGTAGCGGAAAACATGTCACGATACGAACTCGAGGGAAGTGACGAGGTCGTAGTAACCAGGCACGATAAAAAAGTGATATGGCTGATATTCCCAAAACTCAGGAAGTACGTTGAACAGCCATATCTTGGCGAACCTAAGCAAAATTACGCCGGGGCCCATGAAATGGACACAGGCGATCTTTCGAAGGAATTTATTGAGCATGAAATGGTTGACAGCTACAGGCTCAAAAAATACCTTGTCACAGTCAAATACAACAACGGAGAGAGCAGGGACCGGTATCATGAATGGTACAGGGACAACTTTCCTGTGCCTGTAAAGACACAGTCACTCGACGGAAAAACATCTTACGAATACGTAAACATCAAACTGGGCAGGCCGCCCGCAGAGTTTTTTTCGCAACCGAAGGGCTACAAAAAGATAACGATGGAAGATCTTGCCGAGCTCGAAGACGGTACCGCAAAAGAAAACTGACAAGCTGCTGAATGATCGGAGGGGAGCATTCGCTCCCCTCCTGTTTTTGTGTGCTCTGATAAAGACCCTTCTTATGACCGGCCGTTGCTTCTGAGGCCGGCGGTATCGCCGCCCCGTTTGACCGCTATGATCTCGGCAAGGATAGAAACGGCGATCTCCTCAGGAGTCTCGGCTTTTATCGGAAGCCCTATCGGTTGGTGTATACGGTCGAGATGTTCCTGTGATACGCCCCGCGCCAACAACATTTTTCTCAACGCGGCAATCTTTGAGCGGGAGCCGATCATTCCGTAATATGCTCCGGGCTTTTTGTCCGTTATTGCCACAGCCTCTGCATCCAGGGCGTGTCCGCGTGTCATTATGACCACATAGCTTCTTTCGTGGAGAGTTATCCCATTGTCGTATATGTCTATGATAGGACATGCCACAGTACGGGCCCAGGGAATATTCTCTCTGTTGGCAAACTCTTCCCTCTCATCCCATACCGTGACCCTGAATCCTGCAAAAGCTCCGACCTCGGCAACAGCTTTGCCAACATGCCCGCCACCTAAAATTACAAGCTCATCTTCGCGCCCTATGACTTCCATATAAACTGAGGCTTTCCCGCCACAAAGCATACCGTCTTTTTCAGTTAGATCCTTTGCCCATAGCAAAACAGTATCGCCTGAAAAGATAAGCTCTTTGGCCTTTTTTATTGCCTCATATTCTATGAGACCTCCTCCTATCGTTCCGCTTATGCTTCCGTCTGGGCGGACCCACATAGAAGCGCCTCTGCTTCTTGGAGTAGATCCTGATTCATCCGTTACTGTACAGAGTACACCACACTTTCCGGCCTCTGTTTCATTATGCATGATTTCTAAAAGTTCTCTGTTCATATTTCTGCTCCTTCATTAAAAATCAATAAACTGATCTTGATCCCGGAAAATAAAATATCTATTCGGCAGACAATAAATCAACTTCCCGCTGCAAAAGAGCATGACGGGTAATGACAGACAGGACAGTGTTCACAAAGTCCGCCCACGCCCCATCTTCTGACAAGGTCTCCGGGCTCTATGCCTGCAAAGACAAAGGGCAACAGCTTGTCCAGTGCCGTCCTCTCATCAAAGGCAACGCAGGCAGGTGCACCTATGACAGCAACATCCTCTCCGTCAACAGGTGACTTCGCGTATCCCAGCATAAGCATTGCGCCCGGCAGGGCGGGAGATCCCTGGAATGAGATCTTCCTGCAGACAGAACGGATAGCCCCGGGCGTCCTGTCATCGGCATCAACGCTCATCCCTCCGGTGCAGATGATCACCTTGGCACCCTCATCAAGGAATTTACTGATAGCAGCAGCTATCTGTTCAAGCGAATCAGTGCAGAACGTCTGTCCTATAACACTGCCGCTGAGCCTGCTGAGTTTCTCGTCAAGCTTTGGCCTGAATGAATCCTGTACCCTTTTGTCAACGATCTCTTTGCCAGTTGTGACGACAGCTACTTTGAGATCCCTGAAGGGAAGCACAGCAAAAGGACGGCTTCCTCTAACCGCCGCTACGGCACGTTCGACCCTATAGTCTTCCATTACAAGAGGCCTTATACGAAAGCCCGCGACCGTCTGTCCTTTGAGTACGGGGCGGTGAGGCGCCAGTGCAGAAAGCACCCAGTCGGGATCCTGATTTACCCTGTTGACTGTCTCAGCAAGGTACCATAGTATGCCTGAGCTTGTCGCGATCAGGTTACAGCGGCCCTCTTCAGGAAGCGTGATCCTTAAATTCTCTCCGCAGAGCACGTCTGCAAGCTGCATAGCAGCATCATCTTCATGAACCTCTCCGGGAGACATTTCCATTACGGAGAGGTTCTCCCTTCCCATGTCCTTCAATTTGGGGATGTCTTCCTCAGTAATTACCTGTCCCTTTTTGAAGCGGGCCGACTTCTTGTGGTTCACTGAGTCTATCTGAGTAAGGTCATGGGCTAGGGGCTTGCCGATCGCCTCCTCAAGCGGAATGACTGTTATCTTCATATTTGCTTATCCTTCGTTTCCGGCATACATTCACTGCAGCATCCATATACTACAAGCTGCTTGCCTTCAACGGTCATGCCCTCCGGGACTTCGACCCTCGGGAGACGCTGATCTGTAAGACAGAACATTTTTCCGCAGTGCAGGCAGAGAAAGTGTGGGTGATCCCCGGGACAGCCCTTTGACTCAGGATCATGGGCGCAAAAGCGCCATACTCCATCCAGTCCCTGGACCTGGTGTACTATCCCGGCCCCTTTAAGGGTCTGCAGAGTCCTGTAAAGCGTGACCTTATCAAGCGATTCGACAAGCGTAGAAGATATCTCGCTATGAGAGAGAGGGGAACCTTTTTCCACCAAAAGCCTCAGTACGACCTTTCTCTGATGTGTGGCTCTCAGTTTTGCATCGCTAAGTATTTTTTCAACGTTCAAAAAAACCACCCCTTGGACAGTAAACGCAACCAAATTGCATTTTAAGGCATTTCATACGCGCCTGCAAGGTTTTTCTGCGACCATATATGACCTAAAAGATCGATCTTTCTTTTTTTAAATTTAGTAATTTTATTTTAATTTGTATTATGCTGATAGATCATTGATCATCGTTGGATTTATACTAAATATAGTTTTAATATTAAGCATTTATACTCATAAGCATTATTTTAAAAAATATGGCCGTGATTATGATATGCTGATAGTCATTTTTTTAACAAATGAATGGTTGACATTTATATGATATGGTCGTATTATGTCGCCCATTACCTCAGGGCATAGCGCCCTGCGGGCAGGCCAAAACCTCGAAAGGTGGGACATAAAATGCGAATAGACAGTTTGATCCGTGACATATTCAGTCTGGTTCTCGTACTAGTACTTCTTATTAGCAGTGGGTCCCCCGAGGTGGCCGACGCTTAAACGTCGTGTTACTTTCGGACCGGGACCCTTCAGGGGTCCCGGTTTTTTTTTGTCTCTATCATCAGCATACAGGAGGACATGATATGAAAAACACTTTTACCATCCTATCTGAAGACAACCCCGGGGTTCTAATGAGAATAGCCGGATTGATCTATCGGAGGGGCTACAACATTGAGAGTCTCAGCGTCGGACAGACAGATACTCCCGGAACATCAAGATTTACAGTCGTTATTGAGGGTGAAGAGGGTGTTTACGACCAGATAAAGAAACAGCTTCTTAAGCTCATTGAGGTCATAGAGGTCACAAACCTTACGCAGGAAGGGCCCTTTGTAGAGCGCTGGCTAGCCCTCGTGAAGGTCAGGGCTCCCCTTGACAGACGTCCTCATGTCCTCCAGACGGCAGAGGTGTTCCGCTGCAGGGTCGTAGACCTGGGGACAGAGGCTGTGACACTGGAAATTACAGGGGACAAGGGAAAGATGAACGCATGCATGGAGGCTTTCAGGCCTTACGGAATAATTGAAACGGCAGGTTCGGGGCAGGTGGCCCTTTCAAGGTCCGGTTTTGTCCCTGATGAGTTGATTGAAGCAAGTTTTGTGGTAAGCAAGTAATTACCATGATCGTTATGACGAGGCCTCAAAGAGACCCAAGCATAAATAGATAAATAATTTTAAATGTCCAGCAGGACAGAAGGAGTGTTTTTGTTATGGCAAAAGTATATTACGACCGCGACGCAGATCTTAGTTTTCTTGATGGAAAGACTATAACGATAATCGGTTACGGAAGCCAGGGGCACGCACACGCACAGAATCTACGCGACAGCGGAGCAAATGTCATCGTAGCTCTGCACGAGGGAAGCAAATCAAGGGCGACTGCTGAGAAAGACGGCTTTGAAGTCTGCACTGTTTCAGAGGCTGCAAAGAGATCTGACGTAATGATGTTCCTCATGCCTGACCATCTGCAGGCATCCATATACAAAAACGAAGTGCTCCCCAACCTTAAAAAGGGTGCAAAACTTGCCTTCGCACACGGATTTGCAGTTCATTTCGGACAGATCGTTCCTGAGCCCGACCGCGATGTATTCATGGTAGCGCCCAAAGGACCCGGACACATGGTGCGCCACATGTATAAAGAAGGAAAGGGTGTACCCTGCCTCATCGCGATCTATCAGGACGCATCCGGCAAAGCTAAAGACTTTGCACTTGCTTACGCGTCAGGCGTAGGAGGAGGAAGAGCAGGCATCATAGAGACTACCTTCCGTGAAGAGACTGAGACGGACCTCTTCGGAGAACAGGCAGTCCTCTGCGGCGGAGTCAGCGAACTAATGCAGGCAGGCTTCCAGACCCTTGTAGAGGCGGGTTACCAGCCTGAGATGGCTTACTTCGAATGCATCAACGAACTCAAACTGATCGTTGACATGGTTTTCGAGGGCGGTCTCAGCTGGATGCGCTATTCAGTAAGCGACACCGCGAAGTACGGCGATATGATAGCCGGACCGCGAGTGATCGGCGAGGAGTCAAAGAAGGCTATGAAGCAGCTGCTTACAGAGATCCAGGACGGTACTTTCGCACGTGACTGGATACTTGAGAACCAGACAGGCCGCCCGCGCATGAAGAAATGGGCAAAGGCCGCCCAGGAAGCTGAATGTGAAGGGGTAGGAAAAGAGCTCCGCAAAATGATGCCCTGGATGGATCAGAAGGAAATACCCAAGTTTTAACAACAAACAGAAGCGGCGAGCGAATATCCCGACCGGGCGGAATGACGGCAATGGCAAGAGAAAAACATCATCCGCCCGCTCCTCGCTTCTCACGGCGATATCAGCCGATCCCACTACCTTAATAAAGGAGAGAACGACATGATAGATCAGGTACGAATTTTTGACACAACGCTGAGAGACGGAGAACAGGCAGCAAGGATCAATCTTAACAAGGGCGAAAAGCTGCAGATCGCCCGCCAGCTTGCCCGGCTTGGCGTTGATGTCATAGAGGCGGGATTCCCCGCTTCGTCACCCGGCGACTTCGAATCCGTACAGGCAATCGCCCGTGAGATAAAGGGCCCGGTAATAGCGGGACTTGCGAGGACGAGGGCAGAGGATATAAGGAGTGCAGCGGAAGCTGTAAAGTACGCAGAGCGGCCGCGCATACACACCTTTATTGCAACAAGCCCCATACATATGGAGTATAAGCTTAAGCTCGACAAAGAGGGTGTCCTTGCAGAGGTACGCAACGGCGTCAGCCTTGCAAAATCTCTGATAGACGACGTTGAATTTTCCGCAGAGGATGCAAGCCGTTCTGAGGTGCCGTTCCTCATCGAAGTCTTTAAGACAGCGATAGAGTGCGGGGCTACAACGCTCAATATTCCCGATACAGTGGGATACGCCCAGCCTGATGAATTTTACTCTTTTGTCAAAGAGATCATCAGCGGAGTCAATCCTCCGGAAAATATTGTCTGGTCCGTACACTGTCATAACGATCTAGGGCTCGGCGTAGCTAACTCGCTTGCCGCTGTAAGGGCAGGAGCCAGACAGATCGAATGCACTATCAACGGCCTGGGGGAACGTGCCGGAAATGCATCTATGGAAGAGATAGTTATGGCCCTCAACACAAGAGAGGACCAGTATCCGGCCAAAACTGCAATAGATACGACAAAGCTGTACAGCACAAGCAAGCTTGTTGCTCACCTTACCGGAGTTATGGTCCAGCCGAACAAGGCGATCGTAGGACTGAACGCGTTCGCACATGAGGCTGGTATACACCAGCACGGAATGCTCTGCAACAGGGCAACGTATGAGATCATGACACCTGAAACTGTAGGTGCCCCTGCTTCGGACCTCTTCCTCGGAAAACACTCCGGGCGCCACGCGTTCAGGGACAGGTTGGAAAGCATGGGATACCAGCTTTCAAAAGAAGATATCGAGACAGGGTTCACTTACTTCAAGGAGCTCTGTGATAAGAAAAAAGACGTAAGCGACGGCGACATCGAGGCGCTGATCCTTGACAGGGTGCTCTCTTTTGTCCCTGAAAGAAGATTTATCCTCAAGGACTACGCGGTCCACGTAGGAACAGGAAGCAAACCGACTGCAAGCGTTACCCTTACATCCGGCAATGACGACTACACTGAAGCGGCTGTCGGCAACGGGCCGGTCGACGCTTCGTACAACGCCGTCAAAAAGATCCTTGGCTTCGCCCCTCAGCTGAAGGGATTCAGGATCGGCGCTACCAGTGAACGTTCTGACGCACAGGGCGAGACCAGGATAGTTCTCCACCATAAGGATATCCAGGCCCAGGGACGCGGCACAAGCACCGACGTTATAGAATCATCCATTCGCGCGTACGTTGACGCTATAAACAGACTTTACGCTGCGGCTGCCGCAAAGGAGATAAAGCTCAATGGCCATGACTCTCGCTGAGGCGATAATCGCAAAGCATACCAAGGACCCGGTTGAAGCGGGCTCCATATGCCGTGTCAGTGTAGATTTCGCTTTCACGAATGACATAACCGGACCTCCGGCAATAAAAGAATTCAGGAAAATGGGGGCTAAAAAGGTCTTTGACCCTGCGCGCTGCGCAATTTTGCCCGACCACTTCTCGCCGGCAAAGGACATCGCTTCAGCCGAACAGATCAAGGAGTGCCGTGAATTTGCATATGAACAGGACATGCTTTTCTGGGAGGTCGGCAGGGTAGGTGTTGAACACGCATTTCTTCCGGAAAACGGACTCGTCCTACCCGGCGAGATAGTGCTGGGCGCTGACAGCCACACCTGTACGCACGGAGCCATGGGAGCCCTTGCGACCGGAGTCGGTTCGACCGACCTGGCAGCCGCCTGGGCACTGGGTGAGACCTGGCTCAGGGTACCGGAGACCATGAAGGTATCTTATGAAGGAACTCCCTCTGAATGGATATGCGGCAAGGACATGATACTCGCTCTGATTGGAAGGATCGGGGTCGAGGGAGCCCGCTACATGGCTCTAGAATTCCACGGAGAGGCTCTTGAAAAGCTTGGGCTTGATGACAGGTTCACCCTCTCAAACATGGCCATTGAAGCAGGGGGGAAGACAGGTCTGATAAACCCTGATGAGAAGCTCCTCCAATACGCCCGCGAACGTGCTGCTAGGCATTTTGAGCCGATCTTCGCCGATAAGGATGCAGTTTATGCCGGCTCACTGACGATAGATGTGACAGATATGGAACCTCAGGTGGCAATGCCGCACCTGCCTGAAAATGTAAAACCTGTATCTGAGGCGGCAGGAACACCTGTCGACCAGGTCTTCATAGGCTCCTGCACCAACGGCAGGATCAGCGACTTAAGAAGCGCTGCCAGGATCCTCAAGGGAAAGAAAGTACACAAGAAGACAAGGCTTATGGTCATCCCGGCATCTTACGAGATCTACCGCCAAGCGATGAAGGAAGGGCTTTTTGACATATTCCTCGACGCAGGAGCAGCGATATCGACCCCAAGCTGCGGTCCATGCCTCGGAGGCCACCTTGGTATCCTTGCTGCGGGCGAACGCTGCATATCGACAAGCAACAGGAACTTCGTAGGTAGGATGGGATCGCCAAAAAGCGAGGTAGTCCTTGCCGGCCCTATGGTAGCAGCAGCATCCGCAGTTGCGGGCCACATCTGCCATCCAAAAGAAGTAATGGCATAGGAGGCAAAGAGATGGAGACGACATTAAAAGGAAAAGCCTGGGTTTATGGCGACAACGTTGACACTGACGTAATAATCCCCGCGAGATACCTTGTTACAAGCGACGAAAGATCTCTGGCTGCCCACTGCATGGAAGATATCGATGAGACTTATGCAAAAGGAGTATCAAAGGGCGACGTTATAACCGCAGGCAACAATTTTGGATGCGGCTCAAGCAGGGAACACGCCCCTATCGCAATAAAAGGATCCGGTGCATCCTGTGTTATAGCAAAATCATTCGCCCGAATATTCTACCGGAACGCAATAAATATCGGTCTCCCGATCCTTGAATGCACTGAGACAGACCGAATTGCAAAGGGAGATCTCATTGAGATAGACCTTACGAAAGGGACTATTACAAACCGCACAAAGGGCGAGACATACCATGCCAAGCCTTTCCCTGAATTCCTGCAGAGCCTCATCGGTCTTGGGGGGCTTGTCCCCTACGTCAGGGCAAGACTTTCTGAATAAGGAAGGTAATAAAAATGAAAAAATATAAGATAGCGGTCATACCCGGCGACGGAATAGGCCCTGAAGTGATCGGAGAAACTATAAAAATTCTTGAAAGATCAGGCGAAAAATTCGGCTTTTCTTTCGAGTGGCAAAAATACCCTTACGGAGCAGGCCACTACCTGGCGACAGGAGAGGTCATGCCTGAAGATGCAATGGAAGAGATGTCGAAATGCGATGCCATGCTCCTCGGCGCTATTGGCGACCCGAGAGTAAAGCCCGGCATCCTGGAACAGGGCATCCTGCTTGCCTTCCGCTTTCGCTTTGATCAGTATGTCAACCTGCGTCCCGCCTTTTCGCTGCCGAAAGTCCACACTCCCGTCGACCTCAAGGGAGTAAAAATGGATTCTGTTGTGGTCCGCGAAAACACTGAAGACCTTTACATGTGCATAGGTGGAACTACAGAAACAGGTGAGCTTGAACTCCCGGTTGATGTCAGCAGGGGCAAATATGAACTCAAGGGCATGGTAAGCCTCAAAACAGACCCCGGTTATCCCTTTGCTGCTCAGGCAGCCATCAACAGCAGACCGGGCGTTGAAAGGATCACGAGATACGCCTGCGAGCTTGCAAAAAAGCGCGGAGAAGATACCGTGACAGTGGTATCGAAATCCAACGCAGTCTCTGCCCTTTACGGATTCTTCGAAGAAAACGCAAAAAGGGTAATGGCAGAGGAATACCCCGGACTCAAATACGCGATGGTGAACGTAGACGCTCTCTGCTACCATCTTGTGAGAAACCCTGCGGCTTACGGAGTGCTGCTCTGTCCAAATCTTTTCGGTGATATAATCAGCGACCTGCAAGCGGGACTTGCAGGAGGACTCGGGACGGCGGCGGGAGGAAACATAGGAGACGGCCTCTCGATGTTTGAGCCGGTACATGGATCTGCTCCTGACATTGCAGGCACAGGCAGGTCAAATCCTGTTGCAGCGATACTTTCAGGAGCCCTGATGCTGGAACATCTTGGAGAGCAGGAAGCCTCTAAAGCAATAAACTGCGCCGTATCCGATTTCCTTGAAAACGCAGCAGAAAACGAACTCCCCTTTGAATTCGGCGGAGCAGCCGCCTTTGACCGGGTCGGAGAAAGAATCAGAAAGTATATTTAGCAAAGAGAGACGCCTGTCTCTTATCAGAGGCGCGGGTGGTGTCGCTTTTACTATAGGAGGTATATCCAATGGCTAAAATGAACGGAGCCCAAATGGTGGTCAAGTCCCTTGAAGCAGAAGGTGTGGACACGATATTCGGACTGCCCGGCGGAACTGTTATCCATCTTTATGACGCAATATATGACTCAAAGATCAACCACGTGCTGATGCGCCATGAACAGGCAGCTTCGCATGCCGCTGACGGATACGCGAGAGTGAGCGGAAAGCCAGGTGTGTGCATAGCAACATCAGGTCCCGGAGCAACAAACCTGGTGACCGGTATCGCCACTGCAAACCTGGACTCCGTCCCCATGGTTGCTATCACCGGACAGGTCGCTACCACGGTGATCGGAACAGACGCCTTTCAGGAGGCAGACATCATGGGAGCTACTATCCCACTTGTAAAGCACAGCATGCAGGTGAGGACCCCTGAACAGATACCCACTGCGATAAAAAAAGCATTTTACATCGCCTCCACTGGTAGGCCGGGACCTGTCCTGATAGATGTGCCCGCGGACGTACAGAAAGGTTTCGGAGAATTCGAGTACCCGGATAAGATAAGCTTCCTGGGGTATGACCCCGGGAGAGGAGCAGACCTTTCTCAGCTTGACGACGCTGTCTCTCTCCTTGAACATGCGGAAAGACCGGTCATCTTTGCAGGCGGCGGCGTGATACGCTCAGGAGCGGCAGGAAAACTCACGGAACTAGCCGAAAAGCTGGAGATACCGGTAGTCACCTCACTCCTTGGAAAGGGAGCTTTCCCGGAATCACATCCCCTGGGGCTTTCGCTGGGGATGGCGGGGATGCATGGCCATCCTGTTGCAAACAGGGCGCTTATGACAGCTGATGTCATCCTGGCGATCGGATCCCGTTTCAGCGACAGGACGACAGGAAAGAGATCGAGCTTTGCTTCTGAGGCAAAAATAATCCATATCGATCTCGACCCCGCAGAGATAGACAAGGCTATTGGTTCAGAAGTCTGGCTTGTCGGCGACGCAGGGAAGATAGTTGATGCGATCACAGGCTCAATGAAGAAAAAATATTTTGACCGTTCACACTGGCTTGAAGAGCTTGAGATGATACGGCAGAAGGAGCCACTGCCAAGGAACGAATACGCAGGGGAAATAGCTCCCTGGCAGGTCATAGAAACACTGAGGGAGATAACGGGAGGAAAGTCTGTCCTGACTACCGAAGTCGGACAGCACCAGATGTGGGCAGCTCTCCACTACAAGGTTGAAGAGCCGCGCCGCTTTGTCACGTCGGGAGGTCTCGGGACTATGGGCTTCGGCTTCCCTTCAGCAATTGGAGCCGCTCTTGCCTGCCCGGGCCAGCATGTGTGCTGTATAGCCGGTGACGGTAGTTTTATGATGAATATTCAGGAACTGGACACCTGTGCGCGGTACAATATACCTGTCAAGGTCTTCATCCTCAACAATTCATGCCTTGGCATGGTTCGTCAGTGGCAGCAGCTCTTTTATGAACACCGTTACTCAAATACTATCTACAACCGTAATCCTGACTTCGTGAAAATTGCAGAGGGTATGGGCGTAAGCGGTTTCTCTGCGACCAGGCCGGAAGAGGTAAGAAAGACGATAGAGGCTGCTTTAAACGTTCCTGGACCCGCCCTCGTAGATTTCAGGATCCCGCAGGGGGCACTCGTACTTCCGATGGTCCCTCCGGGCGGATCCATAGACAAGATGATACTGAACTGAGGGGAAGGATCTAAGAATGAACAGTGACAAGGCAAAAAAAGGTTACCAGAGAAGCCCTCACCGCTCTTTGCTCAAGGCAGCGGGATATACGGATTGGGAGATAGAGCGCCCCTGGATAGGCGTTGCGAACTCTTACAACGCCATAATCCCCGGACACGTTCATCTGAAGACTATAACAGAGGCTGTAAAGGCCGGGATATACGCTGCCGGCGGACTCCCTATAGAATTCCCTGTTATTGGAGTCTGCGACGGCATTGCAATGAACCATGAGGGGATGAAGTTTTCTCTCCCAAGCAGAGAGCTGATTATGGACTCCATCGAAGTCATGGCCCGCGGACATGCTTTTGACGGTCTTGTCCTCGTAACCAACTGCGACAAGATAGTCCCCGGAATGGCAATGGCTGCAGGCAAACTCAACCTTCCTTCAGTCGTGATCTCAGGCGGTCCTATGATGGCAGGCACCATGAAGGGCAGAGTCCTTGACCTGAACAGTGTTTTTGAAGGGGTCGGGATGAAGGCTGCAGGTAAAATTTCAGATGAAGAGCTAAGGGATGTTGAAGACAACGCATGCCCCGGATGCGGATCATGCTCCGGGATGTTCACTGCAAACACCATGAACTGCATGATGGAGGCTCTCGGACTCGGGCTTACCGGAAACGGTACGATACCGGCCGTACATGCAGGCCGTGTCAGGCTGGCCAAGGATGCGGGACGAGCCATAATGACCCTCGTTGAAAAGAACATCAGACCAAGGGATATCCTCACGATGGAAGCTTTTGAAAACGCGCTTGCTGTCGACCTTGCTCTCGGGGGATCCACAAACACTTCTCTCCACCTTCCTGCTATAGCATGGGCGGCAGGACTGAAGCTCCCGCTTGAACTCTTTAACGAGATAGGGGCAAGGGTCCCTCATCTCTGTTCAATGAGTCCCGGAGGCCAACATCATATAGAAGACCTCTGGCAGGCAGGGGGAGTCGAGGGACTTATGGCAAGACTTCTTGAAAAAGGTCTGATAAACGGAGAACTGATAACTGTCACAGGAAATAGGGTAAAAGAAAACCTCAAAAAGGCAAAGGTCGTAAACGACAACGTCATCCGTCCGGTCGAAGACCCCTATCACAAAGAGGGCGGACTGGCCTTTATGAAGGGGACTCTTGCTCCGCTGGGGGCTATCGTAAAGCAGTCTGCCGTGCTTCCGGAAATGCTCGTGCATGAAGGGCCTGCAAGGGTCTTTGACTGTGAAGAGGAAGCAAGCAAAGCCATCCTGAACAATGAGATAAAAGAAGGAGATGTAGTAGTCATCCGTTTCGAAGGACCAAAGGGAGGCCCCGGGATGCGTGAGATGCTCACACCGACCTCCGCCATAATGGGTCAGGGCAAGGGAGGCACAGTCGCCCTCATAACAGACGGCCGTTTTTCCGGAGCAACGAGAGGCGCTTCGATCGGGCATGTCTCGCCTGAAGCAGCAGTAGGCGGTCCTATTGGCCTCGTTGAAGAGGGAGATATCATATCGATCGACATTCCCGCAAAAAGACTTGATCTCAAGGTTAGCGAGGAAGTGCTTGCAAAGAGAAGGGAAAAATTCGTTCCCCGGGTACAGCCTACAGACAGTCCTTTCCTCACAAGATACAGGGCATTTGCAAGTTCCGGTGTCGAGGGAGCGGTGCTGAGGGATAAGCCTCAATAAACAGCACGGCAAAATAAGCCGGCCTGTTGTCCCGATAAAAGACAATATTTGATATTTAAAAGGAGTGTCTGATGCACGGCACTCCTTTCTTTTTGCCTGAAAACAATTTTTATGTGCCAGATAGGAACCGATATAATCTTTATCGCCCAATAATCGCAACAGTGTTGCAAAAACAAATCAGGGCTTCTATAATCTCCTTGTTGATACTTAGTTGCAATAGGGAGGCCGTTAATATGATCGCTTCAAAAACTTTTAAGTTTTCTATACTCTTACCACTCTTATTGATCCTTTCTTTCTTACCTATACCGAAGCCTGCAAACGCAGAGACCGAACTTATCGTCTTCGCAGCGGCATCCATGACAGAGTCTATGAATATGATCGCTGAAGTGTACAAAAGATCAGCACCGGATGTAAAGATCCTTTTCAACTTTGACTCCAGCGGTACGCTGAAAACACAGATCGAACAGGGTGCTGACTGCGATATTTTTATATCGGCAGGACAGAAACAGATGGACCAGATTGATATCAGCGCAGACCCGTCGGTCAATACAAAAAAGCTTGATCTTATAATGCCCGGAACGCGTTTTAACATCGTGTCCAATAAAGTGGTCCTGATAACCGCCAAAAATGGCAGCTCAAAAGGCATAAAGAATTTTCAGGATCTGGTCACAGAAAAAGTCTCTCTCGTATCTATAGGAAATTCTGATGTCCCGGCAGGACAATACGCCACAGAGGTGTTTAAAGCTCTCGATGTCTGGGAAAAATTGACAGCAATGAACAAGATCAGTTACGCAAGCAACGTAAAAGAGGTCCTTTCACAGGTAAGCACAGGCGCTGTAGATTGCGGGATCGTTTACAGCACCGATGCGGCGACTTCCGAAGCAGTTAAGGTCATAGCTGAGGCACCCAAGGGGAGCCATCGTCCCATAACCTATCCTGCCGCACTAATCAAAGGGACAAAAAATCAAAAAGCTGCCAGTGAATTTGTAAAATTTTTGAAAGGCCCGGAGAGCGCCGGGATATTTAAAAAGGTCGGGTTCAGCATACCCAGACAGGATAAGTAATGGATCTCTTTCCACTTTATAATTCTCTGCGGGTAGCTGCTATATCTACTTTCTTCACCTTTTTCCTCGGGATTTTTGCTGCCTACTATATTGCAAAAACCCCTCGCGTAATCAAAGGCGTACTTGACTGTCTGCTGACTCTTCCTATGGTCCTCCCTCCCACAGTTGTGGGTTTTTTTCTTTTAAAAACGGTAGGCCCAATGGGTCCGGTTGGATCAAGAGTCCTTGACCTCTTTGGGTTCAAGATGACCATGACGTGGTACTCCGCAATATTTGCGACAGCCATAGTCTCCTTTCCGCTCATGTACAGGACTGCCAGGGGTGCATTTGAAGCCTTTGACCAGACACTTATCTACTCAGGACAGACACTGGGCCTCTCAAACACATTCCTCTTCTGGCGGGTACTCATGCCCAACTGTAAACAAGGCATACTTGCGGGGACCGTTCTTGCATTTGCACGGGCACTGGGAGAGTTCGGCGCAACTGCCATGGTGACAGGATATATTCCCGGAAAAACGGCGACCATAGCAACGACGGTCTACCAGCTCTGGCGCGAGGGCAACGACACCCTCGCTTATCAATGGGTCTTCATAAATCTTGCTATTTCATTCGTTGTGCTTGTATCTGTCAATATGCTTGAAACAAGATACAAAGAACCCAGAGGATCCTCTGCCGGAACCCCTCTGTCTGAAAGCAGAGAGATATAAAGATGGCTGTTTATGCGAAGATAAAAAAAAGACTGGGCAATTTTAAGCTCGATGTGGAGTTTGGGTCTGATAACGGGACTCTTGGACTGCTTGGCGCTTCAGGCTGCGGCAAGAGCATGACCCTGAAGTGCATAGCCGGAATAATAAGGCCTGATGAAGGTCTTATTAAAGTAAACGATCAGGTCCTTTTTGATTCAAAAAGGGGGATCGACCTAAAGCCTCAGGAGAGGCGTGTAGGCCTGATGTTCCAAAACTACGCACTCTTCCCCAATATGACCCTTAAGGAAAATATCTGTTCTGTGCTGAGACATTCTTCAAGATCATCAGAAACAGGCAGGAAATTTGAGGAACTCACTGAAATTCTTTATCTGAAAGGACTTGAGGAACACTATCCTTGCCAGCTTTCGGGTGGGCAGCAGCAGAGGGCTGCTCTTGCGAGGATCCTTGCAAGCGGACCCCAGCTGATAATGCTTGATGAACCTCTCTCAGCCCTTGACAGCTACCTCAGGTGGCAGGTGGAGCAGGAACTTTCGATTGCGCTTGCCTCCTTCTGCGGCACAACACTTTATGTCTCCCATAACAGGGATGAGGTCTTCAGGATGTGCAGAAAAATATGCGTGATCAACGAAGGACGCTCTGAAAAGGTCTGCACAGCCGAAGAGCTTTTCAGCGCCCCCTCCTCTTTCTCCGCAGCCATGTTGTCGGGGTGCAGGAACTATTCCAGGATAGTCAGGATAAACGAAAAGAGAGTGCATGCCATTGACTGGAAGGCCGAGCTGACCTGCAAAGAGACAAATGAAGAT
>Ga0334887_1001620_pt1 | contig 28486 bp, 29 predicted proteins | sample GraSluR1_MG_10_FD_207217 | JGI IMG/M metagenome (GOLD analysis project Ga0334887, IMG submission 207217) | Sludge microbial communities from methane-producing bioreactor in Wageningen University, Netherlands - Granular Sludge_18_07-R1 | ecosystem: Engineered > Bioreactor > Anaerobic >...
CGCCGACGCTCTCATCCGGGCCGGCGCAAACGACAAGGCCCGAACCCCAATCAACGATTCATCGATCGAAAGCTCGAGCCTTGTGCATAGGGTGCGCCCACAGGGGCTCGAACCCTGGACCCGAAGGTTCAAGTAGCGTCGTGAGCCTCTCCGACTGGCGACGCAAACGTGGCGCGATATTGAGAGCTGAAGATTGCGTCTGTGGATAACCGGATTTGGCGTTTCCGCCGGTGCGATGGTTCTTTTCATGGTTGCGTTTTCTGATGTGTGGGCAACGCCGGCGTCCGGATTTGAAGCCCACTTGGTCGCGGCCGATCGGTCTGATGAGACGATCAAGACGCGGATGCATCAGCTCGACCGTCTCGCACGCGCCTTTCCGGCCGGGCCGCGCTCCGTGTCCGAGCTCGCGCTCGAGAACTGGCTCGCATCAAACAGATGGGCCTCCGAGACTAGGCGCAGCATGAGAACATTCCTGCGGACCTTCTTCACCTGGGCTACGAAGTACGGCTACTGCACGGCTGACCCTGCCGAGAACCTGCCGGCCGTCAGACGATCTGGACCCTGCCCACGACCGGTTCCTGACGAAGTCTGGAAGGCTGCCCGCGCAGCTTCGGAACCACGTGTGCAGTTGATGATCGATTTGGGAGCTCAACTCGGGCTGCGCCGCGCCGAGATCGCCGGGGTGCATCGCGACGATCTGATTCAAGATCTTGTTGGGTGGTCGCTGATCGTCCACGGGAAAGGGCGCAAGGACCGGATACTGCCTCTTCCCGACGACATTGCCAGACGACTTCTGGAAGCGACCACTTGGGTGTTTCCTTCGGACGACGAGGGACAGCACCTCACAGCGGACAGAGTCGGCAGACTCATCAAGGACGCTGCCGATGGCGAATGGTCGGCTCACCAGTTGCGCCATCGCTTCGCCACGACGGTCTTCGGCAAGACAGGCGATCTCCTATCTACGCAGCAACTCATGGGGCATACGAGTCCAACGACCACGCAGGGTTACGTTCTGCTGGGACAGGACAGATTGCGCGCAGCAGCGGCCGCCGCTGTCGCCTAGCTGCGACGGGAACCGGTCCGTGACCGGTGCAGACGAGTGCCTCAGTCTACTTCATCAGCAGAAGGCAGCCCAACGACTCACTCGGCCCGCGCGAACTCATAAAGTGGGCTCGCGCCTCGCTCAGCGTCTTGTGCAGTCATTCCAGTTCAGAATCATTGAGACTAAGAGTCGAGACGTGGCAAGGGAGGCGCGACAAGGTGTCGCTCGGAGCTACTCAATCAGCGACCTCGTTTTCACGACGTCAACTCCGGCCAAGAGGGCGAGCCTCACGGCATCACCCCCTCCGCCGATCGTGCGATTCAATACGAACTTGTCCGGAAGCGCATTGATAACAGCATCCTCAAGCAGCTCGGGGCGGGCGGTCTCTGCGGCGAATATCCTGGTCGTATCCAGTGCGCGGAAGCTGTCAATCGAAAGCACTGATGTATCCACCCCACCCCAGATCAGCCGGTCGAAGGATTTACTGGTCGACCAATGCTGTCTTACGCGCGCCTTGATGCCACCTGCTGCGGTGGTGACGCCTACGTACGCCTGACAATACCGATCGAGCACGAGGACATACAGGCCCCGCTTGCCATCCCAGGGGCGTAGGTCCGCAACCGCGACCAGCTCTCCGTGAACGGCGATAACCTTCCCCAGTGCTTGGTCAAACTCATCATGATCGAGGGATGCAAAGTATGCCAGGTTGAGGTCGTAATTTCGGAGCGCTGCAGATTGTTGCCGGAGACACCAAGCATCGGTGTAGAAGCGATGATCCTCGTCCTCGTAGTCAGCGGACCGCGCGTTCCACAACTCAGGATCAGCCTCCCGTGGCAGCCAAAGCGACGATCGCTTATTGATCTGCGCGTAAGTGTCACGCGTCATAGACAAGCCGTACTTGCTACCCTTCTGCACTCTAAGACCAAAGTGCTCCATCATTTTCCTCTGTCCTGAGTTCGCCGACGCACCGAAGGATGGTGAATCTCCCAGTCCGAATGTAGACCTCAGGTTGATTCCACGCCCAATCCTCTGCGCAGGCTACTCGGGCACACGATTCTGCCGATGCACGACCGAGATCGACCGGTGCTAGCTCTCCCGCGTCTCCGATCTTCGTACGGAACTCGCTCCGCGGCGCAGCTAAGGCCAAAGACCTTCGATTCTCTCCGTGGCGGCCTGTGCGCCTGCATGTGCACGCCACTCATGCCAGCGGGTCCGGCATCGCTGGCGGGTGCGTCAGATGGACTCTCACAAGAAGCCCTGTGGATATCGATCCATTCCACTGTCTGGACGCACTCATAACCAGTGAAGGCAAATGAAGGAGGACACGATGACACCGGTGGTGGCGATCTGTAACCAGAAAGGTGGCGTGGGCAAGACGGCGTTGACCACAGCCTTGGCGAATGTGCTGTCAGCGCGCGGCAGAGTTCTGGTGATCGACGCCGATCCCCAGGCGAATGCGTCAACGATCCTCGGTATCGAGAGCGACGGCCGCGTGACGCTAGCGGACCTACTCGCGCCGGCGCGGCCTGCCCATCTGAGCGGGGCGGCGCGGCTCGCGACGGCTCCCGCGGCAGATGCCTGGGGTCCTGTGGACGTGATTCCGGCCGAACGCGGTCTGGCGGATCGAGCCTTCGATCAAAGCCTCGGGCGTGAGTCACGCCTGCGCGATGTGATCACCGCTCTCTCTGACACCTATGTCGCGGTGCTGGTCGATTGCCCGCCATCGTTGGACATGCTGACCGTGAATGCGCTGACGGCTGCTTCGACTGCACTGATCGTGACCGAGCCGCGCTCGTCGAGTGTCAACGCGATCGCTGAGATCTTGCAGACCATCGCGTCAGTCCGAACCCTTTACAACCCGCGCCTGGAGTTAGCCGGCATTGTCGTAAATCGGTGGACACCGACCCGAGTTGACCGACGCGCGCACTTCGAGGTGCTCACAGCGGACTACCGGGAATGGCTGCTGAATCCACCAATTCCGGAACGGGAGATCGTCAGCGTCGCCGCAACGAACCGGCTACCGGTCCCACGCGAAGGAGCGGGCAGTGAGGTCATGTCCGCAGTCGCTGCGCTAGCCGACCAGCTGGGGATCGAGAGCCCGAGATGAAGCCCATCCCCCAACCGCGCAGGCCAGATCCGCAGGCTATCGCCGCCATGAAGCAACCCGTGGACGATCCCGTGGTCGCGGGCATCACCGCGCGACCATCACAGACGTTCACTGCCAGCAGCCAGCTGACCAAGCTGACCGTCCGCCTGGATCGAAACCTTCTTGGTCGCGTCCGGGCAGCGTTCGTAGCGGAAGGTCTGCCGTCCGGCCACACGAGCCTGTCGGCCTGGGTCGCAGCCGTGCTTGAAGACCGGGTCGTCCAGGTCGAAGCAAGCTGCAACCACGGACACCAGTTCGCACCTCTCGGCGTCGACACCATCCCCAAAGGACGACTCTGCGGATCTTCCCCTGTGACCGACGGCCAGCACATCGAGTGCGGAGGTGAAAGCGATGAACAATGACCTAGCTACATCGATTGGCCGGATGTCGGCCTTGGTCAATCGCGCCTTGGAACAAGTGGACTCTGGTTCCGATCGGCGCAGCGATGACGTGTGGTGGCAACTTGCGGCCAGCACGCTTCCAGCTCAACTCTTGATTCTTCAGGCGGCTTTTCCCCAGTCCCCTACCGATCAGCCTCCGGATTGCCCGGAGCTCACAACCTGCACCACCGCTGATCTGTGCCTCGTCCACGTGAACGCCGAGCTAGCCGCTTGGGATTGGGACGGGCTGGACCGCGAGACTCTACGTGCGGGTGTACAACTGGTGCTAGATATCTCCGACCTGCTTCGCATGCCATGAGTACCTCGGACGCGATCAGATGGTCGCTCACCGTACTCAATTCCGGTGATCGGCTTGCCTTGGCTGATTGGGCTCAGATTGCCCGCGCTGGCCGAGCGACACTGGCGGCCGGCGGGATCCGCGACCAGGCGGTGGAGTTCGCCGCCGCGGTCAGTCAACTCGTCGAGCCGAGAAGAGACGCGACAGTTCATCCCATCGTGGAGGCGCTCGACGCTGGACGCAATCCGGACGCGCAACAAGTACGGACGATGTTGGCCATCGCTACTCACGCTGCTCGTCGCGGCCAGTCTGGCAGGTGGGATGGGTTGCTCGCCGGGGTTGAACGCTCAGCCCTTGATGCGGTCTCTGGCCCGCCAGTCAACGATCTTGAGGAGGCCCTGCGCAGGTGGCCGGCCATAGTTGCCCAAACCAGCCTGGACGCCGGTCCCCAGCTGCTGACTGCAGTTGCCCGACAACAGATCGCGCTGTTGGCGATCACCAGTCACCTCGCGTCGAAGGCTGAATCACCGCTGGCCGATGAGATCGGCATCCCGCGCCTGCGACAGAGTCTGGCCGCCTGCACCCAAGGCTGGCGTGAAGCGACCGGCACCTGGCAGTCCAGCAGTGATCACCGGACCGTGCCGCGTGCTCAGGCGACGGCGCTGTCGATGGCCGCCGTGAGTATCAGAGACGCACTGATGTCGCATCGCGAATCGTCCGAGACTCTTCAGATCCTCATCCGAACGGGTGTCGGCGGCAACCTCCTGACGGCTGCTGCGGCATCGCAAGGATCGTTTGACCAGCTGCTGGCTTCGGCCCAGGAACTGGATCAGCTCACGGCTCGGCTCAGCCATGGCACATCGCACCTCAACATCAGGGCAAACTCTCTTCCCGAGCAGGGGTCGGTGAGAGCAATGCCGGTCGTGACCCCGAGTGCGAGAACCCGGCGGCTATCTCCTGCATCGGCGGAGCCGCCATCTGTTGAATCAGTGCGGCTTACCCCGGCAATAGAACAAGAGCTTGCACGGCGGCGCGATCTTGGCGTCGCTGCACAGGCTGCTTTGGATGGTGTTCCGAGTGCCAAGCGCCTGATGGACGGCGCCTCCTCGGAAGAGCTCATGCGGCTGAGTTGGGAGGGCCGGCAGTCGGTCGGGGTGCTCGTTGCCAGCGTGCAGTTGGCGATCTGGTCGCGCGTCGGAGCGGCACCTTATGATCGGGACGAACGGTTCGCCGTGGCGGCAGCCGAGGTCTCGGCGTCGGTGCACCGGTGGAACCCACAGAGAGCTCGCTGGCTGACCTATGCGATTCAGGTGTCGGACTGGTCTCTGTCCAGGCATCGTCACGCGAGCGCGAAGCTGCCGATCCCAGCCCAGATGGCCGATACGTACCGCGAGCACGGCTATCAAGGCGTCGACCACAAGTATCTGGTCAGTGACTTGCCAGATCCGGCAGACACTGCGACGAACACCGTCGACGGAGAACGCGCAGCCCAGCTCATTGATCGGCTCTCGTGGCCCAGCAACCAGATTCTGCGCGAGGCCATGGGCATTGCCCGTGCCGGCGAGCCATCGTCACTTGCCCAGATCAGCCGGCGTCTCAACGTCAGCCCTTCGACTGTCAACCGCCACATGAAGATCGGCCTGAACGTGCTCCGCAGGCAGTTGGGGGTGGACGAGAGATGATCACAGCTCCGCACGAGGCTTCGTTGACGCATCGAGCATCCCGCGTTCGATTCAAGAGGTTAACCGTGCCTTGCGTCGCTGCTGTCCCGGCATTCATCGCGTTGGCCGTACTCGCCGGCTGTGCCGGCCAGGTCGCAGCTGACGCCTCGAGTCCGGTCCCCTCGCCATCAGCATCTACGGGCATGGCGCCGACAGAGGGCGTCGTTTGGTCGGACGGCTCCTCTGCTGCGGCGTCCTCGCCCGGCCGTCTCGGGTTGGATGAGGCCAGCCGGTCGGCGGCGCTGGAGTTGGCGGAGACAGCGATGGGGCTGTTTGCGCGTCCTGACGTGCCGTACGAGGTGTGGTGGGCCGATCTTGAGCCGGTATTGTCGGCGCGGGGAGCTGCGGCCTATGTGACGGTGGATCCGGCGCGTATCCCGGTGCGTCAGGTGAGTGGGCCGGCGGACCTGCCGGGGTGGACGACGCCGGAGGTGGCGCGGGTCAGTGTGCCGACCGACGTCGGCAGCTATCTGGTTGTTGTGTCTCGCAGCGATGCCGATCCGGAGTGGCGGGTGGAGCGGTTCATCGCACCGGAGGTGCTGTCATGAGCCGGACGAAACTCACAGCGGCCGGCATCGTCCTGCCGGTCGCGTTGATCACTACCCTGCTGGGGTTCTTGTTGTTCGATGAGGACCAGGCCGCCTGCATTCCCGCGGGCTCGGCAGTCGTTGTGGATCCGGGCTCGGTGCCGGCTGGGCCGGTGGCGGGTTTTTCTGGTGAGCAGCTGGTGAATGCCGCTTACATCATGGCTGCGGCGGCGTCGATGGGGTTGACGGTGCGGGATCAGCAAATCGGTGTGATGACCGCGATCGGCGAATCCGCGCTGCGGGTGCTGGACTATGGCGATGCTGCGGGCCCGGATTCCCGGGGCTTGTTCCAGCAGCGCGATAACGGCGCGTGGGGCACGCTGGTGCAGCGGATGGACCCGTACGAGTCGGCGTTGAGCTTCTTCCGCGTCTTGGTCCAGGTCAACGGCCGAGACTCGATGGAGCCGACCGTGGTGGCGAACACGGTCCAGCGCAACGCCGACCCGTACTACTACGCCCGGTTCTGGGACCCGGCCGGTGAGATCGTGCAGGCCCTGGCCGGCAGCACCACCACCGCCCAGCAGCCGGTCACGTCCTCGTCGGTGTACGAGTTGGGTCCGGTTCAGCCGCAGACCGCGGTGGTGGCGAACACGATCGGCCCCATGTTCGGGATCACCACAGTCGGCGGGTGGCGTGATCCTGCGACGGAGGTCTACGACCCGAACGGTCATCCGGCCGGGTTGGCGCTGGATTTCATGATCAGCGATATCCCCGATGGTGTCGCGACCGGTGACCGGCTGGCCGATTATCTGATTGCTCACGCCGCCGAGTTGGGGGTGTCCTACATCATCTGGCAGCAGCGGATCTGGACAGCGTCGCGTCCAGCAGAGGGCTGGCAGCTGATGGAGGATCGGGGAAGCCCCACACAAAACCATATGGACCACGTTCATCTGTCGTTGACCGGTGACGGCAGCTCGGCCCTGTCGGCCGGCTGCGGTGCGACGAACCAGCAGGGTCAGGTCACCGCCGGCGGATGGTCTGCGCCGGCGTCCGGGCCGATCTCGTCGGGTTTCGGCCCGCGGGCCGGCGGGATGCATTACGGCACGGACTTCGCCCCGCCGTGTGATGCGCCGATCTGGGCGGCCGCCTCCGGGACGGTGACGTTCGCGGGTCCCGCGTCCGGCTACGGGAACTGGATCAAGATCGCCCACGACGGGGACGTCGTGACCACGTACGGTCACATGTTCACCGAGGGGGTCTTGGTGCGCGTTGGCGATGTCGTCCAAGCGGGCCAGCAGATCGGCCGGGTCGGGACCGCCGGTGATTCCACGGGCTGTCATCTGCATTTCGAGGTCCTCACCTCCGGCAGCTATGTGGACCCCCTGCCTTTCCTCAACCAGCACGGTGTGCAGATCCAAGGAGCACAGTCATGACCACCACCCTCGACCAGAAGACTGAATCTATCTCGGAGCGCGGGATCACCGTCCCGCAACCCGGTGTGCGCCTGCCGGAGCATCCGTTGAGGTTGCGGCGGGTCGGGATGGGCCGATCGCTGTGGGTGGTCGGCGCCCACGGCGGCAGCGGCGAGTCCACGCTCGCGAGCTTGGACGACGGCTGGGCGGCAGCCGATCACTGCTGGCCGCAGGCCCTTCTTGGCACCCCTCGGGCCTGCCTGCTGGTGGCCCGCACGTCGGCGTCCGGCCTGGAATCGGCGCGGTCGGCTCTGCAGCAGTGGGCTGCCGGCGCTGCCGGCCACGTCGATCTGCTCGGCCTGGTCCTCATCGCTGATGCGCCGGGCAAGCTCCCCCGCCCGCTGCGCGAACTCGCCGACCTGGTGACCGGCGGCGCACCACGCGCCTGGAGGCTGCCCTGGATCGACCTGTGGCGATGCGGTGAACCCGCCACCGCAACCAGCCCTGCCGCCGTTCGTTCGCTGGTCAGCGACCTCCAAACGCTCACGAAGACCATCTCGCCCGACAACACACCATCCCGATAAGAAGGAGAAAAGATCATGGTTCCCGACCCCGGTACTGGCTCAATGCCTCCTGGCTTCGACGTTTTCACCACCATCCTCGGATGGGGCAAGTGGATCGGCCTCGGCGTGCTCGTCGTGTCGCTGATCTTCGCCGGTGTCCGTATGGGCATCGCCAGCAACCGCCACGGCGACGGCTCGGAGCACGTCAACAGCATCGGCGGTGTCCTCGTGGGCGTCATCATCGCCTCCGCCGCGTTCAGCCTCGTCTCGTTCATCGCCGGGGCGTGACCGTCATGAACCAGCACCCCGACACGACGCCCCCGCCCCGACGACCAGCGACGTGGACCTGGATGGCAGCCGCACTAGCGGTCGCCATCATCGCCGCCGCCATCGTGGTGTCCTGGCGGATCGCGTCACTCCCGGCCCCCGCCACACCCGAGACGCCGCCGGCCACGTCCACCCAGGACGACCAGGGACAGTGCCCCGCGGGGCCTGTGGAGATGGCCGGCACCGTGACGGTCGCACCCGAGGCGACCTGGTCGCTGGTCGGGAAGGTGGTCGCCCCGACGGTGCCCGAGGCCGGCCCCGCGACCATCGATCCCGACGGGTACCGCCGCTGCTCCACCCGCACCCCGCTCGGGGCGCTCACAGCGGCAGCCAATCTGGCGGCGATGGGCTCCGACCCTGCCCTGGCAGGTCGTCTTGCGGACGACGGGTTGATGCCGGGGGCGCTGCGGGATCGGCTGCTGTCGACCCCGGAGCCGAGCTCGGCCACGACTGGCGGCGCCCAGATCCGCGGGTTCCAGATGGTCAGCTACGACGGTACGGCCGCGGCGGTCAACTTGGGAATGCAAGCCCAGAACGGCGGCTACGGGGTCGCGACGATCGAGCTCGTGTGGCATGAGGGCGACTGGCGTATCGGTGTGCGCGGTGAGGGCGAGGCCCAGGAGATGGCCGTCACCTATTCGTGGCCGCCCTCGCTGGTCGGCTTCGTGTTGTGGGCGGGGATCTGACGATGTCGTGCTCCTTGTTCGACATCGGCTGCCGTGTCGAGGAAAGCGCCGCGTCGTTGGCCACCAACGCGATCGACCGGCTGGCGATCGCGGTCACCGAAACGCTCGGCGATCTGATGGGCACCCTGGCGACCTCGTGGGTGCGTATCCAAACACCGATCCTCATCGACGGCAGCGGATCGACGGTCCGCGCGGCCGGTGACCACGCTCCCGGCGCCGACGGCATCGAGACCGTGCTCGGCTGGGTGATGTACGGGGCATTCGGGATCATGGTGCTGGCGTTGATCGCGGCCGGCGTCCGGATGGGCACGGCACACCGCGACGCATCCCAGCACGTCGGACGGATCGGCACCGTGCTGGTCGCAACGATCCTCATCTCCGCCGCGACCGGCATCACCGCGGCCGTGGTCCCCGCATCCAGCGTCCAAGGCTCGGCACCGGTCGCCTACCTTCAGGCGTCCCTGTACTGGTACATGCTCGCCGTCGCGATCGTCGGAGTCATCGCCGGCGCGATGAAGATGGCCTGGCAGCAGCGCGCCGAGGCCGGGCTCGACGTGCTTCGCTCGATCCTCACCCTGGCCGCGGTCGCCGGCGCCGGACTGAGCGCGGTCGCGCTGCTCACCGGCGCCGCCGACCAGTTCGCCGTCTGGATCCTGGACGGCGCGATGGGCTGCAGCCTCGACGAGGGCGGCACCTGCTTCTCACAAGCCATGGGCAACCTCATCGTCCAGGGCGCAACCTCCGGCCCGATCACGCTGCCCGGTCTCCTCACGGTGATCCTCGGCGGGCTGTCGGTCCTAGCCGTGATCGTGCAGATCATCCTGATGATCGTGCGGTCCGCGATGCTGGTCGTGTTGTCGGGGATGCTGCCCATATCGGCCGCAGCCACCAACACGGCAGTCGGCAGCCAAATGTTCAAGAAGACCGCCGGCTGGCTGATCGGGATGATCCTCTACAAGCCGGCAGCCGCCGTGGTTTACGCGACCGCGTTCATGCTCGTCGGTGACCGCTCGGACGATCCCGTGCTGTCGACCATCACCGGACTCACCCTCATCACGATGGCGCTGGTCGCGCTTCCCGCGCTGATGTCGCTGATCGTGCCCGCAACCTCCGCGGTCGCCTCCGGCGGGGGCCTCGCAGGCACCGCCGCGATGGCCGCGATGGCCCTACCCACCGGCGCGATGTCCGCCCAACGCCGACCATCCGGCACCCCGGCAGCCCCCACCGGCGGCACCCCCGGGCCCACCGGACCAACCGGCGTCAGCACCCACGGATCCGGCGGTCCCGCCGGCGGCGGCGGCACGCCACCCGGCACCGGAGCAAGCGATCCCGGACCGGGCAGTCCCCGACCGCCAGGTCCCGGCGGCAATCCGCCACCGCCAAGTGGTAACGCGCCCCAGCCAGGCGCGGCGAGCCCGGGCGGACCAGACCAACACACTGCCCCGCCGGCCACGGGAAGTCCCCCACCAGGAGCTCCGGCGTCAACGGGCATGCCCGGTGCTGGGGTAGCCCACACGGCGAGCGGAGCCACACCCGTAGGCACGGCCGCAGCGGCCGGCATGACGCTAGCCGATGGCGCGCGTCGTGGAATCAACGAATCCATGGGAGAGGAGAAGGGTCCAGATGGAGCGCAGCGGTGAACTCACTCAGATCCGCACCTACGGCAACTTCCGGCGTCCCACCACGGCCGGCCTGCTCGGCCTCGGCTCGTGGGGCACCGGCGTGCTACTCGCCGGACTGATCCTGGTCGTGCTCGTCGTCATGATCGCCGGACTGCTGTGGGGCGCGCTCGCCTTCACGGCCCTGGCGGTCGTGTTGGCCTCGGTCGCCGTGCGAGACGAGCACGGCTCCAGCCTGCTGGATCGGGCATCGGCCAAGATCACCTACCAGCTGGCCGCCCAGCGTGGCCTCACCTTGTACCGATCGGGCCCCCTCGGAACAGTCCCGTGGGGCACCTGCCAACTGCCCGGCCTGGCCGCCTGCCTACGGCTCAGCGAACACCTCGACGCCTACGGCCGACCCTTCGCGCTGATCTCCGCACCCTCGACCGCCACCCACACCGTCGTCATCGCGTCCGAACCCGACGGGGCCGCCCTGGTCGACCAGCCACAGATCGACTCCTGGGTCGCCGACTGGGGTCAATGGCTCACCAACCTCGGCGACGAACCCGGCATCGAAGCAGCAGCTGTCACCATCGAAACCGCACCCGACTCCGGCCACCGGCTCGCTCACGAAGTCGGCGGCGCCATCGACCCCAACGCACCCGCGTTCGCCCGCGCCATGCTCACCGAGATCGTCAAGGCATACCCGGCCGGCTCCTCCACCATCCACGCCTGGGTCACCATCACCTTCACCGCCGCGAACAGCTCCGGCAAGAAACGCACACCCGAACAGGTCGGCCGGGACCTTGCCGCCCGCCTCCCCGGCCTGATGAGCGCCCTGGGGTCCACCGGTGCCGGCGCCACCCGGCTGGTGGACGCGGCCGAGCTGTGCGAAATCGTCCGGGTCGCCTACGATCCGCAGACCGCGGATCTCATCGCGGGCGCCCACGCCGACAACGAGCCCGTCGACCTGGACTGGACCGACGTCGGACCGGCAGCCCACCAAGCCGGCTGGGACGTGTACCGCCACGACTCGGCCTGCTCGGTGACCTGGCAGATGAGCAGCGCGCCGCGCGGCAACGTGCAATCCTCGGTGCTGGCCCGGCTGCTGGCCCCTCACCCGGATATCGCCCGCAAACGCGTCACCCTGCTGTACCGGCCCATCAACTCCGCGGTCGCCGCGGCCATGGTCGAAGCCGACGTGCGGGCGGCGAGCTTCCGCGCGACCTCGACCGAACGGCCCACCGCCCGGTCGATCCTGGACACCCGCTCGGCCGAGGCGACTGCCGCCGAAGAAGCAGCCGGCGCCGGACTGGTCAACTTCGGAGCCCTGATCACCGCGACCGTGACCGACCCCGCCCGGCTCCCCGAAGCCCGCGCCGCAGTCGACATGCTGTCTGCCACCGCACGCCTGCGCGTGCGGCCCTGCTACGGCTCCCAAGACGCCGCCTTCGCGGCCGGGCTGCCCCTGGGAATCCTGCTACCCCAACTCGTGTCGTCCATCACCGCATTCAAGGACAAACTATGAGCCGTCACCAGAAGCCGGCAGCACCCGCACCCCGCAGGCCCGGGCCGAAAGGCTGGCCCGGACGCGACCGAGGCGAAGCCACCCTCATCGACCCGGCAGCCGAGTTCCGCGGCACCACCGTACAAGTGTGCGGGCTATGGCCGTGGGTCGTCGGCTCCGGAACACCCATGGTCGGTGTCCCGCTGGGACGCCACATCATCACTGGCGCCACCTTGTGCTGCGACCCCATCAGCTGGTTCCAACGCGCGAAACTGATCCGCAACCCCAGCGTCTTCTTCCTCGGCCTCACGGGCCTCGGCAAGTCCACCGCCGTACGCCGGATGGCCACCGGACTCGCCGGATACGGCGTCCTCCCGATCGTGCTCGGCGACCTGAAACCCGACTACATCGACATGGTCACCGCCCTCGGCGGACAAGTCATCACCCTCGGACGAGGCCGCGGCCACCTCAACATCCTCGACCCCGGCGAAGCCAAACACGCAGCCCGCCGGCTCCGTGACGCAGGCCACGAAAAACAAGCCCAAGAAGTCGAAGCCGACGCCCACGCCCGGCGCCTCACCATGGTCAGCGCCCTGCTCACCATCTTGCGTAAACAACCCCCCAGCGACGTCGAAGAATCCGTCCTCGACCAGGCGCTGCGCGTCCTCGACCACCAAGCCACCCACACACCCGTGCTGGCCGACCTCCTCGCCATCGTGCAACAAGGTCCCGCCGCGGTGCGTGAGGTGGCAGTCGACCGCGGCGACTTCAGCGAATACCAGCGCATCACCCGCGGCCTCGAAGCCTCCCTGATCAGCCTGACCCGCGGCGGGCGGCTCGGCGAAATCTTCGCCCACCCCACCACCAACCCCATGCAACTTGACCGGCCCGTCGTCTACGACGTGTCATCCATCACCGAAGCCGACCACGACGTGCGAGCCGCCGTCCTCCTAGCCTGCTGGTCCAACGGCTTCGCCACCGTCAACATCGCCCAAGTCCTCGCCGACGCCGAACTCGAGCAGCGGCGCCACTACTTCGTCATCATGGACGAACTCTGGCAAGCACTCCGCTCCGGCAGCGGCATCGTCGACCGCGTCGACTCCCTCACCCGCCTCAACCGGCAAGTCGGCGTCGGGACCGCCATGATCACCCACACCATGAGCGACCTGCGGGCCCTGCCCACACCCGAGGACTACCTCAAAGCCAAAGGCTTCGTCGAACGCGCCGGCATGGTCATCTGCGGCGGACTCCCCCAAGCAGAAATGGTCGACCTCACCCCCGTCATCGGGTTCAGCCAAGCCGAACAAGCCATGCTCGCCAGCTGGCAAGACCCACCCGCCTGGGACTCTCGCCGCGGACAAGAAGCCGAACCCCCAGGACTCGGCAAATTCCTCGTCAAAGTCGGCGGCCGCCCCGGCATCCCCATCCGAGTCGACCTCACCCGCACCGAACAACACATCCACGACACCAACAAACTGTGGCACCAACGATCCCGCGTCGGAGCCCGACCATGACCATACCCAACAACCGACGGGCCCAGCCCTCCCTCTGGGGGCCGGACACGATCCTGATGTACGGGACCGGCGCCCTCGCGATCAGCATCAGCCTGATCATGTGGATCAGCATCCAGGCGGGATGGCGTATCGCCGGGCTCGGACGCCCCCAAGGCGGATTCTGGACCATCGTCTTCGGCGCCATCCGCGGCACCACCACCTGGCCGGCAGCCTCCACCATCGTCGCCATCGCGAGCGTCCTCACGATCACCGTTGCGATCGCCGCCGGCTGGCTTCTGATCGGCCACCGGACCAGGCATAGGACGCGAGTCGACCAGTCGTCCCACTACCTCGGAGTCAGGCAAGATATCAGCCCCCTGTCGAGGGCATCCGTCGTTGCGAAGGCGAAACGTCTCGGTGTTGATCCCAGCACACCCGGCATCCCCATCGGTGTCACCGTCGCCACTGGCGAACGGCTCTACGGCTCGTGGGAAGACATGCACGTCGACATCTGGGGGCCACGAACCGGGAAAACCACCAGCCGCGCCATCCCCGCCATCCTCGCCGCACCCGGCTCCGTCCTCGTCACCAGCAACAAACGCGACGTCGTCGACGCCACCCGCGACCTGAGAGCCGAACGCGGACCCGTCTGGGTGTTCGACCCCCAACACATCGCCGGCGAACAACCCATGCACTGGTGGTGGAACCCGCTGTCGTACGTCACCGACGAAGTCCAAGCCTCCAAACTCGCCGCCCACTTCGCCAGCGGCTCCCGCGCCCCCGGAGCCCGCACCGACGCCTTCTTCGACCCCGCCGGACAAGACCTCCTCGCCGGCCTGCTCCTCGCCGCCGCCGTAGATGACCGGCCCATCACCGACGTGTACCGATGGCTCACCCGACCCACCGACGACACCCCCATGCGACTTGTCGCCGCAGCCGGCTACGAACTCACCGCCGACCAACTCGCCGGCGTCATCTTCGCCCCCGACAAACAACGAGGCGGCATCTACGGAACCGCCCAACAAATGGCGTCCTGCCTCACCAACCGACAGATCGCCGCCTGGGTCACCCCACAAGGACCGGACGATCTCCGCGCCCAGCTGCGTGCGACCGATTTCGTCCACGCCGACGGCGGCACCCTCTACAGCCTGTCCAAAGAAGGCACCTCCACCGCCGGACCCCTCGTCACCGCGCTCACTGCGGCTGTCGCTGAAGCCGCCGAAGAACTCGCCGCCCAAAGCACCGGCGGCCGGCTCCAAACACCTCTAGTCGGTGTCCTGGACGAAGCCGCCAACGTGTGCCGCTGGACCGACCTACCAGCGCTGTACTCCCACTTCGGATCACGCGGCATCATCCTGATGACCATCCTCCAATCCTGGTCCCAAGGCGTCGACGTCTGGGGAGAATCCGGCATGCGCAAACTCTGGTCAGCAGCCAACATCGCCGTCTACGGCGGCGGCGTCAAGGAGCGCGAATTCCTCGATACTCTCACCGCGATGATCGGCGACTACGACAAAACCACCCGCTCGGTGTCGGTCGGCAAAGGTCACCGAAACGTCACCCAACAACTCAACAGACAACGCATCCTCGACCCGGCCGACCTCGCAGCCATGCCACCCGGCAGAGCCATCGTCCTCGCCTCCGGCGCCCGACCCACCCTCATCGCCACCCAACCCTGGATGACCAGCCCACACGCCGCCGCGATCCGCGCATCCATCGCCGCCCACGACCCCAGCCGAGACACCCACCCACAGGAGAACCCAACATGACCAACATCCCCGACTGGACCACCGACCCCGAGTGGCCCACAGAAGACCCCACCACCCCGCAATCGGAAGACACTCCTGAAACCATGGGCGAGGCCGACAATGACGCGACCCCGGAGGCAGAACCGCCCCCGACGCTGTACTTCGGCAGCACCGACGAATTCGTCCGAGAGTTCGTCTGCCCCGTCTTCCGCCGCAACGTCGGCGAGGCCGGACGCGCCGAATACCGCTGGTCAGCCCGCTGGTGGGAATCCGCCGAAGCCGTCATTCGACTTGAAGCCATGTGGCGATCCTGGGAACACCACCGACTCGACCCCGCAACCGGCATCAGCACCTGGCTCCGCGACCACGCCGACTACCACCTCAGCATCCTTATGAGCCCCACCGGACCCTTTGCCAGCTCGACTGACACCGCTACCGTCACCGATGCCCTGCCGTACGACCCGCCACCGATTAGGCTGTTTCCAGATGTTCGGAACTGATTGAAGAGTCTTTGCGAGTTTCGCGGTCCCTACCCGGCCGATGAAGGCCGAGTACCCGTCCCGACTTCGCAAGGTGCGCCTCCGCGACCAGAAGCGGCAGGAGCTCATCGACGCGATGGCCGCGTTCGACGAGCGCTGCTGGAGCGCGGTGAGATGTTCGTCGACGCCGACATTCCTGCGGGCATCGGCCGGAAGTTCCTCCACGTCTACGGCGAGAGGCTCGACCCCGAGATCCATGTCCTCCTGGAGCAACGCGAGGCGAAGGAGGAGCGCGCAACGATGCTGTACGAGCGCGGCAGGAGGATGCCTGGCGATCCGGGCGACCGGCTGCGTGAGAGGGCCCGCAGGATGCGCCAAGAAGTCAAGATGGGCGAGTACGCCATCGAGGTGGATGACGCCTCGCGCGATCGCGGCCCAGCCGGGGACCCAAACCCTCGGGGTCGTGTCGGTGGCGGGTGATGTAGTGGTGGTCATGATGGTCCCTCCTCGGAGTCGATGGAGGGACGGCCGCGACCGGCGGCCGTGCTCAGTGAATCGGCGGTTACGCGGGACGCTCACCGTCTCTCGGAGGGACTTCCGGGCCGCGCTGGTGCGCGGGCTGGTGACGGGCAGTCAGGCCTCGATGCACAGGCGCTTCCCCAGCGCTTTGGCGACCTTCTCAAGGGTCCCAGTGGAGATGTTGCTGCCAGTCTCCACACGGGCGATAGTGGGCCGCGAGACGCCCGCCTCGCTGGCCAGACGGTGCTGGCTCCAGTCGAGGCTCTCGCGGGCGTCGCGGATGTCTTTACCGATGCCCTTGGCGGGGTTGGGATTGCGGCTCATCAGACCACCTCCAGGGCTGGGGCCAGGCTCCGTTCGGCTCGCACGCGGAGCGCGCGGCCATACGCTGTCATTCCGTCCCAGTCGACCACGGTCTCGCCGTTGGCGTCGGTGGTGACGGGGACCATGATGCGGGTTGCACGGAGGCGCACTGCACTCGCTTTGTGTCCCCAGGAGAACTTCGTAATGGCTTCGCGGAGACTGGTCATCAGGAGCGCTGCGTTAGCTTCGTTCAGCATAGGAGCGCGCAGCTCCAGCACCTTGGTGGCGCCATAGTAAGGCACCGGCTGATAGGCGACGACCTGTGTGTCGATACCCACGGTGATCACGTTCCCGTGGTTTGGAGGCACCTTCTGGCGGGCTATGAAGCCAGCAACACTGTTCCGACGAGCCGTGTTGGTGACGTGCGGATACTGGATCGCCCCGCTCACAACTTGGTTGGTGTTCAGCCATGCGGGCGCTTGGCGGCAGACATCGAACACATCAGGGATCAGCATGGGCTCGAACCTCAGATCCGGGAGAGAGTCGTCATCGCCCTCGTGAGTCTGACGAGCACTGCGTGTGTGTCTAATGACTCGGTCCAGCAGCTCGGAGCCGAGGCGGTCGAGGCCGTCCCAGTCAACGACCTGATTGCCATGCTGGTCGCCCGTGACGGGAACCATAATGCGGGTTGCACGTAGACGTACCAGTGACGCGCCGTTCCCCCACTGGAACTTCATCATCTGCTCGCGGAGGATCGCCACGAGCACGGGGCCATTGATGGCTGACAAGCGGGGATGGCGCAGTACCTGGACCTTGACCGAGGTGTAGAACGGCATCGGCTGATAGAAAACCGTCTGAGTGTCAACGCCAACAGTGATTGCATTTCCGGCATTCGGAGGAAGGTCCTGAACCTTCACCGCACTCTCATGTCCATTCCGAGCTGCTGATCGGCTGACATATGGAAAAGGACCTGCACCGGGATCTAGTTTGTTCTTGTCGTACCAGGCGGAAGAGGCAGCAAGATGCTCGAACACCTCCGTGATGAGCAAGGGCTGGAAGTCCAGTGTGTCGAGCACGCTCATGCCGTCACCTCATCCTCGGCCCCTTCTACAGCAGGGGTGGGCGTGACCAGGTCACCGAGCCCGTGCGCGTGCATATCCACCTGCCAGGCGACGTAGTCGGCGACAGTGGCGAGGAAGTCCTCGTACGTCGGGGGCCGGTCATTGAAGTAGAAGTAGGAGTGCTGCCACTCGTCCTCGGCCGTCACCTCAGAGCGCACGATGAAGCCGGTGTCGTCTTGGGCGTCGCCACGCAGGACCTCCGTGAGGTGCTTGCGGCGCGACGCCACCGTGCCGTCGTCGACAAGACCGCGGTGCGGGGCGACGACCCAGCCGTCCTTCTCGAAGTTCACGAACCGGACCTTGTGGTCCTTGGGGTGCGGGCGCCCTGCGGTAAACATGGCGATGACCGTGTGGGGCGTGTGGCCGGAGTTGGCGAACGTCGCGGGGTTCATCGTGATGACGGTGTCGAGGGTGTGGTGCTCCAGGATGAACTTCTTGCGGGCCTTGTCCTCCTTGGTCTTGCCGACCATGGCCGACTGCGGCACGATCACCGCGAGCGTGCCGCCCGGGTTGAGGAACGACAGTGCCCGCTCGATGAAGGAGAGCTCGGACAGGTTGCGGGTGCTCTTGTCCTTGGACTGGGAGTACGGCGGGTTGAGCAGCACCTTGGTGAAGCCGTGCCCCATGGCCCGGGAGCCATCGGGGAGCTTGACGTCACCGCGCATCTCGTGTCTCGGCGCATCGAATATCGAGTCGCGCCGGAAGTTTGCCTTGCCGTCACCGCGCAGGATCATGTTGGTGGTCCCGATGGCGAACAGCTTGTCCTGGAGCTCGATGCCGTAGAGGCGGTTCTTGCGGATGTCGTCCCGCATGACTGCGTTGTCGCCGGCGTCGGCGAACATCCGCTGCATCGCAGCGATCAGGAACGACGCGGTGCCTGCTGTGGGGTCCAGTACGTAGTCAGTGGCGTTGACGTCAATCAGCTCGGCCATGAGCGTCGTGACGTGCTCCGGGGTGAGGACGATGCCGAGTCCGGAGCCGTCGCCGCCGCCGTAGGAGATGAACTCGTGGTAGAAGTTGCCGAGCACGTCGAAGGCGGTCATCGAGGGGTCCGTGACGATGTCCAGGACGTCGTTCTCTAGGATGCGGGTCATCCACTTGAGCGGGGACTCCCCCAGGTCTCGGTGGGACCGGTTGAGCTGCGGCGCGTTCTTGATGAAGGCGAACTGGTCGAGCAGGGTGCCGATCTTCGCCTGGGGCATCAGCGCCTCGGAGCGCATGTACTGCTCGGCTGCGTCGTAGATGACCCGCCCGTCCCAGACCTGGTAGTTGTTGCCGGGAGAGATGCTGAGAAGCCGGTCCAGGCTGAAGTAGGGGTTCTGGAGCGCCAGGAGGATCGCTGAGACGAGCGGGGCTTTGCGGTCGTTCTCGACAGAGCCGTAGTTGCGCATGCCCTCGTGGAGGCGCTCGGCCGCGGCCCGCACGTCGTCGAGCTGGGCCTCGGCGCGGGGGCGCTGGCCGAGCACCTGGACCGCGTAGTACTCGCCGATCTGGTCGGCGGCGAAGACGTCGAGGTTGTCGAGGTCGTCGAGCAGCTTGGTGAAGCCTGGCCCGAGGTAGGCCACGGCGATCTCGTGGTGGACCTCGGCACCGCCGATACCGACGGCGAAGATCCCCTTGTTCTGCGGCACGCCGTTGCGCAGCATCGCCTGGGCGTAGTGGATGGCGCCGTTGAGAGCGTAGTCGGCGCGGTAGGGGTAGTCAGCGACCACGGCGCCGTCAACGATCCAGCGCGTGCGCTGGACGTCCTTCTTGTCCTCCACAACGACGATGAAGTCACCGGACTGGAAGACGAACTCCGGCTTGCCCTCGGCGGCGCTGCTGAGGGACTTGGAGCCGCCCTTGAGGGCATCGCGCTTCCACTGCGGGCCGCCGTCTTGCTCCCAAGGCCGGTCCACTCCGATCTCGCGCAGCAGGTCGCGCACGAACTGGTCCGTCGCCTTCTCGTTCGCCATGTCTTGTCCTCGTTCTGGCGGTCTGAATCCTGCCCTAAGTGTATCAGTTATGTTGCATTGAGTACCGGGCCTCCGCGGTGCGAGCGCGGCCATCAGGGCCTACCTTCCGTCGACCGAGCAGCGCCCGTTAGCCGACCGCCTTGCGGGACACCCGTCGGCAGCCCTGGACATCGCGCGCTCAGGCGGATCTGCGTGTGGTGTGCGCCGTTGAATGGCGGGGATTTGTCGTCGCCGTTTGGCGGTACGCCGCACGTGGTGCACTGGGTACACCCGCTGCGACAGGATGTGCAGCGAAAGGTCTTAGCCTCAATCCGACGGTCGGGGGCAGCCTCCGCGAAGTCGCAGCACTGGTGGATCTGTTGCCCTGATGCAGAGGGAGGGGGCCGAAGCCCCCTCCCTGGCGTTCCTCAGCAGCAGCCGCAGCCGCAGCCCTGGCACAGGCAGATGTCCATGACGGTTACCTCCCCTCAGTTTGTAGCCAGGTTCCCGGGGAGGGCTGAGGGCAGTCCTCGGCCGGTAGGGCCTCGAGCATGGTCGCCATCTCCGTCCGTAGTGCGGACAGGCGCGCCATCTGTGCGTCCAACTCCGCGAGCCGACGGCCGAGCAGCTCGCCCGCCGGCTCACAGGGACAGGTTCCGGTGTCGCGGATGGTAAGAAGGTCGCGGATGTCGTCGAGCTTCAGCCCGAGCCGCTGTGCTCCTTGGATGAACTTCAGCCGGTCCACCGCACTGTCGTCGTACTGCCGGTAGCCCGCCGTGCTGCGGGTCGGCGGTGGCAGCAGTCCCGCCCGCTCGTAGTAGCGAATTGTGTCCGGGCGCACCCCTACGACGTCGGCGAGTTCGGCCACGCGCATCCCGCGGACGGAGGGCACCTGCTGTGTCATACCGCCACGTTAGACCTTGGAGTTAACTCCAAGGTCAAGCATGTCCCGGAGGGCGGGTCAGAGACCGAACGCTCCTCCGCTGACGAGGATGACGATGCCGAGGCCGATCAGGACGATGGGGAACAGGATCTGTTCCCAGCGCTCGAGGACTTCAGCGATCGGCGGCCGGGTGGCAACGAACTTGGCAACTACGACCAGGACCGCGACGAGCGCGAGGAAGACGAGGCAGTAGGCGACCACTGCGATGGGTTCCACGCTGAGGAAGACGGGGACATAGACGCCGATGTTGTCTCCGCCGTTGGCGAAGGTGACTCCTGCGACGGTCCACGCGCTGACCTTCGTGCCCGTGACCTTGGCGTCATCGTCGTCATCGTCTCCGCGCCAGGCTTGCCATGCAGCCCAGAGACCGAGGGCCAGGGGGATGAGCCCGAAGTACGGGATAGCTGCTGAGGGCAGGAATGCTCCGGCTCCGATAGTCACCAGCACAGCGGCACCGAGGATGCAGGCGAACCCCACGTACTGGCCGACCAAGATGCGGGTGGTCGTCCCGCGTTGGCCCGCGCCGCGGGCGAAGAACAAGGAGAGCACGATGATGTCGTCGATGTTGGTCGCGATGAACAGGCCGATTGCCTGCAGGACCGCAGCCAGGATCACGCGCCCGCCTCTGCTGCGTCGCATCCGGGCACCGAGCAGGCAGGATCGATGCACGGGGCGTTCTCGTCAACCGCGAGGGTGACGTCAACCAGGGCGGTCAGCGCCTGCGTCAGGTGGGGGGCTCTGTTGCAAAAATCGTGAAGCTTGAGCATGCTTGGCGGAGATTGGACGGACGGAACGATGACGGATTTCAAGTGGCGCCATTTCCAGGGTGATGTGATCCTGTGGGCGGTGCGCTGGTATTGTCGCTATCCGATCAGCTATCGCGACCTTGAGGAAATGCTGGCGGAACGCGGCATTTCGGTCGACCATACGACGATCTATCGCTGGGTCCAGTGCTACGCCCCGGAGATGGAGAAGCGGCTGCGCTGGTTCTGGCGGCGTGGCTTTGATCCGAGCTGGCGCCTGGATGAAACCTACGTCAAGGTGCGGGGCAAGTGGACCTACCTGTACCGGGCAGTCGACAAGCGGGGCGACACGATCGATTTCTACCTGTCGCCGACCCGCAGCGCCAAGGCAGCGAAGCGGTTCCTGGGCAAGGCCCTGCGAGGCCTGAAGCACTGGGAAAAGCCTGCCACGCTCAATACCGACAAAGCGCCGAGCTATGGTGCAGCGATCACCGAATTGAAGCGCGAAGGAAAGCTGGACCGGGAGACGGCCCACCGGCAGGTGAAGTATCTCAATAACGTGATCGAGGCCGATCACGGAAAGCTCAAGATACTGATCAAGCCGGTGCGCGGTTTCAAATCGATCCCCACGGCCTATGCCACGATCAAGGGATTCGAAGTCATGCGAGCCCTGCGCAAAGGACAGGCTCGCCCCTGGTGCCTGCAGCCCGGCATCAGGGGCGAGGTGCGCCTTGTGGAGAGAGCTTTTGGCATTGGGCCCTCGGCGCTGACGGAGGCCATGGGCATGCTCAACCACCATTTCGCAGCAGCCGCCTGATCGGCGCAGAGCGACAGCCTACCTCTGACTGCCGCCAATCTTTGCAACAGAGCCACCCAGTGGACATAAGCCTGTTCGGTTCGTAAGCTATAATGCAAGTAGCGTATGCGCTCACGCAACTGGTCCAGAACCTTGACCGAACGCAGCGGTGGTAACGGCGCAGTGGCGGTTTTCATGGCTTGTTATGACTGTTTTTTTGTACAGTCTATGCCTCGGGCATCCAAGCAGCAAGCGCGTTACGCCGTGGGTCGATGTTTGATGTTATGGAGCAGCAACGATGTTACGCAGCAGGGTGACGGTGTTCGGCATTCTGAATCTCACCGAGGACTCCTTCTTCGATGAGAGCCGGCGGCTAGACCCCGCCGGCGCTGTCACCGCGGCGATCGAAATGCTGCGAGTCGGATCAGACGTCGTGGATGTCGGACCGGCCGCCAGCCATCCGGACGCGAGGCCTGTATCGCCGGCCGATGAGATCAGACGTATTGCGCCGCTCTTAGACGCCCTGTCCGATCAGATGCACCGTGTTTCAATCGACAGCTTCCAACCGGAAACCCAGCGCTATGCGCTCAAGCGCGGCGTGGGCTACCTGAACGATATCCAAGGATTTCCTGACCCTGCGCTCTATCCCGATATTGCTGAGGCGGACTGCAGGCTGGTGGTTATGCACTCAGCGCAGCGGGATGGCATCGCCACCCGCACCGGTCACCTTCGACCCGAAGACGCGCTCGACGAGATTGTGCGGTTCTTCGAGGCGCGGGTTTCCGCCTTGCGACGGAGCGGGGTCGCTGCCGACCGGCTCATCCTCGATCCGGGGATGGGATTTTTCTTGAGCCCCGCACCGGAAACATCGCTGCACGTGCTGTCGAACCTTCAAAAGCTGAAGTCGGCGTTGGGGCTTCCGCTATTGGTCTCGGTGTCGCGGAAATCCTTCTTGGGCGCCACCGTTGGCCTTCCTGTAAAGGATCTGGGTCCAGCGAGCCTTGCGGCGGAACTTCACGCGATCGGCAATGGCGCTGACTACGTCCGCACCCACGCGCCTGGAGATCTGCGAAGCGCAATCACCTTCTCGGAAACCCTCGCGAAATTTCGCAGTCGCGACGCCAGAGACCGAGGGTTAGATCATGCCTAGCATTCACCTTCCGGCCGCCCGCTAGCGGACCCTGGTCAGGTTCCGCGAAGGTGGGCGCAGACATGCTGGGCTCGTCAGGATCAAACTGCACTATGAGGCGGCGGTTCATACCGCGCCAGGGGAGCGAATGGACAGCGAGGAGCCTCCGAACGTTCGGGTCGCCTGCTCGGGTGATATCGACGAGGTTGTGCGGCTGATGCACGACGCTGCGGCGTGGATGTCCGCCAAGGGAACGCCCGCCTGGGACGTCGCGCGGATCGACCGGACATTCGCGGAGACCTTCGTCCTGAGATCCGAGCTCCTAGTCGCGAGTTGCAGCGACGGCATCGACGGCTGTTGCACCTTGTCGGCCGAGGATCCCGAGTTCTGGCCCGACGCCCTCAAGGGGGAGGCCGCATATCTGCACAAGCTCGCGGTGCGACGGACACATGCGGGCCGGGGTGTCAGCTCCGCGCTGATCGAGGCTTGCCGCCATGCCGCGCGAACGCAGGGGTGCGCCAAGCTGCGGCTCGACTGCCACCCGAACCTGCGTGGCCTATACGAGCGGCTCGGATTCACCCACGTCGACACTTTCAATCCCGGCTGGGATCCAACCTTCATCGCAGAACGCCTAGATGTACTGACCGGAGACGTTAATTGACTCGCGAGGTACAGCCCCGCTCTGTATCCTCGGCCGCATGTACTTAGGCATCGCTTCGATGAAGCTGCGTTCCGCCCGCTGACGGCGGCGGGACCCCTTCTGATCTCTCGTCTGCCGTCCTGGCCATCTGCCGGGCGGCCGCTTTGTGGTGCCCGGCTCCATGACGAGCTGAGAGTACGCAATGCCAATCACACAACCTGTTCGATCGTGTGTGTGGATCGGGACACCCCAGGGATCCGCCGCACACATCCGCGCTGAATCACTTCACGTCACACTCGGGGACCGGCCTGTGCTGAGTGGGGCCGACGTCACCGTTTCTGCCGGGTCAAGGCTGGCGATCGTCGGCGACAACGGCCGGGGCAAGACCACTTTGCTCCACGTGCTGGCTGGGATCCTGAAGCCTGACTCAGGGGTGGTGACCCAGGTGGGTTCCCTCGTCCTGGTGAAGCAGGACATGGCTACCGAGGACGATCGCACGGTCGGTGACCTGATCGCCGAGGCGACTGCTCCCTCCAGGGCCGCGCTGCAGGCGCTGGACGTGGCCAGCGCTGCGCTAGCCACGGGTGAGGACGCGGCCGATGCCTATTCCGCTGCGCTCGAGGCGGCCAGGCTGCTGGACGCGTGGGATGCCGAACGCCGCGTGGACATCGCTTTGGCGGGTCTGAACGCTTGCAGTGACCGCGCTCGGGTCCTGTCGACCTTATCGGTGGGCCAGCGGTACCGGGTACGGCTGGCGGTCGCACTCGGGTCGACACCTGACCTCTTGCTGTTGGACGAGCCCACCAACCACCTGGACGCTGCAGGACTGTCCTTCCTGACCGAGCGTCTGCGCGACCATCCCGGTGGCTTGGCCCTGGTCAGCCACGACCGCGCCCTGCTGCATGACGTGGCGACCAGCTTCCTGGACCTCGACCCGACCCGCGATGGCCTGCCCCGCACCTATTCCGGCGGTTACCAGGGCTGGATCGAGGGCCGCCGACGGGAACGGGTCGCGTGGGAGCAGGACCATGCCGCCCAGGTCGCCCAGCACGCGGAACTGAAACGCGCCGCGGCCGAAGCACGCTCTCGCCTGTCTCAGGGCGGATGGCGACCCGACAAGGGAACGGGCAAGCACCAACGGGCCACCCGTGCCGCAGGGGTCGTCCAAGCGTTCAATCGACGTGTCGAAGACCTGGAACGCCACGAGATCGACGTGCCGCAACCACCACTGCGACTGGCGTGGCCGGTCTCGTCCGCGCGCCCCGGGCAGAGTGTTGTGAACGCCTCCAAAGCCGCCGTGGATGGTCGGTTGGTTACGCCGGTCTCAGTGGACGTGAGCGGTGGAGACCGGTTAGTTGTCACCGGGCCAAACGGGGCGGGAAAGTCCACTCTGTTGGCGGTTCTCGGTCAGCGGCTGGTCCCCACCTCGGGGCACGTGCGGGTGAACCCCAGCGCACGCATCGCCCTGTTGTCCCAGGAGGTTCCTGACTGGGATCACGTCAGTCCCGCCCATGTGGCCTACGAGACGTTCCTGGCCAACCACGGGTGCCGATCCCACGCACCGTCACTCGGTTCCCTCGGACTGCTCGAGCCCTCCGCGACCCGCGCCCCGGTGGGGCGCCTGTCGCAGGGGCAGCAACGCCGTCTCCACCTGGCGATGTGTCTGGCCTTGGATCCGGACCTGTTGCTCCTGGACGAACCCACCAACCACCTGTCGTCGAGTTTGGTCGATGACATCACCACCGAGCTGCTGCAGACCTCCTGCGCGGTGATCGTCGCCACGCACGACCGGCAGATGCTCAAAGACCTGGCCGACTGGCCCCACCTGCACCTTGACCCGAAGGACCCCTCATGAACCCGCTTCGCCCCTTGACCATCCCCACCTACCGGACACTGTTCGCAGCCATGGTGCTGACCATCTTCGCCCAGGGAGCCTGGGCCCTCTACCTGGCCATGCAGACCCTCGACCTGGGTGCGACGCCCGCCACGCTGTCGGGTGTCGTCGCATGGAGTGGCATCGGCCTGCTCGCCGGATCCCTCCCGGCCGGGGTGCTCGCTGACCGGATCCCCAACAAGTCCGTCATCGTGGGCGTGCTCACCCTGAACTGCATCGTGGCGACGGCAACCTCCACCGCCGCCATCCTCGACCTAGTCACCTTCTGGATGCTCGCGGCCTCCGCGTTCGTCATCGGTGTCTCGACCGCCTTCTTCTTCCCCGCCTACACCGCCCTCGTCCCGGTGTTGGTGGCCAGCGACGACCTGATGGCCGTCAACGGGTTGGAAGGAGCCACCCGTCCGCTGGTCGGGCAAGCACTCGCGCCAGCCACCGTCGGAGCGATCATCGGCGCGAGCATGCCCGCCGTGGGCGGCTACCTCATCGCCGCAGCACTCGCGCTGGGCCTGGTCGCCGCCCTGCGGCTTCCCGCACCCAGCCCGGCTGAGACCGAGGCCGACGCGTCGGCCGCCTCACCCATCAGCGACCTGATTGCGGGTTTCGGTTATGTAGCCCGCACACGCTGGGTCCGCTCCAGCGTCCTGTTCGCCGCCGTCATGGGACTGGTCGTGACCGGTCCACTCGAAGTTCTCCTCCCTGCCCTCATGCGCTCCTCGCACGAGAACGGCCCAGCTCTCTACGGGGCCGTCCTCGCGGCACTGGGTGCGGGTGGACTGATGGGATCGCTGCTGGCGGGGTCGTGGCGCACTCCGGAGCGCTTCCTGCCCGCGATGGTCGGTGCTTGGGCGCTTGGCTGCCTGCCGCTGTCCATCCCTGCCCTGACGAGCAACCCGTGGGCCATCGGCGCGGGCCTGGCGTTCTACGGGGCGCTGATCGGGATCGGGATGGTCATCTGGGGCACCGTCCTCCAAGAACACGTCCCCCTGGAGATGCTCGGCCGGGTCGCCAGCCTCGACTTCTTCATCTCCATCGCCTTCATGCCCCTGTCCATCGCCCTCACCGGAGTCCTCAGCCGCCACATCCACACCCACACCTTGTTCGTCACGGCTGGCCTCGTTCCGCTGGCCATGGCAGCTCTGCTCGCAGCCCTGGGTCAACTCAGGATGCCGCGGACGACGCCCCACGAGGCAGGACAGTCATGACCCACGCGAACGCCGCCCTCACCCCTCGCCATCGACTCAAAGTCGCCCAGCTCGTCGTCGACCAGGGCTGGCCGATCAGCGAAGTGGCTGCCCGGTTCCAGGTGTCCTGGCCCACCGTGAAGCGCTGGGCCGACCGCTACCGAACCGGCCAGTCCATGCAAGACCGCTCCTCACGACCCCACCACTCGCCGAGCAAGACCGACCAGGCAACAACGAAGCACTGCATCCAGCTCCGCCTCCGCCTGCGCGAGGGGCCGGTGCAGCTCGCATGCCGGCTCGGAATCGCGCCCTCGACGGTCCACCGCATCCTGGTCGACGCGCGCCTGAACCGGCTCTCCCACGTCGACCGCGCCACTGGGGAGCCCGTCCGCCGCTACGAACACGACCACCCCGGCGCGATGCTCCACGTCGACGTGAAGAAGCTCGGCAACATCCCAGACGGCGGAGGCTGGCGCTACGTCGGCCGCCAACAAGGCGACCGCAACCGCGCAGCCACACCCGCCAAGCCCAAGAACAAGCACTACGACCCGTTGATGGGCAAGGCCTACGTCCACACCGTCATCGACGACCACTCCCGCGTCGCCTACGCCGAGATCCACGACGACGAAACAGCCCACACCGCCACAGCGGTCCTGGCCAGGGCCGTCAAGTGGTTCAACGCCCGCGGGGTGACCGTTGAGCGGGTCCTGTCCGACAACGGTGGCGCCTATCGCTCACACCTATGGCGCGACACCTGCACAGAACTCGGCATCACGCACAAGCGCACCCGGCCATATCGCCCGCAGACCAACGGCAAGATTGAACGCTTCCACCGCACCCTGGCCGACGGCTGGGCCTACGCCCGCTGCTACACCTCAGAGGCCGAACGCCGAGGCGAACTCGATGGCTGGCTCCACTACTACAACCACCACCGTCCTCACACAGCCTGCGGGAACCAGCCGCCCTTCTCACGATTGACCAACGTCTCCGGTCAGTACACCTAGAACTCGAAATCTAACGTCCGTTCGGGCATCGAGGTCCATGTCGGGGTGGGACGGGCCCGTGGCTTCAAGATCACTTGCAGTCCGACCGCGATGTCTTGGTTGCGCGAGAGGTTGTCGATATGGCTCTGTTGCAAAAATCGTGAAGCTTGAGCATGCTTGGCGGAGATTGGACGGACGGAACGATGACGGATTTCAAGTGGCGCCATTTCCAGGGTGATGTGAGGCTCTGTTGCAAAAATCGTGAAGCTTGAGCATGCTTGGCGGAGATTGGACGGACGGAACGATGACGGATTTCAAGTGGCGCCATTTCCAGGGTGATGTGATCCTGTGGGCGGTGCGCTGGTATTGT
>Ga0334887_1001621_pt1 | contig 28483 bp, 23 predicted proteins | sample GraSluR1_MG_10_FD_207217 | JGI IMG/M metagenome (GOLD analysis project Ga0334887, IMG submission 207217) | Sludge microbial communities from methane-producing bioreactor in Wageningen University, Netherlands - Granular Sludge_18_07-R1 | ecosystem: Engineered > Bioreactor > Anaerobic >...
GTTTGTGTCGCCGAGCGCCACCAATCCCGACGTGACCTCGCCGGACTGCGACATCTGCAATCGCGTGGCGTTGAGCGACGCTTTGCAGGGCGAGACCGACGCCCTCTATGCGCTTGAGACGCTCGGCGTGACCAAGGCCGCGGTCATGCACGACAACAGCGACTACGGCAAGGGCGTAGCCGAAACATTCCAGGCGGCTTTCGCAGAAGGCGGCGGCGAAGTCACAGCCTTTGAAGGCGTGCAGGTCGGCGATACCGACTTCCGCGCAGCCTTGGCGAAGATCGGCGCAGGCGGCCCCGAGCTCATCTTCTTCGGCGGCTATGCTACCGAAGCGGGCCTGATCGTCACTCAGATGAAGGAAACCGCCGGCCTTGAGGAAGCTTACTTCATGAGCGACGACGGCACCTACATGCAGCAATATCTCGACGCCGGCGGCGCCGCCGCCGAAGGCACCTTCGCCTCCTCCTTCGCAGGCACCGCCGAGTCTGGACGCAACATCGAGTTCGTCGACAAGTATGTCGAGAAGTTCGGCATGCATCCCAGCGATCTCGGCCCGTTCCACTACCAGTCATACGACACGGTCTTGGTCATCACCGAAGCGCTGAAGAAGGTGGCCGAGGTCGACGATGCCGGCAACCTGGTCATCGATCGCGAGGCGCTCATTACGGCCATCCGCGAGACCGAGGGGCTTGAAGGTCTGACCGGCACCATCACCTGCAATGAAGTCGGCGACTGCGGCGCCGGCGGCATCCAGATCTACCAGGTCATCGACGGGGCCTTCCAACAGGTCTCCGGCTTCGGCATGGAAGAATAGCGGGACGCAACACAACCTGAACCGAATGGAGCAAGAGTTCGACTCTTGCTCCATTCCCCCCATCCTCGGGTCTATCATCAACGCCATACGTCTCCCCTGCCGCCATCACTGAGCCACAAGGGGACTACCATCCGGACAAGCGGCCCATGACATCCACAACAGCCCGTCTTGACAGTGCAGCCTCTCGTAGGGTCCGTTCGCCGAGCCTCATCAAATGGGGATTAGGAATCGTGATCTTAGCGCTGCTCAGTTGGCGCGTGATCACCGTCGGCGTAGCCGAAGGCTACCCAGCGTCATTCTGGGTTTCCCAGGCACTGAACGGCCTTGTTCTCGGCGGCGTCTACGCCCTGGTCGCCCTCGGCTATACGCTCGTCTACGGCATCCTCTTCATGATCAACTTCGCCCACGGCGAGATCATGATGTTGGGCGGGATCGCCGGTTATTTTGCCCTCCAGGTCTTCACCGCTATCGGCTGGATGGAGGGGTCTGCTGCGCTGGTCATTTTGGGCCTGCTGCTGATCATGACGATTGGCATGGCGACCTCTGTCGTCACCGGCGTGACGCTAGAGCGACTCGCCTACCGGCCGCTGCGCAAAGCGCCCAGGCTCGTGCCCCTCATCAGCGCCATCGGGGCCTCGCTCTTTATCCAGTACTCCGTACTGCTCATTTTTGGCGTCAGCCCGCACGTCTACCGCAAGCCCGCTTTGCTCGAAGGCGGCTTTCGTGTTGGCCAAGTGTTCGTTTCCTACACCGGTCTTATCATCTTTATCACCTCTATCTTGTTGATGCTGGCGCTCTACCAGATCATCCAGCGCACCAAACTGGGCCGCGCTATGCGCTCCGTAGCCGAGGACAAGGACACCTCAGCGCTGATGGGCGTCAATGTCGACCAAGTAATCGTCTTCACCTTCATCCTAGGGTCTGCGCTGGCCGGCGCAGCGGGCGTCATGCTCGGCTTCCATAACACAGTCGTAAAGTTTAACAGCGGCTTCATTCCGGGCATCAAAGCCTTTACCGCCGCCGTCTTGGGCGGCATCGGCAACATTCCCGGCGCCATGTTCGGCGCCATGATCCTAGGGCTGATCGAATCCATCGGCCCCAGCGCCCTGGGCATTCCCACCGAATATAAGGACATAATCGCCTTCAGCATGCTGGTGTTGATCCTGGTCTTCAGGCCCACCGGCCTCTTCGGCGAAATTCTGAGCGAGAAGAAGGCATAGCCATGGCCGACCAAGAACCTCTGCGCCGCGGCATCCAAATCGGGCTGATCGCTTTCGCCATCCTCACCTACGCCATTCTCATCGGCATACCGATCCGGTTGGGTGCAGCGGCCTTCCCGGTCCTGTCTGCGCTCGTCGCCCTGTTCATCTTTGCCATGTTGCGCCGGCCTATGAAGGGCTACCCCGCCGATCGCCCGGCCATATCGATCATCCGGCAGGCGGTCACGGCCGGTCTGATTGCAGGCGCGCTTGTTGCCGCCCTGATCTGGCTCTTTACGTCGCTCATGGCGGATGGCGTCCGCCTCCAGCCGATCTTCGACAAGGTTGTGCCGCAAAATATCGCCGCACTGCATAACGTAAGCCCCGGCGCCATCGCCAACGGAGAAGTCTCCTGGACGAGTCCGCTTCTCCAGATCGGCATGATGGCCCTAGCCGGTCTGGCAGGCGCCGGTCTGGTCTTGCTCAACCGCAGCCAGGGGGCGGATTCTCTGCGCGCCCGACGCATTCCGGGCGCCAAATGGATCGTCATCGTCCTGCCCTTCGTGCTGATGCTGTTCGTTATCTGGCTAGGGCAGCCGGCCGCCACCTTCGGCGGCGCCCATAAGGGCACTGTTCGCCTGCTTCTGGCGATGATCACCTTCGGCAGCGGCCTTTTCTCCCTGCGCCAAGCCAGCCAGCCCCGAGAACGCATCATCGTCGGCGTCCTGCTCACCGCCGGCGCGCTCTACATGCCCTTTACTCTCGACCAGTTCCAAAACTCGGTAATGGGCCTCGTCTTTATCTTTGCCATGATGGGCCTCGGTCTCAATATCGTCGTCGGCTATGCCGGTCTGCTCGACCTGGGCTATGTGGCCTTCTTCGCCATCGGCGCCTACGTCTACGCCTTCATCTCCGCACCGTTCTCGTCGCCCTTCATCACCCAGCAGTTGATCAATTTGGGCATCGATCCCAATACGCCGCTGCTCGGTTTCTGGCTCGCCATGCCCGTGACGATGGCGATAGCCTGCGTCAGCGGCGCGCTGCTCGGCATTCCGGTGCTGCGCATGCGCGGCGACTATCTCGCCATTGTCACCCTTGGCTTTGGCGAAATCATTCGCCTCTTCATGCTCAACATGGCTCCGTTGACGAACGGCCCGCGCGGCCTGTTGCGCATTGCCCCGCCTGCCTTCGGCTCCTTCGCGCTGGGCAGCCCGCGCTACATCTTCCTGCTTGCGCTGCTCGGCGCCGGGCTGATCGCCTTCGCCGCCTACCGGCTGAATGACTCGCGCCTGGGCCGCGCCTGGACCGCCATGCGCGACGACGAAGATGTCGCCCAGGCCACGGGCATCAACCTTGTGCGCACAAAACTGCTTGCCTTTGCCACCGGCGCAACCTTCGCCGGGCTCGCCGGCCAACTCTACGCCGCCCGCCAGGTAAACATCTTCCCTGAAAATTTCACGCTCTTCGTCTCCATCGACGCCCTGTCGATCATCATCGTCGGCGGCCTCGGCAGCATACCGGGCGTGGTGCTAGGCGCTCTGGCGCTGAAGGGTCTGCCCGAAGTGCTGCGCGGCATCGACGAATACCGCATCGTCGCCTTCGCCGCCCTGCTTGTCATCATGATGATCGTCAAGCCCGAAGGCATCATGCCGGCAGCGCGCCGCAAACGCCAGTTGCGCCGCGACGACATCCCCGTCGAAGAATCCCCAGGCCCGAATCCCGACAGCGGCGCCGCTGCGTCCCTCGAAGAACGGAGTAGCTGACCATGCCCCTGCTTGCCGCGAGTCATGTAACCAAAGTCTTCGGCGGCCTGACCGCAGTCAACCGCGTCGACCTCGAGATCGAAAAGAAGACCATTGCCAGCCTGATTGGGCCGAACGGCGCCGGAAAGACCACTTTCTTCAACTGCCTGACGGGCCTATACAAGCCCGAAGGCGGTGAGATTCTCTTCGACGGCCAACCGCTGATCGGCAGACGCCCCGACCAGATCACCGCGCTGGGCATCGCTCGCACCTATCAAAACATCCGTCTATTTGGCACGATGACGGCTCTCGAAAACGTCATGGTCGGCCAGCATGTAGAGATGCACTCGACCACGCTGGGCGCGCTCCTGCGCACACACGCCACGCGCGAGGAAGAACGGCGCGCCATCGAGCGCGCCCACGAATTGCTCGAATTCGTCGGCCTCGGCGGTGAAGAAGACACCGTCGCCCGCAACCTGGCCTACGGCGACCAGCGTTTGCTGGAGATCGCACGCGCCCTGGGCAGCAGCCCCAAACTCTTGCTGCTCGACGAACCCGCCGCCGGCATGAACCCCAGCGAGACGGAAGAGATGATGGCCCTGGTGCGCCGCCTGCGCGACAAACTCGGCATCACCATCCTGCTTATCGAGCACGACATGCGCGTCGTTATGAACGTCTCCGACCAAGTGTCGGTGCTGGATTACGGCGAGAAGATTGCGGAAGGTACGCCTGATGAAGTGCGGGCCAATCCGCGTGTCGTCGAGGCTTACCTTGGCCCGGGCGTGCACGAGGAAAGCGGAGATGGCCGCCTGCCCAGGAGAAAACCCGTCACCCCGCCCGTCTCTGCCGCCTGACGTCTGTCATCAACTCCTTATCGGATGCGGAGCAGCCAATCCATGCTCGTCCTAGAGAACGTTCACACCTACTACGGCCACATCCATGCGCTCAAAGGCGTTTCCTTGCGCGTTGAGCAGGGCGAAATCGTCACGCTCATCGGCTCCAACGGCGCCGGCAAGACGACAACGCTCAACACCATCAGCGGCCTGCTCGCCCCGCAAACCGGGACCATCACGCTGGAGGGCAATACGATCGCGCATACGCGCGCACACGAGGTGGCGAAACTCGGCGTGTCGCAAGCGCCCGAAGGCCGCAAGATCTTCGCTCGCCTCACCGTCCAGGAAAACTTGGAAATGGGCGCGTTTTACCGCACCGACAGCGCCGAGATCAAGGCCGATTATGAACGCGTGCTGGAGCTTTTCCCGCGGCTAAAGGAACGGCTCAGGCAACCGGGCGGCACGCTCTCCGGCGGCGAACAACAGATGCTTGCCATCGGCCGCGCCCTCATGAGCCGGCCGCGTATCTTGCTGCTCGACGAACCCTCGATGGGGCTGGCCCCCATCCTGGTGCAGATTATCTTCGAGATCATCTACAACATCAACCAGCAAGGCACGACCATCCTGCTCGTCGAGCAGAACGCGCACGCCGCCCTCGACCTGGCGCACCGCGGCTATGTGTTACAGACGGGAAAAATTGTCCTAAGCGATACGGCTGCGGGACTGCGCAAGAACCCAATGGTGCAGAAGGTCTACCTAGGCATCGACTGAGCCCGGCCCTACCACAACGTCACCACCCGTTCCCGGCCTTCCTTGAGCTGTGTGCGGTTGGTGCGCAGCGCCAAGAACACCGAGCCGAACGCTATGACGCCGTAAACCACATACGGCCAGAAAGTAGACCAGTCGTCGACGGCTAGCATGGCGAAAATGGCGAACGTGCTCACGCCGACGCTAACCGTCGCAATCGACGCAATCCGGCTCCACCAAAACATGATGCCGCCAATCAACCACACCATGCCGCCCACCGGCGGATAGAGCGCCATCGTCGTGGCCGCGCCGGTAATGCCGCCCGCTCCGCCCTTGAAGCCCAGAAAAACTGACCAGATATGCCCGATGATGGCGAAACCGCCTGCCAGGGACTGCACCAAGTGAAACGCAGCCTCACGGCTCACCGCCTCGCTCACGCTCATGGACGCAGGCTCCGGAAACAGCCCACGCGTTAGCGCAGTCACCAGCCAGATCGCCACCGCGCCCTTGACGGCATCCCCGATCACTGTGGGAATTGCCGCCTTGAGGCCGGCAGCGCGCCATGCGTTGGTTGCACCAGTGCGGCCGCTCCCCACCTGGCGAATGTCCACCCCATAGAGCCGGCAGGCCAACACCCCCACAGGGATCGCCCCCAAGAAATAGCCGAGCAACGCCGCCACAGGCGCCATAATCCAGATCATGCGACTGCCCTCATTTTCTTCGCGCCGGCCTCAGCCTGTCGTCCCCTCGGACGGCGCTATGCGGTCAGTAGGCGCCATGCGCTCTGGTGGAGCGGGCTTCTCGTACGGCGTGATCACCGGGATCGGCGCGTCCGCCTCGCGCGGCGCGGGAACCTGCGCTTCCACAGGCGCAGCCCCCTGGATGTCAACCTCTGCATGCAACGCCACGCCTTCGTCCATGAAGAAACTGTTGACATGGAGCGCGCCGCTCACCTGGCTGCCCTGCAACAATTCCACCCGGTCGGCGCGAATATCGCCCCAAAACGCCCCGCGTATGCTCACCGTCTTGGCGACAATATCGCAACGCACGCGCGCCGTCTCGGTCAAGATCACATTGGCGGGGGTTTGGATGCGCCCGCCGTCCACCGCGCCGTCGATGCGAATGCTCGTGTCGCTGCTCAGGTTGCCGCTAAACGAAGCGCGCGGCCCGATAATGACCTCGATGGCGTCCGGTTCCGGCTTACGAATTCGGCTAAACATAGATTCCTCCTCTCCCCCCTTAGCGGCATTCTCATCGAGGCTGCGCACCTTTCCCGATGAATGCCGGACCGTCTGGCGGAAGATCCGCTTCACGGCAGCGACCAACAGCAGCCCACGCGGCTTCGAACGAGCCCGCGCAAGCCGCTCGCCGCTACGCCAGAATGAGCTGCTCAGAAATGCTCGCGCCGCGATAGATGCGCTGGATGATGTCCGCCAGCAGAGGCGCAATCGAAAGCACCTCAAGCTTCGAGGTGCGCTTTTCCGGGGGGACCGGCAACGTATTCGTCACAACCAATTTCTCGATCCGGTCATCCGCCGCCAACCGCTCTAGCGCCGTCGGAAGCAGAACCGGATGCGTAATGGCAAAATAGGCGCGCCCTTCGGCGCCGTTCTCATACAGCGCGTCCACCTGTTTGAGCACGCTGCCGCCCGCCATGATATCGTCGATGATAATCGGGCGTCGCCCCGCCATGTCGCCGACCACGCGCGTCGTCTCCGCGGCTTCGAAACTGGTCCGCCGCTTCTGCATAATGACCAGCGGCAGATTGAGCAACTCGGCATACTTGCCGGCAAGACCGGCGCGGCCCAAATCCGGGCTAACGATGGCGGCGTTGGCGAACTTCGGCTGCCGGAAATAGTCCGCCAGCAACGGCAACGCGCTCAGCGGATCGACCGGAATGTTGAAAAAGCCCTGGATGGCGCGGCTGTGAATGTCCACAAAGATGACCCGCCGCGCGCCCTGCATCTCCAACATATTCGCCACCACCCGCGCGCTGATCGCCTCTCTGCCCTGCGCCATGCGCTCCTGCCGCGCATAGGGGAAATAGGGCACGACCACGCTCACGCTGTGAGCGCTCGCCCGCCGGAACGCATCCAGATAGAGCAGCAACTCCATCAGGTTGTCGTTCACCGGCACAGAGCAGGGCTGAATAATGAAAATATCCTGATCGCGGACAACCTCATCCACCTGCACATGAATCTCGCTGTCCGGCAGATGCCTCGTGGTAGCGCGGCCCAATGGCACGCCCAAGATCGAAGCAATGCCCTCGGCCAGTTCGGGATGCGCCGAACCGGCGAATATCCGCAGACGATGATATGATTCAGCCATTGCTTTCTTCCATCATCTAGTGCCGGCCTCCGGCCAGTGCCGCATTCTATCGCCAAATGACGCCACTCGGGACGCCGCCCCTTCCGTCGCCGGATACGCATATGGTAGCATATTAACACATGCGCCAAAAAGATCGTTGGGCATCACACCGTTAGGCTTCGCCATGCACAAACTCGTCATCGCCACACACAACCAAGGCAAACTGCTTGAATACCGCCAACTCCTGGACGATTTGCCGCTGGAGGTCATCTCGCTCGATGACCTGGGCATTACGGTCGACGCGCCCGAAACCGGTCGCACTTTCGCGGAGAATGCCCAATTGAAGGCGCAGGCCTACGCCGAGATGACCGGCCTGGCAACTTGGGCGGACGACAGCGGCCTAGAGGTGGATGCGCTCGGCGGGCGACCCGGCGTCTACTCCGCGCGCTACGGCGGCGCAGGCCTGTCCGACCCGGATCGCGTGCGCCTCTTGCTGCATGAGTTGGACGGTCTGCCCGCGCCGCAACGCACGGCGCGCTTTCGTTGCGCCGTCGCCATTGCCCTGCCCAACGGCTCACTCCACACCGTCGAAGACGCGGTCGAAGGTCTCATTGCCCCAGCGCCGCGCGGCGCCAACGGTTTCGGCTACGACCCGGTCTTCTTGCTGCCCGACCGCAACCTCACTATGGCCGAGTTGCCGCCTTCAGTCAAAAACCGTATCAGCCACCGCGGCAAAGCCGCACACGCGGCCAAGCAACTCATCGCACAGATCCTCGGCCAAATGCCGCGGTGCGAACAAGATTGATCTATCTCCCAATTCGGACTAGAATGACACGCACAAGGTTTTTTCCTTGCGCACTCGAACGGAGAGCGGTTCTCCGTATCCCGCGCCACATTCGCGTCCTGACCGGAGTGGCGATTCAATCCGCCGGCCGCCGCCATGCAGAAGATCATCAACAACCCAGCAGACGCCGCCTTGGAAAGCCTGCAAGGGTTTGAACTTGCCTTTCGACATCTTTTGCGTGTTTCCTATCATCCCAACTTCGTCTGGCGGCGCGATGCGCCCACCTCCGGCAAGGTCTCCGTCATCAGCGGCAGCGGCAGCGGCCACGAACCGCTCAATATCGGCTACGTGGGGCCGGGCATGTTGGATGCCGCCTGCCCTGGCGCCGTCTTCACCAGCCCTACGCCCGACCAGTACCTCGCCGCTATCCAAGCAGTCTATGGCGGAGCCGGCGCGCTTTTTGTCGTCAAGAACTTCGGCGGCGGCGTGCTCAACACCGAGGTGGCGCTGGAACTCGCCCGCGAAGAAGGCTACGATGTCGCTTCGGTGCTGATCAACGACGATGTTTCCATCGATCAGTCAGACAACCGGCGCGGCATGGGCGCCGCCATCCTGGTCGAGAAAATCGCAGGAGCCGCCGCCGAAGCCGGCCGCCCGCTGGATCAGGTGATAACGCTGGCGCAGCGCACCAGCACCCAAGCGCGCAGCATGGCCGTCGCCCTCAGCAGCTGCACGTCGCCCTATGTCGGCCATCCCACCTTCAACTTGCCTCCGGATCAGATGGAAGTGGGCGTCGGCATCCACGGCGAAGCGGGACGTTATCGCACGGCGCTCGTCTCGGCCAAACAGATCGTCGACATACTAATGGAACCGATTGTGGACGACCTAGCTCTGCACGCAGGCGATCGCGTCCTGGTCCTGGTCAGCGGCCTGGGCGGCACTCCCCGCCAGGAGCTTTTCATCGTGTTCCGGCACATCTACGACCTGTTACAGCAGCGCTCGATCGTCGTTGAACGCCAACTGGTTGGCAACTACATCACCAGTCTAGACATGGCCGGCTGCATGGTGACGCTGCTGCGTCTCGACCCGGAGTTGACCGCTCTGTGGGACGCGCCGGTACACACCCCGGCCCTGCATTGGTAGAGGATATCAGGCAATGAGCCAGGACATTACACTGGCGCAGTTCCGGCGTTGGCTCTCGCTCTTCGCCGAACAAGTCCAGGAACAGGTTGATCTACTGACCGAACTCGACGCCGCCATCGGCGATGCAGACCACGGCGCCAACATGCAACGCGGCATGCGCAAAGTGCAAGAGCGCTTGCAAGACCCGTCCGCATCCGGCGATGACATCGGCAGCCTGTTCCGCACCATCGCCATGACGTTGATCAGCACGGTAGGCGGGGCCGCCGGTCCCCTCTTCGGGGCTTTCTTCTTGCGTGCAGCCAAAGACGTCGATGGAAACGACGCAGTATCGCTTGAGCAACTGGCCGCCATGTTCCGCAGCGGGCTGGAAGGCGTCCAACAGCGCGGCAAGGCGCAGATCGAAGAGAAGACCATGATCGACGCCCTCCAGCCCGCGGTGGAAGCCCTCGAGGCCGCAGTGGCGGAAGGGCTGGACGCGGCCGCCGCCCTCGACCGCGCGCTCGAAGCCGCACGCCGCGGCATGCTCCATACCGCCGAACTCCAGGCAAGCAAGGGCCGGGCCAGCTATCTAGGCCCTCGTTCGATTGGACACCAGGACCCTGGCGCTACCAGCGCCTTCTATCTGATCAAATCAGCCGCCGCCGCGCTCGGCCGGCAGACGCAAATCGACGCCTAGCAGGCGACGCCAATCTCTAGTCTATCGTTCCGCTTCGCATTTCCTGCCGGCGGGCGGGCGTCCAAATCGTCTAGCGAGATGAAAGAGATCACGATCCATGGCGAAATACATCGGCGCGATCGATTCCGGCACAACCAGCACGCGCTTCATCCTCTTTGACCAAGACGGCAACATCATCGCCTACGACCAGCGCGAACATGCTCAGATCTTCCCACAAAGCGGGTGGGTCGAGCATGACCCGCTCGAAATCTGGGAGCGAACCCGCCAGGTGATCGGGGCTACGCTCGCCAAAGCGCAGGTCGTCGCCTCCGATATCGCGGCCATCGGCATCACCAATCAGCGCGAAACAACCCTGCTCTGGGACCGGCGCAGCGGCCGCCCTGTGTATAACGCCATCGTCTGGCAGGATACGCGCACCGACCGCATCTGCCGCCAGCTCGCCGAAGCCGGCCACGCCGAAGCCATCGCCCGCAAGACGGGCCTGCCCCTCGCCACCTATTTCGCCGGCCCCAAAATTCGTTGGATGCTCGACAACGTGCCGGGCGTGCGCCGGCTAGCCGAGGCGGGCGACCTCCTCTTCGGCACGGTCGACACCTGGCTGATCTGGAACCTGACCGGCGGCAAACACGTCACCGACCCCACCAACGCCAGCCGCACTATGTTGATGGACCTGGCGACGCTGGACTGGGACGACGAAATGCTCGAAATCCTCGGCATCCCGCGCCAGATCCTGCCGGAGATCCGCCCCAGCAGCGACCCGAACTTCTACGGCCGGACGCTCAACAGCGGCCCGCTGCGCGGCGCAGTCCCCGTCTGCGGCAACCTGGGCGACCAACAGGCCGCCACCGTCGGCCAGACCTGCTTCGCCGTGGGCGAGGCCAAGAACACCTATGGCACCGGCTGCTTCATGCTGCTCAACACCGGCGAGGAGATTGTGCACAGCCGCAACGGTCTCCTCACCACCGTTGCCTATCAGTTCGGCGACCAGCCGCCCGTCTATGCGCTGGAAGGCTCCATCGCTATGGCCGGGGCCACCGTGCAATGGCTACGCGACAACCTGAAACTGATCGAAAGCGCGGCTGAAACCGAAAACCTTGCGCAGAGCGTGGACGACAGCGGCGGTTGCTATCTCGTACCCGCCTTCAGCGGACTCTTCGCCCCGTACTGGCGCAGCGACGCGCGCGGCGTCATCGTCGGCCTCACCCGCTACATCAACCGCAACCACATCGTGCGCGCCGCCCTAGAGTCCATCTGCTACCAGACGCGCGAAGTGCTGGACGCGATGGAAGCCGACAGCGGCGTGCCCCTGCGCAGCCTCAAGGTAGACGGCGGCGCCACCGTCAACAACTTCCTGATGCAGCTACAGGCCGATATTCTCGGCGTCGAGGTCATCCGCCCCAAGATCGCGGAGACGACCAGCCTCGGCGCCGCCTACGCCGCTGGGTTGGCTGTAGGCTTCTGGCAAGACCTGGACAGCCTGCGCGGCAACTGGCAGGTCGACCGCACCTGGCAGCCCCAATGGGAGGAAAGCGCACGCGCTGTGGGCTACGCCGGCTGGAAACGCGCCGTAGAAAGAACTTTCGACTGGATCGAAGACGAGTAATTCACCGTGATCGCCTTGCTCGTCGTCTCGCACTGCCACGATATTGCCGAAGGCGTCTGTCGTCTCGCCATTGAGATGACCCAAACGCCCGTGCCCATCGCCGGCGTCGGCGGCATTGTCGATGAGAACGGGCAGAGCCAGATCGGCACGGACGCCGCGGCTGTCTTGGCAGCCATCGAAAACTTCTGGCGTCCCGCGGGAGTGCTGATCCTGGTCGATCTAGGCAGCGCCATTCTCAGCGCCGAGACCGCGCTCGACCTGCTGCCCGACGAACAACGCGAACGCTGCCTGATCAGCAACGCGCCTCTTGTCGAGGGCGCGATCGTCGCCGCCCTGGAAGCTAGCCTGGGCCACAGCCTCGAAGAAGTCAACCGCGCCGCCGAAGCGGTGCGAAACCTGGACAAGGTATTGCGCTAGTGGATGATGCCAACCCTGCGACTATCACCGTCACGATCGCCAACCCCAACGGGCTTCACCTGCGCGTGGGTAAAGAGATGGTGTACATAGCCAACCGCTTCCAAGCCCGGATCACGGCCGAAAACTTGACGCGCCCTTCGCCGGTCGTGGATGTCAAGAGCATCCTCCAGATCATGCAGTTGCAAGCCCGCACCGGTCATACAATTCGCATTTCCGCCGATGGCCCCGACGCTCACGCCGCGCTCAACGCCCTGCGCGAGCTGCTCGCGCCGGCAGGATCGCCGGCCTAAACGCCTATGCAGACCTTTTCCGGCCTCATTGCAGCCCCTGGCATCGGCATCGGCGTCATCGCGGTCTACCGCCCCGCTCAAGCCATCCCGCCGCACCCCGCTGCGGCCGGCAGCGTTGATCCGGATGCGGAATGGCGCCGCTTTCTCGCCGCCCAAGCCGAGGTCGACGCCGAACTGGAGCAGCTCTGCGCCAACCCCAACTCCCTTGTCGCAGAGATCTTCGCAGCCCATCGCGTCATGCTCCACGACAAGACGCTGCTCGACGCCGTCCGCGCCAACATCAACGAACACGGCGAGAACGCAGTCGCAGCGACTTTCGACGCCATCGCCGACCTCAGCAAGCTTTTTACGTCGTTCGACGACGAATACTTCGCCGGCCGCGCTTCGGATATCCTCGACCTGGGCCGCCGCCTGCTGGCGCGCCTAGGCGCGCAGGTTAACCGGTTCGAGCTGGCGAACCTGCCTGAAGGAACGATCCTCGTCGCCGAGGACCTAAACCCCAGCGAACTAACCCGGCTATCCCCCGACCGCGTCGCCGGCATCGCCTTGGCCAAGAGCACGCCCACCGCCCACTCGGCCATTCTCGCCCGCAGCCTCGGCATCCCCTTGGCCTGCGCGCTAGGTCACGAAATCCTCTACCTCCTGCCCGGCGGCACAGCCGTACTCGACGGCTTCCGCGGCCAGTTGCATGCCGGCGTAGATGCCGCCGAATTACGGATCTTCCAACGCCGTCGCGAGCAGTTCCTGGCTTCGCAAGCGACGGCGATCGATCATGCCCGCGCCCCCGCAGTAACACGTGACGGCGTCGCCGTACCCGTCCGCGCCAACGCCAACAGCCCCAAAGAGGTGGCCCAAAGCATCGCGGTCGGCGCGGACGGCGTAGGTCTCTTGCGCACCGAGTACCTGTTCCGCTCGCGCGCCGCGCCGCCCCCCTTCGAGGAACAAGTGCAGACCTATGCCGGCTTCTTGGCGCAGGTCTCCGCCCAACTGACAGTGCGCGCCCTGGACGCCGGCGGCGACAAGCCGGTCCATTACCTGACGCATCAAGCCGAAGACAATCCTTTTCTGGGGTTGCGCGGCATCCGTCTGCTCATCGAAGAACCGGAAATTCTGCTGACGCAATACCGTGCTCTGCAAGTCGCCGCCGCCGGCGGCTCTAGCAATGTCGAAGCGCGCTTCATGCTGCCTATGGTCAGCACCGCCGAAGAGATCGCCACGGTACAGCGTCTCCTCTCCGAGTTGCCGTCCGACTTGCCCCCGCTCCGGCTCGGCGCTATGATCGAAGTGCCGTCCGCCGCGCTGATCGCACAGACGATTGCGCCCCTGGTCGACTTTTTCAGCATCGGCACCAACGACCTGTCCCAGTACGCATTGGCAAGCGACCGCACCAACAGCACCGTAGCGCGTATGGCCGACCCGCTGCATCCCGCAGTTCTGCGCCTCATCCAAATGACCTGCGACGCCGGGCGCGCCGGCAACAAGCCCGTCTCCCTCTGCGGCGAAATCTCCGGCGATCCGATTGCCGTACCGCTGCTGCTTGGCCTCGGAGTCACCGAATTGAGCGCACCGCTCCCCGCGGTGCCGCTCATCAAAGAAACCATCCGCACCCTCGACCTGGACGACTGCCGGCGTCTGGCGCGCCAAGCCCTTGCCTGCCCTTCCGGCGAGCGTGTGCGCGACCTGCTGGCGCAGCCCTAGCCGGCGTGAGCCGCCCGCCCAATCCGTCAAAACCGCACAGGACATGGTACAATCTTGCCTATGAAACGCCCTACGAAACGCATCGACGCCGAGATTCTGGTCATTGGCGGCGGTTCTACGGGAACCGGCGTAGCCTGGGATGCCGCACTGCGCGGCTTCAAAGTCGTCTTGGTCGAAAAACGCGACCTCACCCACGGCACCACAGGCCGCTATCATGGCCTGCTGCACAGCGGCGGTCGCTACGTCGTCAAGGACCCGCAAAGCGCTGCCGAGTGCATCCACGAAAACCGCATCCTGCGCCGCACCCACGCCCATTGCATCGAGGAAACCGGCGGATTCTTCGTCGTGACCCCAGAAGACGAGGGCGACTACCCGGATCGCTTCAAAGCCGCCTGCGTCGAACTGGGCCTGCCTTGCAGCGAGATCTCGCCCGCCACGGCGCTGCGCCGCGAACCGCTCCTCAACCCGCGCATCAGCCGCGTCTTCGAGGTGAACGACGGTGCAGCCGACAGTTTCCTCGCTACGCACGTCACGGCCCAGGCCGCCCAGTTGGCAGGCGCGCAGATCCTAACTTATCACGAGGTCGTCGACCTTCTCACCGACAGCGTAGACGGTGAACGCCGCGTGACCGGGGCTATACTCCGCCATATGACGGCGGGGGATGATATAGCCGTCTACGCCGACCTGGTTATCAACGCCGCTGGCGCCTGGGCCGGTCACATCGCCCGCATGGCCGGCATTGATGTACGCGTGATCCCCGGCAAAGGGACCATGATCGCCATGAACCACCGCCTGGTCAACACCGTAGTCAACCGTTGCAAGATGCCCTCAGATGGCGATATCATCGTCCCTGCTCATACTGTGGCCGTCATCGGCACCACCGACGAGAAGGTCACAGACCCGGAACACCTGCGCATCGAGCCGTGGGAAGTGCAGTTAATGCTGCAAGAAGGGGAGAAGATGGTTCCGGGCATCAACCGGGCGCGGGTTCTACGCGCCTGGGCGGGCGTCCGGCCCCTCTACCAGGAGGGCTTCAGCGGCGACACCCGCAACGCCACTCGCGCCCTGGCCCTGCTCGACCATCAGAGCCGCGACGGCGTAACGGGCCTCCTCACCATCACCGGCGGGAAGTGGACCACCTTCCGCCTCATGGCGGAACAGACCGTGGACGCCGCCTGCCGCCAGCTTGGCGTCCAACGCCCCTGCACCACGTCGCAAACTGAGGTCCCCGGCGTCGAACAAGGCCATTACTGGCTGGGACACCGCCTGCATGAGGTCGAGGAACACCGCCTACAGGGTGACCTGATCTGCGAATGCGAGTTGGTTACCCGCGCCATGCTGGAACACGCCGCCGCACACAACCCGACGGTGACGCTGGACGACCTGCGCCGCGATGTACGCCTGGGCATGGGCCCATGCCAGGGCGGCTTCTGCACCTATCGCGCCGTCGGCATCCTCCACGAAAACGCCGCAGCCCAGGAACAGAATCCCCGGCAGGACGACCACAGACTGTGGAACATCGCCGCTATGCAGTCGCCCGCCCACCCCATGACTGCAAACCGCAAGACCGCTGCGCAGACGCCTGCATTCGAGCCAAACCTGCTCCTGCGCGATTTCTTGCAAGAACGCTGGAAAGGCGTCACCCCCATCCTGTGGGGATCACAGCTCAAACAAGAGCGGCTGGATCAGTTGATCTACCTGAGCCTAATGAACGCCAACCACCTGCCCGACAACGATCTGAGCAGCCCGCTCACCGAGTTCTACCGCTTCACCTCGGTGCAGGACGGCGAAGATCCGGACGCGGCATAGACTGCGCCATGACGGCTCATTCAACGATGACCACAATCGCCTGCAAAGGAACTGAATCTGATGCTTGACCTGCTGGTGATCGGCGCCGGTCTGGCCGGTCTTAGCGCCGCGCTGACCGCTGCGGAAGCGGGGCTGAACGTGCGCGTCATTGCCAAAGGCCTGGGCGCCCTGCATTGGTCCGCCGGGACCATCGACGTGCTGGGATACCTGCCGCCGTCCGACGCGCCCGCGGAACAGCCCCTTGAGCAGATTACCGAACTCGGCCAGGCGCACCCCTACGCCCTCTGCGGCGCAGAGAACGTGCGCGCCGCCCTGGCTTGGTTCCAGTCTCTCATCGCCGAAGAAGGCCTCTCCTATATCGCCGCTGCGGGCGAAGCCAACGCCTGGTTGCCGTCGCCCGCCGGCGCCAGGCGACCCGCCTACCTCGTCCCCGCCGCCCAGTTCGCCGGCGCACTAGATCGTCCGGACCCGATGTTGATTGTCGGGCTGCTAGGCATGCGCGACTTCTACCCGGCGCTGATCGCCGAGAACCTGGGTAAGCAGGGCGTTTCCGCCAGGGCGCAGTTCATCTCCGTCAGCGAGATCACCGACCGCCGCGATGCCAACACCATTCACCTCGCCCAAGCGTTCGAGCAGCCGCATCGTCGCCGCCGTTTTGCCGAAGCGCTGGCCCGCCTCGTTCGCCCCGGCGAGCGTATCGGCCTGCCCGCCATCCTCGGCCTGGACGACCATGCCGCTGTTCTGTCCGAGCTGCAATCCGTCGCCGGCGCGCCCGTCTTCGAGATACCGACCTTGCCGCCCAGCGTGCCTGGTGCGCGCCTCTATCGGGCGTTGCGCAGCCGCTTGCGCCGGTACGGCGTCCGCATCGAGGCGGGCATGGAGGCTATCAACTTCGCCGCCGACGGACGTCTCATCCGCTGGGTAGAGACTGAAACCAGCGCCCGCCCTCTGCGCCACCACGCCGCCGCCTACCTGCTGGCGACAGGCGGCATCCTCGGCGGCGGCTTCTCCAGCGATGCCGCAGGCCGTTTGTGGGAGGTCGTGTTCGACCTGCCGCTCAGCGCGCCGCCGGATCGCAATCAGTGGTTCCGCAGCGAATTTCTCGACCCGCGCGGCCAGCCCATCTTCCAAGCGGGCGTCGAAGTCGACTCCGGCTACCGGCCTGTCGACGCAACCGGGCAGCCCGTCTATGACAATCTGTGGGCAGCCGGCGGCCTGCTTGCTCACGCCGACCCCCTGCGCGAACGCAGCTTGGAAGGATTGTCTATTGCCGCCGGTCGCGGCGCGGCTCTCGCCTTGACCCGCAGCGCCGCACGCCAGCCGGCTCACACCTAGGCGCATCCGCACGCCGCCGATGGAGCATCATGCACGGAATCTCTTGGCAATCAGTCGATCACACGCTCGACGCCTGCATCAAATGTAATATCTGCACGACCTACTGCCCTGTGGCCGCGGTGACGGACCTCTTTCCAGGCCCTAAGTACGCCGGCCCTCAGGCGCAACGCTTCCGCGAAAACGGGCAGCCCATCTCGCCCGACCATGCCGTAGACTACTGCTCCGGCTGCCGCGTCTGCAACGAGGTCTGCCCCACCGGCGTGCGCATCGCCGAAATGAACGCCCGCGCCCGCGCCCAGATCGCCGCGACCGAAGGCATTCCCCTGCGCAACCGGCTGCTCGGCCGCAACGAGCTGCTTGGCATGGCCGGCAGCTTCGCCCCACGCCTTGCCAACTTCGGCCTGCACAACCCGGTGAGCCGTCTGCTGGCGGAAAAGGTCATGGGCATCGCCCGTGAAGCCCCCTTGCCCCGCTGGAGCGTCGACGGCACGTTCGGCGACTGGATGCGCTCTACGCGCCGCGCCCGCCTCAAATCGAATAAAAAGGTCGTCTATTATCACGGCTGCGCCACCATGTACTACGAACCGTTCGTCGGGCAGGCTGCCGTAGCCGTCCTTGAACACAACGGCTATGAGGTGATTGTCCCGCCGCAGAATTGCTGCGGTCTGCCTATGTTGAGCAACGGCGAATTTCCCGCGGCCGAAGCCTATCACCGGCGCAACACGGCCCGCCTCAGCAGCTACGCCCGCGCCGGCATCCCCATCGTCGGCACAAGCACAAGCTGCACGCTCACCCTCAAGGAAGAGGCGCCGGAACTGCTCGACCTGCATGACGACGCCGTCCATACATTGCGCATGGGCGTCTGGGACTTGTTCGAGTGGCTGCAAGAACAGCACGATCAGGGTGAATTGCGCACCGACTTCCGGCCCATCGAGTTGACCGTTCCCTACCATGCACCCTGCCAGCAGCGCGCCCACCGCGTGGGCAAGCCTGCACTTGCACTGCTCAACCTCATCCCCGGCATCGACGTGCGCGAGAGCCACGCGGCCTGCTGCGGCATCGCCGGCACCTATGGCTACAAGACGGAGAAATACCGCATCGCCATGGACGTCGGCGCAGAGTTGTTCGACTTCGTGCACGCCCAAGGCCCGCATATCGCTTTTTCCGCCTGCGATTCCGAGACATGCCGCTGGCAGATGGAGCACGGAACCGGCATCCCCAGCCGCCACCCCGTCGAGTTCCTCGCCGCGGCCTATGGCCTCTATGACCTGGAGCGGCGATCGCTCGTCTCGCCTCCCTAACCTAGCCATGCGGGCATTCGACAAGGAGCGCGTTTGAAAGCACTGATCATTGGCGCGGGCGCCATCGGCTGTTTGATCGGCGGTAAGCTGGCCCAGGCCGGGCACGAGGTCACGCTGGCTGCGCGCCCCGGCACGGCAGCAGTCATCCGCCAACAGGGAATTGAACTGCACGATAGCCGCGGCCTGCATCACATTCCCGCCGTCGCCGCTGGCTCTATCGCCGCCGCTCTGAACGCGGGAGCCTACGACTTGGCAGTGCTGACCGTCAAGAGTTATGACACTGCCGCGGCTCTCGACGAGTTCGTGCAAGCCGCGGGCAGCGCGCCGCCGCCGATGCTCAGCCTGCAGAATGGCGTGGGCAACGAAGAAACCCTCGCCACCGCTCTGGGAGACGCCAACGTGCTCGCCGGCGTGATCACGACGCCAGTCTCCGTCCTGGGGCCGGCGGCCATCCAGGTCGACAAAGCGGCTTATGCGCTTGGCCTCAGCCCGTGGCAAGCGGACGTCTCTGCGTCGCTGGTCGATACCGCGCAGACGGCGCTATCACAAGCCGGCTTCGCCGTAACGCGCTACGCCAACGCACAGAGCATGAAGTGGACAAAACTCCTCATGAACATGATGGGCAACGCGGTTTGCGCCATTCTAGACATGACGCCCGCCCAGGAATTGGCCGACAGCGTGCTCGTCGACCTGGAAATCGACGCCTGGCGCGAGGCGCTCGCCGTGATGCAAGCCGCGGGCATCCGTCCCGCCAACTTGGGCGGTTACCCCTTTCGCCTGCTGGCGCCGCTGATCAGATCGCTGCCCAAGCCGCTCCTGCGCAGCGCCCTCCGCGCCAAAGCCGGCGGCGCGCGCGGCGGCAAGATGCCGAGCCTGCATATCGATCTGCACAGCGGACGGAGAAAAAGCGAGGTCGCCTGGCTCAACGGAGCCATTGTGAGAAAAGGCGAAGAAGTGGGCGTGCGCACGCCGATCAACCGCATGTTGACAGACGTTCTGCTGCGCATGATCGACGACGGCGAACGCCGATCCCGTTGGCGGCATAATCACGCACGGATACTGCTCGCCGCCGAGGAATACCGCTCCCGCTCAGGAAACCGTTAAGGCGAAGCCTGGCCCTACCAGCGCAATCAAGACCAGCGCCACCACGGCAAAGACGGCGAACTCCAGCAGAACCCGGCGGGTGAGCCGGCCTTGCAAGCCATGTTGGGCAATGCCGACCAGCAAATAGAAGATCAACAGCAGCAACAGCCCGCCCGTCAACCCCGGCAGCACCCAGTAGTTGAGCGCCCAAGTCACCTCGCCCAAAGTCAAGCCGATGATACCGCCATAGGTTAGCGCGGTGCGCGCGCGCGGCGTCACGCTGCGCAGGATCTCTATCGCCAGCAACATCGCCGTCGCCGCTACCAACGAGCCGGAAAGGAGGCTGCGCGTGCGCGTCTGGTATACAAACAGAAAGAGCAACAGAGCACTGCCATAGGCGAGCGAATCCAAGAGCAGCCTCGCCCGCCGCGAACCGGGCTGGCCCGGCTCGACCGTCGTATAGAGGCCCGCATACGCCAATGCGACGAGCGTCCCGCTCAGAGCAATGGCGACCAGTTGAATCACCGGGGTGGGTGCAAGCGGCAATAGCAGCGCGGCGATGCTGGTCAGAGCCATCGGCAGCGCCCAATAAGGCCAGTTTTCCAGACCCAGCATGTTAATCCGTTGAGCGTTGGCCGGGTGCGCGGCCACTACACTCTGCGCGCCTGCCGCCGCCGCCATTGCCAGGAAGATGGCAAACCAGATCGCGCCCGTGAACGGCAACGTAATCGGAGAGCCGAACGCCCAAAAGCTCACTACCGCGGTCGGCAGATCGATCACCAAGCTCGCGCCGAGGCCCAGAACCACCAGCCATGTCGCCACGCTGATGCGGTCGCGGTAATCCGCCCCGGCGCCGGTCCGGTCGCGCAGCGCGTGCCCGAAGTGCACTGCTGCAGTTTGCGCCGCGCTGATGACCTCTCGTCCGAAGCGTCGCGCCCATGCGCCCGCGCGCCCCGCTGCCGCCCCAATTATGTCCGCTCGCATCTGCTTCGCCGTACCGCCTCCTTTACGCGCCAACTTCAACGCTCCATACCGCTTGCCCCCCCTACATCGTCATGATAAGGTAGGTAAAGTCATTCTAAGAGCCGGACAAAGGCCTGTCAACAATGACCCGTTGCAACTTTATCGACTTCGACATCATCCTGCGCGGGGCTGCCCCGCCCTATTCGGTCGCAGCCCGCTATCGCCGCCAGTCCGCGGAAGGCGCCTTCGCCTGCGACATCAACCAAGGCGACTGGCCTAGCCTAGCCGAGCGCATCGAGCGCACCATGTTTACGCCCGATGCCAGGTTGCTGGCAGATGCGGGCAGCCGGCTTTTCACCGCGCTCATCCACAACGACGTGCGCGACCTGTGGATCGCCGCCCGTTCGGACCTGGACCAGGAGCGAATCGACGGCCTGCGCATTCGCCTAGCCCTGCATCCGCCGGCGGTCGCCGCCCTCCCCTGGGAGACGCTCTATGACCCGCATCGCCGCCAGGCCATCGCCGCCAATGGGCGGACGCCGCTGGTGCGCGTGGAGGACTCTCAGCGTCTCGTGCAGCCTCCGCGCCCGCTGCGCATCGCCTGGCCGATCACCATCCTCCTCGCCGCGCCGGATGACGCTTCCGGCCAGATCAACGCCGCCGCCGAGATCCAGGCGGTCAAACGCCTGCTCGAAGGCTTCGGCCCCGACCGCATCCGCGTGACGACGCTGACGGGCCGCTTCTCCATCCTCGACCTGCGCGAGCAGTTGGACGCGCTCAAACCCGACATCCTGCACCTCATCACGCATGGCGGGCCGGAGGGATTGGAACTCTGGCAGCAAGGCCAGTCGGTCATGACGCCATCCGCCTCGTTGCAGACCGTGCTAGAGCACGCGTCCTCGGTCAAGCTGGCCTTTCTCAACGCCTGCCTGGCCGGCGCCAGTACCGGCAACTTACCGCTTCAAAGCGTGGCAGGCCGGTTGCTGCAAACCGGGCTGCCCGCGGTCATCGCCATGCAGACCGAAATCCGCGACGATGCCGCCATTCACTTCGCCAAATCGCTCTACGAGGAGTTAACAGCCGGCGCCTGCCCCGGCGCCATCGACGCCGCCGTCGCCCTCGCCCGCAGCAGCCTCTTTGCGCTCAACCCGGGCGACTTCAGCTATGCTACCCCCGTACTGTGGTTGAACGCCGCGGACGGGCTGATCTTCACGACCGCCGGCGACCCCGGCACGCCTGTTCGCGCCGATGAAAACGTGGCGATCAACGCCGAGCGGCGCTGGCTGGTGCAAATAGCGCAAGAGGTGGACCCTTCACGCCTCCCGCCCGATCAGCGCTTCGTGGCGCGTGACTGGAAGCGCATCCTAAGCGATCTGCATGGCCTGCTCGACCAACTGCGCTATGTCCAGCTGCACGGTTCCGCCGGCGCCTATCAAGACAAGGCGCGGCAGTACCAAGCTCGTAAAGCCGCCCTGCTGCGTCTGCAAAACTATATCGACGAATTGCCGAAATAAACCGAACGACCGTAACCGTCTACCCCGTCCACACATGGCGCAGCGTACTCGCCGCTCTGCGCAGCGTGTTGCTGCTTGTCGCGCTCTGCGTGTTCAGCCTTGCCGGGCTCCTGCAACTTCGCGCCGACGAGCAGGCCGGCGCCGGCCTGCCGCCTGCTGACGACGCTCCCCTTGCCGGATTGCCGTTCCTGGGCATCAACATTGCCCTCGAACAATCCGGTGAAGCCTCCCAAGCCCACACGCTCAAGGAACTCCAAGCCGCGGGCTTCGGCTGGGTCCGCCAGCGCTTTGACTGGGCCGATCTGGAACCGATGCCGGGCCGCTTCGACTGGACCTGGAGCGACGCCGCCCTGCGCGACATCCGCGCCGCCGGCCTTGTCCCCATCGTCGTGCTCGACGGCAGCCCGGCCTGGGCGCGTGCACCGCAGGATACAGGCCCCGGCGACAATTCCTTGGCGCCGCCCGTCCACAGCGCGGACTTCGCGCGCTTCGCCGCCGCCTTCGCCCAGCGCTATGCCGGTGACGTCCGCTATTACCAGATCTGGGACGAGCCGAACATCGCGCCGCACTGGGGCAATCGCTGGATAGACCCGGTACACTACGCCCAACTGCTCAAGACAGTGGCGCCGTCCATCCGCCAGGCCGACGCGGACGCGGTCATCCTCCTGGCGGCGCTCGCCCCGACCGCGGACCGCGGCCATCTGGCCGTAGACGAGGTTTACTTCTTGCAGCGCCTCTATGCAGCCGGCGCGCAGCCCTATTTCGACGCCGTTGCCCTCCAGCCCTTCGGCTTCGGCCATGCGCCGCACGATGCGCGCGGCCAGCGCGACATCCTCAACTTCCAGCGTGCGCGCTGGGTGCGCCAGGCTATGGTCGCAGCCGGCGACGTGCAGACGCCCATTCTAGCCGTGCGCTATGGCTGGAACCGGCAGCCGAACCCGACCTGGGGCGCGGTAAGCTCGCAAAACCAGGCCCGCTTCGCCCGCGAGGCGCTGGACATCGCCTATACCCGCTGGTCCTGGATGGGCGGCATGGGCTGGGCGGCCTACCGTCAAGACACGCCGGCATCCGACCCAAGCCGGGGCTTCAGCCTCAACGACGCGACCGCTCGCGCCCTATCCGAGTGGCAATATACGCAGCCGGACCGCGCCGCCGCGCTTGCCGTCCATCCCCCGCCACCACACGACTGGCCGCGTTGGCTGCTGCTCCTGGCGGCGACCGGCCTGGCAAGCTGGCGGCTCGTCGCCGCGGCGCGCCTGCTGCCCTGGCCGCGCTGGCAACACGCCTACCTGGACCTGTCGCCAACCTTACGCGCCGGCGTCTGGCTGGCTCTGGGCGTGACCTACTACTTAGCTGTCTGGCCGCCGCTTATCCTCCTACTTTGGCTCGCGGCGGCCCTGCTGATCTTGGCCGACCCGCACACGGGCATCCGGCTGGCTGCCGCGCTGCTGCCCTTCTACTTCCGGCACAAAGAGATCCACTGGGGTCTACTCCATCTAGCCGTGCCGCCTGCACACGCCGCAGCGCTCTGCCTCCTGCCGGCCCTGATGCTGCATATCCGCCGCGCCGCCCGCCCCCTAGACCGCTGGGATGCCTTGGCATTGGGCTGGCTGGCCGTATCGCTGATCAGCGCGGCCGCCGTATGGCATTGGGTCGCCTACGGTCGCGGCTTCGTAGACCTGGTTGCCGTCCCGCTCATCCTCTACTGGGCTGTGCGAACCTGGGCGCACACAGCAGAGCAACGGCGACGCATCCTGATGGCGCTGGTCGCCGGCGGCGTACTGGCCGGAGCGTGGGGGCTGATCGACTGGCTGGCCGGCGGAGGGGGCGAAGCGGACAGGATGCGCCGTTTGGCCGGCGTCGTCTACTCGCCCAACCACGCCGCGCTCTACATGGAGCGCACCCTGTTCGCCGCCCTGGGACTGGCGCTGTACTTGCGAGCGCGAAGGCGCTGGATTTGGGCGGGCGCAACCCTGATCAGCGGCATCGCCTTGCTGCTCACCGGCAGCCGCGGCGCTCTGCTGCTAGGACTGCCCGCGGGCCTGATCGTACTCGTCTCTTGCACGCGCGCGCAGCCAGCACGCAGCCTTGCCCTCCGCCCCGGGGCTCTCGTCCTGGGCATAGCCGCCACAGCGCTGGCAGCCCTGCTCGTCGCCGCCGGCCTCTCGTGGGAACGGCTCAGCAACAGCGCCACCCTCGTCGAACGTGCAGCCCTATGGCGGCAAAGCTGGCTGCTCTGGCTGGATTACTGGCTGACGGGCGTCGGGCCAGGCGGCTTCCTGTGGCGCTTCCCCGCCTACATCTCCGAAGGCGCGCCCCTCGACCCGAACCTGCAACACCCGCACAACGTCTGGCTGGAATTTGCCGCGACCGCGGGGCTGCCCGGCCTGATCTGGCTGGCCGCGGCGATTCTCCTCACCGTCGAAGGTGTCAGCCGGGCGCGACGCCTCGGTTGGCCGGCGCGCGGTTGGGCGGAAGCCGGCCTGCCGGCTGCGCTCGCAGCCGCGCTCGCCCATGCCCAAGCGGACGCCTTCGCCGCGCTCGCGGACCTCGCCGCCTGGAACTGGCTGGCCCTCGGCCTGCTCGCGGCGAGTCTGGCTCAGCGTCGCCCGCCCGAACCCCCGTCCGGACAAATATAAAGCCGCCCCGGAGGTCCGAGGCGGCTTTCGCTTCCCTGTCAACTGGCGAGGGACCTACTCCAGATTGAGCGTCACGTCGATCTGCGCCAGCGGGGCCAGCGGCAGAATCTGCTCGCGAATGAACTTCATCATCGTCGGGTCTTGCAGGATGGGGGAATCGCCCACGAACGGCAACGCCAGGTCCAGAGCAGTCGCCAGCGATTCGTCGTCGTAATCGATGCCCAGCGCCTTATCGCCGTCTAGCAGGATCTCGAGCTGGCTGTCGCCGCTCTTGACCTGAAGCTGCGACACGCCCTGCGCCTTCAGAACGCCCATCACCTCCGGCGGCAACGCCGGCAAGCCCACGCCCAGTTGCGCCAACGTATCGGCGGAAAGACCGCCGACCTGCGTAAAGCCCTGGTCGCCGTACGCGGCTTCCAGCTTGATGAACGGCACGGTCATGCCGCTAAGGTCCATCGGCTGGAAAGCCTCCGCAGGAGCGGCCTCGCCGCCGGCCTCAGGCAGTTGCAAATTGACATCGATGCCGAGATTGAGCACTGTCCCAACGACCGTATCCACCAGGTCGGGGCTAATGCCGGCAATCGGACCGACCAGCCCTGCCAGCGTCTCCATCGATTCCTCGTTCCAGGAGATGGCGGGCAACGCCCTCTCTCCGGCCATGATCGACAAGCCCTCAGGGTTGACCTGCACGCTCAGCGAATCGACATTGGCCGCGCCGAGTTTTTGCACCACATCCGCGGGCAATGCGACCCCTGCCGGCAACGGTACGCCGGCGACGCTCTCCACCGTCCCGTCGGCGCCGACAGCGACCGTAATTGCGCTCAGTTGCGTCTGCTCAACCGGCTCGCCTGTGAAGGAGATCGCCGCGCTGATATCCGCACCGGGCAGCAATGGCACGATCCGGTTCACCATATCCAGCATGGCCGGATCGGGGATAAAGGCCCCTAGTTGAGCCTGGAGGCGGCCCAAGGATGCGCTGTCATAGGCGATGCCAGGCAGCGCCCTGTCGTTCAGGAAGAGGTTGATGCCGTTGGGGTGTGTCGCAACCTTAACGGAATTGACGCCCAGCGAATTCAAGATTCCCAGCGTATTGGCATCCAACGCCGGCAAAACAGGCGCGCCGAGCATCTGCTCTAGCGTCGAAGCGGGGATGCCCTCGACGATAGCCTGCCCGTTTTCGTCAAACACTAGGCTGCCAATGGTGATCGGGCCGATGGTCGTCTCGGCGGCAGGGGTCCTTCTTACTGCGGTCTCGCCCTTCCACCGAGGGATATTCAATGTGGCTGTACCCGATGGCACGGGCAGATGCAGCGCTGCGCCCAGACCGATCTTGCGCGCCCACGGCAACAAATTGGCGATGAGATCCGCGTTGGGCACGCCCGGCATTGACCTGATAACCTGCTGCAAGGTCTCAGTCTTGGCCTGATCCCATTCTATGTACGGCATATCCTCGCCGTTGACATAGACATGGATGCCGTTATACCCGATCCGGGCTTCCAGCTTCTGGATGTTGGCTGCCTGCAATTGCTGGATGAGGGCCGGCTGCAACACCATGCCTATGTTGAAGCCGAAAACTTTCGCCGTGCCATCCGGCTGAACAGTCACCTTGACGGACGGCAGGTTGAACCACGTCGAACCGCTGGTTCCCCCGCCGCGACCAACCAACACCAGACTGACAATGAGTGCGACAACTAAGATTATGACAATCTTTGCCCTCGCCTGCATATCCAGTCTCCTTTACGTACGTGTGCGTTGACAGGTAAGTGGGATGATAAGTGATTGAAGAATAATCCCGGCAAGCTTAAAAAACTCGGAGAATTTAGCGCAATCATACACCAGTTTAGGTGAACACACAAGCGAAATCGCCGCCTATCCGCGCGCTGCGTTTGCGGGCTGTTCCTCCGGCGCGACCAGCGCATCCAGCGCCGCGATCATGGCCGCTTGGTCGCTCCACGGCTGCTCGACCGTGCCGAAGCACATCGACCGTTCATGGCCTTTGCCAAAGGCCGCCACCACGTCGCCGGGCCGCGCCAGACGCGCCGCCAAGCGGATGGCCTCGGCCCGATCCGGCTCGATGCGATAGTCGTCTGCGCCGGCGTGCTTGCGCACGCCCGCCTCGATCGCCCGGTTGATCTCGTCCAGGTCTTCAGTGCGCGGGTCCTCGGCCGTGATCACGGTGAAGTCGGCCAGCCGCCCGCTCACCTGTCCCATCAGATCGCGTTTAGCCCGGTCGCGCAGCCCTGCACAGCCGAAGACGGAAATCAGCCTGCCGGGCGTCCCGTCCGGGTTCGGCCGCGTCAGTGGGCGCAACGTCTCCAGCGCCCGCTCCAGGCTCACCGGCGAGTGCGCGAAGTCTACGACGGCCAAGAACGGCTGGCCGCGATCGATGCGCTCCATGCGACCGGTGACGCCGCGCATCTGCGCCACACCTCTGCGCACAACGTCCGGCTCAATCCCAAGTTGCAACGCAATACTCGCCGCGCACAGAATGTTGGCCACGTTGAAGGCGCCGATCAAGGCAGTCTCTACATCGAATTCTCCGCCGGGCCACAATAGGCGGAACACCGTGCATTGCGGCTCATAGACAATGTCCGAAGCAGTAACGTCCGCCTTCACCGGCGCCGGCCCGTAGGCGAGCATGTCCACGCCGCGGCCATGACGCGTCGTCTCTTCACACAGCGCCTCTTGCAGCGCACCGAAACTTCCCGCGTCATCGGCGTTGAGCACGGCCAGTTTGCGCACGCCCGGCTTCTGTGCAGACGTGAACAGGCTGCGAAACAACAGCGCTTTGGCCTGCACATAGGCCTCCCGGCTGCCGTGATAGTCCAGGTGCTCGTGGGTGATATTGGTCACCGCGGCGACATCGTAGTTCACCGCGGCCGTTCGCTTTTGCGCCAAGCCGTGGCTGGTGCTCTCAACGATGGCATACAGGCAGCCTGCGTCGCGCATCTGCGCCAGATAGCCTTGCACCTCCGGCGCATCCGGCGTCGTCACATGCAGACCCGTATCCTGCTCGGCTCCGGCGATGCGCGCCGCCACCGTCGTGATCACGCCCACGCGCCCATGCGGCGCGGAGGAAGAGCGAGTGGCCTCGGACAAGATCGACTCCAGCAGGGCGCACGTCGTGGTCTTGCCGTCCGTGCCGGTGATACCGATCACCGTCAGCGCGCGGCTGGGGAAGTCGTAGAGCGCCGCGCTCGCCTCTGCCAGCGCTGTCCGGGCGTCCGCCACGAGGACATAGGGAAAACCGGACGGCAGCGCGATGCCCTGGCCGGCCAGTTCGTCCCTTGTGGCGGACCCCACCGCGGCCACTGCGCCGGCCTGGATGGCAGCCGGCAAATACGCATGCCCGTCATGGCGTTCTCCGCGGATCGCGACAAAGAGTGAACCATCGGCCACGCGGCGGCTATCCGCCGTCACGGAGCGAATCATTACGTCGCACAGATCTTTGTCACCGCTTTGCACGCCGGATAGCGCAGCCACAACCTCTGCAAGCGTGATCATTTGGCAGTCCACATGACGGGAAAAAAGCGGCTATATGTCGCGCGGGCCGCGGATCACCGAGAGCCCTGCGGCAACCACCACG
>Ga0334887_1001626_pt1 | contig 28400 bp, 31 predicted proteins | sample GraSluR1_MG_10_FD_207217 | JGI IMG/M metagenome (GOLD analysis project Ga0334887, IMG submission 207217) | Sludge microbial communities from methane-producing bioreactor in Wageningen University, Netherlands - Granular Sludge_18_07-R1 | ecosystem: Engineered > Bioreactor > Anaerobic >...
CTTTAGACATATCTCTTATTATAACAAGCTGACAGTTTAAAAATTATCAATATATGCCAAAAAATTACTCAAGTATCTAGAGGGGGATTTTTAGCAGAGCAGGGGAGAGGATGACAAAATTGACCTGCATTACTTATCCGCTATGTATCAGACTATTTTTTAAACAAAATTTTATGAATTTTTGAAAAATATTGACAAAAAGGGTTTAATAAAGTGGTTTAAAAATATTTTAGTAATTCCAAATTTTAAAAACCAAGTATTACAGTATTTTTTATTAAATACTAAATAGTCAATTTAATTTAAATTTTTAAAACCATACAATCAAAAAATTTTTTAAATTATTTAAGAAAAATCAATAAAACTAAAAAAATTATATACTTTTTTGAAAATAAAGATTTTTATCAATAGCGGTATTAACTTGATGTATCAATCTTTAATTAAGAAAATAAAATTTACCTGGCTTAAAATAAGCCCTCTAAACGCTCAAAATCGGCTTTTTTTAAACATAGCTGTATAATCAATCATTTAATGCTAAGGTTGTTGAAAGCCAAATTCAAAAAACCCCCACAAAATGATCTTTAGCCCTAATGTAACTTCAGAATTAATCCAAAGATTTTGAAAACATAAAAGGTAGGGGTAAAAATAAAAAGAGTGGATAAAACAATCTTTTATATGAAATTAAAATAAATAAATATTTAAGGGAAAAGAATAAATAATTTAAACAAACAGTCAAATTTTAACTATATTCTAAAACTTGAGCTAACGTCGCAAAAGTTATATTGTGCGACATAATGAAGATAACTCATTTGATAATATTGATCAAAAGAGAGGACCCAACCCCACTCCCTTCACACCCATAAACACTAATAAACATTTTTATTAATTCATTTATACCTCTACTTCTAGGTATAAACAGCTCCCTAACGAGCCATCAAAAATACCTTAATTTTAAATAAGTGGGTTCGGGTTTTTTACCTTTAAATCAATCTATTTTGTACAAAATGGTATCTCTACTCCTTTTAAAAAGTTGGTGTAGCTCTTAATCTACCAGAGGCAGTCTCGAGAAAATTTAATTATTTTTAATTTTAAGTTCTTCTTCAACTTTGTTACTAGCCAAGAAACAATAGTTTTCCACATTATTTTTACTAACTTACTCCCCTTACCTAACTATATCAAAGTATATCACTTACACAAATTATAGGATGCTATTTTTTTAAACCCTCTCCTCTTTTTTAACCTTTGTACTCAAATTACTAAACATTTAGCCTACTTTTTTAATCTTCTCTAGTTTTTATTTCTTCCCAAAAAAATATTTTGCTAATAATTTCTAATCTTTAATTAACAAAACCAAGCCCATATAGTCTTTGACTATATGGGCTTGGGCATGGGCTTGGGCAACCTTAACGCAAAATTTACTCAAGTCCCCCACTCTATTTATATTTCTTGCAAAATCTACAATGATTGCCAATTTAAAAAACAACAAAAAACTATTTAAAAGGGAAAAAAATGACAAATAAAAAGCCTAATATTATTGATATCAATGAGTATTCTACAACTGTATTTTTGAATAGCCTACCCCTTAAAAATGACTGCAACAATCCTAACATCAAATAAGCAGAGCCAGTAATAAATAAAGACGTATTCCACAAAGGAATAGGGATCAAAGACAGCAACATAGCAAACTCCGTTAAGGCAATGCTCACTAGCAGAGAATAAATCAAGATATCCTTAGCAATAAAATCTTCAAAATTCACTGCCCAAAGAGACATCAGTGCCAAAGGAAAATGAACCAATCCAGTTAGTAAGCCGTTGGCCCAAAACGGAAGATTTAATGAAAATACAGTATTGGTGAGCAATAATGAAGTCAAAAGGGTGAAAAAAAAGCCAATAGCGTGAGCAGCGTACAACAGTTGGATCGTTCTCCCTTTTACCACAGAAAAAATATTAGAAGTTAAATATAAAGCATATAGACCAATAGCAAATAGTATCAAAATTATCAATTGACTCAAAAGATTGCCCGGTAACAAGAAGTAAAATAAGGCTACTGCAGCAGCATACATAGTAGGTAGAGGTACAATTGTAAGCCTCTCATGGAACTGTAGATCATCAGATAAAGCAAAAGAAGACACTAAATAAGTAATAACAGTTAGCCCAGCAATGGCCCAATAACGCCATTCCAGACTCACATACTGAATAGCGAAAAATAAAAACGACAACAAAATGGTGGAAATAACAAACTTTTCTCTTCGTCTCATAATTCAAGTTTTAATATTATAATTCTCCCAAATCATGTGAAGCATAATGTACATCCTCGATATCTTCAAGCTCTAGTAAATTTTCAACTAAAGTTTTTAATTTAGCTTTTTGCTGATCGCCCTGAAGAGGAATAGTGATTTTGGGTTGATAGCCTCCTTCTTTTGTTCGATTAAACATATATTTAACCGAGCCTGGAGAACCCAATGAACCTCCTGATTTACTTAAAATATTTCTCAACTCTGCAGTAGTCCTATTTTTATTCTCTGTTAAACAAACTATTAACAAGCCCACACCTTGAGAATCAAAGCCCTCATAAATAACTTCCTGTAATGCCCCATTTTCTCCCTTGCCTAAACCAGCATCAATAGCACGCCGAACATTGTCTTTAGGCATGTTTGCTTCTTTAGCCTTATCTAACCAGTATCTAAGATTGAGGTTGCTATTGGGATCTCCCCCTCCCTCTCGTACAGCTCCCCTAATATTCCTAGATATTTTGCTAAAAACTTTGCCTCTTTTTGCGTCTTCAGCTGCTTTTTTGTGCTTAATATTAGCCCATTTGCTATGACCTGACATAAAAAAAATGTTTATTATTATCACCAGATTTGACCGCCTAAAGCTTAAACTCTGATTTATTCCAAATAATTATAACTCCACTTACCTATTTTGGCTAATCTCATGGCCAATAATTAATAATCTGCTTGACATCTACTGTAAAAATCAGTATTCTTTGACAAAACTTAATAGAATAACAACTTAAAAACATGAAAAACATAGCTCCACTAACCAAAAGGGCTGTTGAGGCAGCGAAAAATAAGGATTGGAACTTAGCTATTGAAATTAATGAGGCGATACTTCAAGAAGATTCTCATAATATTGGAGCGCTCAATCGACTGGCCTTAGCCAGAATGCAACTAGGCCACGTAAGAGTTGCTAAAAGATATCTCACAAAAGTGCTAGAACTTGATAAACATAACAAAATAGCCAGTAAAAATTTATCAAGAGTTGAAAAAAGAGACAAAAATCCAAAAATTAGCTTTAACCAAAAGAATTCATATATCGAAGAACCAGGAAAAGCTCAAATCATAAGTTTGATGAGATTAGCTGACAAAAAAACTCTTGATCAAGTCTCAGTTGGACAGAGTAGCTTCCTAGAGCCAAAAAAGAATTATATTTCAATTTACTTAATTGAAGAAGATAATGGAAAACAAACCCAATATTTGGGAGCCCTGCCAAAGGAAATCTCCCTCAGGCTAATGAAGTTAATAAAAACTGGTAATAAATATAGCTGCACAGTGCATTCTATAAATGCTGATGAAGAAAAATGTAAAGTTTTAATTAAAGAATCTAGAGTTTCTGAAGCCAACCAAGGTATAACCTCCTTCCCTATCAGCAAACAAATCCAATCTGAGATAATTGCTGATTTTTCCGGAGAGTATCTTGCCACAGGCGAAGAAAAAAGTGAAGCTAATACCTACGGGAAAGACGAGGAGATTATCGCTGACGAAATTGATGAAGAAGAAGATGATGATAATGAGGAATTTGATTAAATCTTTTTAAATTAGATTCGCTTTTTCCCAACCCTTAATTCAGATAAAGCTTGTGCTAAATACTAATTGGGTATTAATCTCCAAAATAATTGATCATCATTCAAAAAAATTACTAAGTCTGAACGAAATCTATTTAATAAAGGCTGAGTTTGATCTTGATTAATCTTAGCAGGCTCTCCCAGCAAAAGATGGTCGGCAATAGTTGTAATTAGCCCTATGCACTCCTCTTTACTTTTGTCAAAAGCAAAGGTTGTCTGATCCAAGCGCTGACCTTGATCAGCGCTATCAACTCTCACTACTCTGGAGCCGCTCTTTTCCAACAAATCAGTCATGCTTTGCGCATAGCCGGAAATGTCAGTGGTATTAATAACAGCTATACTGCACGTTCTGGGTAAAACTACACTTGATGGCAATTGGCCTTTTTGGGGATCAATGTATTCATAGGTTGCTTTTCTAGCAAACATAAAAAGCTGTAGGTTTTTTTTAGCTTGTGCCAAATCTTTAATAGAAAAATCAGAAAAAAAATTCTCCCTCATAATTTTAGCTATATTCACATCAATGATTTTCTCTAAACTTGATACAACAACCACATCCTCTACTATTTGTCCTAAAATCCAAGAAAAATAATTGCTTTGATATTCGCCTTCTTTTAAATTTGCTAAAACTATACCCATATCCCTTAATTCCTGTCCTCTACTCTCTTTATTAAAGATGGTTACTTCATAATCCGATTTTAATAAATATGCCCTAATTTTTTGTGTTTCTGCATTAAAGGATGCAAATAAAATTTCATCTTCATTAGAGCTTTTATTATTATTAATGAACACAATATTGGTATTTTTTGGAAGGGACACTAAATGAGGTAAGCTAATCCAAAAAAGAATGATTAAAAAACACAAAATTCCTAAAGTTATTAAAATTGACTTAAACAATTTACTCAAAATTTTTTTGACAGATTTAATAACAGACTTAAAACTTTTCTTTTTTTTTCTTTGATAAGATTTGAGACCAAAGTCTTTCATGGCAGTTTTATTTTAACAACACCAACAACTTCTTAAACTCTTTTATCTAATTCTCAAAAAATCACTATCAGAACTAGTGTTACCCTAATTTATATCTAATGAATCTCTTGATCTCCATTTTTTCTCCAACTTTACCGCTTAAAGATTTAATCAGCGTCTCAATAGTCATGCTTGGGTCCTTAATAAATTCTTGAGACATTAACTCCTCAATGTTTTCAGGATCCATAGCCGTAATCTGCATAGCAATGTCTTTAGCCATTGCCTTAAATTCTTCATTCTTAGCAACAAAATCAGTTTCACACTGAATTTCTAACATTGAACCAATTTGACCGTTATTGTGGACATAACTCATGATCAAGCCAGACATAGTCTCTCTATCCAATTTTTTTTCTGCCCTAGCCAGACCAGCCCTCTCTACTAGTTTCGTTGCTTGATCAAAATCACCTTGCGCCTTTTCTAATGCTTCTTTACAGTCCATCATCCTTGCTCCTGTTTTTTCTCTTAGTTGTTTTATGTCTTTAACATTTGTTTTTGTCATAATAATTAGTTTAATAGATAATTACTTTAAAATTGATTAGCTGTTGCTTAATTTATTATTTTACTTTGCCTCTCGCCCAGCTGAATATGCTTGCCCAATTTGCTCCACAATAAAACTTATGCTCTTGGCTGCATCATCGTTTGCAGGAATAACAAGATCAACTAAATCTGGATCACTGTCGGAATCGGCCATTGCAACTAATGGAGTATCTGTTAAATTCGCTTCTTTAACAGTTATATTTTCTCTCATAGGATCAACAACAAACAAAGCATCGGGCAAGGAATCAAGCCCTCTCACTCCCTCAAAAAATCTTTCTAACCGAGCTATCTCCTTTTTAAGTTGAGCCTGCTCAAATTTAGTAAAGGCATCATATTCACCACTCTTAAAGCCTTCTTCCATCTTTAACAAACTTTTTAAAGATTTTTTAATTTGTCCCCAATTAGTTAAAAAACCACCTAACCAACGAGAAGTGATATACATCATGCCAGATTTTTGAGCAACTTCTTCAACAATATCTCTTGCTTGACGCTTAGTTCCCACCATAATGACCTGCTTGTTCTCTTTCCCCAACTTATAAAAATAATTGTAAGCAAGCTTTAATTGTTCTGCGGTTTTAGCAAGATCAAAAACATGAAAACCATCCTTTTGTGTGTAAATAAACTCCTCCATTTTAGGATTCCATTTGTTGCGCTGGTGTCCAAAATGACAACCAGCCTCAAGTAAATCTCTCAAATCGTAATCAGGGGCCTTATTAGGTAATTTAGAAAAATCAATTACTGCCATATATTTTGTCCTTATTTTTCTTTGCTAATAATTTTAACAAAGAAGCGCTTGTTTAACTTGAATTCAGGACTTGAAGGAAAAGCTAAACAAGCTTTAGTTAATAATTCTTATCCTTCAGGGGGTCAAGTATAACACAAGAAAAATTTAGTGGCTAGTATAATCAAAATAGATTACTCAAGAAACCTGCTTTGAATACTCGATTAAAGCTTTTTTTACACCCTCTCTACCAAAAACTCCGGCTATATAGTGTCTGTGTAAATGATAAACTGTTTGCATTTGAGGAGGATGGATAAAAGTTAATGGCTTAACCTTGCACTTTGTTTCTACATACTGATATGCTTTCCGACACATCTCTTGATACTCTTCCCATAAATCTTGATCTATCTCCTTTTCTTCTCTTATATGTGCTTTGGGAGCTAATAAAAAATGCATATCCTTAACAACTGGATATTTATCTTTGAAGAAAATAAAATTATCTGACTCAAAGATCATTTTTTCAATTTTTGAAATTTTACAAAAAATACACTGTTTCATAGATTATATTTGGTAGCCAAATAAATGATAAGTTTGCCTTAAATTATCTAACCAAATTTGCCTGTCGTTGTCAGTAGCATTTTTCCAATTCCATCTGCCTTTTTCTCCGTGTAACACCAAAGCAGATATTCTTCTTAAAATCTGAGAAGGGACCTCTATATTGTCTTTTTCTCTTAAAACCACTGCCCAATCTGAATTACTAAACACTAAATATGGATATCCCCCGCTATTTTCAGACAATTCTGATAGAAAATTTTCTGTTGACAAACTTCCCCTTAAGCCAATGCTTTTGAAATCCATATCAGCAGGTATTTCGTCTAGCATTTTATCTAAAATTTTAATACCCTCTATTGATTCGCTAATGGGGATCACGTGCCAGTGAGCATGAAACACAGAATTACCACAGGTAGTTTTCTCATTATTTAAAAAACCGCTACCGTGCTCAAACTCTAGTGTATCTGGCTTATTAAGAATCTGTTTCACGCGATCATAAACATGAGCAAACTCTCTTCTACAGGAATCATCTAAAAAAGCATAAGAGGTAACATGTTTTTTGGGAACAATTAAAATGTGGCCACTTTTGACTGGTGCTAAATCAGGTAAAACCATTACTGACTCAGTTTCAAACAAAACTTGAGGAAAACCATTAAGTTCAGGGTACTGTTGATAAAAACGCGAATCATTTTCTAGTCCATCACAAAAAGGGCAAAAACTGACTTCATTTTCAAAAGCATCAATTTTTTCAGTCTCCTCCCCTAAATTTTGTGGTTGATTGAAACTTTCTGGTTGAGGCCTTAAAAACTCCGTCATAAATAAAATAACAAGCCTGGCAGTTTTTGCCAAGCTTGTTTCAATAATTTATTAATAAACAAAATTAATAAATTTTAACCTTAACATATGTAACAATTATATACAAAAATAAACAAAAATCACTAGTAATTTTGAAACATATTAGCTAAAAATTAACAAGACACTTTTTTTGTGAAATTAAAAAAGTAACTAATTTCTCTATTTATCCACTAAATTCTTGATTCTTTCTATATTCTCTTGGTCAGGACCTTTGTCATCCAAGCCAGGAACTTCGGTTATTATTGGTATACCTATCAATGACTGATTGTTTAGAAATTGTTTTAAATCTGATTGAGGAATCAAGCCCTCGCTAATATTGGCGTGCCTGTCATTACCAGATCCAAATTTTGTTTTGCTGTCATTTACATGTAAACACCTAAGAGAGTCTGTCAAATGTAGGTCTTCAATAACTGTTACTAAATCCTCTTTTGTTGAATTTTGAGTGTATTTAGAACTGCCCACCAATGGATAGCCAGCAGCAAAAGCGTGGCAGGTATCGACACACCAACCAACCCTTTTACTCTTAATTTGATCAAGCAGCCATTTTATTTCTTTTAAATCAGAGGCTATTTTTCCTTTTTGTCCTGCAGAATTTTCAAGCAGCAGCATGCTATCTTGAGGTGTTTCTTGCAAAATACGTTTTATAATATCAACCAACTGATGCTTAACAGCATCCCATCCCCTGCCCTGATGGCTACCTAAGTGTACAACAACTCCCGAACCTTTTACTAAACTGTCAAACCTTAAGTCAAATATTAGAGACCGAACAGATTTATCAACCAACTCCTGATTATTAGAGGCTAAATTTACTAAATATAAAGCATGAGTAAAGATTGAATAAACGCTTAATTCTTGCTGGTTTGCAAACATTTTTTTGATATCATTTTTCTTTAACTCACTTCTTCTCCAAGACCGAGGACTTCCCGAAAAAACCTGCATGCAATTACCCCCAATAGCTGCTGCTCTCTCTACTGCTAGATGAACACCCCCGCTGACAGAAACATGACCACCAATCTCTGTAACATGCTTTGAAACATCTTGTTTAAAATTAAGCATATTTATTTTATTAATAATCTTAATACCTCTCTTAAATCTTTAGCCAGCTCAGCTTCAACCATTATTTTTTTACCAGTTACAGGATGAATAAACTGTATTTGGAAAGCATGCAAGAACTGCCTAGGACACCACAATCTATCTAATTTACTCCTCTTGTCTCCCCCATATATCATATCTGAAACCAAGGGGTGCTTAATATGGGCTAAATGTACCCTGATTTGATGAGTTCGCCCAGTTTCAGGCAAACACTCCAATAATGAAAAGCCCTGATAGTAGCTTTTTGTATATTGTTTAATGTATTTTTTCTGCAAAGAATCTAGTGTTAAATTCAATGACGAATAATAGTCAGTCACTCGATAATAAGTTGTAGCTAACCTACCCTCAATTGCCACTGAAAATTTAAATTTGTCAATACTTGATCTAGCAATTGGCGCCCTGATAGTAGATGAGTTAACCCTTAATTCACCATGAACTAAGCAAAGATATTTTTTTCTAATTTGTCTTTGTTTGAACTGATTGAGTAAATTCACTAAAGTTCCAGGATCTTTTGCCAGCAACAAAACTCCGCTGGTGTCTTTGTCCAATCGATGAACTAAACCTTGACGATTATTAAATATTTCTTCTGGAGAACCAAATTCAGGCTTAAAGTCTTTAGGCAACAAGGCTTGCCACTGCTGCTTATTGTTAATTATTTTTTGCATTCCCTTCTCAGAGTCCAACTTTTCACTCATCCATTGCTGCAGCGTATATCCCTTAACAGTTTGGGCTTCATTAACAACCATACCTGCAGGTTTATCAACTGCCAGCAGATATTCATCTTCATAAACAACCTCAGGCTTGAACTGTAGAGAGTTTTGAGAATTAGCCATTATTTTTTAATAGCAAAAAACTTCTTTTCTTTAAGAGAGAAGAAAAGCCTATTAGCACGAAAAAGTAGTAAATAAAAACCAATCAAAGTAAACAATAAGTAAACCAATCCGTCTAAGGCTAATTCGCCCAATAACAGCTGCGAAGGCTGGATAAAGCCCATTAATAAAGAAAAAAAGGAATAACTTATAATAAATGTAATAAACAAAAACCCAGTTTGGGCAGTTTTTTTACCAGAGCGATACCATTCAAAGCTACGATAATTAAACTCTAACCAATCTAAACATTTAAAAAGTATGAGATGAAAAATAACAAAATATAACTGAAGTGGATGCCTGGGTTCAAAAACACCCGGAAAAATTATCCCCCAAGGCAAACCAGTTGTATGACCAAAACGAATCCCAGCAAAAAAGAAACCCAAATTTAACCAAAATAAACCCATAACCAAAGCCTGAGCCCACCAATCTAATATCTCAAATTCATCCCATCTTTGCTTTTTGGCATAAAAATACAGACATACAGTGGCTCCAACTAAAGCAAAATAAAGATGACTGCCTGGGAAATGAACAATGTTAAGCCACTTCAAAACATCAAATCCGAATTTATCCCAACTAATGATAATATGCCCTATCCTACCACTTAACCAACCAACTACAAAAGACAGCAAAAAACCATCAAAAACCTTTGCCTCTAAATAACTTTCCTCTTTGGCCCTGCGCCAAAAAACAAGAGCACAAGCAAAAAAAGCTATTGCCTGAAATACACTAAGGGTTTGCAGGTGAAATGAGCCAATGTTGATAAGAGTGGGTAGCATTTTTAAATTTTAATAACTCTCGCAGTAATTATCAAACAGCCACAGTCAAACTAATTATCCCTTCTAGAGATATCTTTGTATAGACTAATTTTTTTTAAGTATTATTTAAAACTTATTATTAAACGTGCCGCGGGTGAGAATCGAACTCACACGAGTGTTTAACTCATGGGTTTTTGAGACCCACGCGTCTGCCAATTCCGCCACCGCGGCGCACTTTTTTTATATAAAAAAATATATCTAGCCAGATTATATTTTAACAATAACCCTTGCATTTTGCTAGTAATTACAGCATTATAAAAGTATGAATTTTTTGGAAACGCTTGCCTTTAGTTTGTTTGATGTTACTAGTATTTGGTCAGTAGTAATAAGAGCGATCTTCTGGATGATAATTTCAGTTATTATTTTAATAGCCACAGATAATCCAGAAGTTAAAAAAGTTAAACAAGACACAAAATCTTATTTAGGTTTATTTCTCATGGTAGTTGCTGTTTCAACTACCCTTATCTTTCTTCTATTTGGAATCACTCCTATTTAACTACCAAGCTAGCCGATTCTACTTTCCATTCCGTAAAATTTAATCCTATCACCCCTGAAGTAAAGTTCTATTTCACCCAATGGACCGTTTCTATGTTTAGCCACTCGCAAACTAACTTGTTCTCTTAAATCTTCATCTTTACGGTACAAAAACATAACCACATCCGCGTCTTGCTCAATAGCGCCAGATTCTCGTAAATCCGACAGTTGAGGTCTTTTCTCTCCTCTACTCTCAACTGCTCTAGAAAGTTGAGATAATGCTAAAATTGGTATTCGCAGTTCTCTGGCAATATTTTTTAAACCCTGAGAAATTTCAGAAACCTCTTGAACGCTATTATCTTTAGTTCTGCCTTGGGCTAGCTGCAAATAATCCACCACCAAAATATCAATTGCATTTTCAGACATCAACCTTCTGGCTCTGGTTCTCATTTCAAAAATACTTAAGCCCGGAGTATCATCAATAAATAAATTTGCTTCAGCCAAGACTCCCATAGCATCAGAAATCTTTAAAAAGTCTTGTTGATTAAGCCTGCCGGTTTTTAGCTTCCAAGCATCAATATCAGCTTGCGAAACCAATAAGCGATCGACTAATTCTTCTTTACTCATTTCCAATGAAAAAAACCCCACCTTTTTTTTATACTTAACAGCCATGTTTTGAGCAACATTTAGGGAAAGAGCTGTTTTTCCCATACCAGGACGAGCAGCCAAGATCAGTAAATTTGATTTTTGCATTCCTGCCAATAAATCGTCTAAATCCTGAAAACCACTAGGAACCCCTCGCAGTTCACCCTCACTTTTTTGCAACTCATCTAATCTCTCAAAGCTTTCAACTAACGTATCTTTTAGAGGAATGAACTCTCTATCTGAATGAGTCTGAGAAACCTTAAAAACTTTTGATTCTGCCAGATCTAAAACGTCCTGGGCACTCTTGCTGCTATCAAAAGATAGCTCGCTCATTTGGCTACCAAGATTAATTAATTGGCGCTTAATATAATTTTCTTTAATTAAACGAGCGTAACTCTCAGCATTCGCAGCAGTTGAAAGCTGGTTTGAGAGCCTTGTTATGGCACTAGCTCCACCCACTCTTTTTAAAACTTTATTCTTTTTTAACTGATTGGTTAAAGTAATAACATCAATTGCTTCTCTTTGTTCATACAGCTGAACTATGCTCTCGTAAATCAATTGATGGTTCTTATCGTAGAAACTTTCAGGCTGAAGATGATCAGATACTTTAAAGATTGCTTCTTCATCTATTAAAATTGCTCCTATAACCGACTGTTCTGCTTCTAAATCGTGGGGTGGAATTTTTGGATCCATAGTTATTAAATTTATATTTATGACACCAAACCTTTAAAAATAAAGTCGATCATTATTTACTAATAACCCTTACAGACAGTAAATCAGATATTAAGCAAATAAACAGGCAGGAAATTTCAGTGTAGTTTTAACACTAAATTCAATCTTCAGTTTAATCAATTTTTACGATTTATTCAAGACTACCAACTCCATCTCTTCAGGAAGACTGCTTCTTGAAGTATTTAGTTTGTCAATTGGCTGAGGCTCTGATTCATAGGCCTTCAGAAATTCTTCTAAAGGCTTTAAGTCTGCAAAGCTTTTTTCACTATGTTCTGACAGTTTGTAAGACATAGGAATCACAATGTTTGGCTCCAAAGAACGAGCTACTTTGACTGCTTCTTTAGGCTGGAACGTTAAATGGCCCCCAACAGGTAAAAACAGAATATCAACCAACCCAATTTCAGCTACATCCTTTTCTTCTAATCTATGACCCAGACCGCCTAGATGACAAACTCTCAAACCATCAATTAAAATACTAAAAATGTAATTCTCTCCTCTAATAGATCCTTCTTGATCGTCTTGAAATGTTTTAACTCCAAAAACCGAAACCCCCTGCACTTGATATTCACCTGGCTTCTGAATTACAAAAGGAGTTCTGCGACGAGAAGTGGCGCTAATATCGCCATGATTATTATGAGCTGGATTATCATGCGACACAGTCACGATATCGGCACTTAAATTAGGCAGTTCAAAACCAATAAAGTCATTATAGGGATCGGTTAAAACTGACCCCTCACTTCCTCTTAACTTAAAGCAGGCGTGTCCGTAGTAATTAATAATCATAATTTGATTCTCCCTTTCTGAATTTTTTTTTACTCATTACAAAATAGTTTAAATTACTAATCGATTGTATCAAGCTGTGCTTTGAATGCAATTATAAAATAAGTTCTGAGACAATCTTGGCGAGGTATCTAATCACAATTAATCTATAGCCAATAACAAAGTCTACTACTAATTATCTCGTATTATTTGCAATAAAATCATAGAACAAGTAAGATGTTGAGTCTACCACATGCAATTAAAAATATTACCTACTCTAGCTTATTGGATCGGTTATAATACTTAATGCAATGAAAAAAGAATTTTTGTTAGCAATTATTGTTGGTCTGGTAATGGGTTTATTTATCACCTATGGAATTTATTATTCCCAAAAATCTGAAGAACAAACTCAAATAACCACTACCATAGAAGAGTTAGAAAAAAATGAATCTAGTACTGAGTCCGAAGTAAATGGCCTGGTTACGATTTATAACCCAATTGACGAAAGTATTATTGAAGACAATTCAACAACAGTTACTGGAAAAACTATAGCTGAAGCATTTGTTATAATTTTTGTTAACGATGACCCCATTATTACTCAAGCTGATGAAACAGGTAATTTTTCAAAAGAAGTTAATTTAAATGACTTGGCTAATATTATTAGAGTTCATGCAATAGACGAAGATGGCCAAGATTATGTAGTAGAAAGAACAGTTGTTGTTTATGATCAAGAGTTAACTGAAGAAGAGGTTTGATAAAAAAACACAAATATTTGACAATGAAAAAAAAGTGCATATTTTTACTATTGTTAAGCCTGTTTTTACTGGTTGCAGTTTTTAATCCTCCAGTTTCAGCACAAGAAGATACTCAAGAGGAAGAACTGGCTGACCCAGCCACTACAGAAGCTCTTAGAGATCGTATTGAAAAGGCTGTTGAGGAAAAAAAACTCAATAATAGTGACAGTCAGGCAAATGCCAAGACAAAACGCGGTTTTGTCGGCCAGGTTGAACGTGTTTCCTCTGAAGCAATCACCTTTAGCACCATTAGAAGTAATTTAATTGTTTCTATTGGAGAACAAACTCAACTAATTTTAGCAAACAGGAACATCAAAATCGAAGATATTTCCATAGAAGATTCTGCTGTTGTGATGGGATACCAAGAAAAAGACACTTTCTCCCCTCTTAAAATAATCTTTTCGCAGCGTGATTTAAAGCCTAAGCCAGTATTTGTGCTGATTGGATCCCTAGTATCAATTGATACCAATCAATTTACCGTTCTATGCAGAAAAGAAAGTCGGGAACATCAGATCTCAATTAATAACCAAACCAAATACGAAGATATTACTGGCGAAACTATTGCTCAAAATCAACTTTTTGAAGATATTCAAATAATTGTTGCAGGATTAACTGAAGTTGACGATACTTCTCAAGAACAAACAAAAACAGCCTCTATTGTTAAGGTTTTGGTTCAAGTTGACTAAATAATTCCAACTCTTTTGCTAAATTTAAAGCAAAAATAAATTCGCAAATTAATATTAGTAATAGATATGAGCTCATTTCTGAGGGGTTTCACCCCGAGCGCGTTTTGTCCCGTACCGCTGAGTGGGACAAGCTAGCGGGGTATATATAATCAGAATTAAGTAAAAGACTGTGGACTTGAGGGGATTTGAACCCCTGACCTCTGCTGTGCGATAGCAGCGCTCTAGCCAGCTGAGCTACAAGCCCTTTTTAAAGTTTTTTCTCTATTCCCTTAATTTTATCACTGTTTTACTTTAACTTTTAACTTTATGCCTTTCTTCTAGTATAATCAGCAACTAGTATGAAAAAAAATTTACAAACACTAAAAGGTTTCCGGGATATTTTACCTCAAGAAAAACGCCAAAGAGACTATGTTTTAAATAAAATTACCAAAGTTTTGCAACTATTTGCCTTTGAGCCCATGGAAACACCCACTCTTGAATATGCAGACCTCTTGCTGGGAAAATACGGCGCAGAGACAGATAAGCTAGTGTATACCTTCACTGATCAAGGTGAAAGACAGCTTGGCTTACGCTATGACCAGACTGTGCCAACGGCTCGTATCTTGGCCCAATATCGAAATAATTTACCTAAATTTTTTAGACGCTACCAAATACAAAATGTTTTTAGAGCAGAAAAACCTCAAAAAGGCAGGTTTCGAGAATTCACCCAATGTGATTTTGATATATTTGGATCTAACTCCAACTTAGCTGATGCTGAAATTTTAGCTTGCGCTTATCAAGCTTACGCCAATATTGGCTTTGACAACATCAAGCTCCTTGTCAATGATAAAAAGTCATTAGTGAGCGCACTAAAACCATTTGTTACTAAAACAGTTTCTGTTTACGACATTATTCAAAGTTTGGATAAAATAGAAAAAACTACAGTTCAAAAAGTTATCGATGAATTAACAAGAAAAGGTCTGTCTCCTGAATCTGCACAAAAAATTATTGAGACAGCTCAATCTTTACCGCCATCCAAACAACTTCAAGAGATTATAGATCAAACTATTATTTTGGGAGTCAAAAAACAAAACTTAATATACTCTCCTCTCTTGGCTCGTGGCTTAGACTACTACACAGATATGATCTGTGAGGTGAAAATTGCTGATTATCCAGTGGGTTCTGTGGGGGGAGGAGGCCGCTATAACAATTTGATCGAAGATTTAGGTGGAATCAAAATACCTGCTGTTGGTTTTGCCTTTGGTTTTGATCGTACTGTTGAGGCCGCGGCTGCCCTGAATTTAATTCCCAAATCTCAAAGTTCTAGTCAAGTGCTAGTGACTGTCTTTGACAAAAATTTTATTCCTGACTCACTCGAAATTACTAAACAGCTGCGTCAAGCTGGTATTGCTGTAGAGCTTTATCCAGCCCCAGATAGACTTGGCAAACAACTTAATTTAGCAAATCAAAAAAACATTCCCTTTACCATTGTGATCGGAGATCAGGAAAAACAAAGCTCTCAAATTTCTCTAAAGAATATGAAAACTGGCGAGCAACAGCTGCTCACTGTTGAACAAGCTATTGAGCAGCTTACTATCAATGGTTAAAATTCAGAATAACTTTAAATGAGTAAAAAAACTGCCCAAAAACGCCGAAGGAGGGCCTATTTATATTTACTAATTAACACTATCTGCTGGGGAGCAGCCCTAGTGGTTGTTAAACCAGCCCTAGAGTTTACCACTCCTTTCAGGTTTTTATTGTATCGTTATTTGATCGCTGGTTTATTTTTCTCACTCCCCTACTTATATCTAAACCGAAAAAAACTTAAAAAAATTAAGTTGACTAAAATTATTTTAATAGAGTTGCTAGGAACTGTTTTTTCCTTAAGCATTTTATTCTCAGGACTGGCACGCACTTCAGCCATTGAAGCCAGCTTAATTGGCACCACTGGACCTGTTTTTATCACCCTGGCTGGAATAATCTTACTAAGAGAAAGACAAGAGCGCTGGGAGTGGCTGGGATTAATTTTATCCCTAATCGGTTCTTTATTAATTGTTGCCACCCATAACGGATTTGAAAACCAAATATCCTTATCAGGAAACCTATTGGTTCTTGGCTTTAATGTCACCAATGCTCTTTACTTTATCTTGGCTAAAAAACATTACCACACATTGAGTAAGAGTATCGTCGGAGCAATAAGTTTTTTGGTTGGCATTTTTGGTTTCCTAATGATTAACTTGGTTATTTTTCAAGGGAATTTGCTTCAACTTACTAACCTAATTTTTCAAGACTGGATTCATTTCGAAGTACAGTTAGCTTCAATTTACATGGCAATTTTTGGTTCTGTGATTGGCTTAATCGCTTATATTAAAGGCCAGGATAAAATTGAGGCCTCTGAAGCAGGTCTCTTTACTTACCTGCAACCATTAATTTATCTACCCCTTGGGATCTTAGTACTTAAAGAAGCAATTTATACTCAACAAATTTTAGGTTTGTTAATAGTCTTTTTAGGAGTGTTGGTTGCGGAAAAAAGAAGCCATCTTTAATCTCCCCTCCTCCCTAAACTTGTCTCTACTCAGACAAAAAAGTTATGTTATAATTACCGTTCGTTATGAAAAGCAACATTCATCCAAATTGGCATTCACAAGCTCAAGTTACCTGCAGCTGTGGTAATTCTTTTGTGACTGGTTCAACTCTTGAAAAAATAGAGGTTGATATTTGTGACAAATGCCATCCTTTTTTTACAGGAGAAATGAAGTTTGTTGACCGCCAAGGAAGAGTAGACAAATTTAAGCAAAAAGTTGAACAAGCTCAAGCCAGACAAAAACAAAATCAACTTAAACAACAGCAAAAACAGCAATCTCAGGCCCAGCAAAGTGAAGAAGAAAACCTCACTTATCAAGAAATTCTCAGAGAAAAACAGTCCCAATTAAGGCAGGACAAGAATTAAACAACTGATAAAAAATAACCAAGTTTTCTTATATTTAACAGAAAACATTTTTACACAATTTTCCTTTTGAGCAAAACCTAATTAAGCTTAGAGACGGTATATAATACTAGGCATGAATAATAACCCCTATCAAACACAGATTAATCAAATCAGTACAAAAATTCAGGAAAATCAAAAAATTCTCTCAGATCCCGATCTTGGTGATTTAGCTCAGCAAGAAATCAAAAAACTGCAACAACAATTAGAAACCCTAAAAAAAGCAGCTGCAGATTATCAAGAATCCTTAGAAGAACAAGAAGAAGCTCAAAAAAAACCAACTGCTAAATCAAGTGCTATTTTAGAGTTGAGAGCAGGAGCTGGAGGAGATGAAGCAAAAATTTGGGCTAATGATTTATTGCGAATGTACACCCGATATTGCCAAAATAAAGGTCTAGAGATTGAGTTTATTGATGATTTGGTTATTAAAATCTCTCATAGTACCAAACTAAAACTAGCATTTACTGATCCTCAAACAAGTCAAGAACAAGCTCTTGAAAAAACTTTTTACCCCTATGAACTACTAAAGCATGAGTCAGGAGTACATCGAGTCCAGAGAGTACCAACTACTGAAACTCAGGGCAGAATTCACACTTCCACTGCTTCAGTAGCAATTTTGCCTGAGATTAAATCTCATGCCATTAAAATTAGAGATGAAGATTTACGTTGGGAATTCATGCGGTCTAGCGGAGCGGGCGGGCAATCAGTAAACAAAACCAGCAGCGCTGTCAGGCTAACACATGAACCTTCTGGAATTGTAGTGAGAGTTAGCCAAGAAAGGAAACAGCTACAAAACAGAGCCATTGCTCTAGAACTACTCAGGTCGCAACTCTGGACTATTGAGGAAGAAAAAAGGGTTAATAAAATCGAAAATGCCAGATCAGCTATTGGAAGAAATATGAGGGCTGAAAAGATCAGAACTTACAATTTTCCTCAAAATAGAGTTACAGATCACCGTATTAATGAAAGTTGGCATCAACTTGACTCAATTTTAGAAGGAGAACTAGATCCCATCATAACTACTATTAAACAAAAATTAATCTTAGAAGAAAATAAATTCTCTTTATAAACAAAAAGTTATTCCCTAATCGTCCTCTTCATCGATATCCAAAGTAAAACTCTTGTCAGCTTGTTGCTGCAAAAGTTGTAAAATTAATTCCTGAGCTTCCTCAAGCTGTAAATTTTTAACTAATGCTACCTCTTCCTGTAGTCTAGATAAAGCTCTTCTAAATAGTCTTTTTTTTGTATAAGTAAAATTAGTGTCTGGATCTTTTTTAACAATTGCCAATTTTTTTAAAATTAAAGCAATTTTTTTTGGTTCATTAGACTTAATCGTCTCTTTAGCTGATCTAGTATTAAACCTGCCTTTCATTTCTATCTCTGAACCCAAATATTTAAGGAGTTCATCAACTTCCTTTTCTGACATAGGTTTTCTGATATTGGTCAAGTCCAGATTAGACACCGCTATTGAACAAGTTAAGGTTTGATTAGCCTGGGTTTCATACCCTGGCCTGAAATGAATAACTTCCTCCAATTCACCTGTTTCAGGATTTTCTTCCTCAGTTATTTTAAAGATCTCATATACTTTTCCAAAGCGAACTATTTTATCTTTTACTTTAAAAATTTTACTATTACTCATATCTTATCCTTTCTCTAACTACTCTATTTTTGACTCCTTAAAGTAATATTGATCGTCTGAAAACTATTATCTTTGTAGATTCTAAGACGAACACTGGCTCCAACTCTTTTTTGATTAATCAATTGAGCCAATTCTTGTTCTTCACTTAACTTGTTGCCATCAAACTCAACAATTATATCACCAGCTTTTAAACCTGCTTGATCGGCACTGCTACCAGGAACCACCTCTAAAAGATAAGCTCCTCTGGGAATTTCATTAACCAAAGCTGCTTGTTCGCTAATCATAGTATAGCGAACACCAAGCATCGGCCGATCAAACTGCCCAGTCTCATTAAAATTAGTAATTGCAGCTTTTACTACATTAATGGGGATAGCAAAACTAATATTATCTGCAGCTGTAGTAGCCACATTAACTCCAATAACTTCTCCTCGATTATTAATTAAAGGTCCACCTGAATTTCCCGGATTAATGGCAGCATCGGTTTGCAACATATTTTGTAAACTCTCAAACTGACCGCCTCCGGCTGCAGTAATAGATCGACCAATTCCAGAGATCACCCCTGTGGTAACAGTATGTCTAAACTGCCCCAGGGCTGTTCCAATTGCTATTACAGGCTCCCCCACTCTAACTTGATCACTATCTCCTAAAGCTAAAGCTGGAGCCCTAAAATCTTTAACCTGCAAAATCGCCATATCTAGACTTGGATCACGATATATCTCAGTAACCTCAAGTTCCTGATCATCTTTATCAATAATTAAATACTCTGCTGAAACATCTGCCACCACATGCTTGTTGGTCACGATCAAGCCTCCTTCAACAACAAAGCCACTGCCGATATCTCTTTGAACTTCCTCTAAACGAATTTCCTGCTGCTGAATACCAAAAAAACCAAAAGGGTCAAAAATACTACCAGGCTCAATAACTTGCTGTTGTTTTTTGATAGAAACTGTAATTACTGATTCCGAAGCCTTCTCAGCCACATCAGCTATGCTATATCCTCCTTGCTGCATCATCTCCCCCAAACTGGTTTGAGGATATTCTTTTAACTGCCTCTCAGCAGTTAAAAACTGCTCTCGCTTAAAAATAAAGTCAAGTGGCCTAATGACAAAAATTCTATCAGCCAAAGCTCCGATAAAAAAAGTAAAAATAAAAAAAATTGAAATTGCTAGGCCAATGATAAATGGTTTTAGCTGTTTATTATCCTCCATACTCAAGTGTATAACTTTTATAAATTAATTAATTAGCAAACCCTATTATATAAAAATTGTCAACGGACCAGCAGCTCCTGCATGCCCCTCAACAATACCTCATCTTCTTCTGTTTCACGATCAAACTCCACTTCAACATCTACAGCAATTCCCTCATCATGAATCCAGTCACCTCCAGGCAACATCCAACGCCCAACAGTTATGTGTATCCCGCCATTATTAGATAGCTCACGTCTATCTTGAACAGTCCCTTTGCCAAAAGTTTGAGTACCGATCAATTTAATTCCTAGATCATCTCTTAAGGCTCCGGCTACAATTTCCGAAGCTGAGGCACTTCCTTTATTAACCAAAACCACTAATGGATAATCTTTTAACCTAGCTATTCCTTGGCTGCGGAAATCCTCTCTGGTTAAACGACTTTTCTGTGAAACCACAATATCATTCTCAATAAAATCACTGGCCAAATCAATAGCGCCCTGGAAATAACCTCCAGGGTTGTTGCGTAAGTCTAAAACAATACCTGAGATAGGAGGTTGGGCAGAAATAATTTGAGCAACGGCAGCATCCCATTCTTCAGCTGTACGTCCTCCAAACCGGCTTACTCTTAAATGAGCTATTCGGCTTCCCTGATAATCAATAAACTCTAATCTAACTGTTTCAACCACAATCTCATCACGCCTAACACTTACTTCAAAAGGCTCGTCGACCCCTTCCCGATAAATAGTAAAGATTATTTCTGTTCCTTTTGGACCTCGGATATTTTCTACCGCTTCAGTTAAACTCCACCTAGAACTGTCTTCATCAATTTCTTTTAAATCATCACGAACATGTAAAATTAAATCTCCTGCTTCTAAACCAGCCCGATCAGCTGGAGTGCCCTCAAGAGGAGAAACAACTGCCAAGGTTTGTTCAATGTAGCCTAATTCTATGCCAACTCCGTAAAAACTACCCTGCAGCTCCTCACCACTGCGCTTATTTTGATCTGGAGATAAATATATTGTATAAGGATCTCCCAATGCTGAGGTCATGCCCGCAATTGCTCCGTCTACCATTTCTTGCGCATTTAGCGACTCTGCATCAAGATACTCATGTTCAAGTAAATTCCAAACTTCCCAAAAAACGTCAAAGTCCACTTCTTTTTCAACTGAAGGAAGAAGGGTTCCTGTCAATCTCCCCAAGGCTGTATCTTGATCCCGTGGCATCAACTCAGAAGTGACTAAAGAGATTCTATTACTGTATCTTTGACCAATAACTGCTCCCAAAAAAAATAGCAATATACCAATAATTAAATTTCTAACTGTAAAAAGGGTGGCTTTTCTCATGATATAAATAGACTCTCTTAAATATCCACTTAGCAACTTGAAATTATCTACTTTAACTCAGTTTAATTAACAAGCTAAATAATAGTCTGGGTATATTCAAGTAATGCCAAATGTCGAGCTCTTTCTATTTCCCTAGTAAGTTTTTTCTGATCTTTCTTCTTTAAACCAGTTTTTTCTCTAGGTAAAATGACTCCTTGCTTGCTCATAAATTTTGCTAATTCCTGAGGGTTTTTATATGAAAATTTTTGCATATCAACAATATAATAACTTTCTTTAATGCAGTATTAAGTATTAAAGTCAAAATCATAACACTTAATACTGCACAAATTTTAAAACAAATTAAAAAGGAATGTCTTCAGAAACTTCATCTACCTCAACTTCATCCTCTTCATCTGCTTCTTCTTTCTTTTTTGAGCTCTCCTCCTTTTCTTGTGTTTTCTCTTCCTCTTCATTCTTGGGCTCCTCTTCTGCCCTAGAGTCTTCATAGCCTTGGGGTGAACCAAGTTTAATCATGCTATCAAGCACAATTTCTGTCACCCTGCGATCAGCACCATCATCGCTCTTCCAATCTCTAGTTTGCAGTCTTCCTTCTACATAAACCTTGTCGCCTTTTCTTAAGATTTGATCACAAATCTCAGCTAACTTTGCCCAAGCAACCAGATTGTGAAAATCTGTTCTCTCTTCTATTTGGCCTTCATTAGTTGACCAAGACCTGTTGGTCGCAATACCAAAAGAACAAACCGCCGTATTGCTGGGGGTGTATCTCAAATTTGGATCACGGGTGAGATTCCCGATTAACATTACTTTATTTAATGATCTGACAGCCATTATATTTTCCTCCTCTATCAGACTAACTTATAGATAACTTCCTATATTATATGTAAATTCTTACAAAAAGCGTATTTTTTATAAACTAATTTTTAGTTTACTCTAACCTTAACTAAACTTTAATGCTTAATTAATCCTCTTGCTTAACTAATAAATAACGAATAACAGGCTCGGCAATATTAATCGCCTCTTTAACCTGAATAGATTGCTTGGGAGTTGCTTTAAAAACAAAATGAAGATATTGAGCTTCTGTGTATCTTTTGCCCGTCTGCCTGATAACATAGGCCAACTCTTTCTTTCCCCAATCCTCTGTTTCCACTATCTTACCCTTACTCTTTGTAATTATTTCCTGAATTGAATTATTAACTGCCTCTAATTCTGCTTTAGATAATTCTGGATCTACCAAACATGTTAATTCGTAATTTCTGATTTCTGTTTCTCTAGGAATCTTCATTATTGCTAAACTTTTCTATTAATTAATTATTGCAAATATTATTTTAAGTTTTCAAACACTTGAAGTTGATATTATAAATCATAATTGGAAAAATTCCAGATGAAAAAGTCTTGATCTAAAATTATGTTCCAATCATAAACTCTACCACGTCATCTTCTTTCATAATATAATCTCTGCCTTCAATCCTAAGTTTGCCTATTTCCTTACATCCGGTCCAACCATTGTATTTTACAAAATCAGCATGGCTAACTACTCTAGCTTTGATAAACTTCTGCATAAAATCAGTATGAATAACACCAGCTGCTTGCACAGCAGTTGATCCTTTTTTAATAGTCCAGGCTCTTGCTTCCAACTCTCCAGCAGTTAAAAAACTTTGTAAACCTAGTGTTTCATAGGCAACCAAAGCCAACCTTTCTAAACCTGACTGCTCTATACCTAAATCCTGCATATATAATAGTTGATCTTTAGCAGAAAGAGATGCTAGCTCGCTTTCAATTTTGGCACTAATCGCTACAATTTGACCAAGCTCAACTTGATGCTGAGAGTTTGATAATAATTCAACATACTGTTGCCTAATCTCCCCTGCTCTTTTAAGTTTAGATTCATCTACGTTTAAAACAAAAAGCTCAGGCTTAAAGGTTAACAAATTTAATTCTTTAGCTAAGGCGATAGCTTCTTTTTGCTGAGGAGTCAACTCCTTTTGAGACATACTCAACCATTGGCTTGGTAAAACATTTTGCCCCCCATTTAACCTCTGTTTAAACTCTAAAATAAGCTCCCATCGCTTAGGCTGTTCTTTTGCCTTAACTCCTTTAGGCTGTCTTTGTTTTTCTAAAGTTTCTAAATCAGCAATTTGCAACTCAGTTCTAATAGTAGTTAAGTCTTTAATTGGATCTACAGATCCTTCTCTAGCTACATTTTCGTCATCAAAAACTCGCAACACATGACAGATGGCATCGGTTTCCCTAATATGAGATAAAAATTTATTACCTAAACCCTCACCCTGACTTGCTCCCTCAACTAGACCTGCTATATCAATAAATTTAACCAAAGCCGGTTTAATAGTTTGAGTATTTACAATCTTAGCCAGAGCCGGCAGTCGTTCATCAGGCACTTCAGCTACGCCAATATTAGGCTCGATTGTTGCAAAAGGATAATTAGCAGCCAGCGCTACCTGTTTTTTTAATAAAGCATTAAAAAGTGTTGATTTACCAACATTGGGCAAACCGACTATTCCTATTGATAAAGACATGAAGAGTATTTTAGCAGGTTATTGAAAAAAAAATTAAATAGGTTTTAATGAAGCTATTATAAAAAATATTTAAAAATATGCCAGAAAGCCAGCCAAAATCAGAGTATCAACCTCAATCAGAAGACCAGCCTCAGCCAGAAACACAAGCCCCTCCAGAAGATCAAGAAAAAAAATCTGAATTGCCCCCTAATATGGAGGCTGTTGAGCAGATTATTGGAACTAGAGAAACTTTTCGCTCTCTCTACTTCCTTATTAAAGAAGAAGCAGCGGATGAAAGCGGCTATATAATTGAAACAGCTCAACATCCAGCCTACCATTTTTCAGAAGTTATTAAGCGAATTGAGGCAGTAAGAAATGGAAAGGGGCAGATGAATTTAATTACTAGAAAATGGGGAATAAGGGAAAAGGCTGAAGAACTGATAGAAAAAGAGCAAGCTTTAGCCAAACAAATAGCTCGTGTTGAGTCTTTTGACCAACTAGAATCTATTTTACTGTCAACTGGTGGCATTGAGGGTTCTCAAAAATGGTATTCCGCTCAAGAGCTAAGGGACATAATAGAATCAGTGCGTAATAATAAAAATTCTGATCCCAGAAGAATTCCTAGGACTGCTGGTCTTAGAAATAAGGTACTAGAACTAATGAGGCAAGAAGCTTCTCCATTAAATCGCCTTAGAGGATTATTTAATTAAGGTTTTAGTCATACCTATAAAGGCGATGGCATCTAAAGATAGTTAATAAAATTGTTAATCGATTTTTTTAATACTTTAGCCTCTTTTCTTGGATTCTTTGAAAAAATAATTCCTCTAGAGGAGTTAATAATTAGTCCCCTCTTATCCTTGTTTAATCCAGCACCTAAAACCTGCTTAAAATCACCCCCCTGAGCTCCTACTCCAGGCACTAAAATCGTCATTTTTCCTACAATTTTTCTAACTCTAGCCAGTTCCTCAGGATAAGTAGCCCCAACCACCAACATGCAGTTATTGTTTAAGTTCCAGTTATTTGAAACTTGCTCTGCTACATGCTGCCAAACTGGTTTACCCTCACTCATTAAGTCTTGGAGCTCCCCCGCTCCTTTGTTTGAGGTCCTGCACAAAATTATGCAAGCTTTATCTGACCTTTTTAAAAATGGTTGCAATGCTTCTTGGCCTAAATAGGAATTTAAGGTAACAGCATCAAAGCCTAATTCATCAAATATAGCTGTAACATAGCCCTCGTTGGTTGAATCGATATCTGCGCGCTTGGCATCAGCAATCAGCACAATTTCTGGATAATTGGTTTTCAAGTATTCAATAGTTAAGGCGAGTTCAGCCCACCCAAGCGCGCCTCTTGCTTCATAAAAAGCAAAATTAGGCTTATAAGCACACACATTTTGGTGAGTTTGTTCAATAATCCATTTATTAAACTCAAACTGAGGCTTAGCTTGGTTTAAAAACTGCTGGGGCAGTTTTTTAATATCGCTATCTAAACCCACACAAACCAAGGAATTTACTTGCTTCACTCGCTTGCTTAATTTCTCCTCTATTTGCCCAATTCGTTTTTTCATTGATTTTTTGCTTGCTTTGCTAAATATTCTCTGCCATGGCCCACCTCGGTATTAATCGGCTTCTGTTTTAACTCATCAGGCAACTCATCTTCATCCCAAGCTTCCGCTTGCAACTCTCCCAAATAAAAAAATGGGGCATCAAACATAGCTTGATTTACCTGTTGTGGATTGCGATTAACCATCACACAGACTCCTGTTACTTTTCCTTCATAACTACGCACTACATCCACTACTTTTTTTACAGATCCGCCAGTGGTTGCTAAATCCTCTAAAACCAGCACTCTCTTATTTTTGATATATCGATCATAGCCCCTTTTAAAAACAAAACCCCCCTGACCGTCCTTTTCAGCATAAACCGCATGAATCGGCTTTTGTTTGATGACAGACAAATGATGTCCCACCCATTGAGACAAAATAATTCCCCCCAAAGCTGGCGCTGCCACTGTTTCAATATCTAAATGAGCGCATTGCTCTGCCATCATTTTACAAACTTGGCTGGTTTGCTTAACATGCGGATATAAAGCATCTTTGTTAATATAAACACTACCATGTTTACCCGAGGTGTAAACAAAGTGATCATTGACTAAAACTGCATTAACTGATTTTAAAATGTCTATGACTGAAGCGGAATGTTTCATTGTTATTGCTGCTAATTATTAACCTCAGTTTTCAAACTAAAAAAATCCCGCTTACTTGCGGGATTAAATTATGCATAAAACTTTTTGTTTTAAACTATTTGCTGGAATTATTTTTAGTTTAAGCACTAAAAAAATTATTAAACCAAAACCAGTGACTTAATACAAGTCCCTCTTTGATCCTTTAAAAATCAACAAAAATTACAAGCCTGCTTTCTCGCTCAAATAATCAATAATGGGTGTCGAGCCAATAATACAATTTTTATCTGAGGTGAACAAAAAAGGAACGCCTCTACTGCTTTCACCGCAAGTTTGGGCTGCCAAATTCATTTGTTCTTGATGTGCCTGATTGTAATAAACCTCTCTTCTTTCAATATTGAGAATTGATTCTATTTGAGTTTCCTGCATCCAATCCATAACATCATGACAATAGGGACAAGTCTCTCCATAAAAATAAATGTATTTTGGCTGTTCTTGAACTGCTTCTCCCAAAACCTCTTGCTCTGAACCTGCTTCATCCTGAGTTTCTTCTTTAACTTCTAGAACATCTTGCTCTTTCCCCTCTTCTTTGAACTCAATTTCTGCCTCTTCTATTCCAACAGAATCCATTTGTAAAATATCCTGCTGATCATTTTCTAACTGAAGCTGATCTGTATTTCGTTGAAATATCCTAGTTAACAACGCCAGTGCAATAATAATTACTCCTAGCCCCACAATAATAATATATGTTCTTTTCATAATGTTGCTCTTAATTTAAGATAATTAATAACATCACTCAAGCATTAAGCTGCATGAGAATGAGTTAATGAATTATAGCAGTAATTATTTTTCTTGTAGTGGAACAATGATATTAAGTTAATTGACCTAAGCTTAAATAACCTCAATTACGAAAAAATTCATGAAAATTATTCGTAACAAACAACTTTTATTTGATCTTTTGGCTATCGGTTTAACCCTAGTTTTATTCTATTGGATTAAATCAGTTGGTTTTTCCTATAGATTTGGAGACGGTAATGCCTATTTTTACATGGCTGATCAGTTTTTGCGTGGCCTATTGCCTTATCGGGACTTTTTGATCGCAGATCCACCACTGCTAATTTTATTATTGGCCGGAGTTAAGGCTGTAGTTGGCAATAATATAATCCTATTTCAAGCAGTGCCAATCTTGCTGGAAAGTGCCACTGCTATTATCCTATTTTTAGAAACCAGAAAAAAACTCCCCAACATAGCTAGATTTACACCTGCCCTTTACTTATTCTCATTTCTGATACTATCAACCACAGATTATTTAACTGGCTTGCATTTTGTAACTCTTTTTATTGCTTTAGCCTATTACCTTAGAAAAAAACCATATTTATCTGGATTTTTTTGGGGACTAGCTACCTTAATTAAGCTCTATGTGATTCCTGGGTTCCTAGGATGGATAATTTGGTTAAAACTTAATAAACAAACCAAGCTTTTACAAAAAACAATCATTAGTTATGTCTTAACTGGAGCAATTTTTATACTACCTTTTCTGATTATTGCCCCCTGGCCAGTGATTGATCAAATCATTATCCATCAATTCAATCGACCAGCAGGTATTAGCAAAGTGAAAATCTTTAGTTTTTTTATTATGCACGATTTAGTTTTGCTAATTATGGCTGGAATTAGTTTCTTTGTTGCTAAAAACTTAAAGACAATTTTGCCTCTTTTAGGCTGGATTATCTTTTACCTAATTTTTAAAGACTTATATTATCTGTACTTGGGAGTTTTAGCTTTTTGGATAATATTGAGTATTAATGAATTGTTTATTTATTTAAAAAAATCTGCCCAAAACTCATGGCTAGCTTCTAACCATCAGCAACTTTCTATTATTATCATTATTTCAATTTTATTTAGCCAAGTCGTGGGAATCCGCATTTATCATCAAGCAATCCAACCAAAAGGCCTGTTCCCTCAAGTGGAAGCAATTGCTGAGTTTATCAAACAACTACCTCAAAAACCACTCTATGGCTCGCATGAGGTGGCTCCACTAGTAGCGCTAAAAGCTAATCAGCAATTATTTAACAATCATGCTGATACTAATGCTCAATTATTTGGCTCTGGAGTACTAGATAAGAAAAAAATATCTACAGAAGCTGCCCAACAAGGCGTTTATTTATTAACTAAAGTAGCCA
>Ga0334887_1001628_pt1 | contig 28396 bp, 35 predicted proteins | sample GraSluR1_MG_10_FD_207217 | JGI IMG/M metagenome (GOLD analysis project Ga0334887, IMG submission 207217) | Sludge microbial communities from methane-producing bioreactor in Wageningen University, Netherlands - Granular Sludge_18_07-R1 | ecosystem: Engineered > Bioreactor > Anaerobic >...
TGCTTGATTATGTTCCCAAAGAACTAGCTGAAATTGTTTCATGTCAAGTTATGTTCTGGATTGCTGCACAGCCCCTATATATCCAGAGGTTGTTCAGTAATTTCTACTACGAAAGTTGAGTTATTAATTTTAAATTATTAATTTTTAATTTAGGAAGAAACGCAAAGCGTTTCCTTTTATCTTTATACTATAAATTAATCGTTCCCACTTGTATATCCTCATAAACCTACCAAAATGCTAATTAGCAATTATTAATCAAAGAGAAGCATAAGCTTCTCTACATTAATTCAAAATTAAGCATTCAAATTTCCAAATTATTTAAGTGCTTTCCACTTTCGGTGGTTCGAAATAATCGTATTTTTTCTTTAGTATAACAATATCAACTCGCCTGTTCATAGCCCTGCTGATGTTATCATCATTGGCCACCAGAGGTCTGTTCTCTCCATAACCGATAATTGACAATCTTTCGGCAGGTACACCTGCTTCTTCATTCAGAACATGTACAACATTGGAAGATCTTAAGACAGATAATTCCCAGTTGGAAGGAAATTTGCCGGTGCTGATGGGTAAATTGTCAGTATGCCCTTCCACCCTTATATAATTAGGCAGCTTTTTCAGCGGTTCTCCCACTTCACGGATTATTTCCCTGGCCTGAGAAGTTAAATGGTCAGAGCCACTGGCAAAAAGCAATGCATCTTTAAAGCTTATTACCAATCCTCTTTCCTGTTCGTAGATAATAATATGCTCACTCAATTTTATGGCTGCCTGATTCCCTGCCTGCTCGGCCTGGCTGGCCTCTCTATCCTTGGTTTCAATAAATTCGGCTATCAGTTCTTTTACTTCGTTTAATTGTCCCTGGTTATCAGAAACTGTTCCTGGCCCTTCAGGAAGTATCTGTCCAGATATACCATCTACCATAGAAGGCCCCTGGCTGTCCAGAACCGACATCGCCTGACCTGTTAGTACAATACTGAGAGAATTTGCCACCGCCTGATATTTCTGGGCATCAATCTGACTCATAGAATACATAAGAACAAAGAAAGCCATCAAAAGGGTAATCAGATCGGCATAGGTAATCAGCCAGCGTTCCATTCCTCCGCCGCCGCCTTCTCCTTCCCCGGAGCCGCCTTTCTTTCTCCTGCGACCGGCCATCTAATCACATCCCCATTTCCAGTCTCTGCTGTTCCGCCTCCTGCCTGGCTTCCGGCGGCAGGAAAGTCATCAGTTTCTCCCTTATAACTCTGGGGTTTTCACCAGCCTGAATAGAAAGGATACCTTCAAGTACCAGTTCCATTAAGACCATAGACTTATCCGACTTGACCTTTATCTTGGTAGCAAATGGTATCCATAATACATTGGCTGAAGCTACCCCGTAGAGAGTAGCCAGGAAGGCAACTGCAATAGCTCCGGCCAGTTGATCAGGTTCAGAAAGATTACTCAAAACATGTATCAGCCCCATGACAGTTCCTATGATTCCCATTGTAGGTGCATAGCCCCCGGCTGTAATAAAAATATCATGCCCTACCTTTTCAGCCTTTTCCTGAGCTTCGATTTCCATTTCCAGCATGTTCCTGGTCAATTCGGGATCAGTCCCATCTATTACCAGCTGCAAGCCGCGGGTAAGAAACTCATCATCAATTTCCCCCAGCTGGCTTTCCAGGCTCAGTAAACCTTCACGCCTGGCCTTGTCTGCGGTATCCACCAGGGATTCCAACACTGAAAAGTAGTCAACCTTTTTGTCCTGAAAAACTACCTTCAGAAAATAGGGTACCTTTCTAAGTTCTGACATAGTAAAACTGATTACTGTAGCACCAATAGTACCGCCAAAAACAATAATAAATGCTGTATGTACCCAGAGCATTCCAGCATGTCCACCTTCCAGCAGGAAACCTCCTACCAGACCTCCAATGCCAATTAATAATCCTATAAGAGTAGCTAAATCCATTAACTGACCCCTCTCCCACAACATTTCTTGTATTTTTTACCGCTGCCGCAGGGGCAGGGATCATTACGTCCCACTTTCTTTTCACTGCGGCGAATCGGCTTGGTTACTGTCCCCTCACCCTGGTTTTCAAATGTTTTTCTTTCCTCCTGTTGGGCAACAACCCTGACCCGCAAAATATATCTTACCAGATCCTGCTTAATACTAAAAATCATCGACTGGAAAGCTTCAAAAGCCTCAAATTTATACTCAATCAAGGGATCCCGCTGGGCATAAGCCCTGAGGGAAATCCCGTTTCTAAGCTGATCCATGGCATCAATATGTTCCATCCATTTTTCGTCTATAATTCTCAGCATCAAGACTCTTTCGAGTTCACGCATGGTCTCAGAGCCCATTTCCTTTTCCCGGGCTTCATACTGAGCATGAGTACGTTCAGCTAAAAAAGCTGTACATTCACTTATGGTCATTCCCAGCAGGTCTTCGCTGCTGAAATCCGGCTGGGGAATGATGTGCTGTTCCACATAAATCAGGAGCCCCTTTAGATCCCACTCATCTGAATATTTTGCTTCCCCGGCAAAACTGGCGACCACCTGATCTATTACATCATCTATCATACTGGAGATAGTTGTCTTGAGTTCCTCGCCAAAAAGTACTTTATTACGTTCGCCATAGATCACTTCACGCTGCTGATTTATTACATCATCATACTCCAGAACATTTTTTCTGATACTGAAATTCCGGCTTTCCACCTTTTTCTGAGCGTTCTCTATTCCTCGCGATATCACCTTGTTTTCTATGGGGATATCATCATCCATCCCCAGGCGGTCCATAAGACCTTCCAGGTTTGATGATCCAAATAAACGCATCAAATCATCTTCCAAAGAAACATAGAAATGCGATTCACCCGGATCTCCCTGCCTGCCTGAACGGCCCCTGAGCTGGTTGTCAATACGCCTGGATTCATGCCTCTCAGTCCCCAGAACATATAGTCCTCCAAGCTCCTTTACTCCCTCACCGAGAACTATGTCTGTACCTCTGCCCGCCATATTGGTAGCAATAGTAACTGCAGCTTTCTGCCCTGCCTGCGCTATTATCTGGGCTTCCTTTTCATGGTGCTTGGCATTAAGAACCTGGTGCTTGATGCCTTTCCTGGCAAGCATTTTGCTCAAAAGCTCAGATTTTTCTATCGAAATGGTCCCTACCAGTACCGGCTGTCCTTTTTGGTGTCTTGCATCTATATCCTGTGCAACCGCCTCAAATTTGCCATTCTCACTCCGATAAATCAGGTCCGGGAGATCCTTTCTTACCATAGGCATATGGGTTGGTATCTCAACAACATCCATACCATATATTTTCCGGAATTCTTCCTCCTCCGTCCTGGCTGTACCTGTCATGCCAGCCAGCTTCTTATACATACGGAAGTAATTTTGAAAGGTTATGGTAGCCAGGGTCTGGGATTCCTTTTCAATTTTAACACCTTCTTTGGCTTCAATAGCCTGGTGCAGCCCATCGCTGTAACGTCGGCCAAACATTAAACGGCCGGTAAATTCATCTACTATTATTACCTGTTCATCTTTTATTACATAGTCACGATCCCTTTTCATCAGGCAATGAGCCTTTAAGCCCTGGTTAACATGATGAGCCAGTTCCATATTTTCCGATAAATTTTCTATCTTAAAATGATTCTCCACCTGTCTAACCCCATCTTCTGTCAGGGTAACCAGGTGAGCCTTTTCATCTACAATATAATCAGTCTCATTCTGCAGTTTGGGAATAAAGGCAGCAATCTGATAATAAAGTCCGGTAGGCTTATCACCTTCACCAGAAATAATCAAAGGAGTCCGGGCTTCATCAATAAGTATGGAATCGACTTCATCTATAATGGCATAACTCAGAATACGCTGAACCCGCTGTTCTTTGCTTACTACCATATTATCCCTGAGGCAATCAAATCCCAGTTCATTATTGGTAGCATAAGTAATATCGCAGGAATAAGCCTTTTTTCTCTCCTCATTATTTAAACCATGGACTATAAGTCCAACGCTGAGCCCGCAGTATTCAAAAACCGGCCGCATCCAATCAGCATCCCTGCTGGCCAGATAGTCATTTACCGTAACAATGTGAACCCCATTACCTTCCAAGGCATTCAAATATGCAGGCAAGGTCGCAACCAGGGTCTTCCCTTCACCAGTCTTCATTTCAGCTATCCTGCCCTGGTGAAGAACTACCCCTCCGATTAACTGCACATCAAAATGTCTCATACCCAGGGTACGCCTGGAGGCTTCTCTTACTAAAGCAAACGCCTCTGGTAATATATCGGCAAGTTTTTCACCTTTCTTTAATCTTTCCTGGAATTCATTTGTTTTTTGGGGAAACTCTTCCTCAGTAAATGCCTCAAAACGGCTTTCCAGGGAATTTATATCATCGACCGTTTTCCGTAGTTTCTTTATTTCCTTGTCATTATTATCTATCAGTTTTTTAAGCACATTTTTAATCATTATCTTTTTACCTCTTTCAAGAAAAGAGGAACCATATGGTTCCTCTAATACATCATTTTCAATATTATAATATTATCATTTTTCTTGTGGTAGCTTCAACTAATCAAAATGAGGTTCAATCAAGCCATAATTACTGTCTTTCCTTTTATAGACCACATTGACCTCATCGGTGTCGGCATTGAAAAAAACGAAAAAACTATGCCCCAGAAGGTTCATCTGCATTATAGCTTCTTCTTCATCCATAGGTTTTAAGGCAAACTTCTTGGTTCTTACAATATTAAACCTCTCTGTTGCTTTTTCGTTATTCTCCAATTCGTTTTTGATCTCTTCCGCCAGTGCTTTCTTTAGCCCTGCACCCCGATTGCTCCTGTATAACCTGGTTTTATACTTATCAATCTGTTTTTCCAATTTCTCCTCTACCAGGTCTATTGAGGCATACATATCATCACTGGCTTCTTCCCCGCGAAGGATAACTCCATTAAGAGGAATGGTTACCTCGACCTTATGACCCTCACCTTCAATCGACAGAGCTACCTGAGCTTCCTTCACATCGTCAATGTACTTCTCCAACTTGGAAAGCCTTTTAGTGGTATAGTCTTTTAACGCATCAGTAAGTTCAATGTTTTTGCCTCTAATATCAAACCTCATACAACCACTCCTTTCCGTGTTACCTTTAATTCTATGCTAAATTGGCTTATAAGTAAACCAAGACTCTCCGGAAGATCAAAAGCTCCCCATAAAATTATATGCGGAAGATAATGCAACTTTCCAATACCTCAAAAAATACAAAAACCGGGCGTATAAGCCCGGTAATATATTCATCTTTAATATGATGCTTCTTTTTGTCTCTGGAAACACTCCATGCAATATACGGGTCTGCCTTCTACAGGTCTGAAAGGTACCTGGGTCTCGGCTCCACATTCAGCACAAATCGCTGAGAACATCTCGCGCGGAGCTCTGTTGCCATTGCGGCTGTTGCGACGGTTATTCCTGCATTCTTTGCAACGCTTGGGTTCATTTTCAAAACCCTTTTCATGATAGAATTCCTGTTCACCAGCGGTGAAAATGAACTCCTGGCCACAATCCTGGCATACTAAAGTTTTGTCTTCAAACATCTAAAAAAATCCCTCACTTTATTGAATTTTGCCGGGAGAACTCTATAGACCAGATGTCCTACCGACCCTTAGGGCTAATTATATACTCAAAAACTAAAAATGGCAAGATACTCTGCCATTTTTAGTCAATTATTCAATTAAAATATGAGTCACTCTCTGCCCTTATATATTAGCTTTCCGTTAATCAAAAAGCATTATTCATCACCCTGGTATTTTTGCTCCATGGCTTTTTTATAGGCATTACTGGCCTCTTGACTGCCGGATCTTGTTTTCCTGCCGTTGGAACCATAGCCTTTTTTCATGAGTGATTGACTTTTTGTATCATTTTCGTTGATAAGAAGCAATTCTTTACCCAGTTCTGTTATAAGGATTTTTAGCTCCACAAAGCTCTCTTCCGCTATCTTTTTTTCCAAGTGGCTAAGAACAAACTCCTCTATTCCCAGTTCATTTTTAAGTCCTTCCTGAAGAAGCTTATTTTTTTCATTCAGTCGACCAATATCAAACAAAAGCTCCTGCCGCTTCTTAAGAATACTGTTGATATCTCCTGTTTCCTGCATTGTATCTTCTTTCCCCAGCAGTCTTAGTTGCTGCCGGGAAAACTCGGTCATTTTTTTATACAATGCCAGCTGCTGGCTGAAATTATCAATTATTGCTTTTAAGTTCTTGTTCATTATTTTCGCTTCCTGACCTGCTTTTTTGTGGATTCGGCAAAACAAAAATCATCATTTTACTATTCGAAGGCTTGTTATTATCGTAAAAAAGGTTGCTTCCCTTTGGGAAATCTATGTTTTTCTCTACTTTTTTTTGTCAAAAAACCAGGCTTCTGAATAAGCTTCTTTAGGCACATACGCATCGTAAGCCTTTTTGCTCTTCTGAGCCCGGTTATATTTATCGCTGCTATCCTGCATCAATTTTTTTACATATCCCCTGCTTTCCCGATCCTTGTTGGCAATGATTTTTATGGTTTCAATTATCTTCTTTTTCTTTTCCGCGTATAAAAACCGTTCACCGTCAATCTCGGAAATTTCATCTATCTTCAGGACAGACAAGCCTGCTTTTTCTTCATATTCCTGAATTCGAGCATTCAGTATATTTATTTTAGCAATAATCTTCTGGCGTTTTTCAAACAAACGCAACAATTCTTCGCTAATACCATTATCATTTTTGCTGTCTGCATCCTGCAATAGAAGCAATTGCTCATTGGCTATTATCAAAAAACCATTAAAAAGCCGTTCTATTTCTTTAATGCTGTTAAAGAGATTTTTTTCTGCGCTCATAGTTTATTATCCTGTCCTGGGAAGGTTCTTGATACTATCAACACCATCATCTTCTATTCCTTTTTCTCTGGTAGCTTTTTGCCAAACATTACGTTTGTTTAGCATTAGCTTTTCCAGCTCATTTATAATAGCACAATCTTTCATAATATTTGCTTCTGCTATTTGATTATACAGGTAATTATATAGGTCTGAAAGTTCCCGGGAGGTTTGTTCTTCAGTACTAAGAACAGCCATAAGTTCAAAAATAATATCCTGAGCAACAATTATCTGTACGTGAGCCTGGCTGTAATCATTATTATTGATAGCCATTTGAGCTTTTGCCAGATTTTTAATGGCTCCGTCATAAAGCATCAATAATGGCCTGCTTAATAATACAACATCTCCTGTCTGCTCCTCATAATCTTCATATGCCCAGGTATTTGTATTCACCTGACTTCCTCCTTGCTTCTTGCAAACATCTTCTTTGGCAAACCCCTTTTACACAAACTCATCAACCAGAATACCCAGGATTTCGTCTAAGGTTTCTCTTACTCTGGCTGAAAAATCCAGCAAATAATCAGGCGGAATTTCTTTTATCACTTCTTCTGAAATAGTGTCTACCACTTTGACCTGATAACGTCCACTTCCCTCATGAAGTTGAAACTCCAGCCGATGATCGGATATCCTCATTGCCTTGTTTAAAACATCCACGGCCTCCTGAACTTCTTCCATCCGGGCTTTGTGAGGAAGTAAATTATCCATTCTTAGTTTATCAGCTGTTTCCTGAACACTAACCCCTTTCACTGCCGCACTGCTATTTGTCTCAGTTTTCGAAGGAAGAAAATCTGTTGCCGTCCCTGGCCCGTCAACTCTCACAAAATCGCCTCCCTGCGTAATAATCTCTGCTATTTGTATCGCTTTTTCTTATAAAAACCTTTAAAGGTATCTCAAATAAGTTAAGCACCAGTATTTTAAGTTCTGCTAACCCTTTATGTTTATCTTCTGTAACACTGGATTATTCCCAGCAACTTGAGTGCCGGCAGCCTGCTGTTTATTTTCAGGAACATTATCAGGCTTTTGTCCAGGAGAAGACGGCTGAGAAACTGCAGCTGAACTATTCAGCTGCATCATAGCTTCCTGCCATGTATCTCTCAGTTCAATCAGAAAACCCTCCACTTCATCCAGCAAAGTACTGTCTTTTTGGGCATTGGCCCTGGTTAACTCATGATAGAGGTATTCGTAAAGAAGAAAAAGTCGTTCAGATATCGGGTAATCCATATTCAAAGTAGACATCAGTTCTACGATGATCTCTTCCGCTCTCATTATCTGCCTGTGTGCCTGTTCAATATTGTTTTCTTCAATAGCCTTTTTGGCATTACTAATATTCTTCAAAGCCCCGTTATAAAGCATTATTAATAGTTTCTCGGGGGAGACTTCAACAGTAGATTTTCTGTATTGGTTATATGCCTGCATATTTATACTCACGCTGTTTGCCTCCTTAATACACTATGATTGTAATAGATATCGAATAGATCGTAGTAAAACTTTATGCTGTAGCAAATAAAAAAATCCGGCTTACGCCAGAGTCCATTAAGCAAAAGTCGATTTATTTCCTTATATTTCTGAAAAAACATTATCTTCTTTATAAAATGAGACTTTGCATAATTCGAAAATTTCAACTTGTTAATATTCTGAACGTAAAGCGAAGAATCTTAAGATCCTTCGGCTTTGCCTCAGGATGACATTCATGAAATTGCTGCTTAATCATAGAAAAAAGTCAATTATGCAATACTCTCAAATAAAAATACCCCTTAAAACAGGGCACCATCTTATACCAATTCATCAACAAAAACACCTATTAGCTTATCAAAGCTCTCCAGGATTCCTTTTATTCTGGCAGAGAGATTTAACATCTCGTCAGGAGGAATCTCCCTTATGGTCTCATTTGATTCATCATCTATAAGCTTTACCTGTAAACGACCGCTCTCACTATCAATCTTAAACTTTATACGATAATGGGAAATCTCCAGGAGATGGTTCACCTTGCCGATAGTATTGCTTAAATCTTTATTTTCATTAAGATGTAATGCAGTCAAGCTGACTTTTTCTTGCTTTGGCACTTCACTTTCTTGGCGAACAGTTCTGTTATTCTCGGCGATCACCTTCGACTTAGTCAATTCCGAAAGTTTTATTTGTGCTCCTACCTGCATATCTCACACCTCCGAGAGGATAAGCAATCCAGTAATATATTTGAAGATTTGGCATAATCACATCATTATTCAGATATTAGAATCATCCTGAGATTATAAAAACAGCGAATTCAACAGGGCGCCCTCCGGGCGCTGCTGATGTTCGCTCCCCATCAGACTTGCTTTGGTAAGCAAAAAAATCAGGGCAGCGGAGTATTTAAAATCCTTCCTTACTATATTATATCGAAATTATAATATTATCCTTTAAGAAAAATATTTAGGATTCCAAATACTGTTTGAGACTGCTTTGCAGTTGATTCTGCCATTTTTTAAAAGCTGCCAACAGAGTAGTCTGAACTTCCAGACGGGCCTTTTCCAGGCTGCCTTCTTCATAAGCCCTGGCCAGCCGCTCCATGGATTCTCTCAAAATCCGGCTGCTATCTTCCAATTCGCCTTGTTTTTCCAGCTCCACCAGCAACCCAACCGAAGTCTGTATGGAAGCAAAAGCCTCCAGAACATCCTCAAAAAGAAAGAGGGTTTCATTAAACCGTTCTCCTTCAATTCGCTGAGCAATATACTGCATGCCTTCCTGCATGGTATTGGATAAATCAATTACATCCCTGGCAGTCTCAAATAAATTACTCATTTATTCTTCCTTTCAAAAAAAATATGTCCATCCAATTAATAATAAACCGGGCTCTGTTGTATTGCCTAAACCAGGATATCCAGCACCTGACCCAGATGGGGACTGACAGATCTCTCCATAAGCTGGGTACTGCTTTTCATCATTTCAATCAACATCTGGCCTGATTCTTTAACTGTATCCATCTGCATCTTCATTACACCCATGCATACCTCTTCTTGCAGCCGGGCAGCCTGCACATTCATGGCCATTCCTGCAATAGCACTGGTTTCCATATAATATCCCCCTTTCCTGAAGCTCAAATATCTAGTCTTATGTAAATATTACCTTATATAAGTATTTTCTTTCAAGAAGATTCTGACAAAACAATCCAGCTTACTGCTCGGGAAGTATTGGTTTACCTTTAATTCGAGTAAATTTTTAGTACTTGCCGGGCAAAAGCAATTAAATCATAAACATGCTTTTCTATAATATCCTGCAAAATTCCCAGATTAAGCCTCTGGTAATCATGAACCGCAATATTGCGAAAGCCCACCATAGCCTTCAGTCTTCCAGCCATAGTCTCTTCAAGAACACCGTCAGCGACCAGCAGGTCAAAGGCTTCCCGGCTTACCTGGGGTATACCCAGCCCTTTTTCTGTTACTATATGCATAGCCAGGGCAATAGACGCTTCACATGCTCTCTGCAGGTTCAAGACAATCGAATCCTGTTTGGTAATATCCCGGAGATGGGCAGGATTATTTGCATATTCTTCATTTATTCTCCCGATACATCGCTCGATGATCTGCTTCTTGTTTAATATAATGTCATTAAGCATATATCCTTCCTCTTTCCTTTATCCTGCGGAGCACAGGCTCTCTTTCTTCATTTAAACGAGCATATTTCTTGAGAGCCAGAACAAAAAAATCTCTTCTCCGGTCTTCGTCTCCATCGTAAATCAGCTTTCCCTTCCCCACAACCTGAGCCTGCATTACCGTGGAACTCTTACGCAAATCTATCAAATCCACTTCCCTGCCCAAATACCCGGCCATCTCCTGAGCCAGAAGGAAAAGGTCATATTCTTTAACCTGCATATCACTTAGAAAAGCAATATCTATATCGCTGTCAGCCCTCATATTCCCGCTGGCTGCAGAACCAAACAGCATTATTACATAAGGTGAAAGCCTTGCCAGCAAGAAATCCCTGATAAAATCTATATCCGTTTCTTCTAAATACATGCTAATTTCCTCTTTTCCAAAGATAGCTATGTAATATTAGACTTATTGTACGACAAAAAAGCAGATTTCAGACATTAAACTTCCCCTGTATAAGCCTTTTCACTCTCATCTCTCCCAAAATAGCATTCACCAGAATACGGGCTGTCCGTTCCCGTTCTGCACCCATCACATACCACGACATTCGCACCATTAATAACATTAATAAATATATCGCATTTATCCATCAATCCCTTTATATCTCCCGGGATACTAGAAATTTTTCCCTTTTTCATGTGTCTTAACTTCCATATTGAGTTATAATAAAAAAGAAGATGCTTAGAAGTTCAAGAAAGCCTGTTAAGGAGAGTAAAAAATGCCTGGTAAAATCGATATGGATAAACTGCAGCAAATAGTAGAAAAATATCAATTGAAGCTCCTGCTGTATTACGGAAGCTACGCCCGGAAGCAAGACTATAATCCTGCCCGCAGTGATATCGATATCGCTTTTATGTCTGAGCATCAGCTTAATAGTCAGCAATTATTTGATTTAATGAGTGATTTAATACTACTGCATCGTACGAGCAAAATAGACCTGATCAACCTGCAAACCGCTTCCGGTCTTCTAAAAGAAGCGGTTGCCAACGATGGCCGGGTATTATATGAGAAAAAAGCAGGTTTTTTTAAAAACTTGTGCCCTTATCTTTATAAATGCTACTATGAAACCCGTAAATTTCGCCAGGCCAAACACGCCCTGTTTGAAAAAAAATTAACGGAGGAATTAAACCGTGTCCGAGCGAGATAGGATTTGTGCAAAATTAGATAAACTAAAGATTATTATACCGAACTGAAATCTTTCTCTTCTCTTTCCCTGGAATAATATATCAGTAAATCCATTTATCGCCGAGCAGTGGAAAGAACCCTGCAGTTAGTTGTGGAATGCGCTACTGATATCAACAATATGCTTTTGAGGATGCATGATCGCAAAGGAGCCGGCGATTACTTCAACTCCTTCATCGATATTGCTGAGCAGAACATTATACCTATTGAATTTGCTCTAAAAATAGCTCCTTCTACCGGACTTAGAAATATACTGGTACATGAATATGAAGAAATCAATGATGAAATCGTATATCACTCCATAAATACCTGCTTGCAATATTACCTGGATTATATGGATTTTATCAATCACTATCTGCAATGCGGCAATTAAGGTCTTTTGCAGCTTTAAATGGCATTCAGCAAATTATCGGCAAGCCGTTTAGCACCTTTTCCGTCGATCAATTCCTGCCCCCAGGCAGTCATTGCCTGACGCAGAGCATGATCTTCAATCGTTCTATCCATAGTATCAAATAAATATTCCTTATGTAGTTCGCTATGGCCAGCCCATATTAATAGCAAAACCCTGCCCGTCAGCTTCACAGGCCAGTCTCAACTGGTTATCGGCTGCTGCTATCAGCAAAGCCGGGACTCCGCAGGCAGCCAATTCATAAGTGGTACTGCCAGCGGCATTAATAGAAATATCACAACAGGCAATATGTTTTAACTCAGCGCTTATCAACTGGCTGCCTGTGGGGTGTCTGAGAACTATGGGAGGAGGAACGGAAGTGAAACTTGATTTGAGCAGTCTGCAAAAAGCTATCAAATATTTGTTTCCCATGAGAAACCTGGTTCGGTCGTGGTACTATAGTTCATTTGCATAAAGGTTACCATTCACTACTTAATCAGTATTAAATTGATAAAGATTAATATCATCGATATATACTGAAACAAACTCCATCTCTGCCATCTTATCCATCCTGTTCTTATCATAAACATACGTATCCGTAAAGGTCAAAAACTTCACACACGTCAAAGCACCACAATAGATGAGAGAATAAGCTGAACACAAAAACAAGGAGGTGTTCAGCAATGGAAAGCAATGATCTGCGCAGCCTGTGGGAACAGCGAAATATCAACCCGACAGGTATATCTGGCCTGCGGCAGTACAGATCTTAGGAATTATGAGAACTCTTATATTATGTGAACAATAATTAAACCAGGTGATGGTAACAAAGCTTAGTATTGCGGAACTTCCCATAATAATCCATAGTGAATTTACCAATAAGGAAAGGGTGGTCATACTATGGATAAACCTATTAGTGAACTGTGCAGAGAAGTACTAAACCAGCTTAAAAAAGCTGGGTATACGGACAAGGGGATTGCGAAACACGCAAGTACCTACCGTATGATTATATTGTTTGCCGAATCCAGGGGGCAGATGTATTACAGCGAGGAATTAGGGAGAACTTTTGTCATGGAACGGTATGGAGCTACATTTGATAGCAAAAGATGCAACAATAGCCAGCATGCTAATGAAAAAATAGTTCATCTCGAAAAACTGTGGCATTACCAAAATTATGGAACCATATACTTTTCTACAAAGACTGGAAAGAAAAAACCTTTTTGCTGCCCCGATTGTTTTAAAGCTGAATATGAGGTGTTTTGCAAATACTGCCAGGTTCATGATTACGCGGTAGAGAGTCGACGTACTATCATTTACGTTATCAAAAAATTCCTAGTGTATCTTGAAGCGCAAAAGATGTTTTCAATTAACGACATATCAGCGGAAACAGTAACCCGTTTTCTGTCAACCCATGCTGACTGCTCAACGGTTTATTTAAAAAACATGGTTTCAAAGCTAAGAATTTTTTTCCGGTTTCTATATCATGATGGATTGACCACACGGGATCTAACTTTCCTCCTCCCTCAAATTCGTTATACCAGAGAAGCTTTTCTGCCATCATCGTGGACAAAGGTAGATATCACTAAACTCCTTGCCACTGTAAACAGGAATAATCCCTGTGGCAAGCGGGATTATGCAATGTTAATACTAGTCATCAGGCTCGGCCTGCGCACAAAGGATATCCACAACCTTAAACTGAGTGATTTTGTTGGAGCAAAAAGGTGATACGAATAACACAATCAAAAACATCGGGTCTTCTAGAACTACCACTTCCAGAAGATGTCGGTTGGGCTGTAATTGACTATCTTCGTAATGGAAGGCCACAGACTGGTGAACATATCCTTTTTGTAAGAGTTCCAGGACTACCTCTGGAAAGCAGGTATTGCCCGCGCCAGGAAAGGTCCGAGGATCCATGATCTTCGCCATACCTTCTGTGTTCACAGGCTAAAATATTGGGTACTATCGGGTAGTGACTTGTCAAATCTCTTTCCTTACCTTGCGGCATATTTGGGGCATGTCGATTTCCGTGGCACGGAATATTATCTAAGATTGACAGCGGATTTATACCCGGAGCTAGCATCGATACTTGACCATGCACATGGTTATATAATTCCGAAAGTAGGTGCCTGTCATGAAAATTAATGATTTTTTCCAGGCACCTATCCCGTTTTTTGACCAGGTATCTTCCGGTTAGTGAAAACACAATTGCATCCTATAGAGATACCTTTAAACTTTTCCTTATCTTTTGGGAGAATCGGCATCACATACATCCCGAAAAATTGACGATTAGTAAAATCACATGCGATAGAGTTCTTGGTTTTCTGGATTGGTTAGAATCTGAACGCAAATGCAGCATTTCGACAAAGAACCAGAGGCTTTCTGCTTTGCATTCCTTTTTTCGTTATGTGCAAAGAGAATCACCGGAAAATCTCTTTGAAATACAAAGAATTCTATCTATACCAGTTAAAAGGACGCCCAAACCGTTTATTAAGTTTTTATCACTAGATGAAATTGAAATTCTCCTTTCACAGCCGGATCCCTCTAAAAAATTAGGGAGGCGGGATCTTACGCTTCTCGCATTAATGTATGATAGTGGAGCAAGAGTGCAGGAGCTCATCGATCTGCAAATCCAGGACATTAGGTTGAAGGAACCTGTTGTTGCCAATCTGCATGGAAAAGGAAACAAATTCCGCACGGTACCTTTAATGAAAAATACCGGAGCCCTACTAAGAGAGTATATAGCTGAACAGAAAAGTGGCTATATTTTTCTCCAGGATGACTGCCCTTTATTTCGCAACCAGCGGAAACAAAAGTTGACCCGTAAAGGGGTTTCATATATTTTAGATAAATATGTTAGAAGCGCCTATAATAATCCGATTTTTACAAGAAACGAAAAGATAACATGTCATGTTCTAAGACATTCTCGGGCAGCGCATATGTTACAAGCCGGCATACCCCTGATTTATATAAGGGATTTCCTAGGACATTCAAGTGTTACAAGCACAGAAATTTATGCTAGGTTAGACCATGCAATTAAACGTAAGGCTATTGAGGAAGCTTATATTGAATTGAACTTACCGGATTATCCGTCATGGAAAGAGGATGCAAATCTAATGGACTGGCTTACCAATCTTGCATGATAGAACTATGAAATTTATGGGAAGTATTTTACAGATCATTTAATTTCGCCGTCTAAATCTAGAATACTTCCCATAACTCAAGAGTTCTCATAATTTCGCTTATGGGAATTGTCCCATAAGCGAAAATCTATTGACGGACTGGCAGTTCTGGTCAAAGAAGCCTTTGATTTGGATCCGTTCAGCCCGTGCCTGTTTGTATTCTGTAATCGCAAACGTGATAAAATCAAAGTTTTGCAATGGGAGCATAATGGATTCTGGTTGCATTATAGGCGTCTGGAACGCGGCAAATTTGACTGGCCAGCAGTTAATACCGATGTAGTCAGTATTAACTATCGAGAATTCCGCTGGCTTTTAGATGGCTTATCAATTATCCAGACAAAGGCTCATAAAGAAGTAAAAAAACGTACAATACTTTAGCAAAAAAACGCTTCTAAATACTGATATTTAGGCATTTTGTAGTGCAATTTTGCTTGTTTTATGGTATGATAATAGTTATGAATATGCAAGATAATTCGGCTCAGATAATAGAAGAACTTAATGATAAAATCCTGATACTGGAGCAGCCTAATGCTGAACTTGATGCCAATCTCAAGTGGTATGAGGAGCAATTTCGCTTGAGTCGCCAAAAACAGACAAGTATAGATTGGGAGTCCATGGTTATACGTTTCGCCAGGAAAAGGTGATGAACGTGTTGCCCATTCTGGATGATTTGGTTGGGCACTGGCTGACTGGATCACCAACGCGCGGCCCAAACAGGCGAATACGGACTCGTGTGTTCACGCGCCTGACAGCTCCGTATTGCGGGATGAAGATCTTGAATGATGTGTTTAGCCAGTGAAAGAACACAGATGTCGCTAGCGCCATCAAAACTTTGAGAAAACCTATCAGCTATTTCGTGCTGCATTCTCGGTCCTCCGTCTTCCAGGAATATTTTTCATAACCTTTTGTGCATTGAAGGAATGATGCTTTATTATGACAACTATAGAAATAGTAAAACAGATACAAGTAAGTGATGTTATAGGTTGGTTTTTAGCTTTTTTAGGTGGTTTTATTGTTTATAAACTCGTAGATAATATGCAAACAGCGATAGAAAGGCACAATGTTATTAAGGAAATCGAAAGTGCCATAAATAAATTGTTTTCAGACCCTATTGCAAAGTCTAATAAGATTGCTAGTAAAGATGGAGATCAAGAGATTGGTGATGTTACGGTTAGAACTATCCTTCACGATTATCAACCATGGGAAGAATATAATAATAAAACTGAAATAGTTATTGAAAAGAACCAAAGATATGTGCAAGTTAGAAGTAATAAAGGATACAAGGAGTATGTCTCTACACAAGCAATTCATGAGCTGTTAATTTTATTTAGACGTATAGAAAAACTTTATAAAGACTCAATATTAAAGCCAATAGATTTATCAGATATGTGGAGAGAAATTTTGCCATTTGCTAGATCAGGAAGGCTTCAGTTTTTTAAATCATATTTAGGTGAGAGTGATACAAAATCCATTATATTTGTATTATTTAATACGGTTTTGGCTTGTGAAAAATATAAAACAGATAATGCCGTTAAATACTTTGTAGAGGGATTTATAAGAAATGAATCAATGCAAAAATATTATTTTAATAACAGTAGATATACTTTTAGAGAAACTTTGAAAATCAGAAAATTTAGAAAAATTACAAAAAGAGGGGGGTAGGAATTGGGAGCGGCTATCTAAAGAAGTGTTTAAATGGTAATAATCTCCAGGAACATAGAGACCCTCTACGTGATATTTATGGAGTTCAAGCTTCCGCCTGTAACTGTCAAGTAAAAATTAACAAAAAAGGGGGGGGCGGACGTTTTTGGGGATACCTTAGGCGGCAAACCAAGGGTTCGCCTATACTTCAACGGACTCATCGCACCCAAAGATAGTTTGAGCCTCTTCTCATTATACCAGACCAGATATTCATCAAGGATATCCATGAAAACTCCTCTATGCTGATCCCTGTCCATGATCTATTGTAGAACATTTCGTTTTTGAGCCTGCCTAAGAATCCCTCACAAGCTGCGTTGTCGGGCGAGCAGCTCTTCTTTGACATCGAGCGTTATAGACTCGCTTTTTCCACGTGATATCCACCCAGGCCAACGATAATTGGTCCCCCGATCTGATGGCACCAGCGGATGCTCACCTTTTTTTAGGGTTTCTGTCGCGCGGTCAAGCATGCTGTCGACCAAATCGCCAGCAGGGATCGAATTCCATTATGTCCGTGAGCCATTTGAGTTCGGCCCATCCGCATGGAAATTACGCTCGATTAAGTTGTCTGCGCCGGAGTCTCCGCGTCTTGATACGAACTGTATTTCTGCCTCCTTTTGGTTTGAATAATTCCTATTTTATCAAAGAGGAAATTCTCTTATTATTATTTTCTGTTATTTCCCCCAAGGTAATTTAAGATTTGCTCAAAATAAGAATTACTCCTTGCGACTAAAACTTAATATACTCATTCCTTAAGCTTCCTGTATCTTAACACTTATATTATATTCATCATCAAGCTGGAACTCGTATTTCTTTTCTCCGCAGTCAAATATATGTTTGCTGTTAAGGGTAAAATCAGTAGCAGCGGAATCTTTCGCCAGGTTGTTTTCATCAAGCTCAGCCAGCCATTCAAATATTTCCTTATCCGGCACCTTGTTCAGGCTTTCATGGGGGAAACGCTTGAAATCTTCCGCAGTATCCGCATATATCTCCGGAATCCGATTGTAAAATACTTTATTATAATTCTTCAGGAGACTCACACATTTGTCCTTATCATCAAGAGAAGCCAAGGCTTCAGCAGAATGTAATATATAATACCTGGTCTCCGATTCCATCCGGTGTTTTTCCTCCAGCAGGCTGCGGCTTCTGCGGTGGCTGTCAGAAAAGTAATACGGGGATAATTCGTCCTCAATAGTCCAGGGATTATTGGACCCGGAAGCAATAGTAAACTTCAAATCCGAAAACTTGATATTAAAAGCATAAATGTAATCTGCCTCCATGACCTCGCCACAGGCAATATGTTTTAACTCAGCCCGTGAATAAGCTTCCCGGTCAACAATTACGGAAAAGGTATGAGGGGCAAACTTGGCCATTAAAAGAGCGATATAGGCCCCATAGCCATTTCCATAGGCCATTATTCTCTTCTGGTTTAAATCATAGCGTTTCATTACCTCTCCCAGTACCTGCAGACAGTCGATAGCCGGCAAAAGCCCCCAGGACTGGTATTCGTCCTTCCCGGTCTTGATAGTAGGCTGACAGCGTATGTCCAGGCTGGTAATACCCCTCTGGATAACACTTTCAGCAATAATCCGGTAAAACCCCTCTTCAGATTGAACATTTTTAAAGTTTTCCAGGCTCAATTCCAGACCGTAAATACGATTAATATTAAATAAAAACTCCGGCTTAATCTGGTACAGAGCCTTGCGAAATATGCCGAAATAATTCACTCCGACCACAATACAGTTAAACTTATCTGCCAGATACGGTCTCAGCTCTTCTCTTTGATAAGCCGAGTCTGCCCGACCATCAAAACCATCTACTACCATAATGAGACCGGTATCATCATTTATGCCGCTTTCAGGCAGGGTCAAAAACGCATCAATTTCTGTTCTCTCCCATCCCAATTCAATATCTGGATGAGGAATTACTGTGATTTTATCTGCTTGCACAAAATACACCTCTTTATTTGTAATAATCTTGGGGCATCAATGGGTCTCGCGACACTGGCACCGTACTGATGCTCTTAGACGCAAACTATATCAGAGTATGTTAAGGCTACCGTGATAACAGCTTATAATCCAATCAGGGAGAGGCTCTAGGATTTATCACCGGTATTTATAAGTTTTAAGTATTAATGACAGCAACCAGGGTATCGCAGATCAGCCTTTCACAAAGATAGCTTCGATAGGATTCATCAAGCCAGCCCAATCCTTCTGGACTACCATAGCTTGGCATGGCCAGTTGGGGCTTGCCGTTCAGAATCCAGTTGCCCAAGTTTAACACACTATATCGCTGCCGGCCCGTCAAGTTATAATTTATAAAACCTGCCAACTCTATAACTTGCTTCAGAGACCGAGTTGAAAAATAGGAAAGGTGAGCTCTTTGCCAGAAAAAATCTCTGTAAGCACGGCTTAATGTCAGGGCATGATCATCAACATTTGGAACCTCTAAAATAATCTTGCCCCCCGGAGTCAGCAAGTCTCTAATTCGGGCTAAAAATAAGCCTGGGGAAGGTATATGCTCCAGTACCTGAAAAGCAGTAACCAGATCGTACTCACCATGAAGCTCGGTAAGATCATCGTAGAGAATATTATGGACAAACATATTACCAGGAAAAAGACGTTGAGCTACTTCCCTTCGTGAGCTGGATATTTCAATCCCGTCACATCGATATCCGTTTTCACCAAGTTTATTTAACAGAAAGCCATAGCCTGCCCCAATATCCAAAATCCGTCCTGAAGTTGCACAATGGGAACTAATCAGCTTATATCTGTAATCAACATCACTTTTAGCTTTCTGCCATTTATCATTTAGTTCCATATCAGGACATATGCTCTGCACCTGTCCATCCCGGTCATAATACTCCTGCTCCTCTTCCTGCGGAGGAATGGGGGTTATTTGCACATGTCCACAGGATAAACACTGTATCACCTTTAAATCAGTTGCATCTCTGACTTGTCCGGCAAGCAAAATATAGTTTTTTTCTATTTTATTACCACATAACAGGCAATTGCCGTAGATAAAATCTCTCTCGTTGAAATCTGATTCTTGTTGTGCCATAATACTTATTGCATTCTCCTCTATCTTATTATTTGCCACAGGTTTACCAGGGTATTGACAAATTCCATTCAAGCAACTATTCCCGAAAGTGAATGATCAACTCTGCTACCTCTCGGACCGCTCCATGTCCTCCCGCCGTCTTTGTAACATAATCCGCTATATCCTTTACACACTGCATGGCATCGTTAACTGCAAAACTCAAGCCCACTTTTTTCATAGCCTCCAAATCGTTAATGTCATCACCTATATACGCAGCTTCATTAAACCCCATATCATACTTGCACAATATCTCTTCCAACACCCGGGCTTTATCTTCAACTCCCAGACACACCTCATCAATTTTTAATTTTTTACCCCGTTGAGCTACTAATTTGGTTTTTTCCCCGGTAATTATAGCGGTCCGGATTCCCAACTGTCGTAATAGTTTAATTCCCATACCGTCTCGGGTATTAAATTTCTTCAATTCATCACCGCGTTCCGAATAATACATGCCTCCATCGGTCAGAACACCGTCACAATCCATGAATAAAAATTTAATCCGTTCAGAATTAGCCTTTATGTAATCAATACCATTAGGATTCTGTTTCATCATTTTTTCCCCTAACTAGCGCAGCCACTTGAGTTTTTTTCTTTGTGCTTCCTCAATTTTCAATATCTCGTTCTCTTTATAGCCTAGGGCTTTCTCAGTATTCCTAAGATCGCGCACCAAGCGGCGAAGTCCATCCGGTTCCAGGGAAGCGGCATGATCAGTTCCTTTCCAGGTACGGTTCAGGGTATAGTGCCTTTCTACCCATTCGGCCCCCAGAACCAGGGAGGCCACATCAATGGCAATACCGTTATGATGTCCTGAAAAACCTATGCCCTTAACTTCTTTACCATAAGCATCCTTTATTCTTTTGATCTCCATTAAGCAAACATCTTCAAAAGGCACGGGATAACCTGAAGTACAGCTATATACGACTAAATCCTTATTCCTTCCCTTGTTTTTAAAAAAGTTGAGCATCTTTTCTTCCTCTTCTCTGGTAGTCATACCCAGGGATGCATGAATATCTCCCCGATAATTATCACATAAATAGCCCAACAATCTGTAATTGGTATTGATAGCCGAAGGGATCTTTATATACTCGGGATTAAGGGAAACAATTTCCTGCGCTGAAGTCATATCCCAAACAGAAGTGCTGTATATCAAACCATATTCCTCACAGCACTCTTTTAATTCTTGATGCTCCTCCCGGCTGAATTCCAAGTATTCCCGATGCTCACCGTAGGTTTTCCCATAAGCATGATATTCTACCGGGTGGGGAGCATTGTATTCCTCGATCGACAGTAATTCGCACGGGTGACGCTTCTGGAACTTTACTGCATCCACTTCACAAAAAATAGCTGCGATTTTTATCATTTCTCGGGCAATCATAATATCTCCTTTGTGGTTACACCCTATCTCAGCAACTACTTTAACATTGCTTTTCTCTCTACTGATTCCAAACATTATATACCCCTCCAATAATGTAATTCAGTGATAAAATTGAAAGTTGTTTAGATGGGATAAGTAAAATGTTAAAATACTCAATATTTCAATTACTGAGTGCTTTTCTTATAGACTCAGTGTTAAAATATGCCTGGTTTTGTTTGATATAGTCTTGATGATGAATTTTACTTGGGTCTTTTCGATATTCAATAAATCTAACTACAATCTCATCTTGCTTGTTTAGAATATAATAACCATTTATATAATCTCGCCGATTTAAGGCACTCATAAAGTAATCTTTGTCCATTTTTTCAAAATGATCGGCAATATCCAGTTGATAGATTAGAAAACCATTTAGTTCAAATCGCAATCGCAATCGTCCTGGTTCATTGATTTTTACAACTTCATATTTATCCAAATACCTGACCGAAAAATTTTCAGCCAGATTGCAAATTTCTACAAAATCATCAGGATGGCAAACGATATCTAGATCCTTATTTAACGGAAACTCTTTTGGGAAAGACGACAACATATAAGGAGTCTCCATTTTTATAAACGAATATCTCATCCCTTCAAGCGACTCAACAAAAGCTTCCAGGTTCAAATCTTTTTTTAACAGCCTAATAATATGTTGAGTATGATCGTAATTATCACCGACATGTATTACGATATCATAGAAATAATCTTTAATTATTTCAGAGTATTTTGTTCGGTATTTCTTTTTTATATTTTCGACTTCTATAGAGATCGCTTTTCCATTAGCCGCTTTTGCTCTGAAATTGGGTGGCATCAAGTCAAAATAAAATAATCTTACTATCGGCTCATATTGCTTGAAGCACTGGATTTTTTTATCTATCTTCCATTTTTCAATATCATCGATGGCATACACCCCTCTAACAAAAGCTTCAAACTCAAACCGATTCTCAAAAACTATTTCTTTATTCAATAGGACATTATATTCCCGAGCAATACTCTCACTTATTTCCTTAAAATAAGGCGAAACCGGAGGCCACAAAGTTCCCACAAAAAACAAGTCCAATTCGTGGAAGATGTCTAATAATTTATTTTCCATTAACTCCAGTTCTTTTGGCATAAAACCATTTATTTTAAACCAGTCCAGGGAATAATAGACTGGTTCAGTACACAATTTGATTTGTACCGGCATATCTGAAAGTTTATAAAATAATGCACACGCCAAGCGGTGTGAGCCGTCAAACAAGTGCATATCCTGGTCTATAACGATTCTACTACTGCTGTTGAACCCATATTGTTGAATTTGATTAATAAGATTCTCGAATCGTCTGATAGTGTGATAACGAGCTTTTGTTCCTCTCTTTTTTTGCATCTTGTTATATAGCTCTATACCATAGTTGTTAAGGTTGTATAATTCCTCAATAGCCAAATATCTGACTATAATATCAAAACGGTTAAATATACCGTTTCTGAACTGCTTTGATATTAATGTTCTGGTACTACAACTAACAGAGCTGTTTTTGCCAGTTATAAGATTTTCAACGTTTTTAGACATAATAGCATCAATCGTATCAAGTTCAACTTTTTCTAGTTCCACGTGAGATCACCTTCTTTGTAATAAAAATTCTGCAATTTTCAGGTCAAAACAATCGTCTATATCAATCGAATATTTCCTATCCATTACGTACGGATAAGTCTCTTCCACCTGAAATGTTCTGTTTTTTATTATTATTTGAGGAGTACTTATATATATTGACCCATTTAATTGGTAGATAGATTCCAGATCCTGACGTTGATAATTGATATTATTAAAAGCTTCATACGGCACTAAATGATTACTAACAATTCGTCTGTAATAGCGAGGAGACTTATCAGCCAGGCAAACCGAGATTACACTTCCCGAACCTTTTTGCTTGTACAATTCAACGGCCTCGTCTATATGTTTGGTCTTACGCAATGGAGCTGTTGGTAAAAGCTTAACCACTAACTCGGGATAATATCTTTCTTTTTCCTGCAGCCATTCCAGACAATGAATAACTGAAAATATCGAATGCACCTCATCTCCGGCCAATTCCGGGGGTCGTATAAAAGGTACATCCGCCCCGTATTGCCGAGCTATTTCGGCATAAGATTCCGAATCAGTGCTGACTATAACTCGCTTAATTTTTGGAGAAGCGAGGGCCGCTTCGATTGAATAAGCAATCAGCGGTTTGCCGTTAAGAAGATAAACATTTTTGTCGGGAATTCCCTTGGACCCCGAACGGGCTGGAATAATACAAATTGCTTCCACCTTATCACTTCCGATTTCTAATCTATTTCTTTATAGGCTTTTTTCAGTGATACCAAACATATCTTGCAAAGATCCCCTATTACTGCATACCATTCCACCATTTTAATTATGATGGCTATATCCAGGCGTTTTCCCTCATATAACTCCGGTAATTTTACTTTTTCCATTTCATTTTTAATAGAAAAAGATTGAATAAAGTGAAACAACAATAATTGAAACGTCTCATGCAGTTTCCTACATTCTTGCCGAAACTCAAACATCTGTGCCTTTATCCCGGGCAGAGTCTCTTTGATTTTCTCCAGCACTGCATCATCTTCCATAGCATCCTGCAAATCCTGCTGATACTCCTGGTATAGACTAACTGCGCTTTCACAAAAGGAAATTATCTGTTCGGTTTCGTTTATTCCCCTACTCAATATTTCCTTGACTCTCTTAGCATCATCCTCACTATTAGCCACAGAAAACTCTCGGGTCTCTTCTTTTATAATCTGCAAAGGATAGTAGTTCTCCTGTATATATTTATCTATAGACTCTAGAAATGGCATAACCCGGGTTCCTTGGATATAGGCTCCGCCTTCCGTGCTATTGATACAAGTGCCGTTATAGCCTGCTACATCAAGCTCGTAAGCCTTTAAAAAATTATACCATACCCTGCTGGTCATAATTGGCTGGCCGTCATTTCCCATAACTTCCAGAGTGCCGCGATCATAAAACAACTGGCGTTTTTCTCCCAAGGCCATACCGTTGGCGTGAGTAGTACCGTCCCGCCCAAAGGCCAAATCCTGACCGATTAAAACAATAGGGTCACAACCTAATGCTTCGGCAATTTTAAAGGCCATATTACCGGCCGAAAGTTGGATATTCAGCATGCCACGGTCAATCTGCAGCCATTTAAAATGGTCGAACTGCCGGTAGACAATCATGCGTGGACCAGTATAAGCTGCATAAACACGAGGGTCTATAACCGGGCAGGCGGCAAAATAAACATCCTCTAAATCTTCGGCTTTCAGACCTTCAAACAGCTTATATATACCCATAGTCCGTTCCAATGCCGTTACCAGGTGGGGTTTAACCCCCATTTCCAGCAGTACTTTTAATGAGGCGTCAGCGGCTATCAAAAGAGCTTTTTCCCCCAGGCCTTTAAGCAGGTGTTTATTTTTATTCAGGGATGGACCGGTGGATATGACTACTGCAGGTTTGCCTTTGAACTTATTAAAAAGTAAATTTATGCCGGGGTTATATACTATTTCCCGTAGGTTAGCAAGCATATTCTCTATGCCTATTAATGAATCTCGAGGATCGTTTCCGAAATGCAGTACTTGTCCGGTTACCGCCTCTTTAAGCTCTTTGAGTGTCTGCAGGTAATACTCCTTATTAAATGCTAGCGAGGAGGGATGATATATCGGTTTCATCGCCTTGGCTAAATAAAAGCGATTGTTTTCGGCCATATAATTACGCAAAATGGTATATAACTTTTCAGGGGGTTCCCCAATTACCAGCTTTACATGCGGATGGCTGATAGCTAAATGCAAATCTGTACTTTTTAAAGCTGCTTTAAAGATCTCCAACTCTTTCTCTATCAGCAGTATATATTTAGTACTCTGTTGCTGAGATATATGTTGCATATAATACAACAATTCGTAGCCCAGACCCAGTCCCAGGAAGACTGCCATGCGTGTGTTTTTTAGCTTCAGTCTGTTGATTTGCTCCTTTATCTCCTCCTGCAAGTGCTCGGAGTTATGGTAATAAAGCAGACCGCTTTTTATCTCCTGTAAATTCCAATATTGATTGTTGGATTTTCTAAAGCATCGGTAATTCGTGTTTTCAGGTGTTTCTTCCACCTGTCGGGCCAAATCGGGATAATGCTGTCTAAGGCTTTTCATATTTCGAGCATATAACTGGGCAGTATTATCCACTGTCTTCTTTATGGCAACCAGTCCTTTAGCGGGTGCAAATGATCCGCTTTTTCCTTTCGGATGAGTCTTTTTTTTCTTTTTGTTTTTCACTGCTTAGACTCCTTTGTAAATTAGATCTTATTATATTTAATCGTCTGATAACGGTAAAAACTTTAGATTGCCGAGATATAAGATTAGAAAGAACCGATCATTACGACCGGCTCTTTCTTTCTCTCTATGTTTATAATACTATCCTCTTTAATTAATTATCCCAGCAACTGCAGTACACTCTGCGGTTTCATGTTAGCCTGGGCCAGCATGGCGGTTCCTGCCTGCAGCATAATCTGGCTGCGGGTAAAGGACATCATTTCCTTGGCGAAATCCAGGTCGCGGATACGGGACTCGGCCGCCGTCAGGTTTTCGGAAGCTACGCCCAAGTTGTTGATGGTGTGGTCCAAGCGGTTCTGTAAAGCACCCATTTTGGAACGCTCTGAAGAAACCCTTTGAATAGCACTGTCAATCTTAGTAATCGAGTCACTGGCATGTTCGCGGTCAGTAACCAGGATATTGTTTACACCCAGTGCACGTGCTCTCATGTCACCAATAGCCGCACCTACGTCCTGCAAGGGGTTGGCGCCTATCTGGAAGACCATAGTATTATCGGCAATATGCACATAAGTTTCATCTTTATTGGCAAATCCACCTGTCAAGTCAAAGTTCTTGGTACTGGTATCCCATTCTGCTTCGATACCCGTCATATTATCGAATTCCACATCCACATTCTGATGTACCGTTCCTACCAGCATATTACCTTCAATTTCTACATCTTTAGCTACATAGTCACCGGTATGGGCATCTGTAACATTAATTGTGAAAGTGTTTTCCTTTGCATCCGTCAGGTTGGTGAGGCTCAGGGCTTTAATAACATTTTCGTCCCCGACAAAGGTTAATTCTCCAGCATCTCCGGTGATAGCCGAGCGGATAACAAAAGTACCTGCTACTGATTCCAACCCATCGTCTGACTTGGAGCCTTCGGTTACGAAAGAAACAAATTTGTCGCTGTGGGTAGCACCTATGCCCGAGAGTTCAGCCTGACCCAGTTGATCAGCGATGGCCGCATTAAATTTCTCCTTGACACTGTCAATTGTATCTGTACCAAAGAGAGTAATCTGTGCTTGCTGACCATCACCTTGAACAATGGTAATCTGCTGGGGTTCATCTATAAGGAAATTACCGCTCTTATCCCAGAAGGCTTCTATATCACGCAACTGTGTTCCCTCTGTAGCCAATTCACCTACTCCTGCACTACGGTCAAAGCTGACAAAGGTTCCATCATTGTCCGTGTAATCAGCCATGGTTTCGAAAGTCAGGTTAATTTCGCTGTGTTCTATATTTCCATTCTCCGTATTTAGGGTAAGATAGTCCACGGTTTGGGTGGAGTTATTCCAGTCGTCTTCAGCCTTATAATAGGTAAAGGAATTGGCCACGCTGTCACCGACTTCATCCGTGGTCTGGGTGATAGTTACCAGATCTTGGGTTGCTGCACCATCAGGTACAATGTTAACTATACATGTATCACCGACTGTAATGTTTCCACTATGGAGATCAAAATGATTAAACTCGATGTTGCCCACGGTCATAGTCTCGTTGGCTGTATCTTTTAAAGTTTTGTCAACTACTCTTTCGGCTTCATAATAACTGCGGCTGCCATTTTCGTCCATTTCCCATGATTTAATGAATAAAGTTACGTCATCCCCATCAACTGCGGTTACTTCAAAAGCCATCTGGGCGTTAATAGTTCTGGAACTTGTAGCAATTGAAGTACCAGTGCCAGCCGCAGTTGCCAGACCTATATCAGTAATCAAATCATTAGTACCGCTCTGGCGGTACTGTGCTACCAGGTTGACTGAATTGTTGGCAGTTTGTACCCGGGCTGCCGCATCAACATCTGTAGTAATCTTATAGGTTCCCTGTACCAGTCCGGTAACGCTGAAGTCGGCTAATCCAGACTGGGCTATATCTGTACCAATTTCTACATCAGCATGAGCAGAAGTTGAAGTATCTACCGTCTCAGAACCGCCCGCATTTGTCAGGTTTGTACCAATTACTTCCAGCACGCCAGCGCCGGCTGCTGCTGTACTTCCAGACACATCGCGGGTAACGGTCAGGACGAAGTTTCCAGCCGCACCCTTGGTTAGAGATTGGATATCAAAAGTAGTAGCACCGCTAGCAACTCCCTGAACAGTAATTCTATCTTTCAAAACACCATCTGCAGCCACGGCATTGGCCAGGTCAAGATTAAAATCGGTGGTAGTTGTGGCAGTACGGGTAATGGTCACATCTACTGAATGGTTGGTACCGTCCTCGAATTCAAAATTAAATGTAAATATATCACCAGTATCATCTCCATCGAAGTCAGCGCTGACATTCATTTCCACACTGGCCTGGTTGTAGCCCATGTCGATATTGGTAGTGGTTTCCCCGTGTTTTACCCTCATGATATCGGTCTTCTGTACCTGGGCTTGACCAACCTGAGCTTCGATTTCCAGCTTGTAGTTGCCGCCGCCGTCGGCCTTCTGTCCAAACTGGTCAACTACTCTAAGACCGTCGCGCATGAATACTCTGGTAGTCAGCTTATCGGTAGTTGTCCTTTTGATAAACTCAATACAACAAAGGGAGCCGGAAAAATAAGTTGACCTCCAAATACAAAAAATAGGAGGTCATAAAATGGAGAAAAAGCAAAAAAGGTACAGTGTGGATTTTAAGTATAAG